>Ga0073934_10001051_pt1 | contig 70466 bp, 53 predicted proteins | sample LarsenN4metaG_FD_76834 | JGI IMG/M metagenome (GOLD analysis project Ga0073934, IMG submission 76834) | Hot spring sediment bacterial and archeal communities from British Columbia, Canada, to study Microbial Dark Matter (Phase II) - Larsen... ...
AACCCAGGGGTTCCGGGATGATTGGAAACTTATACTCGACCTGGTACTCCAGGTCGGGGAGCAGCATATCCTCTCGTAAACTAGGCGTCAGCGCTGTCAACTGCTGCTGCAATAATTCCAGGGCTTTTTCGGTTAAGATCACCCTCGGCCAAAGGGGTGTTTTCAAGGCCTGTTCGAGATTCTGAAAGGCTTTTACCACGGAAGCAAAGGCCTGGGTTTGCTCTTCATTGATGGAGTTCCACCCCACGACCGCGATATTTACCCCTCGACCTTCCAGTTTCTTGATGAGCTCTTCGATCTGGGTGGCGAGGAACTCGAAGAGGGCGTTGGGGATATGCTTGACGTAGCCCATGGCCTGCAACTCACTTCCGGAGATGATCACCTCTAAGAGCTCGCCCGCCTCGTCCTTTAATTTAAGGGAGATAGGTTGACAGGGTTTTCCCTCCGCCTCCACCAGGACATTGATACAGACCATTTCCTGCCGGAGGTTTTTAGAGCGGATGCGTTGCTGTTTCCGCTTCTCTACCTCCCGGAAATCCCTTCCGAAGACTCGAGGCAGAAGCAGAGAGAAGAGCCGGATCCCTCCGATCATGCCCGGAAAGTTCGTAACCGCCAGGTAGAAAAAGAGGACCAGAACGAAGACGAGCAGCAGCGTTTCCACGTTCGATCGCTGGGTCAGGACCATAAAATATTTGATCTCATAGGCCAACAGAGCGATCGTCGCCAGAGCTAGTAAGGTGATGAGGATGTAAATGGCGGCGAGGATGCGAACGCGTCTCCGGTACTGAGAGACCGTTTTGACTGCAAACTTTTTGGTCAGCGTTTGAGAAAGGGCCATGGACCTGCTTGCTAAGATCTCTCCCTGAGTCAGAAATAGACATGCTGAACCGCACGTTACAAACCGGTTCATGCATATTTTATTCCATTTTTATGATGTGAGTCCCAAATATTCCTGATAAATCGGATTTTTATCGACAGAATATAGGTTAAAAGCTGCTTATAGAGCTAATTTCATAGGGGACGGGTATTCAGGGAGGTATCCTTATCGTATCGCCCAGAAGGATCATATTGACTAAAAGGGGGGTTGTAAAGATATTTAACCTTAAAAAGGACTTTAGGGGATTTTCCTTCTATCCCTGAGCGCCGGGCCTTGGCTCGCGCTATAGAAATCGGAATTGTTCCCTGAGCGCCTTTAGGAGGAATAAAAGAAGTAAGAGATGAAAATCGGACCCAACGACCTGGGAGGGGGGAGGTGGGAGTTTACCGTTTGGGCCCCCTTCTTAAAAAAGGTAGAGTTAAAGATGCTTTGGCCGGAAAAGAAAGTTTTGCCCATGGACAGAGACGAGAAAGGATACTGGAAGACCGTTCTCACCGATATTCCTCCGGATACCCGCTACTTTTACAGGCTCGAAGCGCGGACGGATAGGCCCGACCCTGCCTCTCCCTTTCAACCCGAGGGGGTTCACGGGCCTTCTCAGGTCGTGGATCACCTTTCCTTTCGTTGGGAAGACGGAGGTTGGAAGGGAATAGATCTCTCTGAGATGATCCTCTACGAGCTTCATGTGGGAACGTTCACCCCGGAGGGTACTTTCGAGGCGATCCTTTCCAGGTTGGAGGAGCTTAAGGATATGGGCATAACGGCCCTAGAGATCATGCCCGTTGCCCAGTTTCCGGGTAAGCGAAACTGGGGGTATGACGGTGCGTATCCGTTTGCCGTTCAGAACTCCTATGGGGGGCCCGAGGGATTCAAAAGACTGGTCAACCGGTGCCACCAACGGGGAATAGCGGTCGTCCTGGACGTCGTCCATAACCATCTGGGTCCTGAGGGAAATTACCTCTCGGACTTTGGGCCTTACTTTACAGGGAAGTACAGCACTCCCTGGGGGGGAGCGATAAACTTTGATGAGGCTTACAGCGACGAAGTGAGAAATTTCTTTATAGAAAACGTCTTCCACTGGTTCAAAAACTATCACCTGGATGCTTTGCGTCTAGACGCCGTTCATGCCATCTTCGATAGGGGCGCCGGCCCTTTCCTCGGGGAACTGGCAGAAAGGGTTGAAAGGCTTTCAAAATCGGAAAGAAAGCCCCTTTACCTGATCGCGGAAAGCAATCTCAACGATCCCAGGGTGATAAAACCCCGGGAGCTGGGCGGATTTGGCATCGACGCCCAGTGGTGCGATGACTTTCATCATGCCCTGCACGCCCTTCTGACCCGAGAAGATCAGGGATACTATATGGATTTTGGCAAAGTAGCGCATCTGGTCAAAGCCTTAAAGGATGGCTTCGTCTATACGGGACAATATTCTCAATTTAGAAAGAGAAGCCATGGGAATTCTTCAAAAGATAGGCCTGCCCACCAGTTTATCGTCTTTTCTCAGAATCACGATCAGATAGGAAACCGACTCCTCGGTGAGCGGCTCTCCCAGCTCACCTCTTTTGAAGGCTTAAAGCTTGCCGCAGGTATCGTGATCCTCTCCCCTTACGTACCCCTCCTGTTTATGGGGGAGGAGTACGGGGAAGAGGTCCCGTTCCTTTACTTTGTCAGCCATTCGGATCCAGATCTCGTTCAAGCGGTGCGGGCCGGAAGAAAGGAGGAATTTAAGCACTTTGCCTGGAGGGTAGACCCCCCGGATCCTCAGGAGGAAGGGACCTTTCTGAGATCAAAGCTAAATTGGGAAAAGAGGGAGGACGGGAATCCTCGGGTTTTATTGAATTTCTACAAGGACCTGATCAGGCTCCGGAGGGAAATCCCGGCCCTTTCAAATCTCGATAAGGATAGCCTGGAGGTCTGCGGCTTTGAAGCAGAAAAGTTAATCTTTATGAGGAGATGGAAAGGTACGTGCGAGGTATTTTACATTTTAAACTTAGGCGCTGCGGATGTGAACCCCAGGGTTTATTTGCCCGAGGGGCGGTGGAGGAAAATATTAGACTCTTCGGACCGGATTTGGAATGGTCCGGGTACCTTTCTTCCAGAAAGTATCCGTTCCGGTGAGGAAGTGACCGTAAGAGGGCACGGTCTGGCCCTGTATCTCAAGGAGGAGGTCCGCTAACGGGGGGATCCCCTCGTCTCCGCGGACTCTTTTTATCCGCCTGTAGGGCGGATCGGCCGGGGTGGAGAAGCTTTCAGGGGTCTCTTTTTTTATTAACCTGACCCCCCAGACCCCCTTCCCGAAGCGGGAGGGGGGCGCTTGGGCTTACGTGCCAGGATAGGGGGGAAGTCCCCTATTTCCTCGTCCCCGGGCTGAAGCCCGGGAACGCTTATGCAGCGCCTCCCGGCAGGCATTCCCAGGCTGAAGCCTGGGAACGAGGGAGTCCGGGCAGTTCTGTTTTTAACCGGGCGCGCGTGGGGAGGGGACGGGGTTAGGCCCGACGTTCCAGCAAAGCCACCGGAAAGTTTGCAAATACCAGGGCCAGGGGTAAAACGGCTTTCCCATCTGCCTCCAGGGTCTCCACGATTTCTCCGCTAAGAACCTGGTGGTACCTTTGTCCGGGTTTCTCATCCGGGATGACCAGGGAGGAGTCCCCCCATACCCGGGTTCCGAGGGGGAGTTCTTCCGGGGCACGAAGAAGCCGGGCCAGAAGCCGCGGCGCGGTGACCACGATCAGCTGATCGCGGGACTTTCGGGCGAAGGCGCAGACATGGTCCTTTTTGCTTCCGACCGCCTCCAGGGGGATATAACTCCCCTCCATAAAAAGTTCCTTTCTCTGCCGGCGGTAAGTCAACACACGATAGGTCAGATACAGCTTGATTCGGCCATCCTCCCAGGTCTCCGTCAGCTCCCTGGCTAACTTGGCCAGGTTTTCATCTGCTTCCCCGGCAGGGCCCGCCTTTGTCCGGGCGAGGAGTCGATCCCGGAGGGCCTTGAGCATTTGACGTCGTCGGGCGTAATCCACCGGCCTTCGGTTATCTGGATCCACCAAACTGAAGTCCCAGATCTCGTTTCCCTGGTAAATGTCCGGAACCCCTGGGGAGGTTAACTTGAGCAGAGTCTGGGAGAGGGAGTTATAGATGCCGTAATGGGCAATCTTCCGCTGAAAGGGTCTAAAATCATCGAGGAACGGGTTACTTTTAGAGTCATCCAGAATCGAGCGAACGAAGGCCTGGACCGCCTCGTCGTAGTCCTTGTTGGGATTGATCCAGCTGGTATTGACCTTAGCCTCCTTGATTGCCTTGAGCATATAGGTCTGGATCCTCTCCTGGAAGGCCTGATACTCGCTGGCGTTCATGGCCTGAAAGGGCCATACGCCCAGCAGCGTTTGATAAAGCAGATACTCCTCATTAGGATCGGGAACGGACTGACCCCCGTTAAGGAGGATTTTTTTCTTCTTATTGAGCCGGCTCCATCTGGTCAGGCAGGCTCTCCACTCCTGGGGAAGTTCCGAAAGGACATTGATCCGCGCCCGGACATCTTCGCTCCGTTTTGTATCGTGGGTTGAGGTGGTCAGCATGGAATACGGCCACCGCTGATGGCGTTTCAGGTTTTGTTTATGAAATTCGGCTACAGATATACCGAACTCCTGAGGGTGTCCTCCTACCTCGTTGAGGGATATCAGTCGGTTGTAGATATAAAGGGCCGTATCTTCAAGCCCCCTAGCCATGACCGGGCCGGTAAGTTGTTGAAACCTCATCACAAAGTCCCGTTGCTCATTCCGATCCCGTCGGTTTCTCTCTGAGCAGGTCTGATCTTCGAGGTTTTCCAAATCCTTAAGCAGCAAAATATCCTTCACAAAATCGAAAACGGATAAACCGATCGCAAGGTTCCTCCTCTTGGCTTTCTCCACGGCAGCTTCGATATAGGCTCTATCCCTCTCCCGGACGAAGCCTTCCTCGCTCCTTATATAAGTTCTGTAGACCGGAAAACAGGCAACGATCTCCCGAATGGCGTGGGTCAGGCTGTTCAGGGTAAAATCTCGGGATCTTCTATTCTTCTCCGAGATCCGGTTGAGGTAATGCCCCAGGGTATTTATCTCGCTCGCCATGGCCGCCTGCATGATCAACTTCTTTTTTTCATAGACCAGATCTTGAAAATGGAGGCGCATCCCCGTGAATTTGGTGTAGATATCCTGGAAGATCTTCTCATGGGCCCGGTCCACAAAAATACCGTTAAGGTTATTCAGGAAGTCGTACCCCACCGTGCCGTAGACGAGCCAGTCTTCAGGCAGGCTTTCCCCTTGGCTCAGGATCTTCTCTGCCACTAAGTAGAAAGGACGTAGGAGGGGCGAACCGGGATGCTTTAACCGCTCCGCGTCGAAACGTTCCTGGATCTGCCTCTCCAGGGTTTCCCATGCCTCCTCGGAGGGTTCCCGGTCCTTCGCCAGGAAGCTGCCGCCCCATTGAACCAGACAGCCTTTCTGCAACTGCAGGAAGTATTGGGCCGGATCAAAGAGGCCATCGGGGTGATCTATCCTTAACCCGGTGACCTTTCCTTCCCGTATCCATGTAAAGACCAGGCGATGGGTCTCCCGAAAGACCTCTGGGTTCTCCATGCGAATGGCCGCAAGCTCGTTAATGTCAAAAAACCGGCGGTAATTGATCTCTTCTCCCGCCACGTACCAGTGGGCCAGTCGATACGCCTGGGCGTCCAACAGGTCATCTAACAGGTCAAAGCTTCTCGGGTTACCCTGGACGCCGTTGAAGATGCGAACGTTCTCTTCTATGAACTTTCTCACCTCCGGGGCCACATCGCAGAGGGTTGCCAGCCGTTTTTTGATGATCTCCTTTTCTCGATGCCTTTCGGCAATCTTCTCGGGATCCTTCTCGGTACGAGGAGGCAGATAGCCCAAGGCGGTGAGGATGCTTTGGTATTCCAGGAAGTGAGGGCTCTCATTTCCGAGGACCCTTTCAAGCTCATCCAGACGATATTTTAATATCACCGCAGAGGTTCTGGGAGCGATGGGCAGCTTATGCTGATAATAACGGACGAAAAAAGCCCCTTCCTCATAAGTGAGGATCAATTCCTGGTTTTCCAGAACTTTGCCGTACTGATCCCCCAGGATGGGAAGGAGGACCTTGTTTTCTAGCTCGGCTTTCACGGGCTTCCAATCGATATCGAAGAAGGAGGCAAAGCGGGAGCTGGGACCATTTTCCAATACGTCCTGCCACCAGGGGTTGCTGCTCTCTGCGATCCCCACATGATTGGGGACCATATCCAGAATGTGGCCCATTTCGTGGGCCTTCAGTTCCTTCACAAATCCGTGGTAGTCCTCCTCGGCGCCGATTTCTGGATTCAAGGCGTTATGATCCACGATGTCATACCCGTGCAAACTCCCCGGACGCGCCTTCATATAGGGCGAGGCGTAACAGTCGCTAATACCCAGCTCATAGAGATAAGGGACCAGCTGTTGGGCATCCCGGAATGTAAAGGCAGGGTTAAACTGAAGGCGATAGGTAGCCAGGGGTATCCTTCTAAAAACGGCTAAATTCTGGATCAACGTATCAAAGACGTTCTCGATGTGTAGGATATTTCCCATACCCATAGTTTAAAATGTCTGGGATCACAAAGCAATGGGTAATTTTCTTGTACAAAATTTAATCTAAGGAGATAAAGTGTAATTAATTCATCTAACTTTCTATTTAACGACGGGGCCCCCAGGGCCTAGGTCTCTCTAAGAGGAGGTAGGTATATGAATCCTGAAGTTTTGCAGGCTTTAGAAAAAGGCAAAGTTATTTATCTCACCACGTTTAGTCGAAAAGGGACTTCAAGTACGGTACCGGTCTGGTTTCTGAGGCACGATGACCGGCTTTATTTTACCACCCGACGGGACAGCTTGAAAGTTAAGCGTATCCAGCATACGCCCCGGGTCGTCGTTCATGTGGGCAGGCCGGAAGGCCCGGGCTTCACAGGCAGGGCTGAGATCGTGGAGGACCCCCAAATGGCGGAGTTAATTCTAAAAACTTACCCGCGACGATATCACCTCTTCTGGCTTTTCATGGGCCCTGGAATTAAAAAACGGCTCAAAGCTGGAGAAAGCGTCGTAGTTAAGATCACCCCGGACCCGATTTAACGACGCTCACAAAAAGAAGACCGCTTATCCTCGGTGCGGGACCCGTCTCCTTGAGGGAAATACCTGTCTCTAAAAGGGTTACCGACTTTAGCCCGGGAATATGCTTGGGTTGTGGGACGTTCAAACCTTATCTTGTCTCTCTTTTAGAGACGGAACGGGGGGGCGGGAGGCGTTTATTTTTTATAATTCCTTAGAAATCCCTTAAAAACTTAAAATGAGAGATTATTTCTGATCCCTTCGCTGGTTGGCATGAAACGTGCTAGACCTAAATTAGGATCTATCTGTAGATATTTAATTAATTAAAGTCTACAGGTAGATTTTTGTGTTAAAATATTCCTATGCATCACCTTTTTAATTTTAAAAGGAGGTCCTTTTATGAAGGCTTACAAAGGTAAAAGTAAGTACATAAAGTATAAATTCATGATAAAGATGCTGTTTTTGATGACCCTGACCTTAATCCCGAGCTCGGCTTTCGCCCAGGGGGAGTCTTGTCAGTTCCTGGGGAACGATCTGGCCGAGTGGATAATCCTGAAGAATGTCCTTGAAGGTATCGTGAATGACCCGCTCGGTAATGGGGGGCTTAAGAATAATATGTGGTTAACGACGGTCAATACGGCAGGGGAAGTTTGCGCGGTGGTTTTCTCGGGGAGCGGTCGGTTCGATCAATGGTTGGCCAGTCGGGTCATTTCCGCACAAAAGGCCTATACCGCCAATAGCCTCAGTCTCTCCGCCGGCGCCAGACCCGGGGGCACGAATATCGCCCTCTCCACCGCTAACCTTTATTCCGCGGTTCAGCCGGGAGGTACCCTGTTCGGGTTACAGCTAAGCAATCCTGTGAATGCGGCAGATGCCTATGCCCGAGATCAGCAGGGCACAACCGAGAGTTTTGGAACCTTCGGGGACCCTTTGAAAGGCAAGATCATCGGAGGGATCAATGTATTCGGAGGGGGCCTGGCGTTGTATACCTCTGCGGGCCAGCGCCTGGGAGCGCTCGGGGTGAGCGGGGATACTTCCTGCACGGACCATATCGTGGCCTGGAAGGTCCGTCACGCCCTTAACCTGGATAACGTTCCCGGCGGGGTAAGCCCAACGAACGATGACAATATCGTTCATGATATCACCCTAACCGCACAAGGTCATCCTGTTAGTCCCAGTGGCTTCGGGCATCCCACCTGCGACCCCACAGCCACCAGCATTGCTAATAACCTTCCTACTACACATCCCATAGGGCCTAATCCTTAGGGGGTAGACCTTGTCCGGTCCCGGGCATCGGGAAGAAGAATAAGGTGGGTCAGGGTGCTCTACCGACCCTGATCCACCTTTTTTCTTTAGTTTACCCAAACCGTTTCTCCTTAAAATTGGCCCTTGCTTCCCTCGAGAATAAGCGCTATATGTTAAGAAGTCTACCCTAAGAGTATAGGGCGGGTAGGCTAAAGATATTGAAGATAAAGACCGAGAGCGGAAAAGGAGGATCTATGCGACCTTTGAAACAACTACGAAGTCGGGAATGGTTTGGGCCCTCGGATGAGGCGGGCCTCTTTCATCGGGCCTGGTTGCGGGCAGAAGGTTTCCACGAGGAGGTCTTTCACAATAAACCGGTCATCGGGATCTGTAATTCTGCCAGCGAGCTCAACAACTGCAACCTGCACCTCCGCCAGGTTGCGGAGGCGGTGAAACGGGGGGTCTGGCAGGCGGGGGGCTTTCCCCTGGAGTTTCCCACCATTTCCTTAGGGGAGCCTTTCATGAAGCCGACCACGATGCTTTACCGCAATTTGATGGCCATGGACGTGGAGGAGATGATTACGGCCAGTCCCATCGATGGCGTCGTTTTGCTGGGGGGCTGCGACAAGACGGTCCCGGCCCAGTTGATGGGGGCCGCCAGCGCCGATATCCCGGCCATTGTGGTCCCGGGGGGACCCATGCTGCGGGGGATGTGGCGTGGGCAGGAGCTGGGGTCTGGAACCGACGTGCGTCGCCATTGGGATAAGCTCCGGGCCGGACAACTCACGGAGGAGGAGTGGTGCGAGATCGAGGGGAGTATTTCTCGCAGCGCCGGCCATTGTACCGTCATGGGCACGGCTTCGACCATGACCAGCCTGGCCGAGACCCTCGGGATGACCCTTCCCGGATGCGCCAACATCCCCGCTCCCGATTCCAGGCGTTACGCCATGGCCGAAGCCAGCGGGCGCCGGATCGTGGAGATGGTCTACGAGGACTTGAAACCCTCCTCTATGATGACCCGCCGGGCCTTTGAAAATGCCATTCGGGTGAACATGGCCCTCGGCGGCTCTACCAACGCTATCGTCCATCTCATCGCCATCGCGGGCCGGTTGGGTATCCGCTTACCCCTCTCCCTTTTTGACCAGTTCTCTCGAACCACCCCGTTTATTACCAATGTGCGCCCCTCAGGAAAGTATTTAATGGAGGACTTTTTCTACGCCGGAGGCGTTCCGGCGGTCATGAAGGAGATCGCCCCCCTGTTACACCTCGATACGTTGACCTGCACCGGGAGAACCCTGGGGGAGAATATCCGGGACGCCAAATGCTACAACCGGGAGGTTATCCGACCTCTGGAGGAGCCCCTTTACAGGGAAGGGGGGACGGCGATCCTTTACGGGAATTTAGCCCCGAGGGGCGCGGTCATCAAGCAGACCGCCGCTTCCCCCCGATTGCTTCAGCACCGAGGACGGGCCGTTGTTTTTGAGAACAATCAAGAAATGTATCGGCGGATCGATGACCCGGATTTGGATATCGATGAAAACAGCGTCTTAGTACTAAGGAACGTGGGACCTAAGGGGGCTCCCGGCATGCCGGAATGGGGGCGGTTACCGGTCCCTACCCGCTTGCTGAGAAGGGGCGTGGACGACATGGTTCGCATCAGCGATGCGCGTATGAGCGGGACCAGTTACGGAACCATCGTTCTGCACGTTTCCCCGGAATCTGCCGTGGGAGGTCCCCTGGCCATCGTTCAAAATGGAGATCTCATTGAACTGGATGTGCCCCATCGAAAGCTCAATTTGCTCGTGCCCGACGAAGAGATTCAGCGTCGCCTGGCCGCCTGGAAGCCCCCTGCGTCCCCCTACCGGCGTGGTTACGTCAAAATGTACCTGGAACACGTCCTCCAGGCCGACGAGGGCTGCGATTTTGATTATCTGCGCGGGGAAACCCTGGATGAGGAATAAAGGGAACAGGCTTGGATAAAACCCGGGAGTATGAAAACACTACCTCCGAGGGTGCAGGAAACCCTCATCGTTTCAGCGCTTTTTCTGCTGATCTTCACCTCGTTCAGTGAATTTATGGTGGTCGCCCCCATTTTGAAGAATATCGGGGAGCACCTCTCTATTCCGGAAGAGCTGAGGAGCTTGCTCCTTACCTCCTATTCCCTGTTTGCAGGGGTTTTTGCTTTTCTCGTGGGTCCCTTCTCGGATAGGTATGGGCGGCGGGCTATCCTCCTCTACGGAAGCTTGATCTTCGCCGTGACGACCTTCTTAAACGGGATGGCCTTTAGCTTTGTGAGTATGCTGATTTTTCGCGCTCTGGCAGGCCTTGCGGCAGGGGTCCTCAGCGGCGCCGCCCTCGCGTATATTGGAGATTATTTTCCTTATCATCGCCGGGGGACCGTGACCGGGGTCGTCTTCATTGGAAATTTTTCGGGCCAGCTCTTCGGGGTCCCTATCGGGGTCTATCTTACCGGGCTCTATAGCTTCCGCGCCCCCTTTTTCCTCTACGGGGGCCTGGCTTTTTTAGTGTTTCTCCTGATGAGGTTCTTCGTCCCGGCCCCTCCGGTCACCCTCTCGAAAGCCCCCATTACCTTCTCCAGCTATGTCCAGAAGTATACCAGGCTCCTGAAGATAAAAAACGTCCTCTTTGCGTCCCTGGCTTACTTCTTCATTTTTCTGGCCTTCTCTATCACCGTCTCTTATATGCCAACCTGGTTCATGACCCGGTTTCAGGTGGCGGAGAACGCCATCGCTTCCCTTTATCTCGTCGGAGGGCTTGGCGCCACGCTGAGCTCTCCTTTTTCAGGTTATCTCTCCGATCGCCTCGGGCGTAAACCCCTCATCCTCGTAGCCAATCTCGCTCTGGCAGGTTTAATGGCCTGGACAACCTGGTACTCCTCCGTCTTTCAGGACTACTATCTCTTTTACTTTTTCCTGATGATCTTCGTTTCTTGCCGGGTTTCTCCGTTTCAGGCCCTGATCACCGCCTTCGTCGATGCCAGAGATCGCGGCTCCCTGTTGAGCCTGGTAAACACCGTCGGGCTGGTGGGATTGGGTATCGGGAGCGCCTTCGCAGGGTTTGTCTATAAATCCTGGGGATTTCACGTCAATACCCTCTCTGCAGCTTTTTTTACCCTCATGGTGACGATCCTTATCGCGTTCTGTATTACGGAGTGTCCTGTTCAAGATCTCTCGAATCCCCTGTAACTGGAATAAATTATGCATCTTGTAGGCATTAAAACTCACATCACCGGTGTCCTTTTTACCCAGGGCAGGTTTTACCTTTCATGGCGCCTTATCCAGGTAGTTCAAGGTAGGCATTGATATGGAGGGATACTATGAACGTTCAAATTGAGGGATTCAACGATGAAATTACTCCCGCACGGAGAGCTTTGATAGATGAAAGGCTATCTAAGCTGACCAGGTACGACATCGATATTATCCATGTCCGGGTTACTCTGGAAAAAGATCCTCACCACCAGAAAGGCAACGATAACGTGCGCGTGGTGTTATCGGTGCCCGGCAATACCCTGGTGGCCAATAAAACCGGAGATACTCTTGAGGACGCGCTCTTTAAGGCTTTCGACGCCCTGGACCGGGAGCTCAAAGACTATATCAAGGGCCGGCAGGTTCACGCGATCAAGCCCCCGGCCCCCCGTCCCAGGGGGTCCATTAGCCAGATTTTTAAGGACAGGGGATATGGGTTTATTCTCACCGAGAACGGAGAGGAGGTCTATTTCCATAAAAATTCTGTACAAAAGATCCCCTTTGAAGACCTTGAGGTCGGCATTCCGGTGGAATTTGATCTCGAGGAGGGCAAAGAAGGACCTCAAGCTTCACGAGTGACGTTGTTTTAACGAGAGGGGTAATGAAGGGTTGAAGGTTGGAGGTCCATCTGGCCTCACGGGCGACGTGGGGGTAATTGTTCTACCATCAGGGTGCCAGGGATTATCATGGAGGACTGCCACCATCAATCTTCCATCTCTCCCGGCATCTGTCCGGTCGAGCAGTTATTGGAGTTTTTGAGAGAGACGAAGGCTTATGGAACAAGATGGAAAAACTGAAAATGCAGAGCGTATCACCCAAGAGGAGCTGAGGGATAGGATGAATTACGAGGACATGGTCATTTTGGATGTGCGCAGCGACGCGGCCTACGATAAAAGTGACCTGAAAATCCCCGGCGCGATCCGGGTGCCCCCGGATGAGATCGAGAAACACTTCCGGGACCTTCCAAAAGATAAAACCATCTATACCTACTGTACATGACCCCATGAAGCGACCAGTGCCCGGGTGGCACGGTTTTTGACCGAGAGGGGGTATAGAGCCCGTCCTTTATCAGGAGGTTTTGAGGCGTGGCATCACGCGGGCTATCCGGTTCAACCCAAGTAGTACGGGCATTCTCCGTCGAGTGACCTGCTGATAAGGCTTCAAGAAGGAGGAGGTAGATATATGCTATGCTCAGAGATTATGACCCCGGTGCCGGCGGTCTGCAGCTATCAGGATACGGTTCTCCAGGCCGCCAGGGTGATGAGGGATCTGAACGTGGGCTACGTCCCGATCGTAGATGAGAAGGACCAACTGGTTGGAATTATCACGGATCGGGATATCTGTATCCAGGTGGTCGCGGAGAATAAGAAGCCTGAGGAGGAAAAGCTTAAGGATTATGTGACGCCCAAACCCTACACCTGTAAGCCCGGGGATGACATCAGCAAGGCTATCCAACTCATGAAGGCGCATCAGGTCAGACGTATCCCCATCGTGGATGATACGGACCAATGCCTCGGGATTATCTCCTTGGGAGACCTGGCCGTAGGAACCCATATGGAGAAGGAAATCTTTAGAGCCCTGGAGCGTATTTCTATCCCGGCAGAACCGGAGTGATAAAGAGAACAGGAAAGAGGAGGAACGGGAGCATGGGGGAAAGGGAGAACCTGAGTGCCTCTCCTGCCCTCCCGCTCCTCATTGCCAAGACGGCGGATCGGTTTTAGCTCTCGTTTCACGTTTAAACTGGGAGACCGGGTCGGGGAGGATTTATCCGTTCACCCCGTTCACCCTGCAGGGGCGGTCCTTACCAGGGACGCTAGCAACGAAACCATCCGGTTTTTTGCACGGCGACCCGGGCGAATGGATATGATCTGAAGGAGCTTTTAAAGGAATTATGGTAACCCGAGCAACTTTTAAAGGGCATCCCGTCCATCCGATGCTGGTGGTGCTCCCCCTGGGAGCCTTTTCAGCGTCCTTTGTCAGCGATCTGATAGCTTTTTGGAGCGAGAATTCCGTCTGGTACTGGCTGGGCTGGTATAACCTGTGGGTTGGTTTCCTAGGGGGATTAACGGCGGTTATTCCGGGCCTGATAGACTACTTCTCCCTTCCCAGGGGGAGCGTCCCACGACGGATCGCTTTTATCCATGCAAGCCTGGCGGTCCCCTTGCTGGTTCTATTTTTTATAAGCCTTCTGCTGCACGGAAATTCTACGGAATCCTTGCAACCCGCCTGGAAGCTGGGAGTTTGGTTCTCCTTCGCAGGGGTGTTGATGATACTGGCCGCCGGATGGTTCGGAGGGACCCTGGTCTACCAGCACCGGGTGGGGGTTCCACCATCCAAGAACTTCGGGCTCGAATCCCGGGGTGAGCCTGAAAGCGTCGCCACCCTTAAGGGCCACCCCATTCATCCCATGCTGGTGCCCATCCCCTTCACGCTTTTCTTGACTTCCGTTCTGTTCGATCTGATCGTTTTGTTCGGCGGGGAAGCCACTTTCTGGGAACGTCTGGCCTTTTATGAACTCAGCCTCAGCTTCGTAGGGGTTGCCTTGGCCTTTTTCCCCGGCATGGTGGACGCGTTCCACGTCCTCCACAGGCCGGCAGGTCGAACGGTCGGCAGACATGTCATCGCCATGACCCTCTTCTTTTCCATGCTCGTCATTAGCCTGGTAGCCCGGGCCTCGGGACTTCCCTTTAGTTGGGGGTTCGGTTTTGTAGTTTCCCTCGTGGGTTTGATTTTCCTGGGAATCGGGGCCTGGTTTGGAGGCGACAACGTTTATCGGGAGCAGATAGGGATCAAAAAGGAAGTGGTCCCGGCCAGATGGGAGGATCCAATAACCCTTTAATGGGCAGGCGGACGAGCCGGGGCATTTAAGATTTTTTAAGGTCCCCGGCGTGCCGTTTAACTGATGGGGGTTAAAACTTACACGTTCTTGCCTCGAAGGGGGCGAAATGCAAGAAATAAATCCTCTAAATGGACTTTCTGCCAGGAAAATTAACCGGATCGGGAGGATTTTTTCTAAAGGTGAAAAATAACCCTCCCCATCTTCTCCTATTAGACCCCTCTACGTCCCTGGATCAGCTGAACGATTAACACAATAAGTGCAACGATCAGCAACAAATGAATTAAACTCCCGCCAAATTGAAAACCAAATCCAAGAGCCCAAAGTACCAGAAGAATAAGTAGAATCGTCCAGAGCATGATAGGTTCCTCCTTTTCTTTGTAAGATTGAGCATACCTACTTAGGGGAGAGAAACAGCTTATCCAAGATTCAGGAAGCGCAAGTTCTGTGCCAGATGTTAGCCGCTTTCCCCGGGTTTAGTCCCAAACTTCCGACAGGTGGGTCAGGGCTTTCCCCAGGAGACCCGGGCCGTTAAGACGAAGAAACCCGGTTCCCTATGGAGGATCCCGGGTTTCTTTCCAAGGACGTGAAAGCCGGTAGGTATCGGTTTCTATTCTATCTCCCCAATGGCTCGCGATACATCTTTGGGGCTGTTGTAACTCTTATCTGGGAGCTGGTTCAGAAGATTCATCACATTTTCGTCCGCCCCTTCTTCTCTGGCTTTCTCCAGTAAACCTTGTTTATCAACAGGGTAATCCACCCCTTTCAGGTATTTTTGTACCTGGATGGGATTAGGAGCCTTTGGCTTTTGATCCTTCTCCGCCATCCTTATATCCTCCTTAAATAATATATTGGTAGGCTCTGCGCAATTCATCCTGATAATTCCTTGTAAAGAGCCTACTTTCATCGTAACTGGGTAAGGTCTCCACCCGAGCCCGGGTCAGGTTATCTACGTAAACTCTCCGCATGGCCGGGTCAATGCGTATCCAGTCGACCGGGACTACAAACTTTTCGCTGAGCAACCATCCCCTCGTATCGACCACGATATAATGAACCTGTCCTGCGCTAAGGTCTCCGTAGTAACCGTGCACCGTTCCCAGATGCTCGTTATTCGCCCCGTAGACTTCGTAGCCTTTGATATCTCCCCAATCCCTTTCCGCCGTTCTAAAGGCGTTCAACCATCCAAACTGAAGTTCCCCGGGCCTGTAGGTCCCTTTCCGCCGCAACAGCTCTTCACGGGTTCCAAATCTCTCAGGATATCTAAAGGCTTCTTCCAGGTCGTAGGTAAACTGACTGAATCCCCCGACCCTTTCCGGGTAATAGATACTTAGGAGCCGCCGTTCGTAATCAGGTTCTGTTAACCGGGACTCCTCGTAAGGCGGTAATCGCGTGATGGTCTCTCTGGCTAAGTTATCCAGATAAATCCGATTGGAGACCTCATCGATCCGAACCATCCCAACCGGTACGATAAACTTTCTGCTCTCAAGCCAGGTTCCCGCATCTATCACCACGTAGCGGACCTTCATGGCAACGGGATCGACGATGAGCTCGTCGACGTCGCCCAGGTAATCGCCCATTTTATTATAGGCCGGGAACCCGCGGATATCTACGCTCTCGTCCGCCACTTCAAACTCATCCAGTCTAGATAATTCGGCTAAAGCCATACTCCCACCTCCTATAAATCGGGACTGAAGATCTTCTTCTTCCAACTATCTAAAAAACGCTCGCCAGGTCAGTCGTGACAGCTGGAGCTGTAAGGGTCTGGCCGGTGTATATCGCGGCCAGTTCTTGCGCCGGGGCGCGACGATTCCAGGAAAAAAGTATAATCGCCAGAATAATGATCACTATCGCAAGAAGTAACCAGCCCCAGCCGCCGAACCGCTTTCTCTGAATGTTTATTTCTGCCATAGTTTTCCTCCGTTAATTCTTGAGCTTAGGTATTTTTTCCTCTGTTTAAGTTCGTTTTAATCTCTAAGTAGTAAATTTATTCACTCTTCATGCCAATTTAGGAATATCCCGGTGGATATTGTAGGTCGAGCCCCCGGCCCTGGATCGCCGGAAAACCCGAGCGCTCGTTTCCACGCATCTTTCCTTTTCTTCCGGAAGAAATTGAGAAGAGGAGGATTCCGGTGATCTCAACGAGGGCGTAGCTGCCTCAGCGTCGGGGCGAGGAGATATTATCTCCTCCCTTCGTCCGGTTTTACGTCCCCGAGCTTCTTTTCCATCGGCTTGGCAGTACGTTCGATAATCGCCTCCTCCCTGCGCAGGTTTACCCGTTGGGGGTCGTGCACTTCGACGGACCGCTTTGTGATATGTAATTCCTCCTTGAGGAGGAGCCGTTTCTCGACCACCAGGACTTCTTCCAGCAAGGGTATAATCAAAACGTTTCCTTCGCGGCGAACGGGGACCGGGGCTTCCACGACCCGATTAATGGGAACGCGCTCTACGCTCACTTCTTCCCGCAGGAGGGGCTCGTCGATCACTTCTTCCCGTTCACGGACAACTTTTTGGATACGGACCTTCCCGGTTTCTACCTTGCGCTTTTGTACCTCCGGCTCTTCCTCTATAACGGGAACCGTCAAGGCCCTACCCTCTGCCTTGTCCTGGGCTAAACCCCGGGCCTCTAACTCCGCCAGGGTGAGCGGCAAGTAATAAGTTCCATCCTCTTGCAGACGTAAAACCTCCGCCGGCACGAAGAGTTGCTGGCCGTTCTCCAGCCGCACGCGCACCCGGGATGAATTCCCTATGGGAAGCTGTTCACTCGTTTCAATGACTCCCTGCAAGCCATCCTTACCCTTTACCCGGACAGGTCTTGATTGGTTCATGGTGTATTCCTTCCTTTCCCTGGCCCTATCCGTCCCACCCCCATGGGCAGGCCCGGCGATTCCAGATAGAGCGCAAGGGAGACCTCCCTTGCGCTTGAAGGCGGCTTCGACGTTTCCTTAAGAGACCCGACCCCGCATCTTATTCCAGGCGTAGCGTATGGAATCTTTAAAGAGGTCCCAGGTATTTGGATTTCTCTTCTCCCACTCACGTCGAGCTTCCGGCTCTATCTCCGCCCAGTCCTTACCTCGATAGGGCTCGCCGGTAGCCAGGGTATAACCGTATCGATAAGCCGGAACGTATCGGTCGTAGGTGTAGCCTTTGTTAGCGAAGCGCGTTTCAAAGTCCTTACGAAAATCGGTTTCATAGGCCTCAAAGCCCTTCGTGCCCGCTAATGGCTCCACTTCCACCTCTTTACGGCGTACGGTGTCGCGTACCGTCTCCGAACGCTCCTCCACGTCCTTGCCTATGACCACTTCTTCCTTCACGCGGGCCCGTTTAGAAATCACCGGTTCTTCGTCCTTCTCGGTCACTTCAAAGGTTTCTTCTTTAAAGGCCTTAAGATCCTCACCGGTGGCCGGACGATCTACCGGGCGCCGTTCCACGTTAACACGCTCGTCCCGCAGCCGCACCTCTTCTTCAACGGGCGTCTCTGTGACGTGGGACTCTACGCGCACGCCCCCCCGCTCGACTTCTCGCTTACCGACTTTCAGCTCCTCTTCCGTAACCGGCACTCGGATCTCTTCTTCCTGCTTCGTGCCTTCGCGGCGCTCGGCGTTTTTTCCGTAAGTACCTTTGCGCCGAAGGATCTCTTCTTGGGCTCCGAACCTCTCAGGATATCTGAAGGCCTCTTCGGTGTCGTAGCGAAACTCGCTGAATTGTGCCGCCCTATCCGGATAATAGCCGGCCAGCAATCGCTGTTCATAATCGGAACTTGCCAGTTGAGACTCATCATAAACGGGTAGCCGCTGGATGGTCTCTTTGGTTACGTTATCGAGATAGACCCGATTGGAAACCTCATCGATCCGAACCATCCCAATAGGCGCGATGAACTTTTTATCTTCAAGCCAGGTGCCTGCATCTATGACCACGTATCGAACCTTCATGGCGACCGGATCGACGATGAGCTCATCGATATCGCCCAAATACTCATCCGTCTTATTGTAGACGGAGAATCCGCGAATATCGACGCTCTCATCTGCCACTTCAAACTCATCCAATCTGGATAATTCAGCTAAAGCCATAATAAACCTCCTTCATGTATACATGGATAATCCTAGTCTTTTACCCTCTCCGCGCTGGGAGGTAACCTAACATGAGCGACTAACCCCAGCCACCGGACCGTCTTCTCCGGACGTGTTATGTCTACCATCTCCTTTCCTCCCTTAGTTTTTGAGGCACCTCCTTTTCCCTTTTTTATCTTATCATTTTATCTCCCTACATGTAACGATATTCACTATCTGTGCCAACCTGGGAATTTTATCCCATAAGTAGGGATAATCCTGATATGCATGATATAGATGTACGAGTCAGGTAAGGTAGCAGATGCTCATTTTCGAACATTTTCTCGGTTTCGCCCAGATCTTACTACAATTTCGAGCATATCCCTTTCCCCCCTCCCCCCCCCATCTCCCTCTCCCACGCGGTGGGAGAGGGGGCGCTTCGGAGATAACTGGCGGGCACGGAGGGTTTGAGAGCGATCCCAAGGGTTACCTGTGGGTATCTTAGGTTAAGCAGCCGTTTTCCCCTCACCTCCCATCCCCCTCTCCCACGCGGTGGGAGAGGGGGCGCTCTGGAAGATAGCCGATGGGCATGGAGGGTTTGAGGGTACACTAGGAGGGACATGCTTCGGATGAGGATTTTTTGTACTTGACAAAAGTCATTTATGGGCTTTATATTCAACCATATGGTTGAATATAACCCCGAAATCCTAGATAAAGCCTTTGCGGCTCTTGGCAATCCTACGCGTAGGGCCATCCTTGAACGGTTGGCGGTGCGGGAAGCTACCGTCTTAGAAATTGCCAAACCTTTTGACCTGTCCCTCAATGCCGTGTCCAAACACCTGAAGATCCTTGAAAGGGCCGGGTTGATCCGACGAGAAATCCGGGGACGCAACCATTACTGTTATTTGGAGCACGAACCGCTTCGTCAGGCATCCCAATGGATCGAACATTACCGTCAGTTCTGGGAAAAGCGCCTGGACTCTTTAGAAACTTTTTTAACCGCCCAAAAGGCTGAAAGGAAGCAAAAACATCGAAAACCATGAAAAGAGAATCCCCTTATAAGTTGACTATTAAGAAACTCCTGCCCGCCTCCCGAGAGGAAGTCTTCGCGGCGTGGACAGATCCGGAAAGCCTCAAACAGTGGATGGGTCCAGGTAACACGTCGGTTCCCTTGGTTCAAGTAGATCTGAGAGAGGGCGGGACCTTCCGAATCGATATGCAGAGTGAAAGCGGCTATCACGTTCATACCGGCGAATATCTGGAAATTAAACCCCCAGAGAAACTCGTCTTCACCTGGATTTCAGAATTTACCGATCAATCCCCTTCTCGGGTTACTCTCGAATTCTTCGAGCGGGGGGATCAAACCGAGCTTGTATTAACCCATGAACAATTACCCAGCGAGGATGCCGTTAAGAGACACACCCGGGGATGGATGGAGAGAGTGGATCTCTTAGCGGACTATCTAAAGAATTTATAATACAGGAGGATCAAAATGAAGGAGACCAGAGAGATGATGAAGCACAGGACCGGGACCCGTGAAGAGTGGCTCGCAGCGCGGCTCGAGCTGCTCAAGGCGGAGAAGGAGCTCACGCGGCGCAGCGACGAGCTGGCGCGGCGGCGGCAGGAACTGCCGTGGGTTCGGATCGACAAGGAGTATCGATTCGAGACCGACGAGGGGAGCGCCTCGCTGGCAGACCTCTTCCGAGGGCGCTCGCAGCTGCTCGTCTACCACTTCATGTTCGGGCCCGACTACACGGCGGGGTGTCCGTCCTGCTCGGCGATCGCGGACGGCTTCAACGGGTTCGTCGTGCACCTGGCCAACCACGACGTCATGCTTTGGGCGGTATCGCGGGCGCCCCTCGCGAAGCTGCAGGCGTACAAGCGGCGGATGGGGTGGACGTTCCCCTGGGCGTCCTCGCTCGGCAGTGACTTCAACTTCGACTTCAACGTCTGGTTCACCGAGGAGCAACAGCGCGAGGGAGGCATCGAATACAACTACCGGCGCGAGGCAGCGGCCGACGCCCAAGGCGCGCTCGAGGGGCGGCAGATAGGGCAGGGGCGCAAGGGTTCGGAGAGTGGCGGCGGGGGACGCGTCGCCCAGATCGCGGCCATGACCGGAACCGACGTGGCCACGTACACGCGCGAGAGGCCGGGTATGAGCGCGTTCGCGCTCGAGGACGGCATCGTCTACCACACCTATTCCACCTATGCGCGCGGACTGGACGGTCTCTGGGGCATGTACCAGTGGCTCGACCGCGCCCCCAGGGGACGCAACGAGACGGGCGTGTGGTTGCGCCGCCACGACGAGTACGACAAGCGCTGAGCCAGCTACCCATTCGCTGTCGAGGAGTAGGAGTTGTGGGAGAATTTTAGAAAAATGTTGCGCTAAGGAAATAAAAAGTGGTACCTTAGCGCAACATGATGGGTTTATCGATCCTGCTTGCTCAACCATCTTCTGTAATCCGACATCCGAGATCTGGAGAGGGACCCGCGTGGGAGAGGGGGCGCTCCGGAAGATAACCGGAGCTCCGCCGGCTCCCCTCTCCCACCGCGTGGGAGAGGGGTCGGGGGTGAGGGCCGAGACTTTAACTCGTTCCCAGGCTCTGCCTGGGAACGAGGAAAAGCCCATGGAAAGCTTTGATTTTCAAGGGATTCCGCAGATGTTTTATATGGACAATGGGCCGATTATAAAGAGCTAGGTGTTCCATCAGGTCGTGAAGTCTCTGGGGGTAGAAATTCATACGCATCTACTCCAAGGTAAAGACGGAAGGCGCGTGGCGGCTCGTTCTAAGGGGAAGGTAGAGAGGCCATAAATTTTGATTTATTTTTGCCATTGCGGCTTGGGAAAACCCCAAAGGTCATCTCTGCTTGACTCCTCCTTAGAGGCTTCCCACCTCCGGATAGAATGGCGGAAGTAGGGGCGCACGGCCGTGCGCCCCTACTCGGATTCTTTGATAGACCTCATCTTTTAAAGCATCCATGTCAGCAAAGACCTACCAAACCAGCCGATCCTTCAGATACTGCCAGACCCTCTCACTTGGATTTAGTAGGGGCGCACGGCCGTGCGCCCCTACCTTTACGTGTTGCATCACCCCGATGGGTTTGATCCCTGCGCCCCTACCTTCACGTGTTGCATCACCCCGATGGGTTTGATCCCTGCGCTTGGGATCTTCCCTCTTTGAATCGTGATCCATCCATATCGACTCTCATCATAACAAAACAAGCCCATCCGGCTATAAGGAAGATTTCCATGGTGTGCGGGAAAGATTATTATTGGGTGATGATTACTCGGACGGGTCCTCCAACGTTGTTGGCATCACAAACGCTCAGGGTAAATGCTCCTGTTACGGAGGGGGTCAGTCCGAGGGTTTCTACGCCGAGGGTCGTGGTTTGGGCGGTGGCCACTTGCGCTCCTGTGGGATCGGTTACAAATAAGTTCGGGTCTTCGTTGGACGGACCGGTAGCTCTGATATTTACCGATACTCCGGCTTGTCCGCTGAACGTGGTAGAAGCGCAGGCGCCCGGCGCTAGTTGCAAGACGACGTCCTGGAGCACGTTGTCCGAGTCATCATCCCCATTCTCGCAACTTGTAAGGAGGATGGTTCCGAGGACAAGGACGATACTCAGATAAATCCAAATCGGTTTGTTTTTATGAATATCCATCATTAATTCCTCCTATTCCCGGACGGAGCCTACAATTAATCCCACCACCTCATCCGGGGTGGTCTCTTGGGTCCGGCGCTCGCCCACTTTTCTCCCCCGGCGCATCACCACCAGCCGATCGGCCACCGAAAATACATCGTGGAGTTGATGGCTGATGATAATAACCGGGACTCCCTGGGCCTTTAAAGTCCGGACAAGGGCCAGGACTTTTTGTTGCTCGGCGACCCCGAGGGCCGCCGTAGGCTCATCCATGATCAAAAATTTAGCATTCCAGTAGATGGATCTGGAGATGGCCACGGCCTGCCGTTGGCCTCCAGAAAGCATCCGAATCTTATTTCGGAGGGAGGGGATCGAAATATCCAGCCTCTTTAGAACCTTTTTCGATTCCTCCAACATATAATTTCGGTCTAATACTTTAATAAATCCCATGAAATCCTTAAGTTTTTCTCGGCCCAGGAAAATGTTGTCGTACACATTGAGGTTCTCGGCCAGAGCCAGATCCTGATAGATAGTCTCGATGCCCATCTTTAGAGCTTCCATAGGGCTATTGATTTTAACTTCCTTTTCCTGGAACAGGATCTTTCCGTCATCCGGCTGATAAACCCCGGAAATCATTTTGATCAGGGTCGATTTACCGGCCCCGTTATCCCCCAGCAGTCCGACGACCTCTCCGGGAAAAACCTGCAGGTCCACCTGATCGACGGCGGTCAGTCCGCCGAACCGCTTGGTTAGGTTTCTGACTTCTAGAACGGGTTTCATAACCAACTCGTTGCCAGGCGTCGGCCTGACGGCGCTCGAGGGGGCGCAGCTTTTTAGCCACCAAGTCACGGGGCTCCGGGGGCCGTCTAGAAAATATAAAACTTACGACCCCTGGAGGCCTTGGGGTGTTTGGGGCTAAAAGGCCTTACTAAAAGGCCTTAACCCTTCAAGTCAAGATGCCTAGAGCTCTTCCTCGTAAATCAATTCTGGGAAGAACTGATCGATCAGTACGGCGATGATGATAATGATTCCCACGGCGAAAAACTGATAGAAGGGCTGAACTCCCAAAATAACCAGCCCTGTTTCCAGGGTCGCGATGATTAAGGTTCCGATCACGGTCCCTTTGAGGTTGCCGGTTCCACCGAACAAGCTGGCCCCTCCTATGACCACGGCTGCGATGGAATCCAGCATCCTGGCCTCTCCTGCCAGAGAGCTTCCGGTGGTAAAGCGGAGCACATATAGGACCCCACCCAGGGCGGCAAACATGGAAGAGATGATATAAATAATCATCAAATGCCTGGGGATATTAATTCCGGCCCGCAGAGCCGCATCGATATTGCCTCCAATGGCGTAAGTATGTTGGCCGAATTTGGTCTGGGCCAGTATGAAGCCGAACACCAGCAGAATGACCGCGGCGATGACCACCGGGATCGGAATAATTCCAACCAGATTTCGCACTTCTGAGGTCTCCATCTCCGGGCGCCGCAGAAAAGAGACCCCTTTTCCGGGGAGGTAATAAAAAATATACCCGTTTCCGATAAAACCCAGAGAGGGCGGCAAGTTTACCACGGGGAAGCCCCCGGAGAGGATGAGACCGGTCCCGTGGGCGACTCCGAACATGCCCAGGGTCGCAATAAAGGGCGGGACTTTTAGCCTGGCGATCAGAAACCCATTGATAAATCCAGGGACGACCCCGGAGAGAAGCCCCGCCAGGCATCCGAGAAGAATGCTCACCGACTCAGGAAATCCAGCCTGGTATAAGCTTCGCATAACCAGGGCTGCAATAACTGTCGCAGCTCCCATGACGTAGCCGACGGATAAATCGATCCCTCCGGTGATAATCACGAAGGTTTCCCCGGCGGCCAGCATCAACGTGGTGGTGGCGGCGATAAGGATGTTCTGGTAGTTCCGAAGGCTGAAAAACCCAACCCCGTAGAGGCTGAAATAAGCCAGCATCAGGATCAGAAAGAACAAAGCCCAATGCCGACCCACCCGGGCTAAAAATCTTCTCAGGCCGGATTTCATTCTGAGCAGGCCGTGGACAGCGGACAGCGGGCAGAGGTTTTCCGTTTACGATCGGCGCCCCACTGCCCACTGCCCACTGCACGCTATTTAGAGTAGATATATTGCTGCATCTTGGGGTCGTTGACGTTTTCTTTTGTAAAGAATTGGAAGCCGGGGATGACTTTTTTGGGGACTTTGGCTTTCTCTTTAAAGTACTTGTATCCCCATTCCACCGCCAGGCTGCCTATTTCAGCCGGGAGCTGCGCCAGGACCAAATCCACCTGCCCCTTTTTGAGGGCGTTAATGAGATCTTGCGTGGCATCCCAGGAGGCGATCTTTACGGTGCCCGTGAGCCCTGCATTGACGACCGCCTGGTAGACGCCTTGAGCGCTGAACAGGTTGGTTCCGAAAATTCCTACGATGTCCGGGTTGGCCTGGAGCTTGGCGAGGGTCTGAGCCTGGGCCTTCTCCTGGCTGTCCAGGTTATAGTCCACCCCTACGAGCTCGATGTTCGGATATTTTTTGATACCTTCCTTAAAGCCCTCGACCCGACCGACTACGCTGGAAACATCGGGGTTCGTCGTGTTAATATATACCTTTCCTTTTTCACCGATCATCTTGGCCAAATGTTCGGCGACCTGCATCCCTCCCAGTTTGTTATCTGTCCCGATGTAAGCCAGCGGAAAGCTGTAGTTGCTCTCTTTGGAATAATCCCCGTCCCCAATGTAGGTATCCACGGTAATAATCTCGATGCCCTGGTCATGAATCTTTTTGAGAACCGGAATTAAAGCCTCCGTGGAAGTCGGGGCCGTCATGATCAGGTCGATATCCCCACGGGCTGCGACGGCTTCCAGGATCGGAACTTGAACCTCCGGCCCCCAGGCCTTAGGATATTCGGAAATTACCAGCTCTACCCCCAGTTCTTCGGCTTTTTTTCGGATCCCTTTCTCCATGGTGAAGTAAAAAGGATCCGCCACCCCGGCTACAAAGGCAAACTTCAATTTTTTCTCTGCAGCCAGGATAGGATGATCATCTACCATTACGCTAATTAAGAGGACACACAGCAAACCCAAGATAACCTTTTTCATGTAGTTCCCTCCTTTTGGTTGAGTCTTAAGGTTAGGCGAGAGATTAAAGGGGAATCCTTCAACAGTCTACTCCTTCTTTCATAAACAGATGCCCCTCAATTGTCAAGCAGAAAATCCAACTGTCTATCCTTGCACAAAGCCTGACCCTTTTGTCCACACTTGGTTCCAGGCTTTACCTCACGGCTGTCAACCTGAGTACCTTATCGCTTAAGTTAAGGCCGGGGGTTTAAAATCCTCCCTTTCGTAAAGGGCGCCGGGGGGATTTTTTCCTTAACCCAGGGCTACGCCCCTCAAGGAAGGAAAATCGGCGCCGGTCCAAGAAAAAAAATTCCCATATTCGTTTAGATACAACCTCATCTGGATATCCTTGTCTTCTATTTCAGGATGACCCGAGCATCCGACGGCCCGGTGGAGCCCCTGAGGGATAGAGGATGTTACAATTTCACAAGCTTTTACAGGTTTACACGTTATATCGCAGCTTTTTTGCTTGACAGGGGACTCCGTGTGCTATAGATAGACTAAGAGTAAAAAGGCCAGAGGCTACAAGGTAGGAAGCAAAAGACAGAAGGTGTGGCCGGTTTTCCTTTATTTTTTAACTTAAACCCCTGTTTGGCCTTTTGCCCGAGAGAATGCCCACGGTTCCTTAAGATTTTGATAAGGGATAGGTGAAGAGGTTATTCCTCAAGCTTCAAAGTCCTTTGTGCAAAGGTTCGTTTATTTTGTGAGCAGCGAGAAAGCCTTTATATACAGGACGGTCGGTATAACTTTAGCTGCCATCGTTCTGGTGATCCTCCTGGTGGTTATAGAGGTCTATTATCCTTATCAAACGAAAGCAGAAGCCTTCTTGCTGATGGGATTTGTGTGTGCGATGGCCATTCTGGGGAGCCTTGTTGGTTTGGCCAGGTACAGGCAGCAAGTTATGGAGGAGATAGCGAACGAACTCTATCAACGGAATGTGGAGAATAACCGGCTTTACGAGCAAATCAAAGAGTACTCCCAGAAGCTGGAACATAGGGTTGAAGAGCGGACCCGACAGCTCAGGGAGTCGGAGGCCCGATATAGAACCCTCGTCGAGAGCGCGGGGGATGTCATCTATACCTTCGATATCCATGGAAATTGCCTCTCGCTGAACAGAGCGGCTGCGAAGCTGTTAAGCGAAAATCCTGAGGGATTTGTAGGAAACAAGGTCGCGAGCTTTTTTCCCAGAGAGGGGCTTGAGCAGTGTCTCAACGACTGTAAACGTTTATTTGAGAAGGGGGAGGATATCGTCGGGGAAAATCCGTGCAGGTTCCAAGATACGACGCGGTGGTTTAGTACGAGATGGACCCCCGTTAAGAATGATAAAGGAAAAGTTCTTTACGGTATCGGGATCTCCAGGGAGATCACCGAGAAGAAGAAGATGGAACAGGCCTTAATTCAGACAGAAAGGCTGGCCGCCACGGGAAAACTGGCCGCTCAAATTGCCCACGAGCTCAACAACCCCCTTCAAGGGATTTTATACGCCCTCACGTTCATCCTGGAAGATCCTGGGCTCCATGTTCAAAATCGTGAGATTGTGCAGATTGCAATTCGGGAAACCAACCGGATTGCCGATTTAATCCGAAATATGCTTAACTTCCATCGGTCTATGGATAGTGGTATCGAGAGCACCCATATTAACGAGTTGCTCCAGGAGGTCCTCCTCTTCTTCAAAAGACCCTTGCAGGATAAGCAGACGACGATAGTTCTGAAGCTGGATAATGAGCTTCCCAGGCTCCAGGTTAACAAAAATCAGATGAAGCAGGTTTTTCTCAATATCATTAGTAACGCCCAGGACGCCATGACCCAGGGAGGGAGATTGGAGATATGCACCCGAAGGGATCAAGAAAATGTTTATATCGATTTTACAGATACGGGTTGTGGAATCCCCGAGGAGAACTTAAGTCGAATTTTTGATATGTTCTTCTCGACCAAGGGCATCAAGGGGGTGGGAATCGGGTTGTCTATCTGTTACGGGATCGTCCAGCAGCACGGAGGAGACCTGCAGGTGAAAAGTCAGGTCGGAGTTGGGAGCACGTTTACAGTCCGTTTACCCATACGTCCCGTATCTTCCATGAACGAGGGGTAATTCCCCACGTCTGAACTGGTTGCTCCGTACCCTGCATGAATCGGAGAGGACCTTTTAAGCTCACTCCGGGCTGATCTCCAGCCGGGCCTTTTCTCTTAAAGTCTGGAAACGTTCATGAAAATCGGGGTAGATTTGGGCTAAGAACAACTTGAGGGTCTCAATTTCCAATTTAAGGCCGTCGATATCCGCCCGGTGATCCAGTTTCAGGTTCATAACCTCGTTGGTGAGCAATTCAAGCCCTTCTTCGAGGAGTTTTTCTTTCTTTTCCATTTCGGGTTCCTTCATAAGTCCTCCTTCGTCGTTTAGACGTTCCTAAAGTCTATCGGACGTCCTTGCCCATAGCAATTTATGTCGGTCCCTTGGAAATTTCAAGTCTTTTTAAGTAAAAAAGGATTTACCCTTCGAGAAAATACTCCCCGTTTCGATATCGATAAATTTCTACCCGCCTGCGGGCAATTTTTTCGAGCTTAGATTTAACGATCTTGAGCTCAAGGATGCCTTCGTTGAGCGCGTTCAGCAGCTCCTGGACCCTCGGGTCCGACGCCAACTCCTTTCCGGATAGCTGATCTCCGGACGCCGAAGGCATCCCTGGATTAGAGACGAAGGCCGGCAGGTCGGGTTTATAGGATGGAAGGGTTTTTTTCAAGATGCGCATAAGATTCCTCGACGTTTTGCTCTTCCTAATACCCTAGCTCGCGCGGATGGATCTCATAGCTTACGGGAAAGATATGTTCTTCGCCCACTTTACTTTCAAGCAAAGCGAGCCGGTTCTCCATTCTTTCGAGGGCGGATACCATCGTCAGTTCTAGATGGCTTAATCGTTCGGTCTCCGGAGTCAGCCTATCCGGACTTTTTATCTTTCTGAATTGCCCGAGGACAAGGAATAACCGCTCGGAGAGAAAGAGGAGGAAATAAACGAAAAGGGCGGCTACGGCCAGGATCAGGGTGGTTACGCTGAGTATGAAGAGTAGACGGACGTCCTGGGCCGTGATGGTCGGTCCGGCCAGTTCAAAGAGCCTGTAGATGACGTAAACGCCGGTTAAACTGCCAAACCAGGCCAGGATCCTCAGGCAATCGTCCATGGGATTTCTCGGCTTTTGCATCGCATTTTCACCTCCTGTTACATCTACATAATAGGCGAATAAAAGGAGAAGTCAAGGGAAAAATTTAAAAGGGGGATTTTTCACAAACCAGGATGAAATCCCGGGCAAGCAGAGAGGGGAAGAGGCGGGCCAGGCAGGTGTAAACCTGCTTGAACGGAGGGATCTGGAAGGCCCAAGGGTAGAGTCCGCGCACCCAGACGCTGGCGCTTCCATCGACCTCTTTGACTTTTAAACCCTCCCGTTTACATAAAGCCCTGGCCTCTGAAACGGTAAAAAAGCGGATATGGGAGAGGTCTGTGGGGGAATTTTTAATGTAAGGGAATCGTCCGAAGAGCAACCAGAGACGAAATCGCCAATGGGCGATGTTGGGGAGGAGGAGGATAAATTTACCGCCGGGTTTTAAAACCCGCGCACATTCCCGAAGGATTCGATCTGAGTAAAACAGGTGCTCGATGGAAGAGTCTGAGATGACCACATCAAATTCCTCGTCTGGAAACGGGAGCCGTTCCGAGTCCAGGTCCACCTGGACCACGTCAATTCCCTTTTTCCGGGCCCTTTCCATACCTACCTGAGAGATTTCGGTGGCTTTTACGAGGGCCCCCTTTTCCAGGAGCTTTTTGGCCAGCATACCCGGGCCGCAATCTATCTGCAGGACATAATCCCCCGGGTTGACCCGTCCAATGATTAAAGACAACCGCTTATAATCCACGGAATCATCTTTCTCGGACCACCATTTGTTGTAAAAATCCACCAGATCCACCGTGACCTCCTTAAACCGAAGGCGGAAGGTTTTCCTTCTGCCTTCTTTCAATGACCCTCTAAGCTCTCCATCCGCGTCGTCCACCCTTCGTTATCGGATGTTCCTTCCCCGGCAAGGGCTTTAATCGGAACCTCGATCCTCCGGCCTATCATGGGAAGATCCAGGGTTAACATCTTAGCGCGCAGCGTCGCCGCTTTATTATACTCGTAAATTAAGAGGGATATATTGCGGACTTTCTCCACGTTCGTTTTAAGGGTAATCTTTTTAACCAGGGTAAAGTTCTCGGAATTCAGGGCTTTTCTAAGCATTTTGAAAGCGGCAACGCCCAAAATATCCCGGTCTTCCACGACCACGTATTTGGTTCCGTAGTCATTCAGTATTTTATAAATATCCTCCTCGGCTTTAACGTGTTCTTTCAAAGACCAGTAAATTCTAGCCGCGGAGCGGGCCAGAACTTTGCTACCGCGCAAAACGATGATGTTCTTTTGGTCGTCCCATTTTCGTAGATGGAAGATAAAATTCCCATCATAATATCCGTCGAATAGGACCGTATGGCCTTTAAAATTTCGTGCGACAAACTCAGCCGCCTCCGCATAACCCGAGACGAAGGGGTAAGGCATCGTGTAGCTTTGAGCCATCTGAAAGAGAACCAGGCCGCTCAACACCGGGGTGGACAAAGAGAAGCCCTTCAACCTCCCCGGTAGATGAACCAGGCCCAGAGTTGCAAAGAGGCAGAAGGGGGGGATTCCGAAATAGGCAAACCTCGGCTCTTTAAGGGACAGATACGAGAAAAGAAGATACCACCAGAGGGCCCATAGGAGAAAGATAAGATGATTTCGATATTTTTGGGTTGCCAGGATAAACCCCCCGTAAGCAAGGCTTGAGAGGAAGACGGGGATCCTCAAGAGATCCGGAAGGATTTGGGGATAGTACGTCCAGTTTTTTAAGGAGGTTCTGGCATAGGGTCCCAAATGACCGATGGACTGGCCCAGGTTGATGGGGCTGTATTTGAGGGTGAAGATAAACTGAGGGAATAGCAGGACGAAGACGAGGATAGCCGATAGGATCACTTCTTTGTTCAGGAGGAGGCGGAGCTTTTTGGTCAGAGCCAGATAACTCAAGAACATGGGGAACAGAAAAATGGCGGGTTGCTTAGTGAGAACGCTCAGGGATAGGAACAGGCCGGCATAATAGGCGTGCTTTCTTTTTCCCAGCTCGGCAAAGCCATAGAAAAAGTAGATGGAAGTGATGATGAGGGCCAGGGTCGGCATTTCCAGCATGACTTCTCGGCTCCAGAGGACGATGAGGGGGGTCGTCAAAATCAGGAGTCCGGAATAAAAAGCCACGGTTTCTGAGTAGATCATTTTGACCAATCTATACCACATCCATGCCGCCAGCAGGGCAAAGCCAAGGACGGTGAGCCGGGCCACAACCAGAGAGATCCCGAACAGAAGGAAAACCATTCCCTCCACCAGCGCGAAAAAAGGGGGATAAAAGCCCAAAGCCAGCGCCGGGTATTGGGCGTAGTATTGGAGGGTATAATCGTACAGGTGGGTCAAGGGGAGCTCTTTGATCAGATCGGTGAAGTACACGCCGTCCATGGCATGTCGAGAGGCATCGGACCACCAAAAGTCTCCCTGGGTAATTCCTTTGCCGAGAACGAGGGTTGCCGTGAGACTCAGTAAAATCAAATGGATTTTGGATTTATGGAACTTGAATATTTTCAGAAACTGCTTCATGGGTCCATGAACTCCCTGTGCCAGAGCTCGAAGGTGATCATAATTCCCAGGTGCTCAGAGAGATCTACCCTTCGGCTCAAGTGCCTGGAAATCAACTCCTTCACGTATCCGGGGTCGTAGTAGCCGCGGTCAAGGGTTCGTCGATTTAATAAAATTCCTTCCGTAAAATCTCTAAGTTCTTTTCGGGTCCATACGTCAAATCGCTTGCAGTCCTTGCTCATTCCGGGAGGGATGTTAAGAAGCTGGTTCATTTTATCTACCAGCTTATCCAGACCCATTTGGAGCTTGGCGCCCGGTCCAATGGGCTTGGGAGGACGCCCTGTTTTTTGCCAGGGAATCTCCAGGAGCTCCGGCAGCTCCTGTTTCAAGATCTCGATATACAGGCGATGGTTGAGCCTGATCGAGGAAGGGAGGGAGTAAATGAATTCAAAAAAGTCGTAATCAAAAAAGGGAGAGCGATCCTCCATGTAAGTTCGAACGATTTTGTACCCTTCTGCGATCCAACGCCTTCCGCGGTTTACGATGGCGTAATAATCGAGCCGTTTGTCGGCGGGCAATTGCTCGAATTTAGACCATTCCTGGTGGATCGATGGAAAGGCGAGGCCTTTCATCCGGCGCGCGTGAGGCTCCAAAAAAAGCCGGAGCAGGTCCTTTTCCTGGAAAATTTGGTTGGTCCATTTATAGACCAGGGGCCGGGCCTTTTCCCTTTTTAGAGGAGTTAGGAAGGGCGCCATCTTTGGCGCGCTGAGAAAGCTAGCTCCCAGAATCACATCCCCGAAATATCCCAACAGGTTAACCTGGGCCTCCTTTCGGAAGATCTCCAACATGGTCGGGCTGGGGAGGTGAAAGACGCTGAGTAACCCGTCGGTGATCCGGACCCCTTCCACCGCTTCCTGGGGAAAGGTCTTGAACCAGTTCTCGTCAAATTTGAACAGGAAGTGGTTGCTGTGGACCTGATCTGCGACCCTCCCGGCAAATTTTGCGTCGTAGCAGTTGGGGAGGCCCCAGGTCGCGGTTCGAAGAGGATATCCCTTCTTCCGAACCAGGCCTACGATAGTTCTGGAATCTAACCCGCCGCTCAAGTAAGCCCCCAGGGCATAGTTTCCCTGGGCCTGTCGGTGGATGGCCTGGTTGAAGAGGTGGCCCGCTTCCGCGGCCAGATCCCTTAAGGCGTTGGTTTTGATCGCGGTACCGTAAATTCCGCAACTCCTAGCCGGGATATCCGAAAAGCTCCAGTACGGTTTGAGCTCTAGCCTCCCCGACGGACCTTCAAAGCTTAATACGCTCGCATTGGGAAAGAGCTTGACGTGCTCAAAGAAGGTCTTATCGGACAAAATATAACGGTTTGAAAAGAAATCTACCACCGCTTCGTAATCCAGGGATTTGGAGAGGGAGCGATCCTCCAAAATGGCTTTGATTTCCGTGCTAAACAGGAGTTTCCCGTTAACCCAGGCGTAATAAAGGGGCCTCAACCCGAACCGGTCGGTGGCGATCAGGAGTCTTTGCCGCTTTTGATTCCAGATTGCCAGGGCAAAAGCACCTTTTAGATGAAAAATAAAGGCCTCTCCATAGGCTTCGTAGAGGCGTAAAATCAATTCCGGATCGTTATACACTTCGAATCGAGACCCTTTCTGGAGGAGCTCCCTCCTCAGGGGGTCCGTGTCGTAGAGCTCGCCTTCCATCAACACTGCGAGGGATTTGTCCTTGTTAAAGAAGGGTTGAGGCTGGGGGTTGTAGATAACCGGCCCCACGCGCCCCAGTCCGACGGATTCGGTCTCGTCTATAAACAGATGGCTTGTATACCAGTCCTTATACCGAACAGATCCGGCCATACGGGGGAGAAGATCCCCGATGTGGGTCTTTCGGTGGAAGTCTACCACCCCTACTAATCCCGGCATGCTTCGTTGTCCGTTGTCGGGGCAGCCCACCGGGCTCCCCCACGACTTCGGATCTCGGATTATTTTCTGCGCCTTTCTAGGAAATGGCCCAGTTTATGGAGATACGGCAAGTTATTGAACAGAAAAAACGCATGAAAAAGCTCGGCGCCAAAGTGTTTTAATAGCCAGCCTTCCTGAACCGAGATCGCCCCTTCCGGGCAATCTACCTGGCAGGTGTAACAGCGGATACAATTCTCGTAGTTGATGGCCAGGACCTCTTGGGGAGATCCCTTTGCCTCAGGAAAACGGGCCTCCGCCTTCTTTCGTGTGATGACCTGGGTGGGGCAGTTCGTCTCACAGATCCCGCAGAGGGTGCACTTTTTTGGATCTACGGCGGGTCGTGTGGTCATAAAGGTATCATAAAATTTATAAAGGATCCTTTGGAGATAATCGGCGGTATCTTCCTGAAAAACAGAAGGCTTTAAGTCCCTGACCCGCACCTTTTCCAGGTCTTCCCCCACAACGGTGATTTGGCGGAGGTCGGTGATCCCTTTGTTCCACTTCCGGGCAACTTCGAGCGTCAGCACTTCCTCAGCCGGCACGCCCATAAGTTCTGCAATGACCGTATCCAGTTCGATACAGTCGGTTCCGGCCATAATCAACCCGACCTGCCGGGGGTCGCCAAGCTTCGGTCCATAGCCTTCCATGGAGATCACCCCATCGGCGATGGTTAAGGCCGGGCGGAGGACCTCGTAGAGTTCCACCAACATGAGGGCAAAGTACTCTTTGTTGATCCAAAGATCCCAGATGCTCTGGACGGCGCCTCGTTTCGGGCGATACTTGAAAATTTCCATGTGCCGTTGGGTTTTACGGTACCTGGGGATGCATCCATACAGGTTCTTCACGCTCAGGGTCAAGGTGGTCATCCGATGGGTTTTCACCTTGGGAAGGTTGATGACGACATCCGCTTCCAGGACCTGTTTGGCAATCTCGAACCGTTTAAAAACCCCTTCTTTTTTCGTGACCACCACGGGTTCTACGAAATCGATCAGCTCCACCCCCTCTGCCGCCGCGACCTCCTGAATACCGGTCTTCTTCGCATTTCTCCTCAGCTTGCTCTCCCCGATGGCGGGAATGCCTCCGGCCTCCCTGACCAGGCGAATAACCGCCGTGACCACAGCCGGGTGGGTCGTAACGGCCTTCGTTGGGGGTTTATTCTGATACAAATTGGGTTTGATTAAAACCCTGTCTCCGGGCTTTACGAACCTCCCCAAACTCCCCAGATAATCCACCGCCGCCGCGACCGCCTTTTGTACCTCGTCGGGACGATAGCTTGGGCATCTTACAATGGACACCTTCGACATGTTTTCCCTCCCTTTAGCCGGACAAATGAGCTAAAACTCCCTGTCTGGAAAACCAGGACCTTTACTTACGAAATTTATGCTGCCACATCCGAAACACGAACAGCGTCCAGAGTTCCAGGGAGCGATCAAGAAGGCCGCTCTGATGCTCTCTCCAGATCTGCCGGACGGTGGGCCTGTCAAGCAAGTTGTCATCTCCGGGACTGAAGATCGCGCGGTAGGCCATGTCTTTGAGCTCGTTCCGCAGCCAGTGTGCCAACGGCACAGAGAATCCCATTTTCTTTCGATTCAAAATCTCTTCGGGCAGAATACCCTGAAACGCCTTTTTAAAAAGGTATTTCCCGGTCTTTCCCCGGAGTTTTAGAGATGAGGGCATGGACGCGATGAGCTCCACGAGTTTATGGTCAAGGAGGGGCGCGCGAACCTCCAGGGAATGGGCCATACTTGCCCGGTCGACCTTGACCAGGATATCATCGACCAGAAAGGTCTTGATACTCACATACTGGCTGCGGGAGACGGGGTCCTCGGTATTCGCCTTGTCAAAGTAGTGGCGAAAGATCTCCAGCGTATCATAATCTGCAAGCCCTTTTCTGGCATCCGGGTGGAGTAATTTCTTCTTTAACGCCGGTCGAATTCCCGATACCCGTTGAAAGTAGCCCTCTATCTGTGAGCCTGCGAGCCTCTCAAGGGTGGGCTTTCCTTTAAAGATGCGCGAAGGTCGGTCCGCCTCCGGATAGACGGCAGCTAAGGTTCCGAAGATCCGCCGTCGTAGGGGAGCGGGCAGGACGCGGCGCAATCTGTTTTCTCGTTTATCTAAGTAATAACTGCGATAACCCGCAAAGTTTTCATCTCCCCCATCCCCGGAAAGGGCGACGATGACCCGCTCACGGGCTGTTTTGGAGACATAATAGGTGGGTATCGCTGATGAATCTGCGAAGGGTTCATCGTAGTGCCAGATGAGCTTGTCGATGATTCCGACGGCGTCAGGTCGAACTATTTCCTCATGGTGATCTGTTTTAAAGGCGGAAGCTACCAGCCTGGCATACCCCAATTCGTTAAATTCCTCCTTATCAAACCCAATGGAGGAGGTTATCACAGGACCTTCCGTGAGCTCATTCATCAGAGCGACGACCGATGACGAATCGACGCCCCCGGAAAGAAAAGCGCCCAGAGGGACATCGCTAACCAAGCGGAGACGGACGGCTTCGCGGTAGGTCTCCAGAAACCTCTGGCACCATTGTTCCTCGGTCAGTTCGCGGGGGGATGCAAAACTGAGATCCCAGTACTCCGCCTCGCGAACAGAAGCCTTCGATACGACCAGATAACGGCCCGGATGGAGTTTACGGATCTGTTTGAAGATGGACTTCGGCGCCGGGATATACGCGAGAGAGAGGTAGTCGGATAGGGCTTCCAGATCGAGCTCACGAGGAACATCCGGTACCTTTAAAATGGCCTTGATCTCCGAAGCAAAGATAAGTCGGGATCCATCATAGAAGTAAAATAAGGGCTTTTTGCCGACCCGATCCCGCGCCAGGAGAAGCTTCCGGCGTCGTTCATCCCAGATGGCCATGGCGAACATCCCCCGCAGATATTGGAAGCATCCCTCTCCGTATTCTTCGTACAGGTGAACGAGGACTTCGGTATCGGACCTGGTCTTAAAAATATGCCCTTTCTTAACCAAATCGTCCTGTAGCTGGACAAAATTGTAGATCTCCCCGTTAAAGACGACCCACACCGTCTGATCTTCATTGGCGATGGGTTGATGACCGCCTTCAAGGTCGATAATGGAAAGCCTCCGATGGCCAAGTCCCAAAGGCCCCGATATATAGAAACCTTCGTCATCCGGCCCGCGGTGGATGAGCGTATCCGTCATGTCCTTGAGGAGACATGGAGAAACGGGCTCCTCGGTCTTAAAATTATAGATGCCACAGATCCCACACATAATTTACCGGTTACGGTGTTGCAGCGAGGCTAGAGCTGTACCTCAAGCCCTCAGCGCCCTTGCGCGATAATTCGGATACCTATGGTACGTTCCAACGAGCGACATCGTTCCCCGCGGTTAGAACCGCTCCCTTACGGTCGCGGCTCAGATAGGCGGCCCAGGTAGGAGGCCCAGATAAGTCCCCCCGAACCGCGACCGTAAGGGAGAAGCCCTGACCGGCGGCGTAATTATGGCGATCTGGCTCTACCGCCAGTCTGGAAATTTCACCTTGGCAGAGTAATCAGTCATACGCACTTGGGTTTTTTCATCTACGGACAGAATATAGAGAGCCCAATCGTCTTTGTCGGGGCTCTTCGCGTAAGCGAGCTTGGTCCCGTCCGGGGACCACTCGGGAAAATAATTGTAGTGATCCGGGTCTGCGGTGAGATTGATCCAATCGCTGCCATCGGAATTCATGACCCAGACGTTAGATTTTTCATTCACCCAGGGCACCCATTTCACTTCCCGGAAGGACACCCAGGCCATCTTCTCCCCATCCGGGGACCAGCTCGGCTCACAGCCCCCCTTCCACCAGGTCAGTTGCTTCGGGACCTTTCCCGTCGGATCTGTCAAATACAGGTTCCAACCTGTAGGAATCTGTTTGAACCCCAGATCTAAAATCCGGTTGGCCACGAAGGCGATTCTAGTTCCATCGGGGGACCACGCCGGCAAAATATTTCTTCCGGAGAAGTTTGTCAGCTGCGTAACCCGGCTCCCATCGGCGTCCATCGTATAAAGTTGCCATCCATTTTGCGAGCGATCTGAGTAAAAAATGATCTTTTTCCCGTCCGGGGACCAGGAGGGGTCTCCGTCTTCCCCGGGATGGCGGGTTAGGTTGGTGAGATTTTTTCCATCCGGAGTCATGGTATAGATTTCGTAATTACCCTCCCTATCGGAGGTAAAGGCAATTTTTTCACCATCCGGGGACCAGGCCGGGTATCTATCATCGGCCTGATTATCGGTGAGCTGAACCACCTGACTCCCATCTGCCTTCATCACGTAGATTTCGTTATCCCCATCCCGGTCGGATTGGAAAACGATGCGGCCCTGCAAACTTTTTAGAAATTCCTCCCTGGCCGCGCCGGAGAGTTCCGTAGGGGCGGACCCTTCGCTTTTTTCAGAGGAATAGGCGCTTAATCCTGCCAAAAGGACCAGTAAAAGGAGGACGGACATCGAGGCTGCCTGCAGGGTCTCCCTGTGGGAGGTCATGGTTTTTCTCGCTTTTTTTGAGAGCCGCCTCCATTTATCTGTTTTAAGTCCTGTCAAATTGCCCATAAGGCTCTTGAAGTGGTCGTCTGTGGCCACGGCGCAGGGGGTGTGGTTGTGCCCCCCTGCGTCTACCAACGGACGGATATACTTAGTCTGAGATCGTGTGAATCCTTAACGTCTTATACCTGACCCAATTTACGAGCTGCCGGATCTCGGAGAGCGAGACTACCAGACTCAACCAGACCGGGACCAGTCCGACTTTAATCAGGTTGTACCAGAGGTTTGTATCCGGGAGATGGATGATTAAGGTCAACAAAACCAGGGATAAGCTGATGGTTTTTACGCTTTGCGGGTAAAATTTAAACTTCGCTACCTTAACTTGAAATAGCGCAAGGATGAAGACGTAGATCAAATTGCTCAGAAAATAGGCGATAACCAGGCCCTTTAAATGAAAGGTCTTGAGCAGGAATAAGGAGATGCCCAGGTAAAGGGTGCAGTAAACGAGCCCAAATAAAACCCAGGCCCGGAGCCTTCCCGTGGGAAGGAGCGAGGCCGTGAGGACTTTCGCCAGGATTTTAAAATAGTCCCCGGCTACCTGCAAGGGAATGAGGGGCGCCGCTTCGAGGAATTTTCCTGAGAAAAGGATACGGATAACGTCTTCCTTAAAAAGGAGAAGGCCGCAGAACATCGGAATTGCCAACAGGGTCATAAAGTGCAGGGAGCTGTTCATCTCATCGTTATATTCGTGGATCGTTTTGGAAGAGCACAGCAACGGATACAAATAGACGCTGACGAGGCTGGAAAAAAAGGTCAGGTACTGATTAGAGAGGGAGACTACCGCCTGATAGAGGCCATTGTACGCGCTTCCCAGGTGGTGGACGACCCCCGTGCGGAGGATCAGGTTAAAGGTCAATTCGGTCACGACGACGGCAAGGCTCAACAGCCCAAAGCTTAAAAGAATTTTGGCCGCGCGGATTTCAGGCTGCAGATGGCCGATCTTGAATTTTAAACCCATCCTCGGTAATTTCCTCAGGCGGCTCACTCCGAAATCCGGGGTCCGGAGCAACGGACCGGCGATCCGACGCCTGCAATAAGCGTAGAAGGTCAGCGAGCTCACAAGGGTCCCTACAAACTGCGCGACCAGAGCCCCCCACAGATTAAAAAACCCTGCCAGGAGCAGAAAGGCAATAAGGTTTAACGTGGTGCTCAGAATAACGGCGCGCCCGTACGCTTTTATTTCCCTAAAGCCCCTTAGAAAAACCCCCAACAGGATAAAGAGCACCTGAAAGGGGAGTCCCAGGCTGACCAGAACGATGGCCATATGGTAATGGGGATCGTCGAAAATGAGGGCGGCTAACGGGCGGGCAAGAATCACGGACAACATCGCTACCAAGAGGGCGAGGGGAATTGATAGAAGGAGGGCCGTTTTGATGATCTGTTCCCGGGGGACGGCCTCGTTCCGCATCTTCTGGGTGTCTCCATCCCTCGGAGCGGAATTCCCTTCGGCCAGAAGTTTAATGATCCCCTGGCCCGTTTCCAGGGAACAGAACAGGCTGAGGAGCGTGAGAAACCCGGTCGCCTGGGAAAGCAGCCCAAGCCCGGTGGGACCCAACAGGAGGGCCGAGTATTTGTTTTTGACGAACCCAACTAAAAGTGTGACCATCGTCGAGGTGCCCAGAATCAATGAAGCTCTGGCGACCTGTGCGGACCGTGTAATCCCTGCTTGATCCATTTCTACCCTCCTGCTCTGCCGTTGACCTTCTGAAAAAATTCCTTCCAACCCCCGATGCAAACTTCTTCACAAAGGGGCGTAGAGATCCATGACCCTTAGCGTATCTCCACGGCTTTATCCTCCCCCCCTTCGGCTTTAATTGGGCAGGCCGGACGGAGGATCGATTGATAGAGGTTAAAAAGCACTTCGGTACTCCGCTCCAGATTAAACCTCTGCGCCACCCGCCTTCTCCCTTCCTTGCCCATCTTCCGTCTCAAGCCCTCATCCTGGAGCAACCTCATCATAGCCTCGGCCAGCATCCCCTCATCCCCCGGGTTGATCAATAGGCCGGTCTGGCCTTCGACGACGGACTCCGGAATCCCCCCCGTCCTCGAAGCGATCACCGGCACCTCACAGGCCATGGCTTCCAGGACCGCGTTCGGAAAGGCATCCTCGCACAGGACCGGATGGACGAAGAGGTCTGCCAGGTTGTAGAGGGAAGCCAATTCCTGATGAGGGATGAACCCGGCAAAGGTCACATGTTCTTGGATGTCCTCGGCCAGCTCCTTCAAAAACCCAGGATAGTTCTTCTTTAGCCGCTCGGCCTCCCCGGTCTGGGGGAACAGATAAGCTCGGGGGTTTGGCGGTAAAATTACAAACTTCCCCGCTATGAGGAGCTTGACGTGGGGGTATTGTCGGATCACCCTTTTCATGGCATGAATCAGGACGTGGAGGCCCTTTTCGGGAGTGAGCTTCCCGGCAAACAATACCACCTTCTCCCCTTTTATCGAGAAGCGCGCCCTTACCTCCTCGACATCCTTCTCCGGCAGAGGTTTAAAGACCTCCGTATCCACGGCGTTGTACCGGACCTGGCATTTGGGAGCCAGGGAGGGGAATTGCTTTTGGAGGGTCTCGGCCACAAACCGGCTGACGGTGACGATCCCATCCACCGAACGCCCCCACGACTCCATGTGACCCTCGAGTAAATAGGTGTAAAGAACCGCATGGACGGACCACACTATTTTACTATGGGGATTCAGTAATCTGAGCCAGGGCGCGAACTCTGGGTGCTGGACGAGGTGTATGAGGTCGAAGCCTTCCCGACGAATCCGGTGGGCGATCCGGAGGATGTAGAGCAGATGGAAATACCACGCGTGGTCGTGGGGGACTTTATGGGTTAAAAAAAGATTCCGAAGTTTGTTGGGAAGCCCCAGGACCTTTCGGTCGAACTGCCGAGAGAACCGGACAATGCGGACTCCTTCGACATATTCTTCCTTTTTACGGGGGCCCTGCCTTTGACAGAAGATGGTGACTTCGGCTCCTTTCGCCCTCAATCCCTTGGCCGTCTCGAAAAGTCCGGTACTCAAAGATCCTTCGTTAGACGGAAAGCTCGCGCGAGGCGAGGAGACTATTGCGACTTTTAGGGGTCGCGTTCCGGGGATTAGCTTCAGATCTTCCGTCATCTGCTTTCAGTCTTTACCGGGCCGCCGATATCTAACGATCGGTCACTGATCATCGAGCGTCGAGAGTCGGTCCCCGATCGCCGGCAGCCGATAGAGGAAAATGGACAGATTTTTAAACGCCCCCAAGGCCCACATCTTTAGGGTTCCGTAACGTTGTCTTTTCTTAATAGGGGGAACGAGCTCTTTCTCAAGCTGCAGCCGGAGCAATTTCAAATCGTACGGGCGGGTTTGCGGCTCATTCCCATCCTGGGTCAAAGGAAGGCCTGGATGCTGTGTAAATATTTTTACGTGAAGTGCCCAGGGCGAGAGTTCCTTTGAACAGAGTCTCTTTAGATACCGGGAGGTTTCCAGGATCGCGCCCGGAGTTTGTCCCGGGAGGCCGACCATGATAAACGCACGTGCGCGGAGGCCCAGTTTGCGCGTGGTCTCGACGAGCTCCTCGAATCGGCGTAGGTAGGAGATAGCCTCCTCGCGGGTCTTAACGCGGTTTAAGCTGAGGAGGAGGGGTATATTCGTAGATTCCAGGCCCACTTTGATTTCTCGGCATCCGGCTTCTTTCATTGCCCGGAGGAGCTCTTCGTCGAAGTGATCGGGGCGAGACTCGCACTCCCAGGGGACGTCCAGTTTATTTTTCAAGATGAGCCGGCAGATCTGGAGGACCCGATCTCGGTCGAAGGCAAAGACGGGGTCCCGAAAAACCAGCTTCTTCATCTGAAATTCCGTCTTCAGCCAGGCGATTTCCCTCACAATGCTCTCCGGCGACCGGCTACGAAATCGAGTTCCCTGGGCCACGGTGTAAGGACAATAGCTGCACCCCTGTTCGCATCCACGACTGCCGGTAACGGTAAAGAAAGGAAATTTTCTATAGGGAAAAAGATCCCAGGCCGGAAAAGGGAGATGATCCAGGTCCTGCACAAAACCCAGACTATCCACTGAGAAATCCAGGTTCTTGGTAGGAGTGCCCGTTTGGGCGCCCTGGCGGGCTCTCTGATAATCCTGGCGGGTCACGATCCCCTCCAAATACCGTAGGGGCGTGCGGCTGAAGGCCCCGTCTTGCGTTTCGAGGGCCCGGCATACTTTTGTAAAAAGGATTTCTGGTTCTCCCAGAATTACCAGATCCAACGGGGCTTTCTCAAGGATCTCCTCGTAGCAAAAGCGCGTAGAGGCTCCCAAGGCGATGAGGATTGCGTGGGGAAAATACTTACGAACCTGTTGGATAAAGTAAATATCTCCTTGCAAGGTTTGGTGGGCGACAAAGATACCCACCACACGGAAGCAGCGTTGGTTCATCCGGAACAGGGTTTTAGAGAGGTCGTACCCTTCTAAAACCGCATCTATGACAGAAACGCGATAATTATTGATCCGTAAAACGGACGCCACGTATCCCAGGGTCTGGGAAGGATAGAGGAAGCGGGAACCTGGCCTGAGCAGGCCGGGGAGTTTTGAAGGGGTTACGGTTCCCAGGCCGCCTGAGCCCTCCCGGTTGGCGGCCATCCCTTGGGTTGCAGGTGGATTCACAAGTAGAATATCCCTCGTCAATTTGGATTTCCTCGCTCTTTAGGTGCGTGGGTTGTCCGCCCCTGGGTTGCGGGCGGATAACCGGTAAATATCTCTTGTCCGTCCGAATTTCCTCATCCTTTAGGCTCGGGGGAGTTTCCTCTGGCCGTAAAGGGGCCGGGTCTCCACCAGCTCCACTCGGTGCACTTATGACAGGAGGGTACGTCCTTTAAATTGTTGTCCAGGTGTTTTTGGCGCAATTCGGCCATCTTCTCCCCATTCCAGACGGCCATGACCCCTTTTTCGGCAACGTTCCCCAAGGGATATTTGGCATCGTAATCCCGATCGCAACAGGTCATGGTGCCGTCCCAATATACGTGGGCGTGATACCATAGCAGGGGGCAAGGATAGCGATTTTTTAGGTTGACGCTCGGTTTTTGATCCCTGAGCTGGTTAATCTCTTTAACTTGATTGGCCCAGGCATCGAAGGGTTTGACATTTACTTTATCCACACCGGGCCGCATCCAGAGTTTCGTAAACTCCTCAACCTCCGCCTTGGTGGGGGCCATCTCGATGATTTGGACGTTCACGTAGGGGTGGATATCCACAAAGGGATTCTGCTGCTGGCGCTTCGCTTTGAGCTCGATAAAGCGCTGGATATTCCTTTGAGTCCCCTCAAAATCTGCGCGCCTTCGGATAGCCTCATAGGTTTCCTTTTTGACCCCGTCCAGGCATAAATAGATTTCATCCAGCCCGGAATCCAGGAGCGCCAGGGATTTATCTTCGTGGAGGAGGGTCGCGTTGGTGGAGATGGAGGCGCGAATTTTCTGCTTTTTGGCGTACCGGATCATTTCAATGAGTTCGGGGTGGAGAAGCGGCTCTCCCCAGATGTGAAGGGTCGTAGTTTTTACATGGGGGGCCATTTCATCGATAACTTTTTTGAACAGGTCCAGGCGGATAAAACCCTTCTCCCGCCTCAGCATCTTTAACCCTGTCGGGCACATGATGCAGTCGATATTACAGAGGTTGGTGGCCTCGATGTAGAGGCGATCCGGGTAGGCTCCTACCACTTTGGTATGGCCCTTGCGGTAGTTGTAATAGAGGACAGGCAATTTGAATAGACTTTTCAGGCGCCTTGGATACAGGGTCAGTTTTCGAACGCTTATCATTTCAACGTGGTCCATGAGCCATTGCCCGGCGTCCGTGGAGGGGATGGCGACCCATCGGATCCCCCTCACAGCGGACGACAGATGGTGGACAAAAAATTTACCGGACGGAAGCCAGTTGAGAGTCTAGCCACTTTTTGCCCAGATGGGTCAAAGGTTTAAGAGGCGGTAGATTTTTCAACGTGGTAGATTTGGAGAGCCGCCAAAGGGTAGAGCCGACGACCTTTCCGAATTTCTGCTCCATTTTTCGACGACGGTAACTTTTCTTAGAGAACATCTTATCCGCCTTATTGGTATACTCGATGAGTTTAGGAGTAGGCACGTCTGAAAGGTTAAACATGGGTTCGTTCACAGTTTGAGTTCCGTAATAATAGCTGGCGCGCTGGAAGAGTTCCCTTTGGGGGATACCTGTAAAACGATCTTTGACGAGCTCCCACAGGCGCGTTCCGGGAAAGGGGGTTGTGAGGCTGAACATCACCTCATCCAAGGGAAGCTCTGCCGCAAAATCGATCGTTTTCTGAATAGTTTCTTCTGTATCTCCCGGGAGTCCGATCATGAAGTACCCCTTGGTCCGAATACCTGCTTCGTGGGCCCAATTTACGGCCAGCCTCACCCGGTCCGGGGTGGTCTCTTTATCGATCACCTTCATGATCTCCGGGTCCGCCGTTTCGATGCCAAAATGGATCTTCCCGCACCCCGCCTCTGCCATGGCGTAATAATGCTCCTCCTTCAGGCAATCGACCCGGGCTAAGCACTGCCACCGGATATTCAACTTCTCCGCCTTCAGCCTTTCGATGAAATCCAGGAGCCTCTTAACGTTCACCACGAACAGGTCGTCCACAAAATAAAAATGGGTAATTCCGTACTCCCGGATCACCTCTTTGATCTCCTCGAGGACCCCATCGTTGGGGGAGACCAGGTATTTTCGACCCCATAAGCCCTTGTAGCAGTAACTGCAGGCGAAGGGGCAGCCCCGGCTGGTCATCATGGTGGTCATGCGCTCTCCGTTCCAGGCCCGGAGAGGGTATTTGAGAATGTTCATCAGCTTTCGGTCCGGAAACGGAAGCCATTCCAGGTTCTTCTCCATCTCCCGCGCCTTGTTCTTTAGGATCCTTCCCCCCTCCCGGTACGCCAGCCCGTCCACAGCGCTGAGAGATATTTTACCCTCTAAAGCCCTCATGAGTTCCACGATGGTCATTTCCCCCTCGCCGTAAACGCAGTAATCCACCGCCTCGTCTTCTTGAAGCGTCTCTACGGGAAATATGGTGGTGTGGGGACCGCCCAAGACAATGACGATATCTTTTCTCTGCTGTTTGATCTGATCCGCGATGTCCAGGCAAACGTGATAAAGATGCGTCCAGGTGGTAATCCCTATCACATCCGGATTATCGGCCAAGACCTGTTTTACAATCTGCGGAACTTTGGCTTTGGGCTCCAGACCGTAGTCGTAAATCTTTACCTGATGGCCTTCTCGTCTCAAAGCCCCCGCGAGATACCCCAATCCTAGAGGAGGATAAGAATTCACCATAACTTCCCAGGGAGGCGCTACTAAGGTTACTTTCATAAAAAACCGCGTAAAGCGTGTCCCCAGATAACCGTGGATAGATGTAGATTCCTCCGGTTCACCTGGGGGTCGTCTTACGTTTTACCAGTTGGTAAACTTCCAGATGCTTATCGGCAATCTTCTCCCAGCTTAACCGTTGGGCCAACTTATAGGAGTTTTTACCGGCTTCGTGACGATCCAAGCGAAGGGAAACTTCGAGGGCCTTCAAGAGAGGGTCTGGGCTTTGAGGATCGTAGAGGAGACCCGTCTTCTCCTGAAGGATCTCCGGTAGACACCCCAACCGGGGAGCGATGATCGGCTTCCCGAAGGACATGGCCAGGATAGCGATGCCCGAGGTAAGGATGTTTTGATAGGGCAACACGATGAAATCCGAAGCCGCTAGAAAGTATTGAACTTCTGGATCCGGGATGTATTCCAGATGGAGCCTGACAAAGTCCTTACCTCGGGCGGATTTTTCGATATCTTGTTGAACCCTTCTCCGAAGGGGTTTGCCCGCGATCAGGAGTAAGGGCATAGGATTCCCGACCCCTCCGTGCCACGCTTCGGGGGGGATCGGCCGTGTCCTTACGGAATGGTGAAACTTCTGAAAGCTATGGATCAGCTCAGGAATTCCTTTGTATCGTCTCAGCGCTCCAAAGGCGAGATAAACCAGCGCGTCGTCGGCCAGGCCTAGCTTTCGCCGGGCCTCCTCCCGGCTGACCGAATGGGGGTAGAACCCTATGTAATTCCCGTGGGGAATCAGGTGAATTCCTTCCTTTTTACCCCAGGTTTCCCTCACCCGCTTACCTGCGAACTCGCAGTGAACGATGAGCTCCGAAGAAGTGGCCAGCTTTTTTCTTAACCACGCCTGTTTGCGCGAGGGCTTGACTTCGTGGGGAAAGAGATTATGGACGGTCCAGACAAATTTATAACCCAACGCAAGGGCCAACCTGAATTTCAGGTAAAAGGTTAGGAACCGTATTTGAGAGAGGAGGGGGTATTTCGAGCTGTAATAAAAGTGCGGCCAATGAAAATGTAAGATATCCACCCGGGATCGTTGTCTGAGCAGCCAGAGGAGCGTGAAACGGGTTTTCGGAAGAACCTGCACCTCATGTTTTTTAAGGTGATCGTAGAGTAAAAAAATGTAAGGATTTTTCCGATAATCTGAGGGGAAAGGCGCTACGGTTAAAGAACCTGGGGATCGAAGATCGAGGGCCGGAGATAAAAGACGGCGGATAGAGGCCAGCGGATGGAGGATCGAAGCTGCCAGCCTGGCTCCTCGCTCTTGACCCTTCGCCTTCAGTATTTTCTGATTATTGTCCATGGCGCGCTCCCTTCATAAATCCCCACGCATACGCCAACTGCCCTGAAAAGATGAGCGGCAGGAGGACCAGAAGCTTTAAGAATAGAGCCCTTTCCTGCTGGGTTAGAAGTATCTTTCCGAGGAGGTACAGCCTGAAAAAGGGAAGCAGTCCTACCCAGATCGGGGCGCCTAACCGTACACCTTTACGGACCAGGAAAGAGCCGGGCATTTTAAATTTTCCTCTGATCCGCGCCGAGCCAAGGCCGAGTTCCATCTGGTTCCTGAGGAAATGTTTAAACTGCGTTCGGTTCCAATGGCGAACGCGGATCGTAGGATCAAAGAGAATGGTCTCTCCCTTCCGGGTAATTTTCCGGCAGAACAGCGTGTCGCTTCCCTTAACAACGTCTTCTAAATAACCGTGGTCTTTGAAGATCTTCCGATGAAAGGAGAGGTTACAGGTGGGGAGGAATTCGACGTTCCCCGCCGGACGGGAAGGGAGAAATTCCTTAAACTCTATTAAATACTCCGCCGTGCCTACGGCGCTCTCAGGGGTACCATTAAGTACGGCGCCGCCTACAACCCGTTTGCCTCGTCGGTGCCACGAAACTAACTTCGCCAACCACTCCCGCTCGACCTCGCAGTCGGCATCCGTAAAGGCGATGTATTCCCCTTCAGCCTGCTGAATTCCGATATTTCTGGCCGTACCGGGAAACGTTCTCCGGGATAATTTCACCGTTTTGAGCCCGGGAAATCCCTTTGGAATCCGATCCAGGGTGTCGTCCTCGGAGCTATCGACGAGGATAATTTCGTAGGGGAAGTCCGTCCCTTGAGCGCTTACGGAATTCAGGCAACGTAGGATATGTTTTTTAGAATTATAAGAAGGTATAATGACGGAAGCGGTTACTTTCATCTTTTGATTTCAGATTGTAGGTTTTGGATCGCAGATTTTAAATCCGAGACCTGCCCCCGGAGATCCGCAATTTTACGGCTTGTCGCCTCTGTCAGGAAGCCGATTTGTTGTAAAACGAAGCTGAGGAAGAGCAGGGTGAAAATAAGAGGGAATTTTTTATCCGCATAATAGGTCCGGAGGATATTCCTTGTGGACCAGATCCGTAGCCGGATGAAGCTGCGCACCGGGCCGACTTTTTGCTTAAAGAGGTAGTTAGCCCTCCCGACTTTGAAATTTCTTTTGAGAAAAGGGAGCATCTCCGTCTGCGCCTTATGATAGACGACGACCTCCGGGCAATATCTGATCCGCACCCCCTTCTTCTTGAGGCGAAAGGATAATTCCGAATCTTCACAATATACCGAGAAAGTTTCATCGAACATCCCATATTTCTCGAAAATAGCCTTCCGGATCGCAAAGTTACAGGAGGTGAGATGATCCGTAAAACCCTCTGGGTCGACCCGCCATATTTTTTCGAAGCCGATAGCGCCCCCTCCGGGGAATCCCAGGGCGGAAATAGAGTCGCCGAGGTAGGTGGAGGGGGGTATTTTGACGCAGCCCATGAGCAGGTCGGTTTTTTCTTCTATAAAGTTCTTTCGAATCTTCTCGATCCAATCTGAAGCGGCGATACAGTCAGAGTCGATGAAGGCTAAGACCTCCCCTTTGGCCGTTCTAATCCCCAGGTTTCGAGCTACAGCCGCCCCTGAGTTCCTTTCGGTGGTGATAACTTTACAGAATCCCCTGGCCAACTGGGCGGTGTTATCTGAAGAATGATCATCCACCAGGATGATCTCGTCGGGAGAAAGGGTTTGCCGGCTTAGGGAAAGTAACAGACTCCCGAGGGTGTCTACCGCATTATAAGCCGGGATGATGACCGAAATAGCAGGCAGTCTGGCAGAGCCGTCTGATTTCTCCAGGATATCAGGTTTTGGGGGCATGGTATAGGAGTTATTGATCTGATCCATGGACTTTCAATTCCAGCTTTTTAATCCTATATAAAGTATCCTCGATGAGCATCCGGCTGGAGGCGATGATATCCCCGATGAGCCCCATCATAAAAAGATGGAAACTGAGAATCAGGAGGACCGCAGAGAGCATCAAGGATTGAAGGTGCCCCGGGGCTGACTCTGTAAAAAAATAAAAATAGAGGTACCGGAGTCCGAGGGTAAACCCTAATAGGAAGGCGACGCCCCCGACAAAAAAGAACACCCTCAGGGGCTGGTACATGGTGTACATTCGGACGATCGTGGTCAGGGATCTCTCCAGGTATTTGGGGATGCTAGAGATCAATCGGGACCTGCGAAGCTCTTCATTGGTTTCCACGAAAATGTTTTCGATGACCATATGCCGCTTGCCGGCCTGGATGATATTTTCCAACGTATAGGTATAAGGAGAGACGATGGTCAATCTCAAAGCCGCTTCCCGGCTGTAGGCGCGAAACCCGCTGGTGGTATCAGGGACTTTAGTTTCTGAGAGCTGCCGGACCAGCCAGCTCCCGAGCTTCTGCAACTTTTTCTTAATGGGTGAGAAATGGGGAATCGCATCGATATTTCGATTGCCGATAACGATGTCCGCTCTGCCCTCCAGGATGGGTTTTATCAATCGAGGGATATCCTCTCCTTTGTATTGATTATCCCCATCTGTGTTCACAATGATATCGGCTCCTAATTTGAGGCAAGCATCGATGCCGGCCATAAAAGCCCGGGCCAGCCCCTTATTCTTTTTTAACCGGAGGATATGCTCGACCCCCATCTCTCGGGCGACTTCTGAAGTTCGGTCGGTGCTTCCGTCATCGATGACCAATACTTCCACCTCGTCGATCCCTTCCACCTTCCGGGGTAATTCCTTAAGGGTAAAAGGCAGGGTTTTCTCCTCGTTTAAACAAGGTATTTGGATGATTAACTTCATAATTCCAAACGCTAAATAAAAGAAATGCGCATTTCTTTTCTCTGAGGACGTGTAGCTACCGGTTCAAGGGAGCAATTTATATGCCATCTCTTGAATTCCCTTCTAATTCTAAGATAAAAGATTATTTAGGCGAATTAACTGTTAATGGTAAGGTAGAGTTAATCAAAATCGTAAAATATATCGACAAGTTTTTTGAGAGTCGGTATCCGGGGATCTGAGGGTAAAGCACGGGATGTTTACAGTGAATATGCCGCTCACTCGGTGGGGCTCCGGGGGATTTTGGGCTGTAAAGACCCTCGACATCGTCTCCCAGAGGGGAGGGCTCTGTTTTTCCCTTGACGAAGGTCCCATTTCTATCTAACATACCTATTGTACAGCACCTGTTGTGGATCGTTCATAGAGGTCGTATAGGCCGGAGATCATCCGTTGCACATTCCCAATATGAGGTTATAGATGGTAGGTTTCCCCTCCTACCTCTTATGGCCTGAGAAAAGATCTTGAAATTCAACCAGCTCGTCCTCATCGGCTTGCTTATCTTTTTACTGGCGGTCGCCTGGTCTATCCGGTATCAAAGTGTGGTTAACTATTTATTTAGTGATGAGGCGGTCTATTACATGATGGCCCAAAGCCTGGCCTTCGATCGAGATACAGAGTATACAAAGGGCGATTTGATCCGGTTTTACAAGGATTGGCACGGGGGGCCCCAGGGAGTTTTTTTAACCCGGGTGGTTCAAAATGGACAGGAGAAAATATATTACGGAAAACCGCTGATCTATCCTCTTTTTTTAGCCCCCTTTGTGTTTTGGTTCGGGCTCCAGGGCTTTTTAGTCTTTAATTCCCTTTTATTGGTCCTCATGGTGACCCTGGGGTATCTCTATCTGAAAAGATATAACCCTGAGCAGGTCGCCCTTCTCTTTTCCCTGACCTTCTTCCTGGTGACGGCCAGTTTCATCTATACCTTCTGGTCCACGCCGGAGGTGTTCAACATGTTTTTAATAACCTCCGGCCTTTTCTTGCTATTTTATGAGGCCCCTCCAACCGGCCCGGGGCAGGGCCTGGGGAGAAAATATCTGAGCGCGATTTTGCTTGGGCTCGCTGCCGCCTCCAAGCCCTCGAACGGGATCTTTATCCTGCCGGTACTGGTGGGCTCTGCGTTATCCCGAACGGAAGTTTACCAGAATCGTAAGAAGGGCTTTATCTCTGAAGTTACCTACCTGTTCAAACGCTACAGGTCTACCCTGGGCGTCGGCTTCGTTTTCCTGCTGGTTATCGGGATTTTCTACGGGATCCAGTTTTTGATTACGGGTCAGTGGAACGCTTATGCCGGAGATCGCAGGACTTTTTACTGGCAGTTCCCCCTCCAGTCGGATAATGCTCCTTTTGCCGGTCTGGGCGAGGCGATGACCAACGACGTGTACTTTGAAAAGTCTTTTTATTTTAACCCCAAGGTATTTCTGTATAATTTATTTTATTATCTGTTCGGAAGGTTCACAGGACTGCTTCCTTACTTTTTCCCGGCCCTGGTATCTCTCTTCTGCTTCGGAGTAACCCTCGGGGCCCCCTTACGGGGGACCCTACTGGGAGCTATCGGCGTGAGTATTCTGGCGTTTATTTTGATGGCCCCCGGCAATTATCACGGGGGAAGCGGTGCTGTCGGAAACCGATTCTTCGTGAGCATCTATCCGGCTTTTCTCTTTTTAGTGACGCGGGTCCCCGGGTTTGGGACCATCCTGGCTACGTGGGGGGTCGGCCTTTTGTTCTTGGCCCAAATCCTCATCAATCCCTTCTATACGTCTTACAATCCAGCACAACATGCCTTTCGGTTCCCTTACAAAATGCTTCCGGCAGAGCTCACCGTGATTAACGCCCTGCCGATCAACATCAACCCTAGCCTGGTTCAGCGGTTTTCCGCAGATACTCCCTCCTATGACCTGTACTTTCTGAATGATAATTCTATGGGGCGGACCCGAGAAGGTTTCTGGGTACGGGGCGAGGCGAAGCTAGAGGCCGTTTTAAAGGCCCGGGAAAAACAAGACGACCTCCTGCTGGTTCTGGAAAACGGACCTTTTGAAAATACCGTTGAAGTAACGGCAGCCGGGACTAAACGGACCTTCCACCTGGATGGAGACGAGAGAAGAGAAGTGGCCTTCCCCCTCAAAACCTCCTTCCCTTTTTTCACAGAGTATCTTTACCCGATCACGATAAAGTCCCGGTCCGGTTTTATTCCCCGGTTCGCTTATGAGGATATTTCTCAGCGGCTTCCTCGCCTGTTTTCTTTGAACAAGGTTAAGGATGATACCCGTTATTTGGGGTGTTTGATTCAGATTTCTTTAAATCCAGGCAAGATAGGGCTCGTCTATCAAAAAAAGGGAGATCTGGATAAGGCCATTTTCTATCTGGAGCAGGCGGTGGGACAGGAGCCGGAAAATCTGGCCCTGCAGGTCGCCCTGGGCGAAGCCTATCAGAGAGTAGGTCGGTTTACCAAATCTCGTATTCAGTTGGAGAGGGCCAAACAGCTCATTCCCACCTATGTAGCTTACTTCACCAGTTCCATGGGAAAAGAAAAGCCCTCCCTCGAAAGCCTTTCCTCAGAAAACGGATCGATTCACCTGGAAGCCCTCCGCAGGTTGTTGACCCAGACCTTTGAAGCCGAGGATCTTCAACGAACCGCGGGGAGCATTTCCCTGGATGCGATGGCATCGGGAAGCCGTGCCGTTTCGAGCCAACCAGGTCCAACCGGGCAGGGAGCCTGGGCCCAGGAGCAGGGAACGGACCCTAAGCCCCAGGCTCCAAGCTCCAGGTCCTATTTAATCTACGGACCTTTTCAGATCTTTCCGCCCGGAGCTTACCAGGTGAAATACCGGTTAAAAATCAAGGATCCTATCCGGCCTTCGGGGGCAGATAACCCCGCCCCCACGCTGGCCCTGCTAGACGTTAACAGCGGTCGATACGGGGTTCTGGCGAAGCGCCCCCTTCGAGGAACGGATTTTATCTCCCCAGACTATTACCAGGACTTTAGTTTAGACTTTGTAAACCCGGAAGCCTCTTCCCTGGAGTTTCGTGTGGAAACCTTGGGAGCCGGTTCCCTGACGGTAGATAAAGTGGAGGTGTATCCCTTACTTCCCTTTCAGATTTTCTATTGGATGGGGGTTTCTTACGCAAAAGAAGGGGCCTGGGATCAAGCCCTCGATCAATTTTTACCTTTATTTGAGGCCGACCCTGGCTATCCGAACCTCTCTGATTATATCGCGCTGGGGTGGGCCAGGCTAAAGAAATGGGATGAAGCCTTAAAAGTTTTGCAGAACGGGGCCGGGCCAGCCCAGGAACTTATCCCTTCGGCGGGTTCTGAGCCTGTTCTAAACCCGGCCAGACGCTCATCCCTACAGACCCACAATGGGATTCTTGCTTCCCTCTACGAAGAGGGGAAAGCGAATGAAATCCCCCCGGAGACCCCTCTTTATAAATACTTGATGCGCGTGCAGGAGGCTTTTCAACCCCGGATACCTGTCCAGATCACTTTTGATAACCAACTGGCCCTGGTGGGGTATGACCTGCCGGGGGACCAATTTAAGCCTTCGGAAGTGGTTCCCATTACTTACTACTGGAAAGCTCTAGCAGAAATGTCCAAGAATTATGCGATCTTTGTCCACTTTTCGAAAAGGAAGCTAACTTCTTCAGATTTTATCCGTAAGGCCAAGCAGGCGTTAGGGTTCTCCGTGAAGGATTTCTTCCAACAGGATCATTTTCCCCTCGAAGGTATGTATACGACGGACCGATGGTTGGCCGGGGAGATAGTCAAAGAAAGCCACCAATTGGAGATCCCCCCCTCTGTAGAGCCCGGAAGGTACGAAATCTGGGTAGGTGTCTGGGACCCCAAAGATACCCGGCAAAGACTAAAGGCCGGGGGCCAGGATAAAGTAAAGATCGGAGAAATCGAAATTAAAAAGGATTGAAGGGAGTTAAAGTTTCAAGGGAGCTGAAGTGCAGGGCTCTGCCACTTTAGTTCCCTTTGGTTGCTAGACGATGGATTGGTTACTGTCTTCTCTCATCATCTCGGTGAGCGTGCTTGTGCTTGTCTTATTGCTGGTCCGTTATAAGCAAAAGAAGCGCATTGTCGCCCAGGTCGAACAAGACATAGAGGATCTTCGGGAAGTTCCGATCCATCAGGTCGATAACCCGACCGAGACGGACCTCAAGGCTTACGAGCTGATTAAAGAATATAGGAATAAGATCTGGTGGAATGTGGTGGTAAGCACGGACGTTAATCCCCGCATGGTCTATCAACTCTCCTACGAGCTCATCCGAGAGATCGCCAAACTTTACTATCCCTTGAAGGATAAACCGGAGTTTCAGGCTTCCGTCCACGACCTGGTCGAGCTCAACTATCGGATTAGCCAGCGCATCAAGGCGAATTTGGAGACTTTTCCGTTTAATAAAGTGAAGAATTTTAACATCGAGAATATTCTGAAATATAAAAACTTTTATAGCCAGGTCACCGGACACAGCGCCTTTAAGTTTTTCAAAAAGCATAAATATCTCTACGATGTGGGAAAGGCCCTATGGGCCGTCTACAATTACTCAAACCCGTGGTATTGGGGCAGGCAGGTTTTTCTGACGGTCAGCCAGGAGAGTGTGGTCCGCTACCTTCTATCCATGATTATCACGGTAGTGGGTGAGGAGTCGATTCTATTGTATAGCCGGAGGGGTGTAAAATCGGCCCCGACCCTCGTAGAGTATAGCATCGCCTGCGAGATGATCAACATGGCTCTGGCCGATGGGGTGGTCACAAGCCGGGAATACGAGATCATTTTGGAGTATATCCTGAAGAATGCCGCGCTGGATGATCCATTAAAAATGAACCTCCTCCGCTTCCTGCTGGGCAAGAAACCGGTCTCTTACGACGTGATGGGGGTTAACTATGAGAAGGGGGATAAAGCGCGGCTGCTCCGTCAGGTAGAGAAAGTTGCGCGGGCCGACGAACTGAACCTCTCCAGGAAAATGGAGCTCCTGAGCAGATTAGAGGAACGATTAGGCGTTTCTTCGAAGTATCGCGATGAACTGGAGAGAAAGGCGTTACCAGCTGGCGAATTGGATGCCCTCAGCGTGCAAGTGATTAACAAAAAACGCGAGGAAGCTATTTTAAGATTGATGGTCCAGGCGGCGGCAGCTTGTCATAAATGGTCAGAATCCCTGCGGGAGTACCTCTGGGCCAGGGCTCTGGCCTATCCGCTGGTGCCCTTTTCAGAGACGGAATTTTCAGAGATTCTGAAGGAGCTCGAGCATAAAACGGAGCCTAGGGAGCTCATCCAGGTTTTAGACGCCCAGCCTTTTAAGAACCGGGCCCTTCTGGAAGTTCTGGATGTTTTGCTCTGGCAACTCCCCCTTACCAAGGGAGATGAGGTTTACTACTACAACCTTTCGGAACTTCTGGGGATGAGAAAAGAGGCGGATAAATATCTGGTTGATAAACTTAAGTCTAAGCTCCCGAAGCACGACCTCATCTCGCCCCCTCCCGCTGAAATCCTTCGATATCTTTTCCGAGAGTTGGACCCTGCCGAGCGAATTCTGGCCCTTCAGGAGACTTCCACCAAGTATCGATTCCGGAATGTGGACAGAACGCGGGCCAGAGACGCCTATTTCTGGCTAACTGCAACGGACCGGCGGCTCTTATTTGTAGCCACGGCTCAGATGGAGGGGGTGTCGTACAGACATTCGGTAGAGTTTGGTCCGGAGACCGAGATCTCTGTCCGAAAAGGCCGCCTCTACGATGAGTATATCTTGAAAGGCCCGGAAGGAAAGGTCCTGACCATCACAAATACCCTCTTTCGAGGTTCTCATTTAGAAAAGATCTTTGAGCTGTGGAGGAGGAGCAGTTCTTAAGGTGGGACTTTATAGAGGACCACCCCCTCCTGATTATAAATAGGCGCAAAAGCCTTTTTAAATCCATCTAAGCCTAAGGGGTTGTAGCTTTGCGCCTCCAGAAGTCCCACGTAGACGTATTGAACCTGGTATTTTTTTAATAGATCCAGGACCTCCGATTTATCCGGCATGGTATAAATGGTTTGAATATCCCGGGTTCGTTCCAGGATAGATTTCCAGGTTTGATCTCGCCAGAGCGCTTCGTGATTTCCCCAGCCCAACACGGTAGGGAACCCGGTATTGCTGGAGACCCTTCCATAAAAGGAGTAGGGTTTTCCTGTGGCTTCCAATATAACCGGTCTTCCGGTAAGATTTTCCTGCAACCAGGTTATGGCTTTGTACTCCGCCGGATAGCGGTATCGAATATAAGCGGTTCCGTCCAGGGTCGGGATATAGGGGAGACCTCCCTGGCCGGCGCCTATAAATCGGTTACACTTTTCATAGGTCCCCCATATCGGGTAGATCCAGGTCGCTAATAGCAGAAGCATAAACGCATAATCCCAGTACGTCTTGTAAGGCGAAAGTGGCTCTTCACTTTTGCCTTGCGGGGTATGGATCTCGTAGAGTAGATAAGGCGTCCCGATGGACAGGAGGATCCAGACCTGGTAATAGAACTTAAAGATCGTATTCTGCCGCTCCAGGGGGTGGGCATAAAAATCCTTAATGTACACCAGCTCGCATCCTATCAAAATGGCCGTGGCGACGAAAATCAACAAGTAGGAAAATCGAGACGCGCCCTCCTGCGGGGAAGTTGATCCCTTTTCCTGGAGCCACAGCATTAAAAATAAGAGGGTGAAGGGGAGCATTAGGGGGATCACCCAGCTATTAAAGAGAAGATGTAGGATCGGAAATGATAAAAGGAGGCCCCCGAGTAGTGCCGACCGGGCATCCTGGCTGAGGGGACTTAACATTTGCCTGAACTTGTAGAGGGAAAAAGTTATCAGGATAAATAAGAAAAACCCATATATGATCAGGTAAGGCCAGAGCCCCGTTCGTTGGGAGCTGGAGACCCATCGGAGGTCGGCCAGAGAGACCTGGGATGTAAAGGACAGATGAAAGGGAAGGTACAGTAGATAGCTCACGAGGGATACCCCTAGGAAGATCAAGAGGGTCCTCCCGATCATCCGGGGTATTCCCAAGGTATGCCGAAGTGGAAGGTTTCTGGTGAAAAAGCCGAGCAGGGTCAAGAGCAGGTAGGTCGGGAAATCCCAGCTATTAAGAAAAGAGGCAGCTCCTAAAGAGATACAGAAAGGGAACAGGGGAGCGCTGGAGAACAGTTTCCGAGGCCTCTCCGCTCCCGTGTCGTGCCTCCTGGTTAGGTCCTTTGCGGTTATAAAAGTAAGTTCGTACAATAGGGAAAGAAATAAAAGGGCAAAGGGTATGGACATAAAGTGGGCGTGGAGATCGCCTAATAGGAAGCTGAAGAAGGGGAATTCGTTGATGGTATCCGGGATAACCCGGGAACTTCGCCACCAGTCGAAGGGGACCAGCTTTCCCCTCTCCAGCCATTGGATAAACCCATCCAGGTTGCCGGCTATACAGAGCAGAAAGGCGGTAAAAAGCCCATAGCGGACCCGGCCCGTCAGGTTAAAACCCAGACTAAAGGCCCCGACCATGGATAAGGCCACCAGGGTTGCCACGGCCAGGTTAAATCCGATGGGAGGGGAGACCCCGGATAGTTTGATCACGTGCGCCCAGATCAGGTAGCCGAAATAATAATAGTTAAGGGATTCTCCGGCAAACCAGGTATCCGGCGGCGGAAAGCTTTCGCTTCGTAAGATGGCGTTCAGAAAGGTAAAATCCGGTTCTTTTTCCGCTCCTGTAATATCCGGGTTGTACGTTCGGATGAAGGCGAAGAGCAGATAGGCGGATAAGAAGAGAACCTCCACGAAGACCAGCGGACCGGCCTTCCGTCGAAGGAACTTAAGTAACTCTTGGCGATGCGAGAGCGCTAATTTGAGGGAGACTGCCAGGACCCCGACCAAGGAGAGCCAGGCCGTCCCACGCCCGTAGGGGAGCAGATTTAGGCTTGCCAGGAGCCAGCTTAGATAGGCACTGAAAAGAAGTCCTTGAATTTTAGCGAGGGCATATCCCCGATCCGGGAAACTCGGAAACAGGCTATAAGCGATGGGGAAAGTCCCCCACGCTAGAACCTGCAGGACTATAAACCAACTGAATAAAGATGGGAACTCCGCGCTCATCACTATTTTGTATAAAATGGATTTTTTTGAAAGTCAACCTAATTTATACCCGGCCCCGGATCTTAGAGCTAAGCCGGGTTTCAAAAGCCGTAACAAAAAAACCGGACCTACATGAGGTCCGGTCCTGGACGAACGGCCTTTTCACGGGAGGGTCTTAATCATTTGGCGCAACGTTTGTACCCCCCACAAAGGGGGTAGTCACATTGCCGGTGAGGTTTTCTCGGAATTTGCCGGTGCTTGGCGGCTGGAGGACGGTGCCATCATCGTAATAAATCCCGATGGCCCTGGAGGTAATGCGGTTGTTGATCACCATAACGTTCAGGGAGCCTATCATACCAATCCCCGCAGAGATGGCACTGGGCGTCTCCAGGGTCGTATTCAGGATGCGGTTATTCTCCACCACGCAGCTGTTACAGGTAACCAAACCGATCCCGGCATCGAGACCCCCTGGGGTTCCAAGGGTATCTGTAACCAGGTTGTTGGTAATCTGACCGTTCGAGCCCGCGACGCCGATGCCACTGATGCCTTCCCCGGGAGGAACAAGGGAGGTGCCTCCCGTGTTGATCACATGGCTATCGCGGATGATAAAGCCGTTACCAGCAATACCCAATCCCCGCAGGGTATTACCCTCAGCGCGCAGGTTTTCGATAACGATGCCCAGGCTTGTGGGGAGGAGCGGATTCCCCAGACCTACCCCGATCCAAAACCCCTGGACCGTTCCATTTCGGATCGTGATATCGTTGCGCGCCACCTGGTCCCCCGGGGTACAGATGCCACAGGCCGTGGTGATCTGTGGGATGCTTATGTTACTCAATTTGAAACCATTGAGATCCAGCACCACACTGCCGGTGGCGATGACGATAGCGCCTCCTGTTATCAGGCTTACCGTTAGATTTTGGGTGAGGCAGTAATTGCCCGGAAACAAGATGGTAACGGGCACTTTTTTGATAGGTACACAGGTATGAAAAACTTCCCCCTGTGAGGGGACAACTCCTGAAGTCTGGGCTTCAGGGTTTTCTGCAAGGGCATCCGGCTCCTCGGACTGAGCACGAGCGGGAAGTATATTTAGAGCTGATCCTAAGACTAAGAGGACAAGCACAGGTAGAATAAAAGCGCGTTTGATAACGTACATTACGAACCTCCTAGATGGGTTATTGATCCTTGTGATAGTCAGCGCTCCGTTGTCGTAGGGGATATGACTATAACATGGATTAAAATTTTTAGACGCCACGTAAGGACGCGTACACGCATAAATGAATTGATACGGTAAGCTGTAATACGGTATGTTTCCACAGCAAGATAACAAGTTGAAAATGTCCTGCTCGATCTTGGCCGTCCTCCGGCTGTAATACGGCATGTTTCCATAGCAAGATAACAAGACGATGTCAAGATTTTTAGAAAGAGGAAAATCCCCTATATCCCACGTTTCCCTCGTTCCCAGGCTTCAGCCTGGGAACGAGGGAAATTCTAAAAATCCTCAAAGCCCCATAAGGGCGACCTGTTTAACAGGCCGCTCCTGACGGAGCTAAGGGGTTTTAGGGAGGATACGCTTGGCTATAAACGGGCCGCTCCTGACGGAGCTAAAAAGCCCTTTCCCTCGTTCCCAGACTTCAGCCTGGCGAGGGAAATTCTAAAAATCCTCAAAGTCCTATAAGGGCGACCTGTTTAACAGGCCGCTCCTGACGGAGCTAAGGGGTTTTAGGGAGGATACGTTTAGCTATAAACAGGCCGCTCCTGACGGAGCTAAAAAGCCCTTCAGTTTTACTATTTGCCCTTAACTTCCCTCGTTCCCAGGCTCTGCCTGGGAATGCGTGTTGGGAGGCTCTGCCTCCCCTCCTTGGACATCGAGGCAGAGCCTGGAAACGAGGAAATAGGGGACTTCCCCCTTATCCCGGCGCGTAGGCCTCCGACTTCCCCCCTAGGGAAGGGGAGAGTTAGGACCCGGGACCTCCCTAAGTTCCCCCTTCCTGACACGGGAAGGGGTGAGGGAGTTAGGTTAGAAAAAAACCTGCCCCTGGAAGGGAGAGGGGGCTAGGTTCCTAAAAAAACGGATCCTTGAAAGGCAGGGCGCGGTCTCTGTGCCCGCTTTCCTGCCAACAAAATAGTTAGGCCTCCGACCAGTTAATTTTCAACAAAAACTGTTGACAGGCCGGAAGCTCTAACGTTATAAGGGAAAATTTGGCAGAGGACCTACGATATGAAAGCGATTAAGAGCCGACAAATTCTAGATGGTACGGGAAAGCCTCCCTTAATGGATGGAGTTATTCTGGTGGAGGGAGATAGGATCCATCAGATAGGGCCTTCGGAGCAAGTTGAGATTCCTCCGGACGCGGAGGTGATCGATGTGGGAGATGAAACGGTCCTACCGGGGCTCATCGATGGTCACAACCATCTTTCTCTGACGCCCCATCTGAAAGATTATCTCCTGAGGATGAGGGATCCGAGGGAGGCGCTTCTGGTGCGGGCCGTCCGCAACCTGCGGGTCGATCTGAAAGCGGGCGTTACCACCTCCCGGTACCTGGGGGAAAAGTACTTTCTGGACGTGGTCTGCCGTAACGCCGTGGAAGGTGGAATTATTCCAGGACCCCGGATCTATACGGCGACCCGGGGCCTGCGCTCTTCGGCGGGCCATGGTTACGTGGGAACCCCCGCGAACGGACCCGAGGCGATCCGCCGGGCGGTTCGAGAGAATTTTCACAACGGGGCCGACTTCATTAAAATCTTCGTAACCGACACGGTGAAAACCCAGGGGACGATAGGGCATTATTATTCGCGGGAAGAAATTAAAATGGCTGTCGAAGAAGCCCATCGGGTTGGGAAAAAAGTCTCCGCCCATGCCATCGGTGGGGAAGGGCTTCGTGACTGTCTGGAATTAGGGGTGGACTGTATCGAGCATGGATATTTCGTGGAAGACGCCGCTCTGGATCTCATGGTTAAAAAAGGGGTTCACCTGGTCATAACCTCCAATCTTTTCCTCCATGAGGGGCGGATTCAGACCCTTCATAATCCCATGTTAGCCGAGGGCTTTCGTAGAGGGCGCGATGAAATGCAGCAGTGCATAGAAAAGGTTATCCGTAGCGGCGTCAAATATGCTTTGGGTACCGATGCCCTCCACGGGGGGTTGGTGTTTGAAATGGGGTTTTTAACCCAACTGGGGGCCTCTCCGATGGAGGTCATCCTCGCAGCTACCCGGCACGGTGCTGAAATCTGCGGGCTCGGATCCGAAACCGGGACGCTGGAGGCCGGTAAATGGGCGGACCTGATCTCCGTCCAGGGAGACCCTTTGAAAGACATCCAGGCTATATCCAGGGTTGGGTTGGTTATGAAAGCCGGCGTCCGGTACGATGCCATCTCAGAGTTTTGAAACCCGCCGCTTTGCTTCGATGGGGTAGTCCGTAGGAGCGCGCAGTTGCGCGCTCCCAAATTAAGCAGACAAAAAGCTGGTGGTGCAGCAGTTCCCAAGAGTTGGAATCGAGTAGGAGCGCAGGCTGTGCACTCCTACTCAAACTGCTCTTGAATTTGTCGAAGGATCACGACGACGATAATACTTCAGATTAACGGTAGTTTTGACCGGATCGAGCCCTTAAGCGAGGAACTTCCCGGACCCGCGCGGACTCCTTCGTCAGCACCGTAGCCTGACCTCCCGCCGGTTGCTGGAACCAGGGCCATCTGGCCCTCTCCGGATTAAACACAACACGATCCGATGGAGCGGGGGGAGGCGTTGGGATTCCTACGCGAATCGGCTCTGAGGGAACACTCCCATTAAACCAGGGCCATCTCGCCCCTTCTGGGTTAAAGACGATCTGGTCTGATCTTTGCCCCCTATCCGGTCGCGCGATAGGCGGAAGAGGCGCCTGAGGATTGGGAGTAGGCTGATTAAACCAGGGCCATTTTGCACTGGCTGGGTTAAATTCTGTTGAATTACCGAACGGATCTATGGCTGTAGCCCCTGCCGCCGTAAAAATCAGCAGACCTGCCACAACCACAGAAAAAATAGATTGAATCTTAAACCAAGACATACATCGACCTCCTTTTATCTCGGGAACTTCCTAACTACCACCAAAAAGTAAAGTAAGTCATCCCTCTACCCCAATCGTAAGGCTAAACCATGAAGGCTTTAGAATAAAAGGATGGCTTTTTTACTAAAGCCTGTGATACCCATTCTGCATGGAGACCTGGTCTAAACGGTAAGGGTCATCCTCCAGGGTTACCCTTGCAACGTTAGGTACGCTCTTCATAGCGAGCTATTATAATTTCTTTATATGGAGTAACGTATCAAATTTCATGCCGGATTTATTTAGAGTAAAAAAACAGGGAGATCTGGGGCTGATGCTAGACTTGATGAAGGTCGCCTATCTCATTTGGGGTACGGCTGGACTATTTGGGGCGATCCCTCAGGACCGCCCTTTCTAAGAATCCATCCGCGAGGGAGAACCCCGGAGGGGAAGTTTGACAAAAAGTCTTTAGACTTGCAGCCTATGTGACAGTTATTCCAGAGAAAGGGAGGGTTGGCGTAAGAGAAGAACCGGATTCGTGAGACGCAGCCTCTGTATAGGTTGGGTTAGCTTCCGTAACGGCTTCCTCCTTCTGGTTGAACACCTTTAAGAGCTCATAGGTGGTCGAGCGTTCTGCCGGAATTCTTCCCAGGTCCCAGATGAGCCGCCGCATTTCTTCCGGCGCCAGGTATTCCCCGGCGGTAGCTCCTGCCGCTTTGGAGATATTTTCCTCCATGAGCGTTCCGCTGAAATCGTTGGCCCCTGCGTTCATGCAGAGCTGGGCAAGCTTAATCCCCAGCTTAACCCAGGAGACCTGGAGATTTTTAATGTATCCGTGGAGCATAAGTCGGGAGACCGCGTGGACCCTTAAATCCTCAAGCCCGGTAGGGCCGGGTTTGGCGCCATCTTTGCGGTACAAGAAGGTATTTTCATGGATAAACCCCAAAGGCACAAACTCGGTGAAGCCGCCGGTTTCTTTTTGAATGGATCGGATCAGGGCGAGGTGATTCGCGATATGCCGCGGCTTTTCCACGTGTCCGTACATGATGGTCGCGGTAGAACGGATCCCCAATTTATGGGCCGTTGTAATAATCTTGACCCACATCGGGACTTTAAGCTTATTCTGGGAGAGAACTCTCCGGACTTCATCATCGAGGATTTCCGCGGCAGTGCCCGGGATCGTTCCCAGTCCAGCTTCTTTGAGCATGATCAGGTATTCTTCCAGGCTTAAACCCGTGAGCTCGACCCCGTGAAGGATCTCCATGGGAGAATAAGCATGAATATGGATCTGCGGGGCTTTCTTCTTGACTACCTGCAGAATATCCCGATACAGATAACCGTCCATATTCCGGGGTAATCCCCCCTGCATACAGACCTCCGTAGCTCCCCGATTTATGGCATCTTCCACCTTTGCCTCGATCTCTTCAAAGGATCGCAGGTAAGCATCTGGCTCATCCGGCCTCCGCTTAAACCCACAGAACTTGCACCCCACATAGCAGATATTTGTAAAGTTGATATTCCGGTTCACTACGTAAGTGATAATATCTCCCACCGCTCTCCGCCTAAGCTCATCGGCTACCAGGACGAGGGCTGTTAACTCAAAATCCCTAACCCCCAAGAGCTTGACGCCCTCCTCAACGGAAATCTCCTTATCTTCAAGGGCTTTATCTAGGATCCTGGCGACGGAGGGATCGATGGTACTCATGAAGCGCTCCAGGAGGCCCTTTAGACCGTGTCCCGAGCTCGTGGAGGGATGGATCGGATCGATCATGGTTGTTGTCATGAGGTTCTGTAAACATCTTATAGCTGCGGAGGAAAAAGATTTCCCCTGCAGAGTTTACCTAAGAGTCTAAATAACCCTGTTGATTAAATGTAACCTCGACGTCTTATTAAAAACGGTATATCCTGACCTTCCCAGAGTCAACCTTAAAATGTCGTCGGGAGACCGCTTCAGTCCCCCCTCTTTCATTCATGGAGAACGATGGCCTGTATCCGGCCAATTCCGCCCGCTCTATTTAACGGTAACCATGACGTACCGCTCCGGGTCTAGATAGGTCTTTGCAACCCGCTGAATATCCGCCGGCGTGACCTTTTGAGCCAGTTCTACGAATCGATGGTCTGTGTCCGGAGGTTTATTTCGAAACTCCTGGAGCCCTAAAAAATAAGCTTGATTAATACTGGTCATCCGGCGCATAAGCAAAGATCCCAAGAGCCGATTAAGGGTTCTTTCCAACTCTTCCCGGGGGACTTCTTCGGTCTGAAATTTTTTAATCTCTGCCACAAGTTCCTCCTGCGCCTTAGGGACGTTCTCCGGCCTCGTTCCCATGGAAGCCTGAAACCACCCTGTATTTTCCGAAAAGAAAACCGAAGATCCTATCGTATAGGTGAGCCCTTGCTTTTCCCTGAGATTAAAGGCAATCCGATCTGACAAGATCGCGTTCATGATCAGAATAGCCATCTCGTCCTGTTCGTTGACCTGGAAGAGGTTCCCCAGATAGATATAAGACTGCGCCTTCCTCAACTCCTGCTCGATGATCTTTTTCTCCCCGGGGCCCTCCACCTTCTGCTTCGCCGGCTCTTCCGTTTTCCCACCTTCCCGTTCCTTGCTTCTTTCTGCCCCTTCGATGGGGCTCAGGTCAGGCTTCTGCCCCCTGCTTTCCGAATACGGAGGTAGGTCTGCAAAGTAAAATTTTAGCCAGCCCAGCACGTTTTCGGCGGACAGGTTGCTAACCACCGAGAGGATCAGGTTATCGGGGGCGAAGTAGGCTCGATGGAAGGCTTTAAGATCCTCAACGGTTATGGACTTAACATCCTGCTCTTCGCCCAGAATCGGTCTGGCCAGGGGATGATCTCCGAATAATGACTTGTAAAACAGGTTTCGCCCCCGGATCCGAGGGCTTTCTTGATCCTCCCGGATATCGTTCAAGAGCCGGGCTCGCACCTGCTCCACCTGATCGGGGTCGAGCGCCGGATTTTTTATCAGGTCTGCCAGTTGCATCAATCCCTCGTAGGCGTGGTTCGCGGTCGTCTCCCACCGAAGGTAAGAATATTCCGGTGAAAAGTAGTAATCATCGAAAGGAATGCTTCGATCATCTGTGACCTTGAGAACCGCTCCGATGGACCGCAAGTCGACAGAAATTTCCTCTGCGCTCCGATACTTGGTCCCGCGAAGGAGCATCCGGTGCAGAAACTCCGCTATGCCGGATTTCCCCACCGGTTCCATGGCCTTACGCTGCTTTGCCAGGAGATGAAAAGCAAACACACGGGTATCCGGGTTCTCTTTGACGATAGCGGTCAGGCCATTATCGAGGACCTCCCGCTTTAAAGAAAGCGGGGGAGCCTGGGGGGGCGTTGAGGGGAGCTTCCCGCACTCCCGAATGGCCAGGTCCTCGCACTGCCGGATTCTCACGCTTTTTTCCTCCTCCTTCAGCCGGGGTCCGACCAGGGTGGCCAGGACGGGGGGACTTGTAAAGTACTTGTCCGCCACCTCTTGGATCGCCCTCGACGTAACGCTTCCATAGTTTTTAAGGTAATTTCGAACGGCCTCGAAGGGAGCGGCGGCCAGGTACGGCGCTTTGTAGAAAGCATAGTAGTGAAACTGCTCGCTCTGGAGCACCTCGTCGGTTTCCAGTTTCACCAGAGCCTTTTCCAGGGCTCCCACAGGCAGAGGCCAGGCCTTCAACTGATCCAGCTTTGTCAGGACTTGCTGAAGAACCTGCTCAGGGTCCGAGGCCGGCGGAAGAGTCGCGGAGATAACCAAAAAGGAAAATCGGTCGCTGAAGTCTAGATTTAACTGCAGATCCCGGGCCCCGAGGGCTTCCAGATCTCTCGAGCGAAACCCCGGATGCTCCTCGGCGCTTAAGATAGAAGTCAGCAGGGAGAAAGCATAAAAATCGGGCTCTGAGAGTTGGGGTGCAGGGAGGGCTACGTTCAAATAAGTAGGAGCCTGGCTCAGATCCCCTTCTCCTTCCAACGGCTTAGTATAAACTTTTCTATCCTTGATCTTGAGGTCGGGTTGTGGGGAGGGCTCCGATTTCTGGGAGGAGTCTGAGACTTTATCGCCTGGGAGGCTGAACTCTTTACGGACGATTTCTAAGATGGACTTTGTTTCAAAGTCTCCCATGAGGATCAGGATCATATTCTTCGGTTTGTAGAACCGATGGTAGTAAGTGAGGATCTTCTCCCTTGGAATCGTTGAGATGCTCTCGGGCGTACCCAGGACCGGCATGGCGTAGGAAGTGCCCTGGTATAATTTGGAGTTAAAAAAATCCTCGGCCAGTTGAGACGCGTGGGCGCGTGTCCCTGCCTGATCCTTCACGATCTCCTCGATGACGATCTTTCGCTCCTTGTCCAGATTTTCCTCCGGAAGGGTAGAATTAAAGAGCATATCGGCCTGGATATCGAGGATCTGGGCGATGTACTCCTTTCGGACCAGCATTTGAAAGAGCGTATAATCCCTGGAGGTCGAAGCGTTATTGTAGGCCCCATAAGCATCCACTTCATCATAGAGTTGTCGCTGGGTTCTCGTCGAGGTTCCATTGAAAAGGAGGTGTTCCAGGAGGTGAGAGACTCCGTTCAGATCCGGGGTTTCATTTCGTACCCCGGCTTTTACGATAACGCTGGAAGCGATCAGGGGGTTGGTGTGATTTTCTATGAGGATCACCTGAAGGCCGTTATCCAGAGTTATCCGGATTGCCGACTCGATGGGGGCCGAGAAGGCATAAACCTCGGAAGGGAAAAAGCAAAGGGCCAAAAGCCAAAGGCCGAAATAGAACCATCTCCGTTCCCTTCGGGAGCGCCTTTTCCCCCTTTTTACTTTTACCTTTTGCCTTTGGATTTTGTTCAGGTGTTGTTCCAACTTCTTAAAAACTCCACCAGTAGCCGTACCCCAAAGCCGGTCCCTCCTTCTGGGAGGTAGGGTTTTTCTTCAAAATTTCGGGCGACGTTGGCGATATCCAGGTGGACCCAAGGGTAATCTTCCGCGAAGTAACTCAGAAAGGCTGCGCCCATGATCGTCCCGGCTCCCACATCTTCCGTAATGTTTTTTAGATCGGCTATTTTACTTTTGGCCAGTTCCCTATACTCCTCCCATAACGGGAGCTCCCAGACCCGTTCCCCCGTGATTTCTCCCGCCCGTCGGATCTTCTCCATCAGGGATGAATTGTTTCCCAGCATACCGGCTGCTATCCGGGCCAGGGTGACCGCGCAAGCGCCGGTGAGGGTTGCCAGATCAATAACCGCCGTGGGGCGGTACCTCCTGGCGTAGGCCAGCGCATCGGCCAGTACTAGCCGTCCCTCTGCATCGGTATCCAGGATCTCGATGGTCATCCCGGAGAGGGAGGTTACAACATCTCCCGGTTTCGTCGCTTTTCCGCTGGGAAGGTTTTCAGCGGCCCCGATCAATCCGACTACCTGCAAGGGAAGATCTAGCAGCGCCACAGCCTGCAGGGCCCCTATGACCGCTGCGGCCCCGGACATATCCGTCTTCATCTGGTACATGCCTTTGGAAGGTTTCAGGGAAATCCCGCCGCTATCAAAGGTAATCCCCTTACCGATCAGAACCACCGTACCTGGGGAAGGGGGAGGATGGGGGGTCGAAGATGAGGGCTCGCGATCTTCGCTCCCGGGTCTTCGCTCCTCGGTCTTCGCTCCTCCCTTTGGACGGTGTTCGAGGATGATGAACCGGGGGGGTTGGTCGCTTCCTTGGGCGACGGCCAGCAAGGCGCCCATTTTAAGGTCTACGAGCTCTTTTTCCGTTAAAATCTGGCATTGTAAATGGCAGGCCTCTGCCATCTGCCTGGTCTGATCGGCCAGCTCCGAAGGGGTCAGGATATTTGCCGGGGCATTGATCAAATCCCGGGCGAAGTTAACAGCTCCAGAGAGGATTTGTCCTACCCGAGCCCCTTTTTCTACCTCCGGCAGCTTTTGAGCGTCCGGATATACCAGAACCATCCGGCTTATTTCCTTCGCGGGTTCCTCCTCTTTTCTGGACTTGTAGCGATCAAACTTATAGAGCCCAAGTAAAGTCCCTTCAACCACAGCCTGGGCGATGCGCTCCGGGGATTCTTGAAGGGTCTCGGCCCCGTGAAGTAGCGTGGCAAGAGAAGAGAGGCCTTTTCTCGAAACCTCCTTGGCGGCCTTCCCTGCTACACGGCGAACTACCTCCAAACTGAATTTCTCTTTTTTCCCGAGCCCTACAAACAGGATGGCTTTTACCGGGTAAGGGCGGGGTTGAAGCCCACTCCTACTTAAATAAGCCAGATGGGTTTCAAGGACTTTTCCTTTGAAATTGCTTTCTTGCAGAACTTGCCGGATCGCTCCTTGAAAGGATCGATCGAGGGATAGAATCGGCTCTGTCAAGTCTTCAGTTTTTTCAAAGAGGCTGAGGACCAGGATATCTACGGGCTCCTCCAGAATCTTTCCTGCTCTAGCTATGACTTCCATATCCTTTCCTTAAGTGATCCCCTGGGTGATAATTAGAACTTTCCAAACTTTAGTAACGAAACCACCTGAGGGGCAGCCCTATGGGCCTGTTCGGTTAACTCCTCCGCGCTGGCGCTGGCTATGGGATGTCTCACGATCACAAAGGGATAATCGGCTGCATTATGAGCGGCAGCGATCGCCTTGCCGGTTACGGTGAAAGCGTCCGTACAAATGACCGCACTGGGAATGCCGCGCTTCTCCAGAGCAATTCCATCGAGCACACTGCTCGAGCTACAGGAACCTCAGTCCCCGATCCCGGCAATAACCAGTTGGCATTCCCTCATCAACTCCTCCAACTGTTCTGTCGGGGCAGGTCGATAAGCGGACGGCTTCTTGAAGAGGACCAGCTTGAGGACTCCCTGTTCTTTCAGGAGGAAGTCTCCCACTTTTTCCAGAAGTTTATCCGATTGATATTTCCCGTTGTCTAGAAGCCCTACGACTTTTCCCTGCAGGCTCTCGGATCGTGGGGCCAGGGAAAATCCTTCTGAAACCGGCTCTACCGTCGGATCAAAAATAACAAGAGGGGTTTGAGTGGACATGGTCTTTTAGAGTTTAGACGGGATGAACAGGATAGACAGGATGAAATGGACAAGATTTTTTACTTTCCTTAAATCCTGTCCATCCGGTCTATATGAATAGTTTAAAAAATCCTGGAAGTCCTGTCAATACCAGCAGTTTAAAAAATCCGGTCGCTGTGGTCTAATAACTGACAGGTTTTGTAACGGATCGAGAATGCTCCACGCCGATCCAGCCCGGAATAAACGCGGAGGCGCTGCCGGCGGCCCCTCCTGCTGCGACGACCAGGATATCCTCAGGGCTTTCGACGAGGGGGGAGAGGGTTTTCTCATCTTCGGGGGCGATCTCCCCGGGCATCCGGCCACAGCGTTTGATCTCGGCGATGGATCTACGCGCTTTTTCAGAAAGAAAATTTCGGATATCGGCTTTGGTCCAGCCGGCTTTTGCAATAAGCCTCATGTGTTCATAGCCGATGATAATTACAAATTCTCCATGGCCGTTAACGTTCAAACGGCCCAGACCGCCCAGGGCCTCTGCCAGGGTTGTTAAAATGCCCTCGGGGGAGCGGCTGAGGGTGTTATAGACCTGGTGGGGGGCATCGCCGGCGAATACGGTTACTGCGCTCATCTCCTTGAGAAAACCCCTCTCGACATGGAGAGGTTCCCAAGGGCTCTCCGATTCATTTTCAGCGATACAATAAGTGTACTTCCCGGGGTGTCCCAGGACGGAGCGATCTAACACTCCCGGAATGGCCCCACAGACGTTCATCAGGAGCAATCGAATAGCTCGCCCGATGGTCGCATTAGCCCGCCATCCCGGTCCAAAAAGGTTCTCCCCGGCATTTATCTTGAGATCCTGGGCGACCGGTCCATTTACGATGATCAGGATGCCCATCCCAGCCGTGCTGGCGACCGGTCCATGAACGGAAAAGGCCGGGTCGCACAAGGCTTCTACGGTGGCGAGAATAACCGGCAGGTATGCCGGCAAACAACCTGCCATGATCGCGTTGATGGCAACCTTTTCCGCCGTAATAACGCGCCGCCGGGCAGGAATTTGCCCGATGACTTCCTCGGGAGCTTTCTTCACATAATCCAACATCTCCAGGATCCGATCTTCCGTGGGCGGCACCACCGGAAGTCCATCTGTCCAGCCCTTCTGGAAGTAAAACTCAATAGCCTCCAACGGATCCTTAACTTCAAATTGCCGAGATTGCAGGCGTTTAGTCATAAAGCTTAACCGAAAGGGCAAAACAGTAGCGCCTTGATTTCATCGTAAAGGCCGCCCTGTTTTTCTTTCGCCTTTTCATCGTTCTCTCTTAACCCTTTCGTAGACTCTGGTCGCCACAAAGATCTTGAAAAGCTCCCCATCCAGCTTTCGTTCGTTCACCTCCGCTTCCAGGATGGATAGGGCCTTCTCTAGAGGGAGAGCCCGCTTGTAGGGGCGATCCCAGGCGGTTAAAGCATCGTAAATGTCGGAGATCATCATCATCCGAGACTGAATCGGAATTTGATCTCCCATCAGCTTTCGGGGATACCCGGTTCCGTTTAGCTTTTCATGATGGGAATAGGCAATTTCTGGTACATGCTTGAGGTCTTCGGTCCAGGGGATTTGAGAGAGGAACTTAAATGTGTGGGTTACGTGGGATTCAATCTCGGCGCGCTCCTCAAAGCTCAAGCTCCCCTTGGAAATGGAAAGGCTGGAAATCTCGCTGGCCGTCAAATAAGGCAGCTCCGTACCATCATAATCTTCCACCACCAATTGACTGATGCTCTGAAGTTTTTCAAACCCACTTTCCTCAACCAGGACGGTTGGTTCGTTGAATTGTAGAATAAGCGCCAGTAATTCGTCCGTCTCTGCGAGCTGCCGTTTTAATTCTTCATCCAGGTTCTTAAAGATTTCAAGGACTTCCGTTTTGTCTTTCTTCAGCAGATAATCCACTTTTTCTTGGAAGTGCTTGAGCTCCAGGGATTTCTTAATAAACCGGAACCGACCCTTAATAATTTCCGTTTCATAGGGCTGGAGTTTTTTGGCTTTGACCAGCACATTTTCTCGAACCCCAATTTTTCCAAAGTCGTGGAGCAAGGAGGCGTATCGAATCTGCTGAAGATCCTCCCTTGAGAATCTAATAGGGCCGTAAGGACCTATATCGATACGATCCACTTCTTCGGCCAGGCCTACCGTAAGGGTGGCCACCCTTTCTGAGTGACCGGAGGTGGTAGGATCTCTAGATTCTATGGCTATGACAGAGGCCCGGATAAACCCATCGAAGAGCTTTTTGATGTCTTCGTACAATTGGGTATTTTCCAGAGAGACTGCCGCCTGACTGGCCAGAGAGTAAGCCAATTCCTCATCTTTTGCGTTGAAGGGGATAATCTCGTTATCGATGGCTTCCTGGGAATCTAATTTGGCTTTCCGGTTCCTTTTCTTATTGATGAGCTGGATGACCCCGATCACTTCATCGTTGTGGTCGATCATAGGCACCACCATCATGGACTTGGTCCGATATCCCACCGTTCTGTCGAAGCTCATATTGAAACTGAACTTACTCTCCGTCGGGAGTTGGTACACAT
>Ga0073934_10001054_pt1 | contig 70194 bp, 73 predicted proteins | sample LarsenN4metaG_FD_76834 | JGI IMG/M metagenome (GOLD analysis project Ga0073934, IMG submission 76834) | Hot spring sediment bacterial and archeal communities from British Columbia, Canada, to study Microbial Dark Matter (Phase II) - Larsen... ...
AGCGGCGGATAGCGGCCGCCTTGATGCGCGTAGCGCAGCCGCACCTGGCGCCCTCGCACGAGCGGCGGGGGATTCACCTGCGTCGCATCCTCGAGCACGCGCGTGAGCCGCGGCGTCGCGAGCTCCGCGCCCGCATTCTTGTGCGCGACGAGCGCGGCCTTGACGAGCTCGGCGATGCCGCTGCCGTGCAGCGCCGAGATGTAATGCACGCTCGCGTACGGCACGAAGTCGAGCTTGCGCGCCACCTCGCGCTCGACGAAGCGCCGCTCGTGGCTCGTCATGCCGTCCCACTTGTTGACGGCGAGCGCGAGCGCGCGGCCGCGCTCCGCCGCGAGGCCCACCAAGTGAACGTCCTGATCCGTGACGTTCTCGCGCGCGTCGAGCACGGCTATGACGGCGCCCGCGTTCTCGATGGCCTTGAGGCTCTGCACGACGCTGTATTTCTCGACGGTGTCGCTGACGCGCGCGCGGCGGCGGATCCCCGCGGTGTCGACGAGCACGAACTTCTCGTCGTCGCGCTCGACGGGGACGTGGATGCTGTCGCGCGTCGTGCCGGGCTCGGGCGACGTGATCAGGCGATTCTCGCCGAGCAAGCGGTTGATCAACGTCGACTTGCCGACGTTCGGCCTGCCGATCACGGCCACCTTGGGCCCTGCGGCCGAATCGGCGGACGGGTCCGGTTCCTCGCCCGCCGGGAACGAGGCGAGCGCCGCGCGGAGCAAAGCGTCCACGCCCTGGCCGTGCACGGCGGAGATCCCAACCGGCGTGCCGAGCGCCAGCGAGTGAAACTCGGCCTCGGCGAGCTCCGCCGGCACGCCCTCGGCTTTGTTCACGGCGATCGTGACGGGCTTCCCCGCGCGGCGCAGGCGTTCTGCGACGGCAATGTCCTCCGGCGTCAGGCCGCTCTTGTGATCGACGACGAGAACGACGGTGTCGGCTTCGTCGATCGCGAGCTCGACCTGCTCGGCGACGAGCGCCGTCATCGTATCGGTTTCGCCCGACACGAGGCCGCCGGTGTCGATGGCGATGAATTTACGATCGGCCGCGCGACCGATGCCGTAACGGCGGTCGCGCGTGAGCCCGGGATAGTCCGCGACGAGCGCGTCGCGCGTGGCCGTGAGACGGTTGAACAACGTCGACTTGCCGACGTTCGGTCGGCCGACGAGCGCCACGGCCGGCAGCATGCCTCGATCCGGCTCAGGCTTCTTCGTCGCGGCGCAAGGTGAACGCGGCGAGCGTGCCGTCGTCGCCCTGCACGTAGACGTTCTCCCCGACGACGAGGGGCGGGGCCGAAATGCGGCCGCCGGCGGCGCGCTCGCGCGCCAAGAATTCGCCGTTGTCGGGAGAGAGCCAGTGCACGTAGCCTTCGAAGTCGCCGACGACGACCGTGTCCGCGTAGCGCGTGGGCGCCGTGACGTCGCGCAAGCGCAGCGCTTCTTGCCGCCAGACTTGCGTGCCCGCCATACGGTTCAGCGCCACGACGGCGTCGAAGTCGCTCGTGACATAGACGTTGTTGAAGTCCGCGCCCAAGCCGGCGTACGACGACAGCTCTTGCTGCCAGAGCACGACGCCGGTCTGAAGATCGATGCCGACGGCGCGGCCGTGATAGCCGACGACGTAGACGTCGTTGCCGACGATCGCAAGACCCGAGCTCACGTCGACGAGCCGCTCGAGCTCGCTGCGTCCCGTCGGATTGGCGATGGCAACCTCCCACACCGGATCGCCGCTCGTGATCTCGTACGCAGCGACGCGGCCGTTGTTGAAACCGGTCACGACGAACGGGCCCGAGACGCGCGGCGCCGTGTTGCCGCGCAAAGTCAGCGGCGGCAACGACTGCTCTACGGCCCACAGCGTCGACCCGTTCGTCACCGAGAACCCGCGCAACCGTCCGTCGACGCTGCGCACGACGATGACTCCGGAGCCGATCGCCGGCGCCGCGAGAACCTCGGCGCCGATCGGCTGGCGCCAGCGCTCCTCGCCGGTCGCGGCGTCGAGCAGCAGCAGGTCGCCGTCGGCGGTGCCGAAAGCGAGCACGCCGTCGCCGTAGCCGGGGCCGGCCGTCAACGCCAGACGGGTCTTCACCGACCACAGCTTCTCGCCGGTCAGCGCGTCGAACGACGCGACCTGCCCGTCGTACGAACCGGCGTAGATGCGCGCTCCGTCGCTTGCCGGCCGCAAGCCGAGGCGCAAACGCTCGGAAGCGTCGCCGACCTTCCCGCGCCACACGCGCTCGACGTCGAGCGTAGGATCGAAGTCGATCAGCTCGGCCGGCGGCTCGACCGTTTCCCTGCGCCCGCCGCAGCCGGCGAGCACCGCGCACAGGAAGGCCAGCGCTGCGATGCGCGCGGCGATCACGCGCCTTCTCCGGATCCGCCCGGCTCGGCAGGCCCCGCGCCGGCACGCGGCTCCGCTGGGGCCGTATCGGCGGGAATCTCCCCGGGCTCGGCCGAAGCCTCCGGCGCAACGTCGGACGCCGGCGCGGCCGGAGTCGCGGGCCCTGCGCCCGGCAAATCCGCGAGCTTCATCTGCAAGAAGCTGCGATCGAGCAGCTCGGCGCCCGGCGCAACCATCGCCTGCAGGTAAGCCGAGCGCGCGGCTTCCGTTTCCCCGAGCGCCGTGTGAATGTCGCCTTTGATTTCTGCAATACGGCCCGCGAACTGTCCGGGTTCCGGCACCTCGAGCAGCCGCAGGGCCTCCTGGTGCTGCTCGCGATACGCGAGCACGCGGGCGAGCCGCAGGCGCGCCACCATCGAGAGCTCGGGGTCGTCGCTTTGCTCCATGACGAATCGCAGCTTCTCGACGGCGGCGTCGGGAGCCGTGACGATCTGCTTGCTCGCGACGAGCAGGGCCGCCTGGAACGTATAAGCGTGATCGGGAAATTCGCCGCGCATGTCGGCGAGCAGCGATTCCGCTTGCGCCTGGTCGCCGTCCGCGACTTCCGCGCTGATCGCGTCGTACTGCACGTACGCCGCCTCCGATTGGCGGTCTCGATACGCGTAGTACTGGTTGTAGCCGTAGATCGCCAGAAGACCGAGCGCCACGCCGCCGATCAAGAACCAGCCGTTCTCGCGCCACCATTGGCGCAAGCGTTCGACTTGCTCTTTATCTGACAAATAGTCGTCCACGCGATCCTCCGGCGGGCGTTCAGCAGCGCGCTATTCTATGCCGACGACGCCCGCATTTGGCGCAGCAGGTCGACGCACTCCTCGACCGTCGCGAGCCTCTGCGGGTTCCCGCCGCGCAGCGGCTTGAAGGCGATCTTCTGGGCCCGAAGCTCGGCCTCCCCGACGATGAGCGCCACCCGGGCCCCGCTCTTGTCCGCGTGCCGCAGCTGCGCCTTGAAGCCGGCCGACGGCGAGCCGAGCGCGATTCTGAAGCCGGGCAACCGCTCTCGGAGCAGCTCCACCAGCTTGAACCCGAAGCGGCGCTCTGCGTCCCCGGCCGCCACGAGCTGCGCATCGGGCGGCGTATCGGGGGCGGTCACGCCTTCGGCTTGCATGAGCTCGACGATGCGCTCCACGCCGAGCGCCCAGCCGACGGCCGGCGTGTCGCGGCCGCCGAGCTGCGCGACGAGGCCGTCGTATCGTCCGCCCGAGCAAATCGCGCTCTGCGCCCCGAGACGGTCCGTGACCCATTCGAACACCGTGCGCGAGTAGTAGTCGAGGCCGCGGACGAGCCGCGGGTTCAGAACATAGGAGACGCCGACGTCGGCGAGCAGTTCCCGCACGCGGTCGAAGTGTGCGCGCGAATCGGCGTCGAGGTAATCCGTGAGCTGCGGCGCGCCGTCGATGAGCTCGCGCAGGTCGGGGTTCTTGCTGTCGAGGATTCTGAGCGGATTCACGTCGAGCCGCCGCAAGCTGTCGCCGTCGAGCCGATCGCGCTGCCGCGAGAAATACTCGACGAGCACTTGCCTGTAGGCACGGCGCGATTCCGGCGTGCCAATCGTGTTGAGCTCGAGCTTCACGCTCGAGAGCGTGAGCTCGCGCCAGAGCCGCGCCGACAGCGCAATGAGCTCCGCGTCGATCTCGGGCTCCGCGTAGCCGAGCGCCTCGACGCTCATTTGATGAAACTGCCGATAGCGCCCCTTCTGCGGCTTCTCGCGGCGGAACATCGGCCCCGAGCACCAAAGCTTTTGCTGCTGGTTGTGGAGCAAGCCGTTGGACAGAGCCGCGCGCACGACGCCGGCCGTCGCCTCGGGCCGCAGCGAGAGGCTGTCGCCGTGATCGTCGAACGTGAACATCTCCTTCGAGACGATGTCGGTCAGCTCGCCGATCGAACGGGAAAACAGCTCCGTGCGCTCCAGCACGGGAATGCGGATCCGCCGGTAACCGTACGCCGCGAATAGCGCGTGCGCGGTCGACTCGAGCCGGTGCCACCAGGGCGCCTGATCGGCCAACACGTCGTTCATGCCCTTGACGGGCTGGATCAGCTCCGCCACGGCGGCGTTACTCCTCGGCGATGTCGACGGCGAACCGCGCAAGCTCGCCTTGCCGTCCGGTGCGCGGGATGTCGTATGGCTCGCCGTCGACCGTGAGCTGCACGGCGCCGGCATTGCCGAGCACGACGGCAAACGGCGGCTCCCCCCGCACCGTCACGCTGCGCCCGGGGGCATTGAGCCCGAACAGCAAACGCTCGCCGCGAGCGTCCGTGACCTCCGCCCAACTCTCGGCAGCGAACGAGAACGTGAGCGGGATCGTGATCGGCGCGGCCGCGCGCTCGGCGCCGTCGCCGGCCGCGCCTGCGCCGGCGAACGCGGGCTCGGCCGCGACGGGGCTCGCGTCGGCCGCCGGCTCGCCGGCCGGCGTTTCGGCCGGTTCGGCCGGGGGCAGCACCAACGCGCGCGCTTCGACTTCGGGAACGCTCGCGGGCTCCGGCTCGACGGGCGCGGGCGCCGGCGCCACCGCCTCCGTGCCGCGAAACGACGGCATCGAGTCGAAATTGCCGCCGTTCCACCACCATGCGGCGAGCCCGGCGACGACCGCGAGCAGCACGACGGCGGCCAGAATCCACGACGTGATCTGACGTTCGTCGCGCAGCTTGATCGCGCGGCTCGGCCGAATCTCGATCTCCGGCAGCGTCGTCTGCTTGTAATAGACGGAGAGCAAATCGCCGACGTCGAGGCCGAGCCGCAGCGCGTACTGCTTGAGATAACCCTTGACGAAGACCGGCACGCCGATCTCCTCGAAGCGGTTGTCCTCGATCGCGTGCAGGTGCTTCGCTTCGATCCGGAGCTCCGTCGACAGCTGCTCGACGGTGAAGTCCTGCATGAGCCGCGCATTGCGCAGCCGCTGCCCGACCGTATCCGGAGGATGCGTTTCCGGCGCGGGGATCGCTTCGTCGCTATCGGCCATCGCCCCTCAGCTGCGCCTCGAGCTGCTGAAGCTCCGCCGACCCTTGGAACCCGCTGCGAAGCTGCGTTGCGCAGCGATTCGCCGCTGCCGGATCGTCGAGCTCGCGCTCGATGTTGAAGCAATGCCAGAGGACCGGCGCCGTTGCCGGATGCGAATCGAGGTAGCGCTGCACGAACGCACGTGCCTGAAGGTAATTTCCGGACTCGTACGAGAGATCCATCATGTTGAGCAGCGCGTCTTGAAACGTCGGGTTGCGCGCGAGCGCCGCGCGGAAGTTCTCCATGGCCGCGTCCATGTCGCCCGCGCTGCGGGCGCAGACGCCGGCGTTCGTCAGCGCGGCCTCGGGCGTCGGATAGCGGGAGTCGGCGGCGGCGCGGCGGAAGTATGGCGCCGCATCGGCCCAGCGGTTGTGCCGGCTGCACAGGAACACGGCGTAGGCGTTCGCGGCGCCGCCGTCGTTCGAGTCGAGCTCCGTAGCGCGCCGAAAATGCATTTCGGCCTGCTCGAGATCGCCGAGCCGATCGTAGGCGAGCGCGATCGTCGAGTGCGCCCCCACGAGCCGCGGATTCTGCGCCAAGGCGCGCTGAAGTCTCTCGATCGCCAGGTCCAGCCGGCCTTGCTGCAAGTAGCCGGCGCCCAGGTTCATGTTCGCGACGGCGGCCTCGTTCACGGCCGTCCGCCCGCCGCCGGCGCCCGCGCATGCCGCCAACGCGGCCGCCGCCGCGCAAAGCCATAGTGAACGAAGTGTGCTCATGGATTGATTGCTCCGATGACTCGATCACCCAGACGTACGCGCTGCCGGTCTCGCACGCGGCCCGCTAGCTGGCCGCAAGCGGCCGCAATGTCGTCGCCGCGCGGCCGGCGAATCGTCGCTATTAGGCCCGCATTACGCAGCGTGCGCCAGAACGCATCGATCGCGGGCTGCGGCGAGCAGCGGAACCCGGACTCCGGAAACGCGTTGAACGGAATCAAATTCACCTTGGCGGGGCGGTTGCGGAGCAGCTTCGCAAGCTTCAGCGCCTGCGCCACGGAATCGTTGACGCCGTCGAGCAAGACGTACTCGAACGTGATGCTGCGGCTCGCCTGCCCTTCGGCGTACTTCCAGCATGCGTCGAGCAGCTCCGCGATCGGATGCACCTTGTTGATCGGCACGAGCCGATCGCGCAGGTCGTCGGTCGGAGCGTGCAGCGACACGGCGAGCGCCACGTTGCAGTCGCCTGCCAGTTTCAGGATCTGCGGCACGATGCCGGCCGTGCTGATCGTGACACGGCGGCGCGACAGGCCGAAGGCTTGATCGTCGACGAGCAAACGCACGACGGGCAAGACGTTGCGGTAATTCGCGAGCGGCTCGCCCATGCCCATGAACACGACGTTGGTGATTTTCGCTCCGGCCAGCTCGCGTGCCGCGAGCACGACCTGTCCGACGATCTCGGCCGACGTGAGGTTGCGGTTGAACCCCTGATGTCCCGTGGCGCAGAACGCGCAGTCGAGCGCGCAGCCCGCCTGCGACGAGATGCAGAGCGTGCCGCGATCCGGTTCCGGGATGTAGACGGTCTCGACGGCCTGATTCGCGCCGACGTCGAGCAGCCACTTGCGCGTGCCGTCGGCGGCGTGCTCGTGCTTCAGCACCGGCGGCAACCGGAGCGTCGTCATCTCGGCGAGCTCTCTGCGCAGTGCCGCGCCGAGGTCCGTCATCTGCGCGAAATCCGTGACGTTGCGCTGATAGAGCCAGCGCATGATCTGCCGCGCTCGATACGGTTTCTCGCCGATGTTCTCGAAAAACTCGGCGAGATCCGCCGCCGGCATTCCGAGCAGCGAAAGCTTGCTCGGGCCGCCCGCGCGCGGCACCAGCGTTAGCGCGTCCGCGGACAAATCTCGGCCTCGCTGAAGAAGAACGCGATCTCCGTCTTCGCCGTCTCCGGGCCGTCGGAGCCGTGCACGACGTTCTCCTCGATCGACGCGGCGAAATCGGCGCGAATCGTGCCGGGCGCCGCCTGTTTCGGATTCGTGGCCCCCATGATGTCGCGGTTCGCCTTGATGGCGTTCTCGCCTTCGAGCACCTGCACCATGACGGGACCCGACGTCATGTAGCGCACGAGATCCGCATAGAACGGGCGAGCCTTGTGGACGGCATAGAAGCCTTCGGCCTGATCCTGGCGCAGCCGAAGCATTTTCGCCGCGACGATCTGTAAGCCCGCCTTCTCGAAGCGGCGATACACCTCACCGATCAGATTCTTGGACACACCGTCGGGTTTGACGATGGATAACGTGCGCTCGACAGCCATTGTTCACCTTGCAGAGCTGACAGTTGGGAAACCGGTTCCGTGGGCGCTCGCCCTAAACGCTGAAGCTTTCGCCGCAGCCGCATTCGCCTTTGACGTTCGGGTTGCGGAACTTGAACGCCTCGTTCAACCCGTCCTTGATGAAGTCGACTTCCGTGCCGTCGATGAGCTTCAAGCTCTCGGCCGCCACGACGACCTTGACGCCGCCCTGCTCGAAGACGACGTCGTCGGGCTCGATGCCGTCGGCGTAATCGATCGTATAGGCCCAGCCGTTGCAGCCGCTGCGGCGCACGCCGAGGCGTAAGCCCACGCCGTGCCCGCGGTTCGCGAGAAACGTCCGTACGCGCGTCGCCGCGCTTTCCGTCAACGAAATCGACATTCCATGTTCACCCAGCCAATTCGGCGCCGCGCCAACAGGCCGCGACCGCATCTTCGATCCGCAACAGCTTGCCGCGCTTCTCGATCGGAACCTCGAGCTCTGCGCAAACCGCTTGAACGTCGAGCTTGCGCGCCGCCTCGACGGAGCGCCCCTCGAGCCACTCCGCGACCACGCTCGCCGCCGCAATGGTATGGGGGCAGCCGAACGCCTGAAAGCCCGCTGCAGCGACCGTTCCATCGACGATTTGCAGCTCGAACCTCACCCAAACGTGCAGCGAGCGGTCCTCGGCTTCTCCCGCCACGAGACCCGGCTCACCGCTCGGCAGTTCCCGCGCATGCGTCGGCGCCGCGAAACGCCGCTGAACGGCCGAGTTGTATTCCATTGGCGGGTCAATAGTTTAGCCGAAAAACGTCACGCCGAGCACCACGCCGGCGCCGACGGCGCGAGGGCGCGAAGGCGCGCGACGGCGGCCGCGACGCGGGCCGCGGCCCTCACGACGTCGTCCTCGGTCGTGAACCGCCCGACGCTGAAGCGCAAGGAGCTGCCCGCGACGACGTCGCTCAGGCCCATGCCGGTCAGCACGTGCGACGCTTCCGGGCTGTCCGCGGCGCAGGCGGACCCGGCCGATACGGCGACGTCGGCTAGCGCGAAGCGCAGGCTCTCACCGTCGACGCCGGGAAACGCCACGTTCAAGACGTGCGCGGCGCGGCGCGCAGGATCGCCGTTCTGCCGCGCGCCTTCGATGCCCGAGAGCTCTTGCCACAGGCGATCGCGCAGCGCCGCGAGGCGCGGCGCCTCGCGAACCGGGTCGGCGAGCTCGTAGGCCTTGCCCATCCCGACGATCTGGTGTGTGGCGAGCGTGCCGGCGCGCAGCCCCCGCTCCTGCTCGCCGCCCAACATCTGCGGCGCGAGCGTGACGCGCGGCGCCACGTACAGCGCGCCGACGCCCTTCGGCCCGCAGAGCTTGTGCGCCGTCAGGGAGCAAAGATCGATCGGCCAAGACGCAAGATCGAGCGGCACCTTGCCGACGCTCTGCGCCGCGTCGACGTGGAACAGCACGCCGCGCGCGCGGCACGCCTCCCCGATCGCGCGCACGTCTTGAACGACGCCCGTCTCGTTGTTGACGTGCATGATCGAGACGAGCTGCGTGTCGCCGCCGATCGCTTCGACGACGCGCTCGGGCTCGACCCACCCGCCCGCTGCCGGCGCGACGAACGTGACGGCCACGCCGCTCGCTTCGAGCCCGCGGGCCACGTCGAGCACGGACTTGTGCTCGATGCGCGAGGTGACGAGATGCACGCGGCGGTTGCGCGACCGGCGCAAGACGCCTGCGAGCGCGAGATTGTTCGATTCCGTGGCGCCCGACGTGAAAATCACGCGCTCGCTCGGCGCGCCGACGCGCGCCGCGACGCGCTCGCGCGCTGCTTCGACGAGCGCCCGGGCGCGCCGGCCCGCGGCGTGCGACGACGACGGGTTGGCGAACTCGGAAAGCATGCACTCGTGCATCGCGGCCGCGACGGCTGGGTCGAGCGGGGCCGTCGCGGCGTAGTCCAAGTAGATCTCGCGGCCGATCATTGCGGCTGTGTCCGGCGCTTGCCGGGATCGAGCGACGTCAGCGCCCCGCGCAGGATGTTGAGCTCGTTTTCCTCGAGCATCGCCTTGTGAAAGATCCGCCGCAGCTTGAGCTTCACCTGCTTCTGATGCGCGGGGTGCAGGAACTCGGACTCCGTGAGCAGACGCTCCAAATGCTCGTGCAAGCCTTCGAGCTCGGCGGCCGTGGCGAGCCGCGAGCCGCCGACGGGCGCGGCCGGCGGCGGACGGCTCGGCGCGGCCATACGCAGCTCGTAGCAGATCACCTGCACGGCCATCGCGAGATTCAGCGAGCTGAACTCCGGGTTCGCAGGAATGTGCAAGAGCTGCCGGCAGCGCGCGAGATCGTCGTTCGTGAGGCCCGACTGCTCGGGCCCGAAGATCACGGCTGCGCGGTTCGTAGGCAGGCGGCGCCAGATCTCGGCCGCGGCCTCGCGCGGATCGACGATCGGCAGAGCCACCGTGCGCAAGCGCGCCGACGCGCCGACGACCCAGCCGCAGTCCGCGATCGCGCTCGTCAAGTCGTCGTGCACGGTGGCCGACGCGAGCACGTCGTCGGCGCCGGCGGCCCGCGCCGTGGCTTCCTCGCTCGGAAAGTGCTTCGGCCGCACCAGCTTCAGCTCGGCGAGTCCCATGGTCTTCATCGCGCGCGCCGCGGCGCCGATGTTGCCGGGATGCGAGGTGTCGACCAGCACGATGCGAACGGGAATCTGCAAGGGCGTGTGAGCGCTCGTGCGCGTTTGCGTTCGGGCGGGCGCCTATTCTACGCTGGCCGATCAATGCACGGCATGGTGAACATTGCAGTTCGCGCGGCGCGCCGCGCCGGCGAGATCATGGTTCGACAGATGAACCAGCTCGACGCGATCAAGGTCGTCGAGAAAAGCCGCAACGAATTCGTGTCGCAGGTGGACCAGGCCGCCGAGGCGGCGATCATCGAGGTCATTCGCGATCACTATCCCGATCACGCCGTCCTCGCCGAGGAGAGCGGCGCCGCCGGCGACCACGAGTACCAGTGGATCATCGATCCGCTCGACGGCACGACGAACTATTTGCACGGTTTTCCGCAATTCTGCGTGTCGATCGCCGTGGCGCGAAAAGGCGAGCTCGAGCACGGCGTCGTCTACGATCCGCTGCGGCAGGAGATCTTCACGGCGAGCCGCGGCCAAGGCGCGCAGCTCGACGGCCGGCGGATCCGCGTGAGCAAGCGCACGGCGCTCTCGCAGTCGCTGATCGCCACGGGCTTTCCATATCGCGCCAATCTCGTGCACATCGAGCGCTATCTCGGAATGCTGAAAGCCGTGATGCAGGAATCGGCCGGCGTGCGCCGGCCCGGTTCCGCGGCGCTCGACCTCTGCTACGTGGCCGCCGGGCGCGTCGACGCTTTCTTCGAGCTCGGTTTGAGCAAATGGGACATCGCGGCCGGCGCGCTGATGATTCGCGAAGCCGGCGGCCGTATCAGCGACTTCCAGGGCGGCGACGGCTACCTCGCGAGCGGCAACGTCGTCGCCGGCAATCCCAAGGTCTATGCGGCCCTCTCGAGGCTGCTGGCGCCATTCTCCGCCGGCGTGACCTGACGCCGGTCTTTGCCGGCCTTGTCCGAACGCGTCAAGTAAGCTGCGACACGACGGCCTCATTGGCGAGCTTGCGGCCGCCGATCGAGAGCGTCTTCAAGCTCGGGCGCGAGCCGTAAACGAGGTTCACGAGCGCGCGCGTCACGGTGATCGCCGTGAACATCGACGTTCCGATGCCGATCGACAGCGTGACGGCGAAACCTTTGATCGGCCCGGTGCCGTACATGAAGAGCACGATGGCCGCGATCAGCGTGGTCAAGTTCGAGTCGACGATCGTCGTGTAGGCCTTTTCCCAACCGGCGCGGATGCTCGCCTGCGGCGTGTTGCCGTTGCCGAGCTCTTCGCGAATGCGCTCGAAGATCAGCACGTTCGCGTCGACGGACATGCCGACCGTCAGCACGATACCGGCGATGCCGGGCAGCGTGAGCGCCGCGCCCGGTATCAGCGACATCGCGGCGACGATCAGGATGACGTTCGTGAACAGCGCGATGTCCGCCAAAACGCCGAACATCCGGTACCAAAGGCCGATGAAGATGACGACGAGCACGTAGCCGACGAGGATGGCATTGACGCCGCGCTCGATGTTGTCGCGGCCCAAGCTCGGGCCGATCGTGCGTTCCTCGATCGGCGTGATCGGGGCAGCGAGCGAGCCGGCGCGCAGCAGCAGCGCGAGCTCCTGCGCCTCGAACACCGAAAGCCCCGTGATGATGAAGTTGTTCGAAAGCACGTCGTTGATGCGGGCGTCGCTGATGACGCGCTCTTCGCGAATCGGGTCGCCCGGCACGAGCTCGCCGTCGCGCTCGACGAGCTGCGGCCGGTCCTCTATGTAGAGCACGGCGAGCTGCCGGCCGACGTTGTCGATCGTCGTATCGAGCATCCGCCGCCCGCCCGCCGCGTCGAGCCGCACGCGCACGGCGGGCTGGCCCTGCTCGTAAGTCTGGATGGCGTCGATGAGCTGATCGCCCGACGCGATGACCTCTCGCCTGAGCAGGATCGGGGAACCGTCCTCGCGGTGGTGCAGCTCCGAGCCGAGCGGCGCGCGGCCGCGGCGCTCGGCTTCGTAGGCATCGTTGTCCATGTCCACGAGGTGGAACTCGAGCGTGGCCGTGGAGCCGAGCACGCGCTTCGCCGTCGCCGGATCTTGAATTCCGGGCAGCTCGACGAGTATGCGGTCGAGGCCCTGGCGCTGGACGACGGCCTCGGCCACGCCGAGCTCGTTGACGCGATTGCGCAGAGTCAGCGTGTTCTGCTGGATCGCGAAGTCTTGGCGCTCCCGGATCGCCGCCTCCGTGAGGCTCACCTCGAAGCCCGGCCGGCCGTCGATCTGCGCCCGCTCGATGACGAGCCGGCTCGTGAGCTGGCCGAGCTGAATGAGCTGATCGGTCGAGTCGAGCAGACGGATGATCTCTTCCGCGCGATCCATGTCGGCCGAATCGAGTATCGCCACCTCGAGGGTGGTGCCTTCGACGCGAATGTCGTTGCGGATGTTGCTCTGGCGAAGGCGCTGGCGCAGGTCGGTCTCGTACGTCTCGAGATACTGCGAGACCGCGTCGTCGAGCTCGACCTCGTAGAGAAAATGCACGCCGCCTCGCAGATCGAGGCCGAGCAGCATCGGCTCGAGACCGAGGGCACGGAGCCACGCCGGCGTTCGCGGCGCCAGAGTCAGCGCGGCGACGTGGTTCGGAAACTGCTTCGTCAGCACGTCGCGTGCCGCCTCTTGCTCCGGCAAGGATTCGACGCGCACGAGCACGGCGGGGGCGTCGAGCTCAGCGTCGATGTACTCGATGCCGGCTTCCATGAGCACGGTGCGAACCTGCTCCAGCGCCGCCGCGTCCATCGGCACACCGTCCGTGCGCGAAATCTGGACGGCTTCGTCGTCGCCGAAGAAATTCGGCAAAGCGACGATCGTCGCCACCACGACGATGCCGAACACGAGCAAGTTCTTCCACAACGGATAGCGGTTCATGGTGAGCGACTCGCGTCGTTAGACGTGCTTGATGGTGTCCTTGGGCAGCACCGCGCCGATCGAGTGCCGCTGAACCTTGATCTGGACCCCGTCGGCGATCTCGACCGTCACGAACTGCTCACCCACCGCGGTGACCTTGCCGAGCACACCGCCGCCCGTGACCACCTCGGTGCCGACCGTGAGCGCCTCGATCATGGCGCGATGCTCTTTCTGCTTCTTCTGCTGCGGGCGAATCAACAGGAAATAGAACACGACGATCAGCATGACCGGCAGAAACAGCGCGTTGACGAGACTCGGCGCCGAGCCTGCGGGCGCAGCCGCATCCTGTGCGGCCGCAGTGCCGATGAAGAGATCGAGCAGTAGATCCATGAGCCGTGAGCGTCCGTCCGAAAAGGCCGGCGGGCATTATGACATAGGCCGTTCTTCGGCCGCCGAATCAACCACTTGGGCCGCAAACGCCGCGAAGCGCCCGGCTTCGATGGCCGAGCGCATGTCCCGCATCAGCGAAAGGTAGAAGTAGAGGTTGTGGATCGTCGCGAGCCGTGCCCCGAGGATCTCGTTGCACTGCTGCAGGTGCCGCAAGTACGAGCGCGAGTAGTGGCGGCACGCGTAGCAGCCGCAGCGCGGATCGATCGGGCCGAGATCGCCCTGGAAGCGGCTGTTCCTGATGTTCAGCGGTCCCTCGCTCGTGAAGAGCTGCCCGTTGCGCGCGTGGCGCGTCGGCATCACGCAGTCGAACATGTCCATGCCGCGCGCGACGGCCTTGACGAGGTCGGCCGGCGTGCCGACGCCCATGAGATATCGAGGCCGGTCGGTCGGCAACAGCGGCGCGAGCCCGTCGAGGACCTCGAGCCGTTCCGCCTCGGGCTCGCCCACGGCGAGCCCGCCGACGGCGTAGCCCGCGAAGCCGATCTCCATGAGCCCCGAGAGCGACTCACGCCGCAGGTCGTGATGCACGCCGCCCTGGACGATGCCGAAGAGCTCCGCATCGGCGTCCGTGCCGCTCTTCAGGGCGTCGAACGCCGCGCGGCTGCGCTTGGCCCAACGCAGCGACAGGCGCATCGAGTCGCGCGCCGTCGCGTGGCCGGCCGGATACGGCGTGCACTCGTCGAACACCATCGAGATGTCGGCGCCGAGCGCGTCTTGCATCTCGATCGAACGCTCGGGCGTGAGCTCTATCGAATCGCCGTTCACGGGCGAGCGAAACTCGACGCCCCGCTCGCTGATCTTGCGCAGCGTCTTCAAGCTGAAGACTTGAAAGCCGCCCGAGTCCGTCAACATCGGCCGCTGCCAGTGCGTGAACGCGTGCAGCCCGCCGTGCGCGCGGATCACGTCGATACCGGGCCGCAGCAGCAGGTGGAACGTGTTGCCGAGGATGATCTGCGCGCCGAGCTCCTCGAGCTCCTCCGGCGTCATCGCCTTGACGGTGCCGTAAGTGCCGACGGGCATGAACGCCGGCGTGTCGATGACGCCGCGCCGGAATGCGATGCGGCCGCGCCGCGCGGCGCCGTCGGTCTTCTCGAGCTCGAACTTCATCGGCGCCGAGCGCCCGCCGAAGGCGAGCGCGGCTTCTGCGGCGTCACGAGCATCGCGTCGCCGTAGCTGAAGAACCGGTACCGCTGCTCGACGGCGTGCCGGTACGCCGCGAGCGTGCGCTCGCGGCCCGCGAACGCCGCGACGAGCATCAATAGCGACGACTCGGGCAGATGGAAGTTCGTGATCATCGCGTCGACCGCGTGAAACTCGAAGCCAGGATAAATGAAGAGTCGGCTGAAGCCCGCGAACGGCTTGAGCTCCGTGCCGCGCGCCGCGGTCTCGAGCGCGCGCACGCTCGTCGTGCCGACGGCCACGACGCGCCCGCCGCGCTCGCGGCACCGCTCGACGGCGGCACACGTCTCTGCCGGCACCTCGAGCCACTCCTCGTGCAGCTCGTGATCCTCGATCCGCTCCGTGCGGACCGGCGCAAACGTTCCCGCGCCTACGTGCAGCGTCAGGAACGCGCGCTCGATGCCGCGCGCCGCGAGCTCGTCGAGCAGCGCGGCGTCGAAATGGAGCCCGGCCGTCGGCGCCGCGACGGCCCCCGGCGCGCGCGCGAACACCGTCTGGTAGCGCTCGCGATCGGCCGCGTCGGGTGCGCGCGTGATGTACGGCGGCAGCGGTGTCGCGCCGTGCTCCTCGAGAAACGGCACGACGTCGCGGTCGAGCGCGATCTCCGTGAGCTCGCCGGACCGCGCGCCGACGCGCGCCCGCGCGCCGCCCGGCAGCTCGACCTCGCCGCCCGGCTGCGGTTTATGGCTTGCGCGAAGATGCACGAGCGCGGTGCGCGGCCCCGTCAGGCGCTCGAGCAGCAGCTCGACGCGTCCGCCCGTCGCCTTGCGCCCGAGCACGCGAGCCGGGAGCACGCGCGTGTCGTTGAAGACGAGCAAGTCATCGGGATCGAGCAATGCGGGCAGCTCGGCGAACAGCCGATCCGCGCGCGAGCCCGTGGCGCCGTCGAGCAAGAGCAGCCGGCTCGCGCGCCGTTCGCCGAGCGGCGCTTGGGCGATCAGCTCCGGCGGCAAGTCGTAATGGAAGTCCCTGCGTTGCATTCCGGCGCGATTCTAGCCCGCGCGTTTCGGCAGGCGCGGCGCCAAATGGAAGCGTGAGGATGGTGCCCGAGGTCGGAGTCGAACCGACACGCTGTTTAGGCGGCGGATTTTCGTGCCACTTCGGCTTTCGCCGCCCGCGCGGCTTCTTGCCGCGAGGTTCGTGGTCTGGAGCACGCCTTCACCGTAGCCCTGGGGGCCTTAGGTGCCCGCCGTCTGCTCTCTACACCTTCCCTTGCGTCCGCAGTGCGGCTCGCCGGGGCTTGGCTCGGCGTGAGCTCGAAGCTCGCGTTTTGAGCTCAGGGCCTTCGCCGACTTTGACGGGCTTCACCTCGAGGATTTCTCCGCGAGGGCTCAAGTTCTGCTGTCTGAGTCCGCTGCGTCTACCAATTCCGCCACTCGGGCATCGAGTGGTTTCACATTTCGAGCGGCGGAGTATACCCGACACAGCGGATCTGCTCACGGTCAGCGCGTATGCGTCAGCGCCTATGCGGCGCCCGGACGTGCCGCGCGTGAGCGGCGAGCGCGGCGAGCGCGCCGAGCGGCCGGGCCGGGCCGCCGCTCGGCGCATCCGGCGCCGCGATCACCGCTCCACAGCGATCGCTTCGAGATCGTTGTCGATGACCATCCCGACGCCCGGGCAGTAGACCTTCGTCGATTCCGAGCCCGGCTCGAGCGGCGTCGTCTCCGTCACCTCCAGGCAGTCTTCGAAGTTGCCGGCATGAAGATCGATCTCGAGGCCGGCCGCGACGTGCTCCGCCCGATCCAGCGCGACGCCGGGCGCCACTTCCTGATAATAGCGTTGCCCCAGAATGAACGCCGAATCCGGCATGATGATCCCCGGCTCGGCGCCGTCCCGGCCGGCCAGCCACGCGCCTTCGTGGCTCACGATGCGGCCGTCCTCGTAGATGTCGACGTCCTCACCGAAGTAGTAGACGTCGCGCGACGGCATGCACATCGCGAAGTAGTTGCGGGAGATTTCCTTGAGCTCGTTGTTTTCCCGCTCTTCCTCGACGATCACGCGCGTCCAAACGGGGCGGCGCTTGCCATCGTCGTCGAGCCACACTTTCTTCACCCCGCTCGTCACGGTGATGATGAGGTCCTCGCGTTCCTCGCATTCGCCGGAAGCCAGGCAGGACGAGTTGTCGAAATAGGTTCTCCGGCCCGGCATCAGACTGAAGTATGCGTTGCCGCCGAACGGCATGAACGCGCACTGTTCGACGGGGAAGTCGTCCGTGAAGTCCGGCTCCTCGGCCGCCGCTGCGAGCGGCAGGAAAACCAGCAAGGCAACGCATCGATTATGTCGAGTCATGATCGCTCTTCTCCCGAGTGATAAGTTGAAATGGCTGCCGACGTATGAGGAGACGTCCGTGCCCGCGCCATCCTCCGCCGCGAAGGATTTCGCCGTGGCGTGCGTCTAAGGCGTAGGAGAGCCGTCCGCATGGGGCCGACACATTCCGATTCGAGACTCGTCGCGCGCCTGCTCGCGGGCGACGAGGCCGCGTTCCGCGAGTTCTTCGACGCGTCGTTTCCGAAGCTCTATCGCTTCGCCCTGGCGCGCCTACGCGGCAACCGAGACGAGGCGACGGACATCGTGCAGCAGACGCTCTGCAAGACATTCGAGCATCTCGATTCCTATCGCGGCGAAGCGTCGCTGTTCGGTTGGATGTGCCAAATCTGCCGCAATGCCATCAACGATCGGCACCGGCACGCTCGACACGAGGCGGTTCCCATCGGGTTGATCGAGGACGAAGCCGAGCTTCGCGGGATTCTCGAAGCGATCGCGGCGCCCGGCGAAGACGAGCCCGAGCACGCGGCGGCGCGCCGGGATTTGGTGCGGCTCGTCCAAGCCGCCCTCGACGGATTACCGGACCGCTACGGCGACGTGCTCGAATGGAAATATGTCGATGGGCTGTCGGTGAAAGAGATTGCGCGGCGTTTGGCGGTAGGGCCGAAGGCCGCGGAGTCTCTGCTCACGCGTGCGCGCGCCGCTTGCCGTGAGCTGCTCGTCGAGATCGACGGCTCGCTTGGCTTGGCTCGTCCTCGAGGAGAGACACCTCAATGAGCGATGCGGATAGCTCGGCGCAAGACGCGCGACACGAGGACGCGCTCGGACGGCTCATTCATGCGGCGGGCCGCCGGCCGCTGCCGACAGCAGCCGAGTACGAGCGCGTTCGGCTCGCCGCGCATTCCGCTTGGCAGAGGAAAGTGCGCGGCCGGCGGCGGCGATTCGCGTGGGCGGCTTTGGCGGCCGGCGGCGCCCTCGCCGCCGTGATCGTCGCGTCCACGATGCGTTCGGTGCCGCCGGTCGCGGTTGCCGAGCTCACCGTGGCCCGGGATGCGGTCGAGCTCTTTCCCCCGGGCGGCGGGAGCTGGCAGACGCTGGCGGCCGGCGCGCGTATTGCCGCCGGGTCGCGGCTGCGAACGTCGCCGCAGGGCGGCGCCGCGTTTCTCCTCAACGGCATAGCCCTGCGCGCGAGCGCCGCATCCGAGTGGACGTTCGACGACGCTACGCTCGTGACGCTCGCCGACGGCGCTTTGTACGTCGATACGGGGATCGCAGCACGCGCAAAGGGCGAGCTCGAGATCGCCACCCCGCACGGCATCGTTCGCCATGTCGGTACCCAGTATGAGGTGCGCGCGTCGTCGTCCGAGGTGCGCGTGCGTGTCCGCGAAGGGCGAGTCGAGGTTCGAGATTCGACGGGATCGTCCCACGAGGCGCCGGCGGGCCGGGAGCTCCTGCTCGAGGCCGACGGTGACGCCTCGCAGCGGCCGTTCGCCCCTGATGCACCGGAATGGCGCTGGGCGGAAGCGTTGGCCGCGCCAATCGAGCTCGACGGCGGCTCGGTGTTCGATGCGCTGCAATGGATTGCCCGCGAAACCGGGAAGCGGCTGATCTTCGAGGATTCGAACGCCGAGCTGCTCGCCCGGAACGCCATCCTTCACGGCGACGGCGCCGGACTCGAGCCGCTCCAGGTGCTCGAGATCGTCATGCTGACCTCGAGCGGATTGGACTACGCGTTGGGCGACGGTACGCTCCTGGTACGCCGGCGCTGACGACGCCCAGCCGGCTCGCGATGCGAGCACCGCAGAAAGTGATGGGTATGCGCGGCATCAGCCATCGACCGCCGTCGCACTTTACGACGGGTTCCATCGGCCTCACGGCGGCCCTCGCGAGCGTTGCCGTGCTCGCGCAACCGCCACTCGAGGGCCTCTCGCTGGAGACGGCCATCGAAACACTCGAGCGCGCAGGCTTGCGAGTGTTCTATAGCTCCGCCGTCGTGCAGCCGACGATGCGCGTGCTCGAGCAACCGACGGGCCGCGATGCGCGCGATTGGCTGCGCGAGCTGCTGGCGCCGCACGGCTTGACGCTCGCCCCGGGACCCAGGAATTCGGTGCTCATCGTGAAAGCGCCGACGCCGACGCCCGTGCCCGCGGTTCCACGCGCCCACGACGATCCCGATCCGCCCGCGCGACCGCCACCGATCGAGGAGATCGTCGTCGCGGCTAGCCGCTACGAGCTGGCGCGGCCGGCCGTCGGCGAGCCGTTCCGCCTGGCGGGCACCGACTTGGAAGCCTTGCCGGATCTCGGCGACGACTCGTTGCGCGCGGTGCAACGCCTGCCGGGCGCCGCGACGAACGGCTTCAACGCGCGCGCGAACGTTCGCGGCGGCGAAGTCGGCGAGCTGCTCGTGCGCCTCGACGAGCTCCGCCTCTACGATCCTTATCACCTCGCGGACTTCCAGGGAATCTTCAGCAGCATCGACCCGCGCATCGTGAGCACGATGGACGTGTACACGGGCGGGTTCCCGGCGGCCTTCGGCGATCGAATGAGCGGCGTCATCGACGTTTCTTCGTTGACGCCGCCCACGCCGCGTTACCACGAGATCGGCGTCAGCTTTTTCAACGCCTCGGGGTTGAGCGCGGGGACGTTCGGCGACGAGAACGGCGAATGGCTTGCCTCCATGCGGCGCAGCAACCTCGACTTGCTCTACAGCTCGTTCAGCGAGCTGCCGGAGCGGCCGCGCTACCTCGACGCGTTCGGCAAGATCGCTTATCGGCTCTCGGACTCTCTGCGCGTCACGATGAATGTTCTTTACTCGCGTGACGACGTCACGCTCAACGACGACCTCGACGTCGAGGAAAGCGCGCGTTCGAACCACGAGGATCACTACGTGTGGCTGCGCTTCGAGCACACTCCGAGCACGAGCCTGAGCGGGAGTACGTTGATCGCGCGATCCACCCTGTCCGGGAACCGCATCGGATCGACCGCGAAGCCAGGCGTCAGCACCGGCCGGCTCGTCGATCGCCGCCATTCGGTGCTCCACACCGTGCAAAGCGCGTGGACGTGGCGGCCGCCTTCTGCGCAGCGCTGGTCGGCACAATTCGGCGCGACCCTCGGCCGCGCTCGCGGGCGTTACGAGTATCGCGATGCCGTGGCGTTCGACGTGCTCCTCGCGGATGCGGAGCCGGCCGCACTCGAGCGCGAGCGCGATCTCACCGTCGCGCCGGACGGCGCGCAACGGGCGCTCTACGGCGCCGTGCGCTGGCAGCCCACGCCGAAGCTCGCCCTCGACGTCGGCACTCGCTGGGATCGCCAAACGCTCGATTCCGAGGACTTTCGATCGGTCGGGCCGCGCCTCGGCGTGCGCTATCGCATCGGCGATCGCACATCACTTGTCGCGAGCCGGGGGCGATTCGAGCAGACGCAAGCGATCCACGAGCTGCAAGTGAGCGACGGCGAGCAGCGCTATTTCCCGCCGCAGCGTTCGCGGCACTCGGTGCTCGGCGTCGAGCACGAGCTTGCCGGCGGTATTCGACTGCGCTTCGAAGCGTACGAAAAGGACATGAGCCGCTTGCGGCCGCGGTTCGAGAATCTGCTTCAGTCGCAGACGTTGCTGCCGGAGCTCAAGCCCGATCGCGTGCGGATCTCGCCCGATTCCGCTCGCGCGCGCGGCTTCGAGGTGCTCGTGCAGGACGGCCGCGCGGCGCGCCTCGATTGGTGGGCGAGCTACAGCCATGCACGCGTGAGCGATCGCCTTCACGGCACGCAGGTGCTGCGAAGCTGGGACCAACCGCACGCGTTATCGGGCGGCCTCGGTTGGGAAACTCCGCTCTGGAACGTGAGCATCGCGGCGATCCACCGCTCGGGGTGGCCTCGTACGGCCATCCTCGAGCTCGACGACGGCGACGTTCCCCGGATCGTCGCCGGCGCGCGTAACGGCGAGCGCGCCGGGGCGTTTCGCACGCTCGACATTCGCGTGACGCGAGCGTTCCCGCTGCGCCGCGGCGAGCTCTCGGCGTTCCTCGAGCTCACGAATGCTCTCGACCGCGACAATGAATGCTGCGTCGAATACGAGGTCGAGCGCGACTCGCTCGGCGAGCCCGAGCTCGGACTGTCGCCGCTCGGCTACCTGCCGCGCGTGCCGTCGCTCGGCGTCGTCTGGGCCTTCTGATTGCGATCGAGGCGGGCTATTCTCCCTCGAGAGACCGGATGCTCGTTCATCCCGTGCCGACCAAGATTCCGTTGACAATGGCGCTCTTGCAAGGCGTCGCGATCGGCGCTGCCGCGCCCGCCGGCGCGCATCACTCGTGGTCCGGGGAATACGACGTGCGGCAATCGGCGTTCGTGAGCGGCACCGTGGCGCGCGTGCTGATTCGCAACCCGCACAGCGCACTGATCTTGGACGTGCGCGGCGCGGACGGCCGCACCGAGCGCTGGACCGTCGAGTGGGCGAGCCCGCAGCGGCTGCGCGACCGCGGCGTCACGCAACGCACGATCCGCGTCGGCGAGTCCGTCTCCGTCTCGGGTAACCCGCACCGCGACGCGAACGCCAGGTTTCTGCGCGCGCTCTCCGTGCGCCGCGCCGACGGAACGGAGATCGGCGGCAATTGAATTCGCCGGGCCGTGATCTGCCCGGTAGGCCGAAGTTCCCCGTCAGGAGCGCCGGCTCAACCCGAACTGGTTGCCTTCCGGGTCGTAGCCGAGGAAGAAACTTTTGTCGTGAGCAGCCCACGGCGGAGGCGCATCGTCGACGTCGCCGCCGAGCGAGCGTGCGCGCTTGCGCGCGTCGTCGACGCTCGCGACGGGAAAATCGAGCCTGATCGCACCCGACGTTCGCCGTTTGGGCGGATCCGCGATGGCGATCGTGTCGGCGATCGCCTTCGGGATCTGGTGCACCACGAGGTCGAAGTCGTCGCAACGCAGGATCGTGTGATCTCGATCGCCGGACATGCGCTCGAAACCCAGCGCGCCGACATAGAAGGCAGCCACCTTATCCAAGTGCTTCGCAAAGAGGACGGCCCTGACGTGCGTCACGTTCATGACGGCTCACTCAACCTGGCCGCGCCTGCAACGCGACGACGAAACAGCAAATCGCCCAGAACAGCGGGTATTCGGCGCCGCCGAAGTTCCACATCCATTTGCCGGCCGACACTCGCCAACTCGCCCAGGCGGCGACGAGCAAGAATACGCCCGTCAACAGAGCCACGTAGAACGTGTAGAGGTCGAAAATCAAACCGATCGACGCAACGATCTCCACGGCAAACGACGCGTAGAGCCACGCCATCGGCGGCCGCAGCCCTGCTTTGTCCATGAAGCCCTTGACGAAGTCCTGGTTGCGGAACTTGACGACGAGGTGCGGCAGCAAGAAGAGGCCGCAAATCAGGCGCAGCACGTTCGCGCCGTTCGTCAAGTCGAACGCCGAGCCGTCCATTCAGACGTCTTTTCGCTTCAGTTGCACGGGCTGCCGCCCGCGGCGGATGCGCATGTTCAACATCTCCACGGCCACGGAGAACGCCATCGCGAAGTAAATGTAGCCCTTCGGAATATGCACGTCGATGCCCTCGGCGATCAACGCCACGCCGATCAGCACGAGGAAGCTCAGCGCGAGCATCTTGATCGTCGGATGATTGTCGACGAACCGGCCGATCGCGCCGGCCGCGAACATCATGACGCCCACCGCGATGACGATTGCGATGATCATGACGGCGACGTCTTCCGCGAGGCCGACGGCCGTGATGACGGAGTCGAGCGAGAACACGATATCGATGAGGCCGATTTGCACGATGACGCTCATGAAGCCCGCGTGCTTGACGCCATGGCCCTCGCCCTCGACGCCTTCGAGGCTGTTGTGGATCTCGAGCGTGGCTTTCGCGAGCAAGAACAAGCCGCCGCCGATCAGAATGAGGTCGCGCCCGGAAACGTCCGCTTCGAGCACCGTGAACAGCGTCTCTTGTAAACGCATGATCCACGTGAGCAGCAGAAGCAGCAGGATGCGCGTGCCCATCGCGAAACCGAGGCCGAGCACGCGCGCGCGCTGGCGCTGTGCTTCGGGCAAGCGCCCGACGAGGATGCTGATGAAGATGATGTTGTCGACGCCGAGAACGATCTCGAGCAACGTCAGCGTCGTGAGCGCAATCCACGCCTCGGGCGAAGTGATCCACTCCATCGGCCTGGCGCCTGCTAGAGCGGACTACTCGATGGTCGCGTTCGGGTCGTCGAGCACCTCGGCAAGCGTTGCCGGCGGCAAGTAGCCGCCGATCAACTCGCCGGACTCGGAGAAGATGGCCGGCGTGCCGCGCACACCGATGAGCTGGCCGAGCTCGTAATGGGATTCGACGGGCGTCGCACAGTCGGCGCTCTCGGGAACCTCGCCGCCGAGCTTCGCGCGCGTCAGCGCGGAATTCTTGTCCGGCGCGCACCAGACCTCGTCGGCTTTCGTCCACGACTCGGTGTTGGGGCCCGTGCGCGGATAGAACAGGTAGTGCACTTCGATGCCCAAAGCCGTGACCTTGTCGATCTCGCGGTGAAATTGCCGGCAGTAGCCGCAATCGATGTCCGTGAAGATCGTGATCGTGTGCTTGACGTCGCCTTTGGCGGGCTTGAACACGATCATGCTCTCGGGATCGACGCCGCCGAGCATCGCTGCGCGGGCGCGGGCGCGCGTCTCCTCGCTGACGTTCGCGCTCGTCGCCGCGTCGTAGATGTCGCCGCGAATGATGTAGCGGCCGTCCTTGGTGACGTAGGCGACGTTGGCGCCCACGGCGACCTCGTAGAGCCCCGCGATCGGAGCGTCGCTGATGTCCTCGACGCCCACCCCGTTCAATTGACTCGCGAGCTCTTCTCTCGTGAGCTCTTGCGCAGCCGCGCAGGCCGCGGCGAAGCCGAGCGGCAGCGCAATGACAGTCGCCAGAGTGCGGTCTTTCTGCACGGATGGGCTCCTACCTTCGAGCTCCAGGGGGGCTTACCCGGAGGATTCTACCAATAACGAATCCGCCGGGAAGCTCGGCTCAGCCGCGCGGATGGTGGCGGTTATGGAGCTCTTTCATGCGCTCGCGGGCGACGTGTGTGTAGATTTGTGTAGTCGAGACGTCGCTGTGGCCGAGCAGGAGCTGAACGACGCGCAAGTCCGCGCCGTTATTGAGCAAGTGAGTGGCGAACGCGTGCCGGACCGTGTGCGGGGACAGCTTCTTCTTGACCCCGGCCTTGCGCGCGTAACGCTTGATGATGTGCCAGAACGCCTGGCGCGTCATGCGGTCGCCGCGACGCGTCGGGAACAGGTATTCGGTTTGCCGCTCGAGCAGGATCTCGACGCGCGGCCCGCTGACGAACTCCTTGACCCAGTCCTGCGCCTCGTCGCCGAGCGGAATGAGCCGCTCCCGGTCGCCCTTGCCGACGATGCGCAGCACGCCCTGGTTCAGATTCACCTGGCTCATCTTCAAGTTGATGAGCTCCGAGACGCGCACGCCCGTGGCGTACAGCACCTCGAGCATCGCCCGGTCGCGATGGCCGAGCGGCTCGGCCACGACGGGAGCGGCGAGCAGCGCCTCGACCTCTTCTTCGGTCAGCGATTGCGGCAGGGCGCGGCCGATCTTCGGCATCGCAATCTGCGCCGTCGGGTCCTCGGTGAGGAGGCCCTCGCGCAGCAGGTACCGGTAGAACCGGCGGAAGCTCGAAAGCTGGCGCGCCGTAGAGCGCGGCTTGGCGCCGGCCTCTACGCGCCACGCGATGTAGTCGAGAACGTCTGCGCGGTTGGCGCGGGCAAGCTCGACGTTGCGCGTCTGCAGGCGCTGATTCAGCGCGAGCAGGTCGGCGCGATACGCGCCGAGCGTGTTCTCCGAGAGCCCGCGCTCCATCCAGATCGCATCGAGGAAGCGATCGACTAGCGCTTTGGGATCGCTAGGTAGACTCACGCCCGCCTGCGTCTGGCCGCTGTGAAGGAAGTTTGCGCCATTGCCTCTATGCGATCGTATGCTTCGGGGCTTTCGTATATGATTCAAAGCCTTACACACAGGCGACGGCACGCGCAAACGCAGGCCGCAGCGGGTCGAGTATGCGCGACGGGGGGTACCGCCTGCGTGACCGCCTTCACAAAAGTTCGGCAGCGTTAACATAAAGAGAAACGTGTCACAGAAACCGTTCGCGAACCCGTTTCGAATGTCGCGCTCCGGCGACGCCAGCTTTGACATAAACGTTGCGCGACCCGCGCCATCGCCGCCTCCTCCGCTTCGTTCGCCCGCGAAGCGCCTCTTGCACTTCGTCTACGGCTGCTATGCCTGGGTCGCGCTGCTCGCCATCGTGCTGCCGCTCTCCGTGGCGCTGGCCGTGACGCCGGGTCTCGACCGTCGCCGGCGCGCGGCGCGGGCCGCCGCAAGGCTGTTCCTGCACGTGATCGGCAGCCCCGTGCGCATCGAAGGCGGCTCCGTCGAGCCGCACTACCCGTGCGTCGTCGTCGCGAACCACGCGAGCTACTTGGACGGCATCATCCTGACGGCGGCGTTGCCGCCCGGCTTCACGTACCTCATCAAGCGCCAAATGAACCGAGTGCCGATCGCGGCTTTCATCCTGCGCCGCCTCGGCTCGGCATTCGTCGACCGCGACAGCCGGCACGACCGGCACCGCACGGCGCGCGCCCTGCACTCGCTCGCCACGCGAGGCTCGGCGCTCGGCTTTTTCCCCGAGGGAACGTTCGACAAGAAGCCGGGGCTCAAGGCCTTTCACTTGGGCGCCTTCAGCGCGGCGGCACGCGCGAAGCTCCCGGTCGTGCCCGTCGTGATCCACGGGGCGCGCTCGAAGCTCCCGTCGGGCAGCGTTCTGCCGCGCCCGGGACCGCTACGCGTACGCATCTGCGAGGCCGTGCGGCCCGCGGACGCGAGCGCGCGCGGGCTGATGGCCGAGGCGCGGCGCGCCATGCTCGTGCACCTCGACGAGCCGGACCTCGCGCCCGAGCCGGCTTACATGCCGGAGTAGTTCGGGCCGCCGCCGCCCTCCGGCGGCACCCAGGTGATGTTGGCCGCGGGATCCTTGATGTCGCACGTCTTGCAGTGCACGCAATTGACGGCGTTGATCTGAAACCGCGGGCGCCCGCCCGCGTCGACGACCTCGTAGACGCCGGCCGGGCAATACCGCTGCGCGGGCTCGTCGTATCGGGGCAGGTTCACTTCGATCGGAACGCGCGCGTCGGCGAGGCGCAGATGGCACGGCTGGTTTTCCTCGTGCACCGTGCTCGACAGGAAGACGGAGCTCGACCGATCGAACGACACGACGCCGTCGGGCTTGGGATAGCGGGGGTGCGGCGCGTTCCGCGCCTCGATCAAGCGCTCGTGATCGCAGATGCGATTGTGCAACGTCCACGGCGCTCGGCCGCCGAGCAGGTTCTGCTCGACGAACGCGAGCGCGCCTCCGGCGACGGTGCCGAGCTTCGCGATGCCGGGGCTGAAGTTGCGCCCGCGGCGCAGCTCCTCACCGATCCACGACGCGCGCACGCGCTCGTCGTAACGCTCGAGCTCGGCGTCCGCCGCGGCGCCCTCGAGGCCGAGCGCCGCGAAGATCGTCTCGGCGGCGAGCATGCCGCTTTTCATCGCCGTGTGTACGCCTTTGATCTTGGCCGGATTCAAGAGACCCGCCTCGCAGCCGACGAGCAAGCCGCCTTTGAAGGCAAGCTTCGGCAGGGACTGAAGGCCGCCCTTGTTGACGGCGCGCGCGCCGTACGCGATTCGCTCGCCGCCCTCGAGCACGGCGCGAATCCTCGGATGCCGCTTCCAGCGTTGAAACTCGGCGAACGGATCCAAGTACGGATTGCGGTACGCGAGGCTCACGATGAGCCCCAAGTACACGCGCGTGCCGGCCGCGTGGTAGAGGAAGCCGCCGCCGTCCGTGGCCATGTCGAGCGGCCACCCCAGCGTGTGCACGACCTCGCCCAACCTGTGCTTCGCGCCGTCGACCTGCCAGATCTCCTTGAGCCCGATGCCGTAATGCTGCGGGTCGGCTTCGGCGCGCAAGCCGAAGCGCTCTTCGAGCCGCCGGCCGAGATGGCCGCGGCACCCTTCGGCGAAGACCGTGTACCTGGCTCGCAGGTCATAGCCTCCCTGGTAGCCGGGCTTGCGCGATCCGTCTCGTGCAACGCCGAATTCGCCCGTCACGACGCCCGCGACGCGGTCGCCGTCGTAGAGCACGTCGGCCGCTGCGAACCCGGGCAACACGTTGACGCCGAGCGCTTCGGCTTCGCTCGCGAGCCACTTGCACACGTCGCCCAAGCTGACGATGAAGTTGCCGTGATTGCGCAGCGCGCGCGGAACGACGACGGCGGGAACGCGGACGCTCCCGGTTTCGCTCGTGAGCCATTCGACGCGCTCGGCCGCGACGGCCGTCGCGACGGGCGCGCCGCGCTCGCGCCAATCCGGAAAGAGCTCCTCGAGCGCGCGCGGCTCCAGCACCGCGCCCGACACGATGTGCGCGCCCACGGCGGCGCCCTTCTCCACGACGCCGATGTCGAGCTCGCGCCCCGCCGCACGCGCGAGCCGTGCTAGGCGGCACGCCGCGGCGAGGCCGGCAGGCCCCGCACCGACGACGACGACGTCGAACTCCATGCTTTCGCCCGACATTGTGTGTGCCGTGCGCCTCCGCACGGCGCAGGCACACACGGCATGGTATCAGCCGCGTTCGTCCTAAAGCGCGCTAGCGTTGCGGCTTCTCGAACCGCAGCACGAACCGATCCGTCTTGCCGGAGATACTTGGCGCGAAGATCGCCATGGAATGATCGTCGGCCGGGTTGCGAAGGAACGTGGCCTCGCGCGCGAGCGTGAAGCCCGCCGCCGCCACCTCGTCGACGACGGTCTGCTTCTCGATGCGGTGCAGCGACATGACTTTCGTCGCGCCGTCGCCGGGGGCCGCATCGTGATCGACGATGCCGTAGACGCCGCCCGGCTTCAGCGCCGCGAGAACTCTGCGATTCAGCTCGCCGCGGTCTTCCTCGGTGAGGTAAAGGTCGTGATACGCGTTGACCATGATGACGGCGTCGAGCGAGCCGTCCGCCGGCAGCGCGATGCGATCGACGGGGCCGTCGATGCGCACTACGTTCGCGAACGCCGGCCGCGCGAGCAGCGCGTCGAACGGCTCCTTGAAGTACTCGGCGAAAAACGGGTTGTTGCCTGCGTACACGCGGCCGTTGGGCCCGACGAGCGGGACCAGGATGCGCGTCCAGTAGCCGGCGCCGGCGAGGAGGTCCGCGACGCGGTCGCCGCGCTCGATGCCGAAGAAGCGGATGACCTCCGCGGGATGACGGCCCGAGTCGGCTTCGCGCTCCTCCTGAGGGCGCGACGCGTCGGTGAGAATCGCGTCGAGGTCGGCTTGGGCGGTGAGCGCCGACGGCGCGACGAAAGCACAGAGGGCGGCAAAGAGCGGCAACAGCGTTTTCATCGGATCACCCCGCGTCGTGAGCTCGAGCCTGATCGAGCGATCGTTAGCGTAGCACGCTCCCGTAGTCACGCCGCCGCGCCGGGAGCTGCCGCGCGACGTCGGGCTTCGCGGCGCCCACGCCGGACCGGCCGCGCGGGGCGTCGAGACGACGCAGGGTTGCAGGGCGCGCGGCAAACCGCCGAAGATGTGCTCGAAGAGCGCGCGCGCGCTCGAACCGCTGCCATCACTTGGGAGCACGCGATGCCGCGGGCGGCTTCGCTCGTCATGATCGGTGCAGTCGCCGCGCTGTCGAGCGCGCCGGCCGCGCTTGCTCATCACAGCTTCTTCGGCCGCTTCGATACGTCGCGAATCACCGAGCTCGAAGGCGAAGTCGTCGAGCTGCTCTGGCGCAACCCCCACGTGTATTTCACGGTGCGCGTAGCCGACGCCGACGCTGCCGGCACGGCCGTCGATTGGGAGATCGAGACGAGCTCGCTGACCGTGCTGAAACGCATGGGCATCGAGCAAGGGGCCTTCAAGGTCGGCGACCGGATCAGGATCGCCGGGAACCCTCCCACGGGCGCGAGGAACGAGCTCTACGCGCGCCATGTGCTGCTACCCGACGGGCGCGAGCTGCTCCTGAACGTAGGACTTGCGCCGCGCTGGTCAAGCGAGACGCTCGGAGACGAGTCGCTGCTCATGGCGCGCACGGGCGACGGCACGCGCCCCGAGCTCGGCATCTTCCGCGTTTGGAGCCACACGCGCGCCGAAGCGCGCCTGTTCCCCGAAGCGACGGATCCGAGCTTCGACATTCGGTCTTATCCGCTCACGGAGGCCGCGCGCGCGGCACTCGAGAAATTCGACCGCGCCACCGACAACCCGACCGCGAACTGCATGCCGAAAGGGATGCCGACGATCATGGAGGCGCCGTACCCGATCGAGTTCGTCCTGGAGCCCGACGGCAACATCGTGCTCAAGCTCGAGGAGTACGACCTCGAGCGGCGGATCCGCATGAGCCGGGGCCCGCCGGCCCGGCCGCCCGCGCCCTCGCCGCTCGGTTACTCCGTGGGTCGATGGGAGGGCCGCACGCTGGCCGTCGCGACGAGCCGCATCAGCTGGCCGTACTTCAGTCAACTCGGCATCCCGCAGAGCCCGAACGTCGCCATCGTCGAGCGCTTCACGCCGAGCGAGGACGGCAGCCGGCTCGACTACGAGATGACGGTCATCGACTCCGCGACGTTCACGAAGCCCGTGACGCTGAAGCAGTACTGGCTCTACCTGCCGGAAGTGCAGCTCATGCCGTATCAGTGCACCGCGCGGTAGCAGCGCGGTCGAGGCGGGCTCGCGAGCGGGGGCTCGCGCGGCCGGCGTGCCTGCGGGTGCGCCGGCGAAACGGCGCGAGAACGCGGCGCGTTGTAACATCGCGGCCCGGAAATCGTCGTCTTTCGCCCGTGAGCACACCGATCTGGCAACCGTCGCCCGAGCGCATCGCCGCCAGTAATCTGCGGCGATTCATCGAGCTCAGTCGCTCGCGGCTGCGCGGCGACGACTACGCGGCACTCTACGCGTGGAGCATCGAGTCGCCGGCGGATTTTTGGGCCGCCGTTTGGCGCTTCTGCGAGGTGCGGGCGGCCGCCCCGTACGTCAGCGTGCTGCGCGACGGCGCTCGGATGCCCGGCGCCAAGTGGTTCGAAGGCGCGCGGCTCAATTTCGCCGAAAACCTGCTCGAGCACGGCGCCGCCGGCACCGCCCTCGTCTTCTGCAACGAGCGCGGCGATCGCGTCACGCTCACGTGGGACGAGCTGCGCACCCAAGCCGCGAGCGTCGCCGCGTGCTTGCGCGAGCTCGGCGTCGGCCGCGGCGACCGCGTGGCCGGCCTCGTGGCGAATCGGCCCGAGGCCGTCGTCGCGATGCTCGCGGCGGCGAGCTTGGGAGCGGTCTGGTCGTCGTGCTCGCCGGATTTCGGCGTCGACGCGGTCCTGGACCGCTTCGGCCAGATCGAGCCCAAGGTGCTGTTCGCGACCGACGGGTACTTCTACAACGGCAAGAGCATCGACTCGCTCCCGACCGTGCGCGCCGTCGCGGCTCGGTTACCGGCGCTCGCGGCCGTCGTCGTCGTGCCGTACCGGTCGAGCGAGCCCGACTTGCGCTCGCTGCCTGGCGCGAAGCTCTTCGGCGAGCTGCTCGAGCGGCGCGTGCCGGCGCGTTACGAGCCCGCCGCATTCGACGATCCGCTCTACATTCTCTATTCGTCGGGGACGACGGGCGTGCCGAAGTGCATCGTCCACGGCGTCGGCGGCACGCTGCTGCAGCATCGCAAGGAGCATGTTCTGCACACGGACATCCGGCCCGGCGACGTCGTGTTCTACTTCACGACGTGCGGCTGGATGATGTGGCACTGGCTCGCGTCGGCGCTCGCCTCGCGCGCAACGCTCGTGCTCTACGACGGCGCGCCGCTCTACCCCGACCCCGGCGTTCTTTGGCGCGTCGCCGACCGCGAGCGCATCGCCGCCTTCGGGACTAGCGCGAAATACTTGAGCGCACTCGAGAAGTCGGGCTACGAGCCGCGCGCGCACCATGCCTTGCCCGCGCTGCGAGCGATCCTGTCGACCGGCTCTCCGCTCGCGCCGGCGAGCTTCGATTACGTCTACCAGCACGTGAAAGCCGACGTGCAGCTCGCGTCGATCGCGGGCGGAACGGACCTGATCTCGTGCTTCGCGCTCGGCAATCCGCTCGGGCCCGTTTACCGCGGCGAGCTGCAGTGCCGCGGGCTCGGCATGAAAGTGGAGATCTTCACGCCCGACGGCCGCTCCGTGCGCGGCGAGAAAGGCGAGCTCGTCTGCACGGCGCCGTTTCCGTCGATGCCGCTCGGCTTCTGGAACGACGTCGACGGGCGCAGGTACCGCGCGGCCTACTTCGAGCGCTTTCCGAACGTCTGGCACCACGGCGATTACGCCGAGCTCACGGAGCACGACGGCATCGTCATCTACGGCCGGTCGGACGCCGTGCTGAACCCCGGCGGCGTGCGCATCGGCACGGCCGAGATCTACCGCATCGTCGAAGCGTTCCCGGAGATCGCCGAGAGCGTCGTCGTCGGCCAGGAATGGGGCCACGATACGCGCGTCGTGCTGTTCGTGCGCCTGCAGCCCGGCGCGGCACTCGACTTCGACCTCGAACGCCGCTTGCGCGCCGCGATCAAGACGCGCGCGAGCCCGCGGCACGTGCCCGCCAAAATCCTCGCAGTCACCGACATCCCGCGCACGATGAACGGCAAGATCGTCGAGCTCGCCGTGCGCGACGCGATCCACGGGCGGCCCGTCGGCAACCGCGACGCGCTCGCGAACCCCGAAGCGCTCGAGCAGTTCGTCGGCCGCCCAGAGCTCGAAGCGTGACGGGCCCTCTCGCACTGTACCGCCGGCGCGTCGCGCACGGCGAGCTGAACGCCGACGCCGCGCAAGCGCGCGCCGCCGAAGCGCTCGAGCGCCTTCACCGCGAGCTCCTGAAAGCGACGCCGCGCCACGGACTCCGCGCGCTCAAAGCGAAGCTCGCCCGCAAGCGCCCGGCCCCGGCGCGCGGCGTCTATCTCTGGGGCGGCGTCGGCCGCGGCAAGACGCTCGTCATGGATCTGTTCTTCAACGCGTTGCCGTTCGCCGAAAAGCGCCGGCAGCACTTCCACCGCTTCATGGCCACCGTTCACGATCGGCTCAAAGCGCACCGCAACGTCGAGGACCCGCTCGAGCTCGTCGCCGAGGAGATCGCGAGCGACACGCGCATCATCTGCTTCGACGAGCTCGCGGTCACCGACATCGCGGACGCGATGCTGCTCGGCAACTTGTTCGCGGGCTTGTTCGCGCGCGGAGTGACGCTGGCGGCAACCTCGAACATCGCGCCGGATCATCTCTACAGCGGCGGCTTGCAGCGGCAGCGATTCCTGCCGACGATCGCGCTGATCAAAGAGCATTGCGAAGTCGTGCACGTGGACGGCGCAGTCGATTATCGGTTGCGCGCGCTCGAGCGAGCCGACGTCTATCAAACGCCGGCGGACGATGCAGCCGAGCGGCGTCTCACGGAGTTCTTCGAAGCGATCGCGCCGGACGAGGGCGACCACGGAGGGTCGATCGAGCTTTTCGGCCGCAACATCGCCTATCGGCGCGCCGCGGACGGCGTGATTTGGTTCGACTTCGCCGCAATCTGCGACGGCCCGCGCAGCCAGGACGACTACATCGAGCTCTCGCGCCTCTATCAGACGGTGCTCGTCTCGAGCGTGCCGCGGTTCGACACGACGCGCGAGAACCAGGCGCGCCGCTTCATCGCGCTCGTCGACGAGTTCTACGACCGGCGCGTCAAGCTCATCGTGTCGGCCGCCACGCCCGCCGCGGAGCTCTATCGCGGCGAGCGGCTAAAGCACGACTTCAAACGCACGGAGAGCCGCCTCACGGAGATGCAAAGCCACGGCTATCTCGCCGAAGCGCACAAGCCGTGACGTGCGTCAACCGATTCTCGTGCGAACTTCGATGAGCTCGGGGAAAAACGTGGTGTCGAGCGCGCGCTGAAGGAACTTCACGCCCGACGTGCCCCCCGTGCCCGCCTTGCCGCCGATGATGCGCTCCACCGTCTTCATGTGATGGAAGCGCCACGACTGGAAGTTGATCTCGATGTCGACGAGGCGCTCCGAAACCTCGTAGGCGGCCCAGTACTGGTCGGGGTGCTGGTAGATCGTTTGGAACACCTCGACGACGCCGGGATGGTGCTCGTACGCTTGAGTCCAGTCGCGCTCGACGCGGTTCTCGGGCACGCGATGACCGACGCGATACAAGTACCGCAAGAGCTCGTCGTAGAGGCTCGGGCGCTCGAGCGCCGCCTTGAGCTCGCGGTAGTACTCGAGGTGATGCGTGAACCGCGACAGCACGGCGCGATCCTTGCGGCCGAGCTTGAACTCGAGCAAGCGGTACTGCGGCGATTGGAATCCCGACGCGGAGCCCAGCGAGTCGCGGAACGCGGCGTACTCCGTCGGCGTGAGCGTGGCGAGCACCGACCATTGATTGATGAGCTGGTGCTGAACTTGCTTCACGCGGTTCAGGATCTTGATCGTGCGCGGCAGCTCGTCGCGCTGCAGGTAACCGATCGCCGCATCGAGCTCGTGCAATATCAACTTGAACCAAAGCTCCGCGACTTGATGCTGAATGATGAACAGCATCTCGTCGTGCTCGGGCTTGTCGCTGATCGGCTGCTGGGCGCTCAGCAATTTGTCGAGCTGCAGATAGAGATCGTAGCGGACTTCGCCGGCCGACGCAGGCTCTCCCTCGGTCGAAGGCGTGACGTCTTTTTCCGGCCCTGGCTTTGTCGTCATTCGTGTTTGGCTCGGCCTACCGAAGTCGGTTCGCCGGCACTATAACCCAGATCGCGCGGCGCGCCGTAACTCCGGAAACGCCGGTCATTGCGCGCCGGTTCCGCGCGCTCGGCCGATCCGGCACAATGCGCGCATGACGAACAATAAGACGCGGCCGGGCATCGGCCGGCTGGTGCTGCTGCGCCACGGCCAAAGCGATTGGAACGAAAGGAATCTCTTTACGGGCTGGACGGACGTGGATCTCACGGCCTTGGGCCGCGAGGAAGCGCGTCGCGCCGGGCGCACGCTGGCCGATGCGAGCCTTGGTTTCGACATCGCGTTCACGTCGGTGCTGACGCGCGCGATTCGCACATTGTGGATCGTGCTCGACGAGATGCGGCTCATGTGGATTCCCGTCGAGCGCTCGTGGCGCTTGAACGAGCGGCACTACGGATCGCTGCAAGGTCTCGACAAAGCGCAGACGACGGCGAAGCACGGCGAAGCGCAAGTGAAGATTTGGCGCCGAAGCTACGACGTCCCTCCGCCGCCGCTCGACGAGAGCGACGAGCGCCATCCGCGCCACGACGCGCGCTACTTCGGCTTGGCCCCGAGCGTTTTGCCCGGCACGGAGTCGTTGAAGACGACGCTCGATCGTGTTCGGCCGTATTGGGAAGACCGCATCGCGACCGAGCTCTTGCGCGGCCGTCACGTGCTCGTCGCCGCGCACGGCAACAGCTTGCGCGCGCTCGTGAAGATGCTCGAAGGCATCTCCGACGACGAGATCGCCGAGCTCAACATTCCGACGGGCGTGCCGCGCCTCTACGAGCTCGACGCCGATCTCAAGCCGACTCGTGCCGAGTATCTCGGCGACGCCGAGGCAATCGCAGCCGCCGCCGCTGCCGTCGCGAACCAAGCGAAGGCGAAGAAGTAGCGGTGCTCTACGATCTCGGCGCGCATCGCGTGCAAACGGCCGGCAACGACTTCTTTGTTGCGCCCAGCGCTTCGATCATCGGCCGCGTATACCTCGGCCGTCATGCGAACGTCTGGTTCAGCGCGGTGCTGCGCGGCGACGTGAACGACATCCGCATCGGCGACGACACGAACGTTCAGGACGCGGCCGTCATCCATGTCGACGCCGACGCGCCGTGCACGATCGGCCGCGGCGTCACGATCGGCCACGGTGCCGTCGTGCACGGCTGCACGGTCGGCGACTTCTCGCTGGTCGGCATCGGCGCCACGATCCTGAGCCACGCCGTCATCGGCAAGTACTGCCTCGTCGGCGCCGGTGCGCTGATCACGGAGCGGAGGTCGTTCCCCGATCGTTCGTTGATCATCGGCGCGCCGGCGCGGCGCGTGCGCGATCTCACCGAAGAGGAGTGCCGCGCGCTCGAGAAGAGCGCGGCCGGCTATGCCGAGCGCGGGCGGCAGTACGCCCGAGAGCTCGTCGCTCGTTAGCACGGCGCACGTCACGGTTCGTACGTAGTTTCCCTAGCGGCGCGGCGCCGGCCGTGCTGCGAGACTGCGCGCATCGGTAGTCTGGTGCTCACACTTTGGCCGCTTCGAACGCGACAGTCGACGAGATTGCGGGGACGCACATCGACGCAATCCCCGGCACGTATATCTTCGACGGCAAGCTCGCAGCGAAGGGCTACGCATTGAACAAGATGTGCTATTCGTTCAACGAAGCGGCGAATCGCGCGGAGTTCGTGCGCGACGAAGACGCGTACTGCGCGAAGTTCGGCTTGAGCGAGGAGCAGCGCGACGCGATCCGGCGGCGCGACGTGCTGGCGCTGCTCGCTGCCGGCGGCAACGTCTACTACCTCGCGAAGTTCTTGGGCATCTTCGGGCTCGGCGTGCAGGACATCGGCGCGCAGCAAACGGGCATGACGCTCGAGGCGTTCAAGGCGAAGCTCAGGGCGGCGGCTCACTGAGATGGCGCGGCTCGTCGGCGGCATCTGCACCTCGCACATCCCCGCGATCGGCAACGCGATCGCGCGCGGCCTCGAGGACGACGCCTACTGGCGGCCGTTCTTCGCCGGCTACCCGCCCGTGCGCGAATGGCTCGAGCGCACGCGGCCCGACGCGGCCGTCATCGTCTACAACGACCACGGCTTGAACTTCTTCCTCGACAATCTCCCGACGTTTGCCATCGGCGCGGCCCGCGAGTACCAGAACGCCGACGAAGGCTGGGGGCTGCCGACGCTCCCACCCTATCCCGGCGACCCCGAGCTCTCCTGGCACGTCATCGAGTCGCTCGTCGCCGACGAGTTCGACGTCGCGACGTGCCAGGAGATGCGCGTGGATCACGCGTTCACGGTGCCGCAGGCGCTGCTCTGGGGAAGCGCGCGGCCCGTGAAGACCGTGCCCGTGGCCGTCAACACCGTGCAGCACCCGCTGCCGACGCCGGCGCGCTGCTACAAGCTCGGACGCGCGCTCGGGCGCGCGATCGCGTCGTATCCGAACGATCTCCGCGTCGTCGTCATCGCAACTGGCGGCCTTTCGCACCAGCTCGACGGCGAGCGTGCGGGGTTCATCAACAAAGAGTTCGATCTCATGTGCCTCGAGAAGATCGTCACCGACCCCGAAGCGCTGACGCGCTACTCGATCCGCGAGCTCGTGCGCCTCGCGGGCACGCAAGGCGTCGAAGTCATCATGTGGCTCGTCATGCGCGGCGCGATGTCGGCCCGCGTGCGGGAGCTGCACCGTCACTATCACATTCCGGTTTCGAACACGGCCGCGGGGCTGTTGCTGCTCGAGAACGCCGCCTGACCGCCATGACGATGCTGCACCTGGGCAACGCGCTGAAAAATCCGCGCCAAGCCTTCGACGAGGTCGCCAAGGATCCGCCGTCCGGCGCGCGCGTGTTCTTCGGCACAGGGATTTGGCTCGCGCTGTGCCCCCCGCTCTTCGCGTTCGTCGGCACGACGCTGTTCGGCTGGCGCTTGGGGCTAGGGCCGATGTTTCTGCCCATCGACGCGGCGCTCGCGATCTCCGCGGCGTACTTCGTGCTGCTGATCTTCGGCCTGCTGAGCTCCGCGTTCGTCGCGCACTGGATGGCCGCGACCTATGGAGCCGACACCTCGTACGCGCACAGCCTCGCGCTCATGACGCTCGTCGCCGTGCCCCTCGCCGTCGGCAGCGTCGTGCACCTCTACCCCAACGCGTTCTTCAACGTCATCGTGCTCGTGCCGACACTGATGTGGAGCGTGTACCTGCTCTACCGCGGGCTGCCCATCGTGCTCAGGACCGACCCCGGCCGCGGCATGCTGATGGCCTCGGCGCTGATCGCGTATCTGCTCGTGTCGTGGGTCACGCTGCTCGGGATCACGGCCGTTCTCTGGAGTTTGGGCGTGGGCCCGAGGATCGCGACATGAGCGACGTCGTGCGCGCCGCCTACGAAGACCGCGTCGTGACGGCGTTCACCGCGTTCGCCGTCATCTGGGCGCTCGTCGGCATGGCGGCCGGCGTCTACGTCGCGGCCGAGCTCGTCTGGCCGGACTTGAGCTTCTCGCAGCCGTGGCTTTCGTACGGACGGCTGCGCACGCTGCACACGAACGCCGTCGTGTTCGGCTTTGCGGTCTGCGCGCTGATCGGCACGTCGCTCTACAGCGTGCAGCGCACCTCGCACGTGCGCCTGTTCGCGCCCAAGCTCGCTTGGGTTCTGTTCTACGGCTGGCAAGCGCTCGTCGTGCTCGGCGCGATTTCTCTGCTCGCCGGCTGGACCGGCGGCAAGGAGTACGCAGAGCTCGAGTGGCCGTTCGACATCGCGATCACGGTGCTCTGGCTCGCGTACGGCGTCGTGTTCTTCGGGACGATCGCGCGGCGGAAGATGGCGCCGATCTACATCTCGAACTGGTTCTACGGCGCGCTGATCATCGTCATCGCGATGCTGCACGTCGTGAACAACCTCGCCGTTCCCGCCACGCTCGGCAAGAGCTATTCGCTCTACGCCGGCGCGCAGGACGCCATCGTTCAATGGTGGTACGGGCACAACGCGGTCGGCTTCCTGCTGACGGGCGGCTTTCTCGGCATGCTCTACTACTTCCTGCCGAAGCAGGCCGAGCAGCCGATCTGGAGCTACCGGCTCTCGATCGTCGCGTTCTGGGCGTTCGTCTACAGCTACATCTGGGCGGGCCCGCACCACCTGCACTACAACGCGATACCGGAATGGGTACAGTCGCTCGGCGTCGTGATGAGCCTCGTGCTGCTCGCGCCGTCGTGGGCAACGATGATCAACGGCGTCATGACCGTCAGCAACGCGTGGCAGAAGCTGCGCACCGACCCGGCGCTGAAATTCATCGTGCTCGCGCTCGCGTTCTACGGGCTCGCCACGTTCGAAGGCCCGATGATGGCGATCCGCAGCGTGAACGTCATGAGCCACTTCACGGAGTGGACGATCGGCCACGTGCACTCGGGCGCGCTCGGCTGGAACGCGTTGATCACGTTCGGCACGTTCTACTTCCTCGTGCCGCGGCTCGCCGGCCGGCCGCTCGCGAGCACGGCGCTCGCGAACGCGCACTTCTGGCTAGCGCTGGCGGGCACGATGCTCTACATCGTCGCGATGTGGGCCGCCGGGCTGTCGCAGTCGCTGCTCTGGCTCACGCTCGACGAGCTCGGCGAGGTGCAGTACAGCTTCGTCGACGTCGTGCGCTCGACGCAGCCCTACTACCTCGTGCGCCTGCTCGGCGGCCTGCTGTTCCTGACGGGCGCCGTGCTGATGGCCGTGAATCTCTATCGCACGTTCTTGGGCGCCGTCACGGTCACCGTGCACCCGCCCGCTCCGGCGGCGGTGCCTGCTCCGGCGGCGGCGTCCGCTCCGGCGGCGGCGTCCGCTCCGGCGGCGGCATCCGCTCCGGCCCACGCGGTTTCGGCGCCGGACGAAGAACCCGACGCAGCGAGCCCCGCATGAGCTTCCTAGGGCTACACGCGGCGATCGAGCGCAACACCGGGCTCCTGATCTTCGGGATTCTCGTGGTCGCATCCATCGGCGGCCTCGTGCAGGTGCTGCCGACGATCGTGGACGACTCGCTCGCAGCGCCGGCCGAGAACGTCGTGCCCTATACGGCGCTCGAGCTCGCGGGCCGCGACCTCTACATGCGCGAGTCGTGCGGGACGTGCCACTCGCAGCAGGTGCGGCCGCTGCTTGCGGAGGTGCGCCGTTATGGGCAGTACTCTCGGTCCGGCGAATTCGCCTACGACCGGCCGTTCCTCTGGGGCTCGAAACGCACGGGGCCCGATCTGCACCGGCTCGGCGGCAAGTACACGGATGCTTGGCATCGCCTGCACATGACGGATCCACGCAGCGTCGTGCCGGGCTCGATCATGCCCGCGTATCCGTGGCTCGCTGAAAACGCGGCAAACGCAAGCGGCGACATCGTCGCGCGCATGCGCGCGCTAAAAATCCTCGGCACGCCGTACACCGACGAGGAAGTCGCGGCGGCGCCCGCGAAGCTCGAAGGCAAGACCGAGCTCGACGCGCTGATCGCGTATCTGCAATCGTTGGGGCGCTTCGCGAGCGACGACGCGCCGGAAGAGCACGCGGGACACTGACGATGGCTTACCTACTGTTCGCGGGCGACATGTTCGTGATGGCCTTCATGATCGGCGTCGTGGTCTGGCTTTCGGTGCGCGAGAACGATGCGCGCATCGACGCCACGGCGCGCATTCCGCTCGAGGACGAGTAGCAATGCCGACCGTCGCGGAAGGATTCTGGGCCGGCTGGGTCGTCGTTCTCACCGTCGTCTCGGCGGCCGGTCTCTTCTGGCTCGTCATGAGCGTCTACTTCAACCGCGATCCGGCCGCGGCGCACGATCCGAACGAAGTTTGGGACGAGACGCTACGCGAAGGCACGACGCCGGCGCCGCTCTGGTGGTTCTGGCTCATCGTCGCTTTGCTCGCCGCGAGCGTCGTCTATCTCATGCTGTATCCGGGCTTGGGCACGCACCGCGGCGTGCTCAACTGGAGCCAGGGCGGGCGCCTCGCCGCGAGCCGCGAGCGGTTCGACGAGGCGTTCGGCGCGGAGCGCGCGCGGATTGCAGAGAGCTCGATCGCCGATCTGCAGCTCGACCCGGCCGCGATGCGCGCGGGCTGGCATCTGTTCAACAATCATTGCAGCGCGTGCCACGGCGCGGACGCGCGCGGCCAGGCGAAGCAGTTCCCGAATCTCGCGAACGACCGCTGGCAGTGGGGCGGCTCAGAGCGCGACATCGCCCAGTCGATCGCGGTGGGCCGCCTCGCGACGATGCCGCCGTGGCAGGCCGCCCTCGGCGACGACGGCGTGACGGCCGTCGCCGAGTACGTGCGCGCGCTCGCGGCCGGCAACCCGCCCAAGGACGGCGAAGGCGCGCGCATCTACGGCACGAGCTGCTTCGCGTGCCACGGCGCCGACGGCAGCGGCCTGCCCGCGCTCGGCGCTCCGTCGCTGAAGGACCCCGAGTGGCTCTACGGCGGCTCGCTCGACGACATCCGCGCGTCGATCGCGAACGGCCGCAACGGCCAGATGCCCGCGTTCGGCGGCCGTCTCGACGAGACGCAGCTCAAGCTGCTGACGGCGTGGCTCGTCGACGGCGCCGAGCCGCGCCGAGGCGAGTGAGCCCCCTCGCGCCCGACGGCCGCGTCGTACTCTAAGTGAGACGGCCGTACGTCGCTTCGAGACCGTCGTCTTGAAGCATTAGGACCTCGTTGCCCCTGTCCGCGAGCTGCCGATCGTCGCAGTAGTAATCGTGATAGCGGTCCTCTGTGGCCGACAAGCGAACGCGGCGTCGGAGGATCGAAGTAAGCGAATGACAACAGCGCACCGACCACGAGCTCCGGAGGTTCGTCCGTCTCAGCTGTGGTCGTACCGCTCGCAGCCTCAATGGAGCCGCTGTCGGCGGCTTGAGCCCCAGGACGAGTCCTGGTCGCTAGCGTCCGTCGCTGCTGAGGCGCACGCCGCGATTGCCGCCCCGGCCGACGCCGGTCATATCACATACGCGACGCCGGCGAGCGCGGCGACGAGCACGAGCAGCAACGTCGAGACGCTGGCGGCCGCGAGCACGATGCCGAAGAGCGGATTGGCCAGCACGAGCGCCCCGCCGACGAGCGCAACGAGATCCTGCCCCTCGTCCGCCAGCGCTTTCACCTCGAGCACCGACGTTGCCGTTTGCCACAGCTCGCGGAAACCGACCTTCCTGACGGTGTCCCGCTGTCCGCGGCGCTCGTAGAGCTCGCGGTACTCGACGGCCTTGCCGTAGGCGCGAGCGGCGGTATTCGCGATTCGTTGCGGCACGCCGATCACCGACCGCAGCGGCCGGGATCACGAGGGGGAAAAGGAGCGCCACCGTGCCGCCCAAGCTCCAACCGAACGCGGCGGCGCACGCGTACGCGAGCCAAATCGCCGCGAGCAGGCCGAGCAGAGCCAGCGTGCGCACCTTGCCGACCGTGCGGCGCGCGAGCGCGTCCGCCACCTTGGCGAAAGGCATCACCTTATCGAGCAGCGCGTCCAGACGCGCCCGTGCGTCGGGCCGCGCGACCGTTGCGACTGTGGCTGCAGAGCTCGCGGACACCCGTGCTCCAGAGCATGGCGACGCCGGGAGTCTCGGGCAGGCCTCCGCCCGCGGCTGCGACGCGGATCACGGATCAGGGCGACCGTGGCGCTACGACTGAACCATCGCCGGCTAGACCGTTCCGAGCGACCGCACGAACTCGCGCACGCCGTTCAGGAGCATCTGCGTGGCGAGCAGCACGAGCAGCATGCCCATGAGCCGCTCGAGCGCGCGCAAGCCGCGGTCGCCGAGAACGCGCAGCAGGAACGGCGAAGCCGTGAGCAGCACGGTCGTGCCGGCCCAGGCGACGACGAGCGCCGTGCACCATTCCCAGATGCGCGCCGGCTCCGTCGACGCGAGCAGCAACAGGATCGCGATCGTCGAGGGGCCTGCTACGAGCGGCATCGCGAGCGGCACGATGAACGGCTCCTCCTTCTCGCGCGCGACGTCGCCGGCCGCGTGCGGAAAGATCATGCGCAGCGCGATGATGAAGAGCAGCACGCCGCCCGCGATCGACAGCGACGGCTGGCTCAGACCCAAGAAGTCGAGGATCGCCGTGCCGGCGAACAGGAATACGAGCAGGATCACGAGAGCGATCACGAGCTCGCGAGCCGTGATCTCGACGCGGCGCCGCGGCGTGAAGCGCGACAGCACGGTGTTGAACACCGGGATGTTGCCGAGCGGGTCCATGACGAAAAACAGCGTCGCGGCAGCGGCCGCGATATCGGACCAGATCATGCGAGCACTCCGGCCGCAGCGCTCAACGGCCTGCCCAGACCCTCACGACACCCTCCTGCGCGGTCGACGCCACGAGCGTGCCGTCGCGCGTGAAAATTCTGCCGAGGGCGAGGCCGCGGCCGCCCGAGGCGTTCGGGCTCTCCATCGCGTAGAGCAGCCATTCGTCGGCGCGAAACGGCCGATGGAACCACATCGCGTGATCGAGACTCGCGAGCTGCACGTTGCCCTCGGCGAAATGGATACCGTGCGGCAGCGTCGCCGTCGAGACGAGCTGATAGTCCGAAACGTACGCGAGCACGTTGCGGTGCAGGTGCGGGTCGTCGGGCAGCCTGTCCACCGTCTTCACCCAGATGTGCCGGACGGGCTCCGCGCGCGGCGGCGCGATCACGTGAATCGGCTCGACGGGGCGAAACTCGAACGGCCGGTCGTGCGTGAGGAACCGCCGCATCTTCTCGGGCACCTTCTCGAGCACGTCGGGCGGCAGCTCGCGCACGTCGGCGAGGCCATCGGGCCCCGGCACCTGCGGCATCTCTGCGGCGTGGTCGAGGCCTTGCTCGGGCACCTGGAACGACGCCGTCATGTTGAAGATCGGTTGGCCGTGCTGGATCGCCACGACGCGGCGGTTGCTGAAGCTCTTGCCGTCGCGCGCGACGTCCACCTCGTAGACGATCGGCGCGTTCACGTCGCCGCCGACGAGAAAGTACGCATGCAGCGAGTGCACCTGGCGGCCTTCGACCGTGTAGCTCGCGGCCGTCAGCGCCTGCCCGAGCACCTGGCCGCCGAACACGCGCGCGCCGCCGAGGTCGCGGCTCTCGCCGCGAAAGATTCGCTCCTCGATGCGCTCGAGCTCGAGCAGCTTCAAGAGATCGGCCAGAATCGGCGGCACGGGCGTTACTTCTTCTCGTGACGGTTCAGGCGAGCGATCAAGCTCGAAGTATCCCAGCGCTTGCCGCCCATGCCGACGACGTCGGCGTAGAACTGGTCGACGAGCGCCGCGACGGGCAGCTCGGCGCCGTTGTTACGCGCTTCCTGCAGGCAGATACGCAGATCCTTGCGCATCCACTCAACGGCGAAGCCGAAGTCGAACTTGCCTTCGCTCATCGTTTTCCAGCGGTTCTCCATCTGCCACGACTGCGCCGCGCCCTTCGAGATCGTCTCGATGACGGCCGACACGTCGAGCCCGGCCTTGCGCGCGAAGTTCAGCGCCTCGGCGAGACCCTGCACGACGCCCGCGATCGCGATCTGGTTGACCATCTTCGTAAGCTGGCCCGAGCCCGCTGGACCGAGCAGCCGCACGGCCTGCGCGTACGAGCGGATCACGGGCTCGGCCGTCGCGAACGCCTGCGCATCGCCGCCGGCCATGACCGTGAGCTTGCCGTTCTCGGCGCCGGCCTGACCGCCCGACACGGGCGCGTCGAGACACGCCACGCCGCGCTTCGCCCCGGCCGCTGCGATCTCGCGCGCGACGTCGGCCGACGCCGTCGTGTGATCGCAATAGATGGCGCCGGCGCGCATCGCAGCGATCACGCCGCCCGAGCCGAGCGCGATCTCGCGCAAGTCCGGATCGTCGCCGACGCAGCTGAACACGATCTCGGCGCCCTGCGCCGCCGAGGCCGGCGTCGGAGCCGCCTTGCCGCCGTATTGCTGCACCCAGCGCTCGGCTTTCGCGGCCGTGCGGTTGTAGACCGTCACGGCGTGGCCCTTCTTCGCGAGCCAGCCCGCCATCGGAAAGCCCATCACGCCGAGCCCCAGAAACGCTACCGTCGCCATCGTTCAGCTCTGCCTCAAGATTGCACCTATCTGCGTAACGAGCTGCGCCGGCGCCTGCGCGCGCGGCGCACGCTGCTCGGCCACGCGCGCCCAAAAATACGCAAGCAGCCACAGCATTCGGATCGCGCTGTCGAGATCGCGGAGCGCCGGCGCGGCCGTCCTGCCGTAGTACTCGTCGAGCAGCCGCTGCCGTTCGTTTTCCGCGAAGCCGTTCATGCCGGCGAAGCTGGCGAGATCGAGCAGCGGCGTGCCGCGCCCAGCATACTCGAAGTCGATGAATCTCGCGGCCACGGTGTCGCCAACGATATTGGCGGCCGCGAGATCGTTGTGGCAGAACGCCGTCGGCGGATACGCCGCGTCGAAGTGACGCCCGCGCCGCGCGAGCTCCTCGGCCCACTCGCGCTCGTCGCTCACGGCGCGAGCCCCGCCTCGGTCGAGCTCGGCCAGATAGCTCGCGGCGATTCGCGCGACGGCGTAAACGGGCAGATCGACGTCGAGCCGATGCAACCTGCGCAGCGCGCGCACGACCGTTGCGCTCACGTGCGGCTGGCGCACGAGCTCCGGCGTCCACGAACCGGCGACGTACTCCGTTAGCAGCAGTCCCGCGTCGAGATCGACGGCGACGACGTCCGGCGCCAAGCCCGCTTCCGCCGCGGCGCGCATTGCGCGCGCTTCCGTGGCGAGATCGAGCAACGGCGGCAGGCTCGCGAGCGGTAATCTGAGCACGTAGCGCAGCGAGCCGGCCACGGCGACGAACGTGCGCGGCTCTGAGCCGCCGCCGAGCGCGCGAATCTCCGGCGTTTCGACGGTGCGCGCATCGGGCCAAACGCGCCGCAACGCAGCACGCACTTCCATCTCCGTGTAAGCCGTCAAGCCGCCGCCTCCGAGGCGGCGCGCCAATCGCGGTGCCAACGCACGAGGCCGATCACGACGAGGACGAGGTACAGCGCGAACAGCCCGGCATAGAAGTAGAGCTCGCGCTGCACGTAGAGCCACAAGCTGATGCTGTCGATGACGAGCCAATAGAGCCAATTCTCGAGGATTTTGCGCGCGACCATGTAAGTCGTCACGACCGACGACACCGTCACGAACGCGTCGACGTAGGGAAGCGCGGCATCCGTCTGCGTGTGGAGCAGCCACCCGAGCGAGCCACTCAAAACGACGCTGCCGCCGATCGCGACCGCGTGCGTGCGAAGCGGCCAGACGCTGATCGGCAGCTCGGGAGTGCCGCGCGCGCGGCCACCGTAACGCCATTGGTAGTAGCCGTAGATCGCCATCGCGGCGTAGAAGACATTCAGCGCGGCCTCCGAATAGAGCCGCGCGCCGAACATCACGGCAACGGTGAGCGCCGAGGACAGGAACGCGGCCGGCCAACACCAGAGATTCTCGCGGATCGCGAGCACGAGGTAGAGCACGCTGAAAAGGACGCCGGCCGCTTCGAGCGGCGGCACGTTCTGCAGAAACGCGAGCGCGTCTCCCGCCCCCATCGGCGCGAATGCTTGAGCCGCAGTGTCCACGCGCGTGCCGCGCTTACCGCGGCTCGAAGCGCGGCGGCTCGCCTATCGGCAAGTCGGCATTCAGGATCTTCAGCACGAGCGCTTGCGGAGCGCCCGCGCCGAACGACCGCTCGATCGCGGCCGTGACCGTACTCATGACGACCCCGAGCTCGCCGCGCACCTGCGTCGAGAGCTGATTCACGACGATCTCGAGGCGCGGTTCACGCCTGATCGCCTCGATGAACGCGAGGATCGTCTCGATCGGCTTCCCTTGCAGCGGATAGAGGCTCATCTCGGCCGTAACGCGCATGACCTGGCTCCTAAAAGCGATAGCTCAACGTGACGCCGTAGTGGCGCGGGTCGCCGAGGCGCGTGTACAGCGTCGGCGGAAAATCCGGTGGCTCGTTACCGAAGTAGAAGCCGCGCACGAAATAGTCCTCGTCGAAAACGTTCCTCCCCCAAACCTTCACGCTCCACGAGTCGAAGTCGCGGCCGACGCTCAGGTTCGCGAGCCCGTACGCTTTCGACGCCTGGTCGTGGCCATAGTCGAAGAAGAACTCGTCCATGCCGGCAAGGTCGAGCCGCGCCCACCAGCCCGTCGGCGTGCGGTAGCTGGCGCCGACCGAATACGTATATTCGGGCGCGTGCGCCTGATCGCGGCCGGCGAGATCCGGAAACAGCGAGAACGCGTCGATCTCGGCCTCGAGCAAGCCGACGGCGGCCGAAAGACCGAGGCGCTCGGTGGCTTGCCACTCGACGGTGGCCTCGACGCCGCGGTGCTCGCTGCGCTCCGAGTTCGCCGTCACGAACAGGAACGACAGCGGATCGCCGAGGCGCAGCTGGAGCGGCACCTTGATCTGTTGATCGTCGCGGCGTGCCGCGAACACGCCCACGTCGGCGCGCAGACGCCCGTCGGCCGTCGAAGCCCGGAAGCCTGCCTCGACGCTCGTCAACGACTCGGCGTCGAACTCGATGTTCGCCGGCGAAAGCACCGCGTTGTCGACCGTCGAGAAATCGACGCCGGCCAGCGAGACGTTGAAGCCGCCGGCCTTGTAGCCGCGCGCGAGCCGCACGTACGCCGAGCGGCGATCGCCGAGCCGCCAGTCGAACGCGAGCTCGCCGCCGAGCATGTCGTCGTCGGGCGAGAACGCATTCGAATCGCTGTCGCCGTAATCGGCGCTGCGCGTCTCCCAGCGAAGACCCGCAGTCAGCCGCAGCCGATCGTCGAGGCCGACGGTCACCTGGCCGAACAGCGCGGTGCTCGTCGCCTCGTATTCGCTGCTCGCGAGCGTGTCGACTTCGAGCGAGCACACGGGGCCGCAAAAGGGATCCTCGTAGATTCCGGCGTTCCGCTGATCGTTGGCCTCGTTCAAGTCGAGCACATAGGCTCCCGCGAGCCACTCGCCGCGGCCGTCGAACAGCGCGCCGGGCCGCGACAGCACGCGCACCTCTTGGCTCGCCGTGCGCCGCTCGCGGTCGTTCGCCGTCACGAAGTCGTAGACGAACGGCGCCCAGTACGCCGCGTTGCCCCAGTCGCCGTCGAAGCTGAACACGGCGTCCGTGTCCGCGAAACCCGTGATGCCGACGACGTCGAATCGCTGCAACCGCGCGCTCACGCGCACGGAGCCCGCGGCCGAGCGCTGAGCGTCGCGGCCGGGGTCGTCGGAGTACGTCTTGAAGCCGTTGTCGACGGCCCACGCGTCGTAACCGTTGTCCACGTCGACGTAGAGAGCGGAAAAGTCGACGTCGACGTCGTCGTTCGGCGACCAAGCGAGCTTGCCGCGCGCAGTCAGCTCGTCGCGCCCGTACGTGTCGTCTCGACCTGAGAAAACGTTGTCGCGAAAGCCGCTGTTCTCGTAGTGGTGGACGGACGCTCTGAACCCGAGCGCATCGCTCACCGGAGCGCCGACCGCGGCGCCGAGCGCGCGCGTGCCGTCGCTGCCCGTCGTCGCCTCGAAGTCGGCCGCGAGCTCGCCGGGAGGCGATTGCGAGCGCATGTAGACGAGCCCGCCGAGCGCGTTCGCGCCATAGCGCGTCCCTTGCGGCCCGCGCAGCACCTCCACGCGCTCTATGTCGAACAGCGTGCCGATGCTGCCGAGCCCCGAGAAATCGACGTCGTCGACGATGAAGCCGATCGACGGGTTCGGCGCGCCTTCGTACTGCTCGAGCTCGCCGACGCCGCGCAACTGAAAGTAGCGCGCGCGCGAGCCCTCGCCCGAAAGGTTCAAGTTCGGAATGAGCCGAATCGCTTCCTCGAAGTGTTGCTGCGTCGAAGCGCGGAGCCGATTGCGATCGAGCACGCTGACGCTGACGGGCAACTCTTCGATGCGAGCTTCGCGGAAATCGGCCGTAACGACGATCTCGTCGATATCGGACGCGGTCTGCGCGGCCGCGACAAACGGCGTGACGACGAGAACGGCGGCGAACGGCGCAAAGCGCCAGGAACGAAACGACATACGCGGATCTCCTCTACGAGCGAGACCCGGTTCAACTAGCGAGCGGGGAAGATCGGATATCCCGTCCCTTCGCCGGTACTAACCGGATCAGGTTCAAAGGGTTGATCGACATGTCGTCGATCTCTCAGGCCGTCGCCGGCCACCCCTCGGTCAAAGTTCGCGGGCAATGATAAGGCATCGACCGCCAACCTGAAAACCCGTTCGCCGGCAGGTGAAGCGCGAGCCGCGCGGCCGAACGGCCGGCGGGCGGAGCGCCGCGCGAGGATTCCGGCGGGGTCCTACCATCGGCGCAAACACGGCTGGGGCGGCTCTTGCCGGCCCGTCGGCCAGAGCGATTTCGAGTGCGACTGAGCCGCAGCGGCCGCTCCCGCGTCAGACGAACGGCTGCAACAGAGCCCGCCCGACGTCGCGCCAGAATGGGGCTGCGAAGAGCGGCACCTTGAAGAATGCTACGACGACCAGCGCGCCGCTCACGAGCGGCACGGAGTGGACGCGGCGCTGCGTCACGAGGTCGGCGGCAATCATCGCGAGAATCGGCGACAGCCAGAGCAGCAAGTACTGCGGCGTGTTGCCCGGCACGACGCGGCCGAGCGCCGCGCCGCAGAGCGCGGCCGTCGCGGCTACGATCCAGCGCTTGTGGAGCTCGGGCCGGCTCCGGTACGCGAACGCGAGCGCGAGGAACGCGCCGAACAGCAGCATGTCCGTGAGGTTGTAGAGCACGACGATGCCGCCGACGTCGAGCGGGAACTGGCCGTCGCGGACGCGCAGCGCCGGAGCGCCGATGCTCACGGCGAAACCTACGCCGAACACGAGCGCGCCGTAGAGCATTCCCGCGCCGCCGAGCTGCCTGTGCAGACGCACGCGGCCTGCAACGACGGCCGCGGCCTGAGCGACGAGAATGGCCACCCAGGCCGTGAACACGCCCGCGTGCACGTGCACGATCGCGGGCAAGTCCGTGCGCGTGGAGATCTGCGAGTAGTACGTCCGCCAAAAGCCCCACGCGACGATGCCCGCGATCAGCAACGTGATGGCGAAGTAGGCTTGCCGAGCGCGAACCGCGGCAGGCGTCGCCGCGGGAGCTGCGAGCGTCGCGACGACGGCGGCTTCCGCTCGATCCATCGCAGCGCCCTACTCTTTGAGCCGCGGCATCAGCTCCGCGAGGTTGCAGGGCCGTGTGCGATAGTCGAGCTGCGGCGCGATGAGCTTGTCCCAACCCGTGGCGCACGCGCCCGACGAGCCCGGCAGGCAGAAAATGTAAGTCGCATTCGCCACGCCCGCGAGGCAGCGCGATTGCAGGCTCGACGCGCCGATCTCCTCGTACGAGATCGTCCGGAACAGCTCGCCGAAGCCGTCGATCTGCTTGTCGAGCAGCGCCGCGACGGCCTCGGGCGTGCCGTCGCGCCCCGTGAGGCCTGTCCCGCCCGTAGTGATCACGACCTCGACGTCGGGGTCCGCGATCCAGCCGGAAACGATCGCGCGAATCGCGTAGATGTCGTCGCGGACGATCGCTTTCGCGGCGAGAATGTGGCCCGCGTTGCGAAGTCGCTCGACCAGCAGCGCGCCGGATTTGTCCGTCGCCTCGTTGCGCGTGTCGGATACCGTGAGGACGGCCACGCGCAGCGGCTTCAGCTCTCGCGTTTCGCCGGTCGTCACTGCCGTTCCGCCGGCGACGTGCTCGTGACGATGAGATCGTGCAGCATGCGGACCGCGTCCTCACGGCCGTCGTAGTAGGCAGGTCTTCGGCCCGCCTCGCGAAACCCGAGCCGCTCGTAGAACTTGCGCGCTTCGGCGTTGCCGGCTCGAAGCTCGAGATGCACCTTGAAAATGCCGGCCGTGCGCGCCGAGGCTTCGAGCCATTCGAGCAACTGCCGGCCGACTCCTTGCCGTTGATAACCGGGCTGGACGGCGAGCAAGTTCAAGTGCGCATGGATTGCGTAGAACTCCATGATCGCGAAGCCGATGACGCGGCGGCGATCGCGCGCCGCGAGCACGACGCAGTCGCGGTTGCGCAAGCAACGTTCGACGCGCTCTTCGGTCCACGACCAGGCGAGCCCGTGCTCGATCAGCACGCGCGACATCGCGGCGATCGCCGGCGCGTCGTCCAAGTGGGCCAAGCCTAGCCGTACTTGCGTCACGGCTTGAGTATAGTGGCAACGTGACGCGCTCCGCACTACGAGCCAACGACGGCCTCGCCTGCGTGCTGCTCGCGGCAGGCGGGTCGCGCCGCCTCGGCCGGCCGAAGCAGCTTCTGCGCCATCGCGGACGGCCGCTCGTCGTGCTCGCCGCAGCCGCGGCCAGCCGCGCGCTGCCGCGTTCGCCGCTCATCGTCGTCGTCGGCGCCGAAGCGCTGCGCGTGCGCTTGGCGCTGCGCCGCGCGCGCTGCAACGCCCGCGTCGTCACCAACGTGCGCTGGCAAGAGGGCATGGCCACGTCGCTGCGCGCGGGCCTCGAGGCGGCGGGCCCCAATACCGAAGCAGCGCTCGTCCTCGCCGTCGATCAGCCTTTGGTCGGTGCGGCCGCGCTCACGCGGCTCGTAGCTGCCTGGCGGCGGCGGCCGCAAGTCCCAGCCGCAGCGCTGTACGAAGGCCACGCGGGCGTGCCGGCCGTGCTGCCGCGGCGCCGGTGGCGCGCATTGCAATCGGTGCGCGGCGACGAGGGCGCCCGCGCGCTGCTGCGCCGCAGCTCTGCGCTCACGCTCGTCGACATGCCCGAAGCCGCGTTCGACGTCGACACGCCGGACGATGTGCGGCGGCTCGCCCCTACTCGAGCGGAGCGCACGAGCCCGTAGCGCGCGCCCGGCGCACCGAACTCGAACATCCGTGGGCCGCACGCGCATTTCGCGCTCTCACTGCGCCCTCAGCCGCCGGCGGCCTTCGTCGCGCAGCTCACCCAGCCCGTGGCCCCGCTTGCGTAGTGCTCTTTCTTCCAGATCGGCACGCGCACCTTCGTCTCGTCGATGACGTAGCGGCACGCGTCGAACGCCGGGCCGCGATGGTCGGCGCTGACGCCGACCCACACTGCGCAATCGCCGATCTCGAGCCTTCCGACGCGGTGCTCGCAATGCACGGCCGTGACCGCGAACTTCTCGAGCGCTTCCGCGACGATGCGCGCGCCCTCTTTCTCCGCAATCGCTAGATGCGCTTCGTACTCGAGCGCCTGCACGGCCTCGCCGTCGTTGTGATTGCGCACCCAGCCCTCGAACGTCACGCAGGCGCCGGCCGTGCTGCGTTCGAGCCCGCGCTTGAGCCCAACCGGGTCGATCACGGCGGACGTGATCTTGAACGACATGGCGGCTAGCCGCCAGCGACGGGCGGAAAGAACAGCACCTCGTCGCCGGGCGAAAGCGCCGTGTTCCAGTCCGCGAGCTCGTCGTTGATCGCGACCTTGCAGCGCGCAATCGAGTCCGCGAAGCCGTGGCGCCGCGCGAGCTCGCCGTAGAGCTCGGCGGCCGTGCGCGCCTGCGTGCGCACGCTCTCGCTGTCGCGCGCGGCGCGCTCGCGAAACGCCGCAAAGTAGCGTGCCGTCACCTCGATCGTCATGCCGTCTTCTCGCCCGGTGCGCGGTAGTCGCGCTTGCCGCCCGACTTCTCGAGCAGCACGACCTCGCGGATCGCGATTCCGTGCGTCAGCGCCTTGCACATGTCGTACACGGTGAGCGCGGCCACCGTGGCGCCCGTCAGCGCTTCCATCTCGACGCCGGTCTTGTGCGTCGCGCGGACCGTGCATTCGATGATCACGTCGTTGCCGTCGCCCCACTCGATCGCGATCTTGCAGTCCTCGAGCGGAATCGGATGGCAGAACGGCACGAGGTCGTGCGTGCGCTTCGCCGCCATGACGCCCGCGATGATCGCCGTGTCGAACACGGGCCCCTTCTTCGTCCGCAGCGCTTCGCCGGAGCGCAGCACGACGTCGTTCGGGAACGCGACGACGGCGCGCGCCGCGGCCGTCCGCGTCGTGACGGCCTTGTCGCCGACGTCGACCATCGTGGGCCTGTTCTTCGAATCGACGTGCGACAGCATCAGCCGCCCATCCGGTACATTTCGACCCGCGCCGGCTTATCGGCGCCTTCCGGCCGGTGCTCGAGCAGGCGGCCGCGAATCTCGCTGTAGCGGTCCGTGCGGTTGCGCCAGACGTTCTGCAGCAGCCCGACGAGATCCGTATCGCTGGCGCCGGCCCGCAGCGCCGTGCGGAGGTTCGTGCCCGTCGACGCGAACAAGCACGTGTACAGCGTGCCGTCGGCCGAGAGTCGCGCCCGGTGGCAGTCGCCGCAGAACGGCTCGCTGACCGACGAGATGAAACCGATCTCGCCCTGGCCGTCGTCGAACAGGTAGCGCTTCGCGACCTCGCCGCGATAGTTGCTGCCGACGGGTGACAGCGCCCACCGCTCGCGAATACGCGCGAGCAGCTCTTTCGAGGGGACGACCTGCTTCGGCTCCCAGCCGTTGACGGTGCCGACGTCCATGTACTCGATGAACCGCACGATGACGCCCGTGCCGCGGAACCGCTCGACGAGACCGAGCGCGGTGTGGTCGTTCTTGCCGCGCTCGACGACGGTATTGAGCTTGATCGGGAATCCGGCCGCGCGCGCGGCCTCGATGCCCCTCAGCACGGCCTCGAGCTCGCCGCGGCCGCCGTTCATCTCCTTGAAGACCTCGGGATCGAGGCTGTCGAGGCTCACGGTGATGCGCTTCAAGCCGGCCTTCTTCAAGGCGTCGACGTGCTCGGCGAGCCGCGAGCCGTTCGTCGTGATCGCGAGGTCCTCGGCACCGGAGAGCTCTGCCAGCCCGGCCACGATCTCGACGATGTCGCGGCGCAGCAGCGGCTCGCCGCCCGTGAGCCGGAGCTTCTTGACGCCGAGCTGCAAGAACACGCTCGCGACGCGCTTGATCTCGCCGGCCGTAAGCCAATGCGCGCGCGGCAGGAACTCATGGTTCTCGCCGAACAAGTCGGCCGGCATGCAATACGGGCAGCGGTAGTTGCAGCGGTCGATGACCGAGATGCGGAGATCCCGCAACGGGCGCATCAGCCGATCCTTGACGGCTGCTTGGTTCTGCCAGTGAGCAATCGTATGGGCCATCTTCGTCGCTATGGAAACGTCACGGCATTGGACAAGGGTGCCGAATTTCGTGCCGCTATAGTACCCTACGCCACAAGAACGGACCGAGCCGCGCTTGAAGCGTAGGGTCGGCGATCGTGGAGACGCTGCCGGCGCCCACCCGCGGGGCGGGGCTCGGTCGTAGGACCGAACGGCCGAGGCTCTATTGCGGCAGCGTTGGAGTTGCAGGCGGAGTATCAACGATGAACCGAAGTCGTTTGGAGCCGTTGGGCGTTCCGGGATCCGATTACTCGTTTCAAGAGGAGCCCGCTCGCCACGAGCCGAGCGCGATCGATCGGTGGCTGCTCAAGCAGATCGTCGACAAGCTCGGGCCGCAATCGGCCGTGCGCGCGACCCTCTGGGACGAACCCGACGTCACGCCGCGCGACGGCACCGTGCGCGTTCGTATCAAGGACCGCAAGGCGCTCTGGCAGCTCGTCGTGCATCCCGATTTGCACTTCGGGGACCTTTACAGCGCCGGCCGCATCGAGGTACGGGGCGATCTCCTGACGCTGTTACTCGAGGCGTATCGCTATACCGAGAAGAACGCCGGTTTCGGCGCCTTGCTGGCGCGCGGCGGCCGCAAGCTCGCGCCGGATTTGCACGACTCGAAGCGCAACATCCACCACCACTACGACATCGGCAACGATTTCTACAAGCTCTGGCTCGACCGGGAGGCGCTGCAGTACACGTGCGCCTACTTCGCCGATCCCGCCATGACGATCGAGCAGGCGCAGCAGGCGAAGATGCATCACGTCTGCCGCAAGCTCCAGCTCAAACCCGGCGAGCGCGTCGTCGAAGCGGGAGGGGGCTGGGGCGGCTTCGCCTTGTTCATGGCGAAAAACTACGGCGTGCGCGTGCGCAGCTTCAACATCTCGAAGGAGCAAATCGCGTACTCGCGCGAATGGGCCAAGCGCCTCGGGCTCGACGGGCAAGTCGAGTTCATCGAGGACGACTACCGCAATTTGACGGGCACTTACGACGCCTTCGTCTCGATCGGCATGCTCGAGCACGTCGGCAAGGGCAACTACCGGGACCTCGGTGCGTTGATGAGCCGCGCCTTGACGCCGGAAGGCCGCGGCCTCGTGCACACCATCGGCCGCGACGCGCCGGCGCTCATGAACGCCTGGATCGACAAGCGCATCTTCCCGGGCGCCTATCCTCCCACCTTGCGCGAGATGATGGACCTGTTCGAGCCGCACAAGCTCTCGGTGCTCGACGTCGAGAACATTCGCCTGCACTACGCGAAGACGCTCGAGTGGTGGCTCCAGCGCTACGAGGAAAACGTCGACGCCGTGCGCGCGATGTTCGACGAGACGTTCGTGCGCGCATGGCGCTTGTACCTCGTGGGCTCCATCGCGGCGTTCCTCGCCGGAAAGCTGCAGTTGTTCCAAGTGCTGTACGCGCGCACCGGCGCGAAAAACGTTCCGTGGACGCGCGCGCATGTCTACCGCGATCACCCCTGAGAGCTACGAAGAGAAGGCAGCGCGGCTCACGAGCAATTGGCAAAGCGGCGGCGGGCCGCTGCGCCTGAAGAAATCGACGATCTCGAATCTCTTCCGTTATCAGCCGCGCGGCACCGCCGCGCGGGGATTGTCGCTCGGCGAGTTCAATCACGTCCTCGGCATCGACGAGGCGGCCCGCACGGTCGAAGTCGAAGGGCTCACGACGTACGAGACCGTCGTACGCCATTGCCTGGCGCACGGCTTCCTGCCGCTCGTGGCGCCGGAGCTCAAGCACATCACCGTCGGCGGCGCAACGGTCGGCATCGGCATCGAGTCGACGTGCTTCCGGCACGGCTTCGTGCACGACGGCCTGCGAGAAGCCGACGTGTTGCTGCCGGGCGGCAGGATCGTGACGGCTCGCGCCGACAACGAGCATGCGGATCTCTTCAAGGCGCTGCCGAACTCCTACGGCACGCTCGGCTACATCCTGCGCGCGAAGGTCGCGCTGCACGCGGCGGGGCCTTACGTGCATCTCCACATGGAAAAATACCGCGACGCGGCGGCATATCTCGACGCGATGCGCGTGGCGACGGAGTCGCCGGACCTCACGTTCGTCGAGGGCTTGTTCTTCGGCGACCGCCGCTTCTTCTTAATGACGGGCCGGTTCGTCGACGAGGTGCCGCATTGCGACGACATCGTGCGGAAGAACGTGTTCTACCGCCTCGTAGAAACGCGGCGCGACGTTTATCTCAAGACCTTCGACTACATCTTCCGCTACGACCCCGACTGGTTCTGGAACGTGCCCGAGACGGGGTTCTACGACTTGTTCCGGCGCTACGCCCCCGAGCAATGGCGCAACTCGGCGTTCTACACGAAGTACGTCGCCATGAAGGGTAAGGCGCTCGGCAAGCTCGGGGTCCGCGACGACCGGACGGAGCCGTTGATCCAGGATTGGGAAGTGCCGTGGCGGCACGGCGAAGAGCTCATCCGCTTCGCAATCGACAACGTCGATCTCGGCGGCCGGCCCTGGGCTGCCGTGCCGATCAAGACGCCGCGACAGCCGACGCTGTATCCGATCCGGCCGAACGAGCTGTATTTCAATCTCGGCTGCTACTGCCAGGTGCAGCGACCCGAAGGTATTGAGCCCTATCACTACACGAAGATTCTCGACGCGAAGTGCTTCGAGCTCGGCGGCATCAAGATGCTGTACTCGTCCACGTTCTTGAGCGAAGCCGAGTTCGACGCCATCTACAACGGCGCGGCGTACAAGAAGCTCAAAGCGAAATACGACGCCGAAGGCAACGCGCAGACGCTGTACAGAAAAGTGGCGCTCGCGCCGCGCTGACGGCGCCGTGGGCGCGCCCACGCGAATGCGTTCGCGCGCCGCACGGCTGCGCTCCAAAGCTTGTTTGTCCATTCTGCAATCCGAAACGCGCCTCCCCGCGGCCGCATTGGAGCTCGGGCCGCGCGGTGAAGTCGTTCCCGCGCGCGCGTGGCACGTTTGTTGCTGCCGGTCCCCGTCGTTCGAACAGCGTCCCCGAGTGGACGATCGAGGAGCAGATGCCGCGCGAATGGATGACGGATTTCGGGCGCTTGGAGGACAACGCATGAAGAGGAAGCTTGCGGACGACCTCGCGCGCACGAGCGCCGAGTTCGAGAAACTGAAATCGGGCCGCGTCGACGACGAGACGCCGCGCGAAACGCCGCAACGGCAAGCCCCTGGAGCGAGCGGTCGGCGGCTTCCGGATTTCGAGCGATGGACGACGGACGAGCTGCGCTCGGCGGCCGTGAATCTCGAGATCGACGGCGCCGGCGCGCTCGATCGCGATGCGTTGATCGAACGATTGCTTGCCGCGGAGCGACGACGGACGGCCTCGACGATGAAAAAGCGTAAAGAGCCGATCAGCACGCGGCAAACACGTTGATGCCTCAGGAATGCTCTCGCAGCGGCTGCGCGACAGCGAGCCGTTCGCGAGGCCATGGAGCAGGTATAGCGGCGCGCGGCGCGCGCCGACGCCCTGCGGAGCGGTAATGGAGAAGGACCTCACGAAAGGAGAATGGAAATGAAGCACATCAAGTTGACGGTGTCAGCAGCCGCAGTCGCGCTCGCCTTGAGCGCCACCCCCGGATTCGCTCAGCACAACCAAGGAAGCCAGTCCGGACAGCAGGCGCAACAGCAGCGCGAAGGCCAAAGCCAAAGCGATCGACAAGGCAGGGCCGGTCAATCCACGCCGAGCTCCCAACGGCAAGGGGACAGCCAGCTCGACAAAGTCGTGCAGACGCACTCCGAGCTCGGCACGTTCGTCGAAGCGCTCGAGACGGCCGGGCTCGTCGAGGAGCTGACGGGCGATACGAAGTACACGATCTTCGCTCCGACCAACCAGGCCTTCGAATCGATGCGGCAGGAAAGCTCGGAGCTGCTGAAGCCCGAGAACCGCGAAGATCTCGTGGCGCTCTTGCAGAGCCACATCGTCGCCGACGACGTCGATCCGCAAATGGCGCGGCAACTTCAGGCCGCGCAGACCCTCGACGGCGGCACGATCTCGATCTCCACCGAGAACGACAAGCTCATGATCGGCGAAGCGTCGGTGGTGACGCCCAACATTCAGGTCGAAGGCACGAACCTGCGCATCTACTCGATCGACAAGGTGCTCGGCGAAGGCCAACGGGTGGCGGCGGGAGGGTCGGATCGCGATCGCGGCTGATAGCAAAGCGGCGGATCAGACTCGTACCGGGACGTCGGCGGCCGTGCGCCGCAGGCCGCCGCCGTCCAATTCGCCCTTGGTCATCGCTCACAGCCCGTGCACGAGCTCGAGGAGCAGGGCACAGACGAGCCCGCCATACGTTCCGAGAACGTAGCCTCCGACCGCCAGCAACACGCCGACGGGAGCGAGCGCGGGATGGAACGCGGCTGCCACGATCGGCGCGGAGGCTGCGCCGCCCACGTTCGCCTGCGAGCCGACGGCAGCGAAGAAAATCGGTGCTCGCAGCAAGCGCCTCGCACCGAGGATCACGAGCGCGTGCAGCGCCATCCAGAGTGCGCCGACGGCGACGAGGCCCGGCGCCCTCACGACCTCGGAAAACTGCGCCTGTGCGCCTATGGACGCGATCAGGAGGTACAGAAATACGGACCCGATGCTGCTGGCCCCCGCGCCCTCGAGCCTGCGGAGCCGTGTGAAGGACAGCGCGAGCGCCACGGTGGTAACGAGCAGAACGACCCAGGTGAAGCCGTTGATGATGGTGCCGACGTCCGGCAGCATCGAGGCCATCGACATCGCGCCGGCCGTGATGCCGAAAGCCAGAAACGAGATCGCGAGCAGGTCCTTCAAATTCGTCGGCCGCGCGACTTCGGCCTGGAACTGCGCCACGGCCTGTTGCACCGCGTCGATCGAGCTTCGATCGGCGCCGACGCGCGCGTCCATCGCCTCGGCACGGCCGGAGAAGTAGAGCAGCACGGCCATCCAGACGTTCGCCACGGCCACGTCCACGATGACCATCATCGCGATCGTGCTGTTCGCGGCTCCCACGGACTCGCCGACGGCAATGAAATTGGCCCCGCCTCCGATCCATGAGCCGCTGAGCGCGGCGAGCCCCTTCCACGCTTCGTCGCCGAGCTCCGGCGGCACGAGCCAGCCGAGCGCCAAATACGCCACCGGCCCACCGAGCACGATGCTCGCCGTGGCGATCAGAAACAGAATCACCGCCGGACGGCCGAGGCGCAGGATCGAGGGAATATCGGCAGAGATCACGAGCAGCACGAGGCTCGCGGGCAGGAGCCAGCTACGGATGAATGCGTAGAGCGGCGACTCGAGCGGAATCAGGCCGAGGTTCGAGAGCAGAGCGGGAACGAAATACGCGAAAACGAGCAGCGGGACGACCTTGAAGACGCGGCCGTACCGCTCGTGAGCGGCCACCGTGAAGAGCAGAGCGAGCAGGCCGAGCAGCACGCTCAGCAACGCCATCGGATTGCTGATCACAGCGCTACCCTACCAGAGCTCGAGGCATGCTGTGCTTTCGGCCACGGACGAGGGCCACGGCAATCGAGAAACCGTGTTCGACCGGAGACGGCCGGCTCGCGACCCGGCGCCAGGAACGCCGAACGACCCGAGCCTCGACTGCGGCCTAGAGCTGCGGCTCCACGACGACCTCGGTCTTCACGGAGCTCGCGATGAAGCACCCAGCGTGCGCGTCGTGGTGCATCTTGTCGAGCTCCTCGCGCGACACCGTTGCACCCCCGGTCCAAACTATCCTCGGCCGCAGCGTGACGCGCGTAATCGCGAGCTTCCCTTCGGCGTTCTTCTCGAGGACGCCGACGGCCTCGTCGTGGTAGGAGTCGAGCGACAGCTTGCGCTTCGCGGCCACGGCAAGAAACGTCAGCATGTGACAGGACGACAGAGCCGCGACGAGCGCCTCCTCGGGATTCACGCGGTCTTCCTCGCCGCGGTACTGCTTGGCCGCCGACGCAGGCACCGTCACCGCGTTGAATCGCCAGTCGTGGGCTCGGTTATAGGTCAGGTACGTGAAATCCGTGCTGCTCCGCCGCCAATCGATCGTCGCTCGATGTTCCGACATGGAGTTCTCCTCGGTGTGCGAGCACTCATTCTACGAGCCGGCGCGCACCTTCGAAGCCGGGCGCCGTCGATCGGGGCGTGGGGGAGGACGCCCCGATCGAGGGCCCGAGGAGCACGGTCCGTCGTGCTCCGGGCGTGGCCGCCTGGCGGCGGTGCACGCCACTCGAGGGACTGCGCGGTTAGCCCGCGGCCAGGGCGGCGGCGCCGCTGACGACGCCGGCCACGACGGCCGTCACGAGCAACAGCTCGGGCAGCGATTCACCGAACAGCGCGCGCGACTTCGCGATCGCCTTGGTGGCGGGCCGCACGACGCGGCGGCCAGGGTTGGTTCGAGTATCCATGTTGCCTCCTAAGTTCATGCGATTTTCGAATGCCCGAGCGAGTCCTCTTTCTCGATGGCAGTCTCAATCTCTTGGCGGGCATAATGGTGCCGCTCGCTGACGGGCACAAACGGTCTTTCTGCAGTCTTTGCATGAGTTTTACGCATGCGTAACCGGCGCTACACCGTCCCGCCGCTCGATCCCCTGCTCGCGTTCGAGGCGGCGGCGCGCAACCTGTCGTTCACGAAGGCCGCCGAAGAGCTCCACCTAACTCAGTCGGCCGTCAGCCGGCAGGTTCAACAGCTCGAAGACGGCCTCGGCGCCAAGCTGTTCGAGCGGCGCGCACGTGCGTTGCTGCTCACGGAGAGCGGGCAGCTCTTTTATCGAACCACGCAGGACGTCTTGCAGAAACTCCACGACACCGCGCGGCGCCTGCGCGTGCCGGCCGCGCCGAACACCGTCGTCGTCTCGACGACGCCGGGGTTCGCGTCGCTGTGGCTGATTCCCCACCTCGCAGGGTTCACGCAACGCCATCCGCACGTCGACGTGCGCATCTCCGCGACGAACGAGGTCATCGACGATCTCGAGCATGCCGGAGTCGACGTGGCGGTGCGCTACGTGCCCGAAGGCAGCGCCACGCGCGGCCGGCTATTGTTCGGCGAGACCGTTTTTCCGGTCTGTAGCCCCGAGCTCGCGAGCAACCCCGCGAATCCGCTCGTGACGCCGGCCGACTTGCAGCATCACGTGCTGCTGTACCTCGATCATCGGCGCGCGGCCTGGCTCGACTGGGAGCTCTGGTTTCATGCGCTCGGGCTGCGCGACTTCGAGCCCGCCGGCAAGCTGCACTTCAGCCACTACGATCAACTGATTCAGGCCGCCATCGACGGCCACGGCATCGCGCTCGGCCGCAATCCGCTCCTGCGCCGCCTGCTCAAGGAGCGGAAGCTCGTGGCGCCGTTCAAGAAGAAGGTCGCGTCGTCGCGCGCCTACTACGTCGTCGAGTCGCCGGCGGCACGCATGAAACCGCAGGTGCGCGAGTTCGCCGACTGGCTCGTGGCCGAAACGCACAGCGAGACGCTCGACGCGCCGGCCGGCGAGGCGGCGTGAACGACGCTAGCGTTTCACGAGCAGCTCGATGTCGACGAGCTTGCCGTCCTCGAAGGTGAGCTGCGCGTCGAATTGCCCCTGGCCGCGCTCGTAGATCCAACGCTCGACGCGCGTCGTGCCGATGACGGCCGTGCCGCCTGCCGCCGTGCGGACGCGAACCGGCACGTCCTCGCCGGTGCGGCTCTTCGGCTCGCCGCAGCGCGCGACGATCTCCGCGTCGACCATGCCGACGCGCACGATACGCCCGGTGCGGCAGCGCGTGGTGTCGTCGGCGTACGCGTCCGGCGAGACGGTGAAGAATGCCAGAAGGCAGAGACCGTACAGTTGTCGTTTCATGGCTCCGTTTCGCCGCGCGGCAGCGCCGCGAGCGCCTCCTGCTCCATCTTCGCCCACGAGTCGCGTAGCGTGACGGTGCGGTTGAACACGGGCGCACCGGGCTGCGAAAGCATGCGGTCCGCCACGAAATAACCAAGGCGCTCGAACTGAAAGCGCTGCTCGGGCTGCGCCTCGGCGAGCGCCGGCTCGAGCGCGGCGCGCGTCACGATCTTGAGCGAATCCGGATTCAGCTCCTTCGCCACGTTGTCGCCCGGAAACGGCACCGAGAACAAGCGGTCGTACAACCGGACCGGCGCGTATCGCGCGTGCTTGGCCGCCACCCAGTGAATCGTGCCCTTTACTTTACGGCCCGATTCGCCGGAACCGCTGCGCGAGGACGGATCGTGGCTGCAGCGGAGCTCGACGACGTTTCCGGCGGCATCCTTGACGACGCGCTCGCACTTCACGATGTAGCCGTAGCGCAGACGCACCTCGCCGCCCGGTTTCAAGCGGTGAAACTTGCTCGGCGCGTTCTCCATGAAATCGTCGCGCTCGATCAAGATCTCGCGCGCGAACGGAATCTTTCGGCTGCCGAGCTCGGGCTTGTTCGGATGGTTCGCGGCGTCGAGCCACTCCTCTCTGTCTTCCCCGTACGTTTCGATGACGAGCCTCAGCGGATCGAGCACGGCGAAGCGGCGCGGCGCCGTCTCGTTCAGGTGCTCTCGCACGCAGCCTTCGAGCTGACCGAGCTCGGCCACCTTTTCCTTCTTCGTCGTGCCGATGCGGCGCACGAACTCGACGATCGACTCCGGCGTGTAGCCGCGGCGCCGTATGCCGGCGAGCGTGGGCATGCGCGGGTCGTCCCATCCTTCGACGTGTTTTTCGTCGACGAGCTGCTTCAGCTTGCGCTTGCTCGTCACCGTGAACATGAGGTTCGCGCGCGAAAACTCGATCTGCCGTGGCCGGCTCGGCTTGCCCTGCCAGAGCTGATCGAGAAACCAGTCGTAGAGCGGACGATGATCTTCGAACTCGAGCGTGCAGAGCGAATGCGTCGTGCCCTCGAACGCGTCCGACAGCGTGTGCGCGTAGTCGTACATCGGATAGATGACCCACTCGCTGCCGGTGCGCTGATGCGGGACCTTGCGAATGCGGTACAGCGTCGGATCGCGCAGATTGATGTTCGGCGATGCCATGTCGATCTTCGCCCGCAGCACGCAAGCGCCTTCGTCGAGCTCTCCGCGGCGCATGGCCTCGAACAGCCGCAGGTTTTCTTCTACGGACCGATCGCGGTACGGACTATTCTTTCCGGGCTCCGTCAACGTGCCGCGGCTCTTGCGGATCTCGTCCGCGTTCTGGTCGTCGACGTACGCGAGGCCGCGCTTGATGAGCTCGATCGCGCAGTCGTACATGCCGTGAAAGTAGTCGGAGGCGTGGCGCAGGCGGTCGCCCCAATCGAAGCCGAGCCAGCGCACGTCGTTCTTGATGCTCTCGACGAACTCCTCCGTCTCGCGCTCGGGGTTCGTATCGTCGAAGCGCAGATAACACGTGCCGCCGAACTCCTGAGCGATGCCGAAGTCGACGACGATGGCTTTCGCGTGGCCGATGTGCAGATAGCCGTTCGGCTCGGGCGGAAAGCGCGTTTGCACGCGCCCGCCGTTCTTGCCGGCCGCAACCTCTTCCGCGACGATCTGGCTGATGAAGTCGCGGCCGCGCGCCGGCTCCGTGCTCTCTTCGGGTTTCATGGGCGCGCATTGTCGTTCAACGGCGCGCCCCACTCAATTCATTGGCAGCCCGCGAGGCCGTCGATCCATTGCCGAACCAAGGCGACGCCGGCGTCGTCGACGATGCTCGACGCGAGCGGCGGCATCCCGTGCGCGTCGCGCGTGCTCATGCGGGCCACGAGCACCGAGCTCGCCGCGCTGCCGGGGGCGATGATCCGCGCGCCGGCGCCGAGGCCGAGGTCGCCCGCCTGCGGCGGTGCGCCGCAGGCATTCGAGCTCGACAGCAAGGTCGAATAGCGAAGATCCATCGCCACCTGCGCCACGCCACCGGGCCGGTGGCACTGCGCGCAATTCGTGTGCAAGTAGGCGCGTGCCCGATCCGCGAGCGGCGCAGAAGCGTCGAACGGGTTCGGCATGGATGGCTGCAGCGCGGGGTCGCCGAGCGGTGTCGCAAAGGCCGTGATCGCGTCGAGCGTAGCGAGCTGGTTCGCCGAGCGGCCCGTCGCGGCGTACGTGAAAGCATGGTTCAGCTGCGCGGCCTCGAGGCTCAGCGAGAAGCCTGCCGCCGACGTATGGCACGTGAGGCAGTCGTTGCCGCTCGGGAAGATCCAGGCTTGCGCCGGCGACCCGACGCCGACCGTCTTGCCGCCTTCGACGAGCGCGGCATCGGTGCGCTGCGCGTTCCATTCGTACGTGTAGCCGGCCCACTCGCCGTCGGGGTGCCGCATCAGGAGGCGTGTCTCTACGAGCGCGCCGTTCACCCGGAAGTGCTTCATGAGCACGGTGCCGTTCGGGAAGCTGAAATCGCCGTCCGCGCCGACGGCGATCGACGTGCCGTTCGGAATCGCGAGCCAGCGCTCTTTCGTCGCATTGTCGGACCAGAACGGCGCGGCGGGCTCGTACGGAACGAGCCCGCTCGCGGGCTGACTCGGGTTCTGCGGGCTCACGCATCCGGTTGCCGAGAGCTGCGCCGGCACGGGTGTAACCGGCGCTCCGCCGCTCCCAGGCACGATCTTGTGCAGGCCGCCTCCGGAGATGTCGACGACATAGAGCTCGCCGTCGTTGCCTTGGCCGAACGACACGATCGCCAAAGACGTATCGAGCAGCTCCTCGGCCGCGAACCCGCCGCCGTCGGGAGCCAGCCGCCAAATACGGCCGCTGCCGTAGTCCGAGAACAAATAGCTGCCGACGAGCCCCGGAATCGCGGACCCGCGATAGACGTAGCCGCCCGTCACGGACGTCCCGAGCGAGCGGCCATACTCGTGCACGGGCGGGATCAGCCCGGTGACGGTGCTACAGCTGGGCGCCGGGCTGCCGAACGCGCTCGTGCCCTCGCGGCAATCCCAGCCGTAATTGCCGCCGCGCTCGAGGCGATCGATCTCTTCGAGCGTGCCTTGGCCCACGTCGCCGAGCCACAGATCGGGCGTCACCGACGCCGAGTCGAAGCTCCAGCGCCACGGATTTCGCAGTCCCCACGCAAAGATCTCGGGGCAGGCGTTGGCGGCGTTCGTATGGACACGGTTATCGCACACGGCTCCGGATGCAAACGGATTGTCGGATGGGATCGCGTACGGCGTTCCCCCATCCACGTCGAGCCGCAACATCGAGCCGAGCAAGTCGGTCGTGTCCTGCGCCGTGTTGTAAGGATCGCCGCCTCCGCCGCCGTCGCCCAGGCCGAAATACAGGAGGCGATCCGGGCCGAACGCGATCTGTCCGCCTTTGTGGTTTTCCTCCTCGGGCTGGGGCACACGGATGATGTTCGTGCGCGTTGCCGGCTCGGCCGTAAGTCCGCTCGGGCTGATCGCGTATCGCGCTACGACGGAGACCATCGGATCGAACTCGGTGAACGAAAAGAAGACTTGCCGGTTCGTCACCCAGTCCGGATGAAACGCCATTCCAAGCAGGCCGCCTTCCTCGTTCGAATTGACGCCCAGAGCGATGAACGTGCTCGCCGTGGGGTTCGCGCTGTTGGAAAAGACGCGCACGGCGCCGCCCTTCTGCACCACGAACCAGCGGGAGTCGTCGCCCGGCGCCTGAAGCATCGCGACCGGCTGGTCGAACGAAAGAGTCTGGAACACGCGCTGCAACTGAATGGTCGTGCCGCCCGCGGAGGACTTGGACGGCGCGACGCAGGTCGTGTTCGACGGCCGCGCATCGAGGCCCGCCGTGGGTGGAGGCGGAGGCGGCGGGGGCGGGTTCTGCGTGCGGCCGTCATCGGACGAGCTGTGGCACGCGCCGAGAAGCAGCGTCGAAGCGGCGATGATCGAGCATCGGCCGGCGCGATTCGAGCTCACGGTCAACCCATCGTTCGGAACCCGGCGTCCATGCTGGGCCGTGCGGAACGCTCGCACAAGGCCATTGCCTGTCGGTTTTCACCGACGCCACTTAATATTGAGACACCGGTCCGCAGACGAGCCCGAACGACATGAGCACGGCCCGACGCTTCGTCCTTCTGGCAAGCCTCGCTTTCGCCTTCCTGTACGGCTGCGTCATCAATCCCGTTACGGGCGATCGCGAGCTCGCTCTCATATCCGCCGATCAGGAGATTGCGATCGGCGAGCAGCAATACGAGCCGTCGCAGCAGATGCAGGGCGGCGAGTACGTCCTCGATGAAGAGCTCACGGCTTACGTCGCGAGCGTCGGCCAGAAGCTCGCCGCGGTCAGCGATCGAGCTCTGCCGTACGAGTTCGCCGTGCTGAACAGCTCCGTGCCGAACGCCTGGGCGCTGCCGGGCGGCAAGATCGCGGTGAACCGCGGCTTGCTCACGGAGCTCGATTCCGAGGCCGAGCTGGCCGCGGTGCTCGGCCACGAGATCGTGCACGCGGCGGCCCGGCACGGAGCGCTCGCGATGCAGCGCGGGCTGCTGCTGCAGGGCGCGCTGATTGCGACGCAAGTCGCCGCGCAACGCAGCGACTACGGCGGTCTCACTGTCGGCGCCGCGTCGCTCGGCGCGCAGCTTTTGACGATGCGCAACGGCCGCGAAGCGGAGCTCGAGGCCGACCTCTATGGCATGCGCTACATGGCGGCGGCCGGCTACGACCCGCGCGCCGCCATTACGCTGCAGGAGACGTTCGTCCGGCTGTCCGAGCAAAGCGGCGGCAGCGGCGGCCGGCTCGCGAGGCTGTTCGCGAGCCACCCTCCATCGGAAGAGCGCGTGGCGGCGAACCGCGCGACGGCGGCCACGCTGCCGCAAGGCGGCGACCTCGGCCGCGAGCGCTATCAAGCAGCGACGGCACGCTTGCGCGAGCGGCAGCCCGCCTACGAAGCATACGACGAAGGCCGTGCGGCGCTCGCCGATGATCGGCTCGCCGATGCCGAGCGCTCGGCGCAGGAGGCGCTGCGTTTATTGCCGGAGGAGGCCAACGTCCACGCGCTGCTCGGCGACATCGACGCGGCCGAGCGCCGCTACGACGAGGCGGTTCGCCACTACGCCGACGCCATCGCCCGCAACGACGACTTCTTCTACTACCACCTGCAAAAAGGGCTCGCCCACCGGCAGCTTCGGCAATGGGACGACTCGCGCGCCTCGCTGGAGCAGAGCGTGCGCCTGCTGCCGACGGCGGACGCGTACTACGCGCTCGGCGCGCTGGCGGAGCAGCGCGGCGAGCGCCAAAGCGCGCTCGAATACTACGCGCAGGCAGCGTCGTCTTCGGGGTCGGCAGGCCGCGCCGCGCAAGAAGCGGCGGTGCGGCTCGATTTGCCGACCAACCCCGGGAAATACATCCAAGCGCGGGGCGGGCTCGACAGTTCGGGGCAGCTCATCGTCGAAGTTGCGAATCCCACTCCCGTCGCCGTCAGCGACGTGCTCGTCGCGGTGCGTTACGTCGACGCGCAAGGCGCGATCCGCGAGGTCGCGCGCCGCGTCAACGACTTGCCGGCGGGCCAATCCACGCGGTTCGCGACGGGCCTCGGGCCGTTCGCGTCGACGCAGCAATTTCAGGTCGGCGTGACGGGCGCCCGCGTCGCGGCGAATTGACCGTCAGTCGAGACGGATCTCGTGCTGCGCCAGGCGATCGAGGCTGAACGTGTAGCTGCGGCAGCTCGGACGCAACGCGCTATCCGCCTCGCGCGGCTCGTAGCGTGAGCGGCGCAGGGCGACCAACGTCGGCTCGCGAAACACCTCGTCGGACAGCTCGATGATTTCCGGCTCGACGATGGTGCCCGCGGCGTCGACGAGAAAGCATGTAACGACGCGACCCTGTTTTGCCTCGCGGATCGCTTCGATCGGATAGCGCGGCGTCGCCGTCACGCTGGGCAGCACGGGCGGCAACGCGGCCGCCCGTCCCGCATTCGTCTCGGGGATCACGTCCAAGTCCGACGCGGCACACCACCAGCCGCCGGTCGTCGTCAGCGTGCGCCAGGTGCCGCCGAGGTTCTCGCGGCGCAGGTTCGCCGTGTATTGCCGCCCCGTCCGCGAATCGCTGAACCTGAGCTCGCGATCTTCCTCGACCCAGGGCGTCAAGCCGCTCCAGGACGGCACGTCTTCGTTCTCGATGCGCGCCAAGCGCGCCACGCCCTCGGGGGCGAAGTTGAGCAGCACGCGCTCGTCGCCGAAGTCCGGATGACCCCAGACGACGCAGCTCCACGTGCCGACGAAGTCGATGGAGCCGCGCGCGCCGCTCGCAACGGTGCTCGCGGCGGCCAAACATGCGCCGAAGATCGCCGGCGCGATGCGACGAAATGGCGCGGCTATTGGTGCTCCTCCATCGTGACGCGCCCGCGGAGGCGGCGCTCGTTCATCATGCCGCGAATCTGCGGCATTTGCCTGGCGCTCGGGTTCAGCGACAAAGCGGTGTCGAGATCGGCGTCGGCTTCTTCGAACATGCGCTTCAAGTAATACGCGTAGGCACGGTTGCTGTACGCGCGCCAGTTGGCGTCGTTGATGCCGAGCGATTCGGAGCAATAGGCGATCGCGACGTCGGGCTCGTTCTTGGCGGCGTGCGCGGCGCAGAGATTGGAAAGCGCCGCCGCGCGGTCGCGCGCGGACGTGGGTCGTTCCAGCCCGAGCTTCGTGAGCCGAATGCCTTCGTCGTATTCCTTCACTCGGAGCGCCTCGGCGCCGGCGGCGAGATACTCGTTGCCGACGCCGAGCACGGTGCGGCTCTCCGCCTGCTCCTGCGTGAGCCGGGGAACGTTCGACCGCTGCGCGAGCGCCGGGCCGAGCATGAGACAGCTCGCGATGCCCCAAAGCGCTATTCGGGCCATGCTTGCCTCCTCCGCGATTAGTATAGTCCCCGCTTTGACGGCCGGAACAGGCCGCCCGGACGAATCCAAAGGGGCGACCAGCTTATGACACCCGTGGCGGCTGCCGAAGCCGCGATCCTCGAGCACATGCCGAGATTCCCGGCGCGGCAGGAGCCATTGTCGGACTGTCTCGGCCGCACACTCGCCGAGGACGTGCACGCCGAGCGCGACCAGCCGCCGTTCGACCGCGTGACGATGGACGGGATCGCGATCGCGTTCAATGCCTACGCCGCAGGAACGCGCACCTTCGAGGTGGCCGGGACACAGGGTGCCGGCGCGGCGGCGCTCTGCGTCGAGGCGCCCACACAGTGTGTCGAGGTCATGACGGGCTCGGCGTTACCGCGCGGAACGGACACCGTCGTGCCGGTCGAGCGCGTGCGGCGCAGCGGCTCCACGGCGACGGTCGAGCCCGGCGCCGTCGTAGAAGCCGAGCAGTTCGTGCACCGGCGCGGCAGCGATCGATCGCAGGGCAGCCTCGTGCTGCGTGCCGGCATGCGGCTCGGCCCGCCTGAGGTCGCAGCGCTCGCCGGAGCCGGCCGGGCGACGGCGTGCGTGGCGCACTTGCCGCGCGTCGCCGTCATCTCGACCGGCGACGAGCTCGTCGACGCCGGGAAGCCGATCGCGGCGCATCAGATTCGCTCGACGAACGACCGCGCGCTCGAGGCGATTCTGACGCAGCATCGATTGGGGCTCGTCACGCGCGCACGGTTGCACGACGACGCCAACGCGCTCGCTGTCGCGATCGACCGGCTCGACTCGGAGCTAGACGTGCTCGTGCTCACGGGCGGCGTATCGATGGGCCAGTTCGACTTCGTGCCGTCGGTGCTCACCGAGCTCGGCGCGAAGCTCGTGCTGCACAAGGTCGCGCAGCGGCCGGGCCGGCCCATGTGGTTCGGCTTGAGCGCGCGCGGCAAGCCGATCTTCGCGCTGCCCGGCAACCCGGTCTCGACGCTCGTCTGCGCGGCGCGTTACGTGCTGCCGGCGCTGCGGCACGCGTCGGGCCTCGCGCCGCCGGCGCCCGAGCTCGTCGCGATCACGAGCCCGATCGAGGCGTCGCCGACGCTGACGTTCTTCACGCCCGTGACGCTGTCGTCATCGGATCGCGCGACGCTGCTCGCCACCCCGTGCCCGACCAACACCTCCGGCGACTTCATGCGCCTCGTCGGCACCGACGGCTTCGTCGAGCTCGCCGCGAAGCGCGGCGCTCATCCTGCCGGCACCGTCGCCCGCCTCTTCCGCTGGTGATCAACGGTGACCCCTGTATCGGAGTAGTCTCGAGAAGCTGAAGGCGCTGCCGCCGGCGCGGCTCGCCGTGCTCGGCACGTTCCGCGACATCCGAATCCTTGATGCCGCCGATGCGCTCGCGGCGATCGGCCGCTCAGCACTCACAGCGGATTTTCGTTTAGCCGCTCTTCTCGGTTGCCGACAACCACGCTGCGTTTGGGTCCCTTTTGGACCAAAAAGCAAACGCGAGGCTATCCTGCCACGCCGTATGTGCACTCGGAATAGGCCGTCCCATGGTTGATCCGCAGCGGCTTGTTGGCGGCGCACGACGCATCGCGCGGCTTAGAACCAGAAGGAGGCGAAGAGCTGAACGACGTTGGCGTCGAAGCTGTAGAGGGGCTCGGTGCCGGGCACGGCGCCGACGCCGCGCAGGTCGCGGAAGTCTTCGTAGTCGAACATCATGTGGTCGAGGATCACGTTCAGCGTGCCGCGCTCGACGAACTTCCAGCCGCCGCGCACGATGTCGTAGCTCGCGCCGAGCCGGATCGTCCGGCTCGTGAACGTGCTCAATTCCTTGTCGCGCGCCATGAAGTTCTGGAATTGCGAGCGAGCGAAGAGATCGCTGTAGAAGTCCGCCTTCGTCTGCGAATACGCGCGGAACTTGCCCTCGAACGTCCAGCCCGACTCGATCGGATGCGTGTAGCCGATCTCGAACGTGTCGGCGTCGATGGCCCAGGTGTCCGCGTACTGCCGATACTCGGCGTGCAACGCAGCGCGGTACGGCAGGTAATAGCGCATGCGAATCGAGCCCGCGTCGCTCGTGCGCGTGCGCGGATAGATTTCGCGCTCGTAGGCGTACCCTTGCGGCGTCGTATCGTCGAGATAACGCACCTGCCGATACGGGTTGTTGAGGAAGCCCTCGTCCGTGATCGTCTCGAACGACAGGCCGAGCAGCAGGTTCTTCGTCAGGATCTGCGAGATGCCGAGCCGGTACTGCTGCCGCTGCACCTCGTCGCGGAACGTGTCGTCGCCGCGCCGCCCGACCGTGTCGTTGCCGAGCGAGTAGCCGAGCGAGATCGTCGTCAAGTCGCCGAAAATGTCCTGGCTCACGCCGAAGCTGAACGTCTCGGCCGTGTAGTCGTTCTCCTCGCTGTTCGTGAAGCCGATGTTCATCATCCAGCGGTCGTGCAGATAGTCGAGCCCCACGGATTGCTGCGTGCGCTCTTCCTTGTACGGGCTGGCCGTCGTGACGACGTCGATCGACGCGCTGCTGACGCGGTCGACATAATGGTTGGCCGACACGGAGAACTTCTGCGCGAACTGCTTGCGCACGAGCACGGACGGGCCCTGGATCGTGACGCCGCCGCCATCGTAGGAGTGCAGCAGCACGTCGGCGCGGTCCTCGGGCAGCACGCCGGCGTCGGCCGCCCGCGCGGCG
>Ga0073934_10001057_pt1 | contig 70177 bp, 54 predicted proteins | sample LarsenN4metaG_FD_76834 | JGI IMG/M metagenome (GOLD analysis project Ga0073934, IMG submission 76834) | Hot spring sediment bacterial and archeal communities from British Columbia, Canada, to study Microbial Dark Matter (Phase II) - Larsen... ...
CGGTCGACTGGGACCGCGACGGCGTCATCGACCTGCTTGCCGGAGTCAGCGACTGGCGGGATTACGGCTGGGACGACGCTTTCGATTCCAGCGGAAAGTGGACGCGCGGCCCTCTCCACGGCTATGTCTACTTCCATCGCAACGCCGGCACCAACGCCGCTCCCCGATTTGAGAAAGGGATTCCGCTGACCGCCGGCGGCAGGATCCTGGATCTATACGGAAGCCCGGCGCCGAACCCGGTGGACTGGTTTGGGAAGGGCCGGCTCGACCTCATTGGCGGAGACTTTGTAGACTCGGTCACGATTTTCGCCAACAACGGCCATGGCCTTGACGCCGGGCGCAAACTCCACGCCGGCGGCAGCGAACTGCACATGGACGTCTGCATGATCCAGCCGCGTGTGGCCGACTGGCACGGCGACGGCCGGCCGTCGCTGATCATCGGCGAAGAAGACGGAACGGTTTCCCTCATCGAGAACCGCGCCCCGAAGGGTCGGGAACCGGACCTGGCCCCGCCACGGCATCTCGTCCAGGTGGATCCATACCTGAAAAGCGGCGTGCTGTCGCGTCCGGTGGCGGTGGACTGGAACGGCGACGGCCGTCTGGACCTGGTTTCAGGCAACTCCGCGGGTTACATACAGTGGTTTGAAAACACCGCCCAAGGAGGCGCTCCGGTGTTCGAGGACCGGGGATATCTGACTGCCGGCGGCCGCGTGATCCGGAGGATGGCTGGTGCGAACGGATCCGTGCAGGGTCCGGCCGAGGCCAAATGGGGTTACTCGAATCCGTGGGTGGCCGACTGGGACGGCGACGGCGACCTGGATCTGGTCGTCAACGACATCTGGGGTATTGTCGTCTGGTACGAGAACATTGGAACCCGGACCCGCCCGAACTTGGCGCCCGCCCGGGACCTCGAAGTCGAATGGAGCGGCAAGCCGCCCAAGCCCGACTGGGTCTGGTTCGAGCCCCGGCCCAAGCAGCTTGTCACACAGTGGCGCACGACGCCGCGCGTCGTCGATTGGGACAGAGACGGACTTGCGGACCTGGTCATGCTGAACTATCAGGGCTACCTCTGCCTGTACCGCCGCGCCCGGCGCGACGGCAAACTTGTTTTGTTGCCGCCCGACCGGATTTTTCTCGACGCTGCGGGCCGCTTCCTGAACCTGGCGGCAGGGCGGGCGGGGCGCAGTGGCCGGCGCAAGATTGAAACGGTGGATTGGGACGGCGATGGCGACCTCGACCTGATCACGGATTCCGACGAAGGACCGGTTTGGTACGAGAACATCGGGTCGCAGGACAAGCCGGTGATGCGCGACCGCGGCCGGGTGGTTCCGGCGAAGCTGCCGGGGCACAACCCCACGCCGAACGCGGCGGACTGGGATGGCGATGGCAAACTCGACCTCCTGATCGGGGCCGAGGACGGCTTTTTCTACTATTACGAGCGTTCCTACATCGACTCGCAGAAGTGACGGCGCTCAACCAAGCGCGTCGTATTCCGCAATGGGGTGCGTGATATGGCGCTGGTTGAGCGCGACAGCGGGTAGCGGCTCAGTTGACAGCCAGCTCGTCAAGCGAGGGAAGCTTCGGAAACGCGCCGTGTGGCTCCATCTGGTACCAGACGGCCACTGAAGCGATGTCGTCCCTCAGCGGCAGGTACTTTCTCCGGTCCGCCTTCCAGCCGAGAGCCTGGATCGTCACGCGCAGATCGCTCTCGAAGCGGATCGGGTCGGTCAGGTGCCAGCGATACAGTCCGAAGCGCTGCTGAGACTGGTAGAGCCCGTCCGGGCGGATGACCTGGATGAGTCCGGAGTACGGCGTGGTGAAGGTCTCATACTGCTTCTTCTCGCGATTCTCGAAGTTGTAGGAACCGCAGAAGTAGTCCTCCGTGCCGGTCCCCGCGATGGTCGGGAACTGTTTGTCGCCGTCCATGTAGAACTTGATCTCTCCTTCGCCCCACCAGCCGTTGTTGTGGACGCCCCAGGCCATGTAGGTCCCGACATAATGGCCGCGACCCCGGATCCCGTCCACGATGGTGTAAACCTCCTTGTAGGGTAGCGGGTTGGTGCGGCGGAACTGCGCGTGAAAATAGGCGGCGTCGGCGGGAACCGGCGCCTCGGTGTAGTCGATCTGGTAGTAGACGGTCATGGGCCGCGAGTCGATGTTCTCGAGGGTCAGCCGGGCCCGCTTGCGGAACGGCATCGGCCAGTAGGAATTGAATGCGCTGCCCGGATTGACGCAGATCGCCTGCGAAGAGATGTGGGCGTACTTGCCCCAGCCCATCCCGAAGAAGTCGCCCACGGGCGTCTCGACCGAGGGCTCGGTCTCGTCATCCCAATACATCCGCAGGATGGAGAATCGCCAGTTTCCGGTCGGCGTCATCCAGATATGCTGTATCGCGCCATGGGTCTGAATATCGGCCAGAGTGAAGGTCTTGCCCGGTTCGATGACGACGAACGGATTGACCTTCCAGCCCTGGCCGAGTTCGGAGGCGGCGGCGGAGGCCGACCCCTGCACCGCCATGGCGCCCTTGCCCTTTTCGCCGGTGAAGTTCTCGGGACTGATGGAGAAAGTCCTGGCCTTCGCCACCCGATAGATGTTTTCGAGCGAAGAGGTCAGTCCGGTGAACCCCTGCTGCTGGGCCGAAAGCGGGACGACGGAGGCGAGGAAGACAAGTGAGCGCGCGGATTCCCTGATCATGGAAACCGGGTCAGCATTTTATTCTCCAAACCGCTTGAGCAAGGGAATCACCAGGCGGTCCAGGTCGGTGTCAGTGACGGAGGAGGCCCAGGGAGTTTTGTGCAGGCTCCACGTCTCAATGTGGGTGACGCTGCCTCCGGGAGCCACCTTGGTCATGGGTCCGAGCGTCTCGATCTCCAGAAAATCCGCATTTGTGAAGGTCTCAAACGAGCATCCGAAATCCGGATGCGCGGCCGCCGGGCCCGGCCGGAAGCGCTTGAGGAACATCTCGCCGTTGAGCCAGTAACCCGCCCACGTGTCTGGATTGTGGAGCCCGAGCTTTTGGGGCTCCGGGTTGTTCGCGTCCTGACGGAGTAATAGATACTTTCTGGTGAACGTCCAGCGCGGGTCGGAGAGATTGGTGTAGGCCCACATCACCAGGGGATTGGTCGCCTCGAGCACCTGGGGATGGCTTCCGCGGGGAGGAAACCCCGTGATGGCGATGCCGCCCTGGGCCATCATCGTCAACGCCCACGCCGCGAAATCGAGCGGAAACAGCCCCTTGTTGTGAATTCTGTGGGTGATGGTGACGCGCGTTCCAGAGGCCGCCATTTCGACCCCGATCTCCTTCTGTAGTCCGGTGAGCGGCTCCACCGGCTCGCGTGCGACCACTCCACCTGGCGTGACCGTCACGTCGACGGCGACGTTGTCCGGCGCCCAGGTCGCCACCGGATCCTCAGGGGCCTTCCACACCCGGTGCCCGCCGCGAAGTTGAAATTCCTTCTCCTTGCTCCGGCCGAGCTGGCCCGCAAATTCCTTGAACAGGTTCTGTCCGCCGAAGAACCCGAAACGGATGATGCGCGGACCGACATCGCCGGTCACGATCAACTCGACTTCACCATTGCTCACCCGGAAGCAATTGGGCCACCCCTTGTAGTTCACCTTGTCGACGGTAACAGCCGCTTGGAGAGTGGCCGCGACGGCGGCGGCGGCCAGGATTCGGACTGTCGAAAGGGCGGACATCGTGTCCACGTTAGCAATTGGCGGGCCGTTGGCGGGACCGCCGGGCGGCTCCGGCGTTACGCGACGGGCCCGGCACGAGGATTGCTCACGAGGGGAGGGAAAACCTCACTCACAGGAGCGCCGCCCATGAATCTCCGCACTGGACCTTGGTTCGGCCTGTCCATTCCACGGAGGCGGCTGTGGACCGCCGCCGTCCCCGCATTCGCCGTTCCCGGCACGGCGGTCTTCAACCCGTCGGACCACGGGGCCGCCGGCGATGGCAGCCGGATAGACACGCAAGCCCTGCAAGCATCGATCGACGCCTGCGCAAGGGCCGGCGGGGGAACCGTCCTGGTTCCGGCGGGACGGTACTTGTGCGGGACGCTGTTTCTGAAGAGCAATGTCACGCTGCACCTGGCCGCAGGCGCGGTGCTGGCGGGCAGCAACCGTCTCGGCGACTATCCGGTCACGACGCCGGGGATTCGCTCCTACACCGATAACTACTGCGAGCGGAGTCTGCTCTACGGAGAGAATCTTGAAAACGTTACGATCGAGGGCGCGGGCACGATCGACGGGCAAGGCCGGCGGTTCAGCGGGCCGTACAAGGAGCGGCCCTTTCTCCTCCGTCTGGCAGGCTGCCGCCGCGTCAACGTCAGAGGCATCGCGTTCCGGGACTCGGCGATGTGGGTGCAGCACTATCTGGCGTGCGACAATGTCGCCATCGACGGCATTTCGGTGAACAGCCGCGCCAACGCCAACAACGACGGCATCGATATCGACGGCTGCGACCGGGTGCGGATATCCGATTGCGACATCCGCTCCGGCGACGACGCCATTGTCCTCAAGAGCACGCTGGCGCGGCCGGCGAAGAACATCGCCATCTCCAACTGCGTTGTCAGTTCCGATTGCAACGCGATCAAGCTCGGCACCGAGTCCAACGGCGGTTTTGAGAACATTGTGATCAACAACTGCGCTGTCTACGATACGCGCCTCTCGGGACTCGCTCTGGAATGTGTCGATGGGGGCCTCCTCGACCGCGTCCAGATTTCCAATATCACGATGGACGGGGTCGGGGCGCCCATCTTCATGCGGTTGGGCGACCGTGCCAGGCCCTTCGAGAAGAATGGTCCGAGGCCGCCGGCGGGACGTTTCCGCAACGTGATCCTTCGTGATGTGCAGGCCGTGCGTGCGAGCCGCGTCGGATGCGCGATCTGCGGAATTCCGGGGCACTCCATCGAGGACGTTACCCTTGACAACATCCGGCTCGAGTTTGAAGGGGCCGGCCGGCCGCTGCACGCGCATGGCGCGGTTCCGGAATACCCGGACAAGTACCCGGAGCACACCATGTTCGGCGTTCTTCCCGCTTACGGCTTCTACTGCCGCCACGTCCGGCGGCTTCAGTTCCGCTCGGTGCGGGTGATCGCCAGTCGGCCCGAAGAACGGCCCGCGCTGCTCACCGATGACGTGGAAGGCATGGAGATGTCGGGCACGAACTTCTGACGAGGATCCGCCCGCGGCGCCAACGGATCCGGATCCTACCGCCTGGACAAACGGAACCCTTCAACTGCCAGAAAGGACAACACGACCGCCGCCAGGCCGCTGGGCCACATCGGGAGCGGGGCGCCCTCGACCACGACCGGCACATTGAAAGCGAGCCGAACGGCGTGGGCAATGGCAATGGCGAAAAACAGAACCGAGGCGACCCGCAAGAATGTCGGTTGGCTCATCGAAAGCTCTCCGGTTCCTTTTTACTGCTCCGGCTCTGCGACGTCAAGCGTCCGAAAGGGCGGCCCGTGGAATCAGTTCGAGGCGCGCCGGGATTCCCTGAGCGTCGTCAGAAACTCGAGCAGGTCGACGATCTCCTGCTCGGTCATCTTCGTCACCAGATCTTCCGGCATCATGGAGAGGTTGCTTTTCCTTCGCGCCGTGATATCGCCGGGCTTCAGCCGCAGGGTCTCGCCCGTGTCCGTCTTGACAACGACGCGCGACGCGGTGTCTTCCGCCACAATCCCGATCACCTGGCCGTGGGTTCTGGTATCGAGTATCCAGGTGACGTATTCGTGCGCGATTCCCGCGCTCGGGTTGAGAATCGCGTCCAGGAGAGCCTCTTTTCCCAGCTTGTCTCCGATATTGGCGAGGTTGGGGCCGACGAGCGTCTTTCCTGGTTCGATCGAGTGGCAGGAGGCGCAATCGGCGCCGGTCTTCGACATGTAGACCCTCCGGCCGGAGGCGGCGTCACCCTGCCGGGCGGCGAGGTTTCTCGCCGGAGGGAGCGCTGTCCTGGTCCGGGAAACCGGCGGCGGCAACAGCCTGGCGGCGCGGGCCCGAACGCTCGGATCGCGCGCCGAGGCGAGCAGGTTGGTGGCCAGGGTCTTCATTTCCGCCGGCAGCTGCTGCCGCTGTTCGAGATCGAGCAAGGCGTTCATCCCGGCCGGCGTACGCGCCAGAACACGGACGGCTTCGCTGCGGAACTCGTTGGTCTCCCCGCTGAGGACAACGCGCCGCATCGCCGCGACCAAGCCTGGCGGCTGGGCGTAGCCCAAAGCCCTCAGAGCCGCCAACCGGACCGGCATGGGTCCCTTGCGCGAAAGGGCCTCGATGGCGGCGAAATACGCCGGCTGCTTCATGCGCCCGGCGGCCTGGATCGCGGTGACGCGCAGGTCCTCGTCGACGGACGCGTCGCCGGCGATCGCCATGACCGCCGCTCCGTACCGGGCGTCCTCGAGTTCCTCGACCAGTTCGAGGGCCGGCCGGCGGAGAGCGGGCGTTTCGAGGCCCTTCTGGATGGCCGCCACGGCCGGGAGGCTCCCGCGGAAGCTGATCCATTCGCTGAACATCCGGCGCCCCATCCGGGCCAGCGCCACCTGGCGCAACTCCATAGGGAAGGACTCGGCGGCGACGATTCCGGCAACCACGGCCATGGCCCGTTCCTCCTTCATCGCGGCCAGAGCTTCCACCGCCGCGGTACGGGACTCAATGGGAGCGCCGTCCCGGCCGGCGATTCCGGCCAGGAAGTCAAGAGAGGAGGGATCCCGGAGCCGCCACAACAACCGGATCAGCGGCAGACCAGAATCCGGCATGACCTCGCGCAGCTTCCCCGCCATGGCCGTTTCCTTGCCCTCCATGCCGATCCCGAGAGCCTCCAGGTACCAGCGATCCCTGCCGTCGTAGTGCGCCGCGAGGCGCGCCAACAGGTCCGCGGACTCCGCCACCTTGTAGCCGCGAAGGCGCAAAGCCAGTTCCCGCCGGACTTGCGGCGAGGCATCGGACGCGAGGGCGTGGCTCGCACGCAGGAAGTCCCCCGGGTAGTACAGCGCGAGGACCCGTAAGCCCAGCATCCGGAACCGTTCGTCAGTATCCCGTAACGCCTCCTCGACAAAGGCTCGTCCCTGAGGGCCGAGCGAACCGAGCAGCCAGAGCGACCGCGCGCGTAGCACCGTGTCGTCACTCTTCCACATCGCCTTGAGCGCCGCAAGGGCCGAGGCGCCCTGCGCCCGCAGCCTTGTGTAGGCGAGAAATCGAACTGACTGCGCCGGCGAGGCCAGCGCCGCCGCCAGTCCGGCCTCCGACTCGAGGTCGACGGCAGGTTTGACCGGCTTGTGACCGGCGGGCGCCAGACGGTAGATCCGGCCCCGCGCAATGTCCTTCATCTGATGGCCGCCGACGGCGGCGTCGTACCAGTCCGCGATGAAGACGGAGCCGTCGGGAGCGACGGCCACGTCTGACGGACGAAACCAGGTGTCGGCCCCGCTGACGGTCGCCTCGGGGCTAAGCGTATAGCCGGCGCCGTGCGTCTCGATGAAATAGGTGTTCAGCGCGCGCTTTCCCGCTTCGGCGTGCAGCGGCTGACCGCGGTATTTCGGAGGAAGGAGCTTGCCTTCGTAGATCACCAGGCCGCACGGCGAACCGGCGCCCAGGCGCGCGATGTTCGGGATGACGCCGGGATTCTCCTCGTGGAAATGGGAGCCGCGGTCTTCGCGCCACTTCAACCCACCCGGACCCCAGTATCCGTAGTTGCCCCCCTCGAACACGGCGTTGAACCGGGTCCATGCGTTGCCGTCGTCGTCGTTGTCGGACTGCCAGACGCCGCCGAAGGAATCGAGCGCCAGCTCGTAGGGGTTGCGGAAGTTGTGGGCGAGCACCGTGAAATTGCCGCCATCGGGATCGACGCGCAAGGCCGCTCCCGCGTAGTAGGGGCCTTGGGGACCGCTGACAAAATGCCTTCCCGACCGGTCGCGGACATCGAAGCCCTGGTCGCCGGAGTTGAAGTAGTAGCGCCCGTCGTGTCCGAACGTGACGGCATGGAGGCCGTGGTCGTGGTCGATTCCGCCCCAGCCGGTGAGCAGCACTTCCCGCTTGACGACTTTGTCCTGGGCGTCCTTTGTGTACACAAACAGGTCGGGAGACTGGGAGACGACAACCTTGTCACCGAGCACGGCAATTCCCAGAGGTGAACGCAGCGACGGGTCCTGGTGAAAGATCTTGCGCGAATCGGCCCTGCCGTCTCCGTCGGTGTCTTCGAGGATCACGATGCGGTCGCCGGTCTTGCGGTAGTCGGGTTCCTTGCGCAGCTGACGCCGGTAGTTGACCGCTTCCAGGTACCAGATACGGCCGCGCTCGTCGATGTCGATATTGGTGGGATTGACGACGTTGGGTTCGCTGGCCCAGAGCGTCACCGAGAGTCCGTCGGCGGTTTTGAGTCCTTTCAATGTCAGGCCGGGAGTCACTTGGGCGGACAGGGAAAAAGCGCAACAGAGCGCAGAGACGGGAATCCTCATGCTTTTAACATTAGAACGCATCCGCGCGACAGGAGGCGGCGGCAGCCGGCCGCCGCGAAACGCCGGTTCTTGTGAAAGGCACGCGCCGGGCGACCTCGGCCGAGCGCCTGGACGTGCCGGATTCTGGATCTCAGCCGGCCTTTTCGAGAATGGCGAGGCTGATCTTCTGGCTGATGACCATTTCCTTGGTGACGACGAATTCGCGCACCTTCTTGTAGGACGGCAGATAGTACATCAGGTCCAGCATGAGCTCTTCCAGGATCATGCGAAGACCGCGTGCTCCCAGTTTTCGCTCGAGCGCCATGTTGGCGATGGCTTCAAAAGCCTCGTCGGTAAACCGCAAGCGGACGTTCTCAAACTCGAACAGCCTCTGATATTGCCGGCTGATGGCGTTCTTGGGCTTGGTGAGGATCTGAACCAGAGCATCTTTGTCCAGTTCATCCAGCACGCCGACCACCGGCAGCCGCCCGATGAATTCCGGAATGAAGCCGAACTTGATCAGATCGATCGGCTGGCATTGCGCCAGCAACTGGGTGTCGCGGCGCATCGCCGCCCGCTTCTGATCCTCTTCGTTCTTGTGGAATCCCATCGACGTCTTGCCAACCCGCCGGCCGATCACCCGCTCCAGGCCGACAAACGCCCCGCCGCAGATAAACAAAATGTTGGAGGTGTCGACCGGGGTGAACTCCTGATGCGGATGCTTTCGGCCGCCCTGGGGGGGCACGTTTGCGATTGTGCCTTCGAGGATCTTGAGGAGCGCCTGCTGGACGCCTTCACCGGAAACATCGCGGGTAATGGAGGGATTCTCGTCCTTGCGGGCGATCTTGTCGATCTCATCCACATAAATAATGCCCTGCTGGCAACGCTGTACGTCCCAATCCGCATTCTGAAGCAGGCGAAGAATGATATTCTCGACATCCTCGCCGACGTAGCCGGCCTCTGTCAGGGTGGTCGCGTCGGCGATGGCGAACGGAACGTCCAGAATCCGGGCCAGTGTCTGGGCCAGCAGCGTTTTTCCCGTTCCAGTGGGACCGATGAGGAGGATGTTGCTCTTGGCCAGCTCGACATCGCTGGTCGAGCGCTTGTTCATTTGGATCCGCTTGTAATGGTTGTAAACGGCGACCGCCAGCTTCCGCTTGGTCATTTCCTGGCCGACGACGTACTGGTCCAGGTATTCCTTGAGTTCAAGCGGCTTTGGAAGCTTGTTGGGAAGCCCGTGCGCCGGCTCGGAGCGGTCATCCTCGAGGATGGAGTTGCAGACGGCGATGCATTCGTCGCAGATGTAGGCTCGGGGGTAATCGCTGGGCGATGAGATCAGCTTGCCAACGACGTCCTGACTCTTGTGGCAGAAAGAACAGCGCAGAGTTTCGTCGGAACCAGAGCGCTTCAAACGTGGCCCCTCCTCGAGACCTCATCACGGGCATGTCCTGTCGCGGGACTTGTTCGATCCAATACTTTGTACCAGGTTTCGCCTTCATTATCTCCCGAACCGCCCGAAGCTGGCAATCCCCTAATGCGGAACCCTTAGCCGTCGTCGGGGAACCCGGCAGCGTCGCCGGGGCGGGGTTGAATATCCAGGCGAGTCGGCCGGCCTGCGCGTCGGGTTTGAGACAGTATCAGTTTAAGGACTCCTATGCGCCCCGTCCCGGTTCTTTGCGTCGCGACCCTGCTGGGAGGCCTTCTCCCCTTATGGGCACAAACCTGTAGCTATTCGGTCAATCCGACCATAATCCCGATGGCCGACGAGGGCGGAACGGGGACGGTCACGGTGTTTGCCAGTCCTGCCTCCTGCCAGTGGACGGCGGTAGCGAACGTTCCATGGCTGACCATCTCTTTCGGCGGCGTCCCTGGCAACCCGAGTTCGGGCAATGGCACCGTTGGATTCCGCGCCGCCGCCAACCGGGAGGCGGCCATCCGATCCGGGACGATGACGATCGCCGGCCAGACGGTGACTGTCCGCCAGGAAGGAGCAAACTGCGCGTTTACGCTCAACCCGCCGTCGGCGATCGTCACTCCCGGAGGCGCCAGCGGATCGTTCGCGGTACAGACGACCTGTAGCTGGACTGCCACCAGTAACGTGGAGTGGATCACGCTGTCGGCTCCCGTGTCGGGAACCGGCAGCGGGTCCGTCCGTTACACCGCTTCGGCCAACAGCACGACGAGCACCCGCAGCGGCAGCATCTCGGTGGGCAGCGCGCGATTCACGGTGTCCCAGCCGGCGGCCGCCTGCACCGTGACCGTCGCGCCGGCTTCAGCCAACGTGGCGGCCACGGGCGGGAGCGGAACCGTGCAGGTGACCTCACCGTGCTCATGGACGGCCGTGTCAAGCGCACCGTGGCTGCGCCTCTCGAATGGCGCCGGCCCGGGGAACGGGTCGTTTCAGTACTCCGCCGACCCGAACCCGACCGCTGCGGCGCGGTCCGCCGTCATCACCGTTAACGGCACGGCGACAGTCAAGGTGACCCAGGCGGGTTCGACCTGCGCGATCAGCCTCAGCCCGCAGAGCGCCAGCGTTCCGGCCTCCGGGGGCCGGGGCAGCATCGCCGTCACGGCCAACTGCGAGTGGACGGCCACGTCTTCGGACAACTGGTTGTCGGTGACCGGCGCCACCGGCACGGGAAATGGCGCCGTCACCTGGGAGGCTTCGCAAAACCCCGCCGCGCAGCCTCGGACCGGTTCGATCCGCGTCGGGACGCAGATCTTCACGTTGAGCCAGGCAGCCGCCAGTTGTCCGGTGACGATCAGCCCGAACAGCGCCGCGGTCCCCTCGGCGGGAGGAACCGGCGTCATTCTCGTGAGCGCTCCCAACTGCCAATGGGAATCGGCGGGCGTCACCGACTGGATCAACCTGGATCCGCCCTCGGGCGCCGGGCCCGTCGTGCTCCGGTGGCGGGTTTCGGCGAACGCCTCCGGCGCGGAACGGACGGCGACCGTCAGCGTTGGCGGGCAGCCGTTTGTCTTTCGCCAGGAGGCGCCCCGGCCGGTCGTTTCCGGACTGGTCAACGCGGCCAGCTATGCGGCGAACGCGTTAGCCCCGGGACTTCTCGTCACAATCTTCGGCAGAGAGCTCGGTCCGGATGACCTGGTAACGTACGAACTCAGCGCCGACGGCTCCCGGTTCACAGATCGGCTAGGGGGAGTACGCGTGCTCTTTGACGGCGTGCCGTCGCCGATGGTGTACTCGTCGGCCACGCAGGTGTCGGCGATCGTGCCGTTCTCAGTGGCGGGCGGACAGACCGCCATGCTGGAGGTGGAGGCGCGGGGAACGAGGACCCAGCCGATGCGGATCCCAATCTCGGAGGTCTCGCCCGGGATCTTCTCGATCGACTCCTCGGGGCGTGGCCAGGGCGCGATTCTCAACCAGGACTTCTCGATCAACTCCTCCGCCAACCCGGCTGCGGCCGGCTCCGTCATCCAGATCTTTGCGACCGGAGGGGGCGCCATGCAGCCGGCCGTCACGGACGGCGCCGTGGCCGGAACGGCCCTCTCACGGACGGTGGCGCTGCCGGTTGTCGAGATCGGGGGCAGGCCGGCAGAGTTACTCTACTCGGGCAGCGCTCCAGGCTTGGTGGCCGGCGTGATCCAGATCAACGCCCGCGTGCCCGCCGGGCTGGAAGGAGCCGGCGAGGTTCCGGTGGTGGTGCGGTTCGACGGTTCGGAGAGCCAGGCGGGCATCACCGTGGCTGTCCGATAATTGGAAGGCTATGACGAGGAGAGCCCTCCTGACGGCCGCGGCGGCGGCGCCGGCGGTGATCGGCCAGGCGCGCCGGCGCAACATTGTTTTGATCCTCACCGATGACCACCGTTACGACTTCATTGGGGCGTTGGGCCATCCCTGGCTGAAGGGTCACACGCCGAACATGGACCGTCTCCTCGCCCGGGGCGTGCATTTCCGGAACGCCTTCGTGACGTCTTCGTTGTGCTCGCCGAGCCGAGCCTCGATCCTGACCGGGCTGTACATGCATGCTCACGGGGTGTTCGACAATTTCTCGCCCCTCCGCGCGGATCTTCCGACTTTCCCGCGCCGGCTCAAGGAGAACGGGTATCGCACCGCGTTCATCGGCAAGTGGCACATGGGGGGCGACAGCGACGCGCCGCAGCCCGGCTTCGACCACTGGGTCAGTTTCCGGGGGCAGGGCGAGTACTATGACCCGGAGATGAACTTCAACGGGAACCGTCGCAAAACGGCCGGCTACATGGGAGACGTGCTGACCGCGGAGTCGCGCAGATTCATTCGCGACAACGCGTCGCGGCCGTTTTGTCTGTATCTGTCGCACAAAGCGGTCCATTTCCCCTTCCAGCCGCCGCAGAAGTACGCCAGCCTATGGAGCGACCGGACCGCGCCGAAGCCGGCCTCGATGCCATATAAGGAGGAGTTCTACCAGCAGTTGCCGGAATGGGTGCGACGCCGGCGGTATTCCCGTCACGGCGTAGACGGCCTCTTCGGCCATTCGACGAACTTTGAGGACGCCTATCGAGGCTATTGCCGCTGCCTGAAGTCGGTGGACGACAGCGTGGGGGAGATCCTGACGCAACTCGAAGAAAGCGGTCTGCTGAACGACACGCTGGTCGTCTACACGGGCGACAACGGCTACATGTGGGGCGAGCACGGGCTGGTGGACAAACGGGCGATGTACGAGCCGTCCATCCGGGTTCCGCTGATGATGCACTGCCCGGACCTGGGGCCGCCGAGCCGCGTCACTTCGCGGATGGCACTCAATCTGGATCTGGCGCCGACTTTTCTCGAAGCGGCCGGACTGGCGGTTTCCGGGCCCATGCACGGAAGGTCGCTCCTTCCGCTGCTCGGCCGCGATCCCGACGAGTGGCGAACGGATTTCGTCTACGAATACGAGTGGGAGCAGGACTATCCATACACTCCGACCATCACGGGGCTGCGCACCGAGGAGTGGAGCCTCATGCAGACGCAGGGCGTCTGGGACATCGCCGAGCTCTACAACGTCCGGGACGATCCGGACCAGATGAAGAACCTGCTTGCCGACGTGCGCCTGACCTACCAGCGCGGCCGGATTTCAATGAACCTTCAGGGAGAGCGGAAGCAACTGGTCGACCGGTTGCAATCCCGGCTCCATGAGATTCTCGCGTCGACGGGCGGAGATCCGCGCCGGTCGGGGAAGGGAAGCGATGGCGACAGGTTCGCGCTGTAGCTGGCAAGTGCATGATTCCAGGAGTTAAAGGTTTATCGCCCCGCAGCCGAATGGATTGGGTAAGGGAAACACCGGACTGTGCTTGGTAGAGTAAAAGCTTCCACATGAGATTTCAGGTTCGACCGTTACAGGAGTTTCTTGTGCGACCGGCTTTGCCCCCGGCGCTGCCCCGATTGCTCGAGTTGGCCCACAACGTCCTGTGGAGTTGGGACCACACGGTGCGGGCGCTGTTCCGCCGGCTGGATCCCGATCTTTGGGTGGCGTCGGGACACAACCCCATACTGATGTTGAGCCAGGTGCCGCAGAGCCAGTTGGAAAAGGCGGCCGCCGATCCCCGGTACGTGCTGGCCTACCGTCGCGCCTGCGAGGCGCTGGACAGCTACATGGATCGCTACGTCCACACCAAGAAGCAGGGTCTGATCGCCTACTTCTGCATGGAGTACGGGATCGTCCAATGTCTTCAGATCTACTCGGGCGGACTGGGCCTTCTGGCCGGCGACCACTTGAAGGCAGCCAGCGACCTGGGGTTGCCGCTCGTGGCGGTCGGGCTGCTCTACCAGCAGGGCTACTTTCGCCAGGCCTTGAATCCGGACGGCTGGCAACATGAGCGCTACCCGGTGAACGACTTCTACACTCTCCCGCTGACTGAGGAGAAGGTGGGAGAGAGAGACTTGAAAGTCTCGGTGGATCTTCCGGCCGGCAGAGTGTTCATCAAGGTCTGGCGGATGAACGTGGGCGGGGTGCGGCTGTACCTGCTCGACACCAACATCGCCGAGAACCCGCCGGAGTACCGCGACATCACGGACCAGCTCTACGGCGGCGACATGCATACGCGGATCCGCCAGGAAATCGTTCTGGGAATCGGGGGCTTGCGCGCGCTGGCCGCCATGGGCATCGAGCCTACCGTGTATCACATGAACGAAGGCCATTCGGCTTTTCTCGCCATCGAGCGGATCCGGCTGCTGATGGCCGATCACGGGTTGACGTTTGACGAGGCGCTCGAGGCCGCGCGCACCAACAACGTGTTCACCACGCACACATCCGTGCCGGCCGGATTCGACCTGTTCGAACCGGGGCTCATCTACGAATACTTCCACCGCTACTGCGAGGACGGGAACATCCCGTTTGACAAACTCCTTCAGTTGGGCCGGCGCCGCACCGACGATCCCTCCGAGCGCTTCTCGATGGCGGTCAGCGCGCTGCACACATCAAGCTACCGAAACGCGGTCAGTCGGCTTCACCGCGAAGTCTCCCAGGACATGTTCCAGGATATGTGGCCGCGGCTGCCTACTTGGGAAGTGCCGTTTTCCTACGTCACGAACGGGGTCCACCTGCCCTCCTGGGTCAGCGGCGACCTGGCGGCGCTCTATGACCAGTATCTTCAGCCGGACTGGCGGGAGCGTCAGACCGATCCGAAAACCTGGGAGCAGATCCGCGAGATTCCGGACGCCGAACTGTGGGAAGTGCACCGGCGCCGGAAGCGGCGGCTGGTGCAGTTTGTGCGCGAACGGGTCAGCGAAGCGGCGCGAAACAGGAAGGCGTCCTCAGCCGAGATCCGGCGCCTCGGGGAGGTGCTGGACCCCGAGGCGTTCACCATCGGTTTTGCGCGTCGGTTCGCCACCTACAAGCGGGCCACCCTGTTCCTGCGCGACGTGAACCGTCTCAAGCGGATTCTGTGCAATCCGGACATGCCGGTGCAGATCGTGGTGGCCGGCAAGGCGCACCCGAAGGACCACCCCGGAAAATCCTTCATCCGCGACATCTGGAACCTGTCGCGGGATCCGGAGTTTTCCCGGCGGCTGGTTTTCGTGGAGGATTACTCGATCGAGGTCGGCCGCGAACTGGTGCAGGGCGTGGACCTCTGGCTGAACAATCCGCGGCGGGGCGAGGAGGCCTGCGGCACCAGCGGCATGAAGGCCTCCATCAACGGCGTGCCGAACCTGAGCATTCTGGATGGCTGGTTCGATGAGGCCTATGAATACTCCGGCGGCTGGGCCATCGGCGACCGCATTCCTTACAGCGAGGACCAGGACGACCTTCACGCCAGCGCGATCTATTCCCTGCTCGAAAATGAGATCGTTCCGCTCTACTTCAAGGATCGCGACCGGGGCGTCCCGGAGCAATGGATGAAACATGTAAAGGCGGCGCTGTTGGGTATTTCCCCTCAGTTCAATTGCGCGAGAATGCTCACTGAGTACAACCGCCACCTGTACCTGCCGGCGCACCAGGGATGGGAACGGGCCAGCCGAGACGGGTTCGCGCCCGTGCGGGAACGCGTCGCCTGGAATGCCCGCGTCGTGGAATGCTGGAATCGGGTTCGTTTCGTCGAAACCGGACCCGAGTTGGCCAACCCCGTGCTCGCCAATCAGCCGATCCCGGTTCGGGCGGTTGTTGACTTGGCCGGGCTGAAACCCGAGGACGTACGGGTCGAGGCGGTCTTTGGGCGGGTCGGGGTGGAACGAACCCTCGAGGACACCACCGTGCTGACGATGACGCACGTGGAAGAGATAGACGGTTTGTACCGGTTCACTGCGACTTTCGTACCGGAACAGACGGGCCGTCTGGGGTACGCGCTCCGAATCAGCCCGAATCACTCCGACGAACCATTGACACGTCCGTGCACAACATTTATGAATTGGGCTTGATACCGAAGAGGATTCCATGGTAGATATGTGGGTGTAGGCGCACATCGAGAGTGAACGCGCCGCACTCGCCAAGACAGCCACTTCCCCCACAGTAACGGTCCTTCGGAAGCGTGGCCGATTTCCGCAAACTTCTCAGGAGAAAAGATCCCGCTTATGGACGGAGATCGTAAATACAAGCAGCACGGATACATGGACGTGGACCGCGATCTCAACGGTCGCGGAAGGGAGGAACGTCCGCGGAATCAAGGTCCCAAGCCCCCCCTCGACGTGACCGGCCCCCGGCTGCCGCGCATGGTGCAAACCGTCACTGCGGCCCGCTGCTGGAACTGCGCCACGACGCTGCCATCCGGGGTGGACTTCAATGGGGCCTGTCCGAAATGCGCCTCCCCCCTGCACTGCTGCAAGCAGTGCGCCCACTTCGAGCCGTCGACCCGGTTCCAATGTCTGAAGCCGATCCCGGTACGGGTCGCTTACAAAGATCAGGCCAACCAATGTGAACTGTTCTCCTCGCGAGTGACCGTGGCGCGCGAGGCGACGACTCCAGCGACGGCGCCGGTCGTCAACGCTCCGAGGACTCCCGCCGACGCCCGCGCGGCCTTCGACAGCCTTTTCAAAAAATAGCCGCCGGGCCCGCTGCGTTCCGCGGCCCGGGCGGAAGCCCGCGCCCGCTGTGCCTGCCGCAACTGCGCCGCGCTGTTATCCTGAAAGTCTTACCCCTTCATGTCTGTCCGTGAAACTGTAGAGGCCGAAGGCCACCTGATCGACTCCCATATCATGGAGCAGATCTTTGATACGGTGGTCGCCTTCAACGGCCGGTTTGAGGTCGAGCGATTCCACATCGGAAGAACCAACAGCGATCCGTCGCATCTGCGGCTGCGCCTGGAAGCCACTGACGCCCCGACGATGGAGAAAATGCTCGGGCAACTGCTGGGCCTTGGTTGCACCCCTGTTGAATCGGGGGACGCGGAAACCCAGGTGGTCGAGCGGGACTGCTGCGCTCCGGAGGAATTCTACTCAACCACCAATCACCGCACGCTGGTGCGGATCGGCGGCCGGTGGGTTCCGGTCGACAACCAGCGCATGGACGCTATGATCGTCGTCGCCGGCGGCTCGGCCCGCTGCCGCCGGCTGCGCGACCTGCGGGCCGGCGACAGGGTGGTAGTGGGAATGCGCGGCATCAGGGTGGTTCCCGAGTCAAAGGAGCGGGACCGGCTGCACTTCGCCTTCATGTCGAACGGGATCTCGTCGGAACGCCAGGTGGAGACCGCCGTGCGCGAGACGGCGGCGCTGCTGGCCCAGACGCGCCAGCAGGGACTGAGAATTGTGGCCGTGGCCGGACCCGTCGTGGTCCACACGGGCGGAGCGCGGCCGCTGGCGAACCTGATTCGAAACGGATGGGTGGACGCGCTGCTCGGCGGGAACGCGCTCGCCGTGCACGACATCGAATGCGCTCTGCTGGGGACCTCGTTGGGGGTCCGGTCCTCCGATGGCCGCCAGGAGGAGCACGGCCACCGCAATCACATGCGCGCCATCAACGCCGTCTACCACGCCGGCGGCATTCGCGCCGCCGTCGAGTCCGGACGGCTGCGGTCGGGCGTGATGTATGAGTGTGTGCGGGCCAATGTTCCGTACGTGCTGGCCGGAAGCCTCCGCGACGACGGTCCGCTCCCGGACACGATTACCGACATGAACCGCGCGCAGGATGCTTATGCAGACCAGCTGGCGGGAGCCGGCCTGGTGTTGTGCCTGGGTTCGATGCTGCATTCGATCGCCACCGGCAACATGCTCCCGAGTTGGGTGAAGATCGTCTGCGTCGACATCAATCCGGCGGTGGCGACGAAGGTGAGCGACCGGGGCACCGGCCAGGCCGTCGGTGTGGTCACGGACGTGGGTCTGTTCCTCGACCTGCTGGACCGGACGCTGCTGCCGGGCGGCGACCGGGGCGCTGCGCAATGAAGTCGAAGCGCGCTTATACGGAGGAGCACGCACGGTCCGGCCTGGATGCTCCGCTGCCCGCCATCGAGTGTTGGGAGAATCAGTATGCGGGCTATGAGATTACGATCTCGACTCCGGAATTCACCAGCGTCTGTCCGAAAACGGGACTGCCGGACCACGGCTCGCTCGTAATCACCTACATGCCGGACCGGTGGTGCCTCGAACTGAAGTCGCTGAAGATGTACCTGCTGGCCTACCGCAACCTGGGAATCTTTCAGGAGAACGTCGTCAACCGTGTGCTGGCCGATGTCGTCAGGGCCGCCAGACCGGTCTGGGCGAGGGTGGAGGGAGAGTTCACCCCGCGCGGCGGCCTGTATTCGAAGATGTCTGCTTGCTACCGCCGGAGAGGGAAAGACACGGGAAAACGCCACCGATGAATCCGGCCTCCGAGTTGCAGGACCTGATCCGCGAAATCCGGCAGAAGGTCCGCGCGCGCCACGCCGCGTCGGGTTCGGGCGATCTTCGCGTTCCCGATCTCACGCCGATCCTGCACGCGCGCGACAGCGCGTTCGGCAAGGTCGCCTCCATCGGCCGGGTGAATCCGCGGCCCGGCGGCGCGGTCAACGCCGCCATCCAGGCCGTCAAGCGGCTCGTCTCAAGGCTGCTCGACTGGCACGTCCGCGAACAGATCGAGTTCAACCGCGCCGCGATCGCCTCCACCGAAGCGATCCTGGCGGCGCTCGAGGAGAACAACCGCGTGCTTCGCGAACTGGGTTCCCGGCTCGCGGCGGTCGAGTCAGCTCGTCAGGCCACTGAGGTCCAACTTCGGGACACCGTGTCCCACTGGATTGCGTGGCGCTCGGAGTGGGAACGGAAGCTGGCGGCCAACGAGACCCAGTTCCTGCGCGGCGTGGCCGACCTCCAGGCGGCCTTTCAGCACCGGGTCACGCTGATGGACGGAAGCCACCGCGAAGCGATGGCGGCGCAGCACCGCGACTTTGAAGGCGCTCTGGCGCGGGCGGCCGAGCAGATCCAGCAAAAGCTTTGGAGCGATCTCGAGCGAATCCGGCGCGAGTACGAGTCGCTGATCCACGTAGAACTCCGCATGCTCCGGCAGCGGGCCGCCCTCGGCGCCGCTCCGCCGCCTGCCCCCGGCGCTCCGCCTCCGCTCGACTACTGGCATTTTCAGTCGAAGTTTCGCGGCCCGGAGGAGTACGTTCGGAAGAACCAGCAGTTCTACCTTTCTTGTTTCGCCGGCCGGGAGGTGGTGCTGGACCTCGGTTGCGGCCGGGGCGAGTTCCTGGAGCTGATGCGCGAACACGGCGTGGCGGCGCGGGGCGTCGACTCGAACGCCGAGTTCGTCGCGCTGTGCCGGAGCAAGGGGCTCGACGTCGAGCAAGGAGACTTGTTTTCCGCACTTGACGCTTTGCCCGACAAGTCGCTCGACGGGCTGTTCTGTTCCCAGGTGGTCGAGCACCTGCCCCCGCAACGGGTACCAGAACTGATCGGGTTGGCAGCATCGAAACTGCGCACCGGGGGCGTTCTGGCAGTAGAGACGCCGAATCCGGAATGCCTCGCCATTTTCGCCACTCACTTCTATCTCGACCCGACCCATACGCGCCCGATTCCGCCGCCGCTGCTTGCGTTCTATTTCGAGGAAGCCGGTTTCGGCCGGCTGTCCATACAGCGGTTCGCGCCGGCCGCCGAGTCCATGCCGGCGGTGAACGACCTTCCGCCCGGTTTCCGCGACACTTTTTTCGGCGCGCTCGACTACGCGGTGATCGGCTACCGCCTCACCTGATCTATCGCAAAGCACGGTATCGCCGCGATGGCAACATCGTCAGCACGATCGTCACGGCGAGCACGTGCATCAGTCCGGCGATCCAGAACACGGGCGCGTAGGAGAACTTCGTGACCAGGTAGCCGGTTCCGAGGTTGGCGATCACGCCGCCGACGGCGCCCCCCATCCCGGTGAAACCCGAGGCGGTTCCGACTTCGTGCGCCGGAAACAGGTCGGTCGGGATAGTCAGCAGGTTGGAGATCCAAAGGGCGTGCCCCATGGTCATAAAGCAGGTGACCACAATCGCCCAGTAGCCGTTAGGGGCGAAGGGAGCCAGGATGGCCATGGGCATCAGCGACGCGCCGCACACCAGGACGGCCTTGCGCGCCCGGTCGAGAGGCCATCCGCGGTCGATGAGCTTGCCCGAGAGCCACCCGCCGGCGATATAGCCGATGTCGCCGAAGATGTACGGCACCCAGGCGTAGGTGGCGACCATGCCCAGGTCGAAGCCCCGCTCCTTGCGCAGGTACTCCGGCAGCCAGAAGATCACAAAATAGAGAACCGGATCGGTGAAGAACCGCGCCAGGATCAGTGTGTAGCAGCCCCGTTGGCGGATCACGCTTTTCCAATCGACCGGCGCCGCCCGCTCGGCCTCCTCAGGCGGCCGCACGTGATCCTTCAGCCGGGCGTATTCCTCCGGCCGCAGCCAGCGGTTCCGGTGCGGCGGCTGATACAGGACCGCCCATAGAGCCAGCCAGACCAGACCCAGCGCGCCGGTCACCAGGAAGGCCCCGCGCCAGCCGTAGTAGAAGGTCAGCACGCCGACCAGTGGCGGCGCGATGGCGGATCCCATGGTCGACCCCGCGTTGAAGATCCCGATCCCCAGCGCGCGGCGCGAAGCGGGAAACCATTCCGAAACCGCCTTCGCCGCGGCCGGCCAGTTCCCCGGCTCGCAAAGGCCGAGCAAGAACCGGCATGCCGCCAGCGACCATTTGCCCACCGAGAAGGCATGAAGCATCTGCGCGGCCGACCACCCGGCGATGAACACCATGAAGCCGCGCCGGGTGCCGAGCCGGTCCACCACCGGGCCGGAACCGGCATACATGATCGCGTAGGCGAACATGAAGATCGCGACGATCCAGGAGTAGTCCTGCTCGTTGAGTCCAAACTCCTTGCGGACCTCGACCGAAACGACGGCCAGCGCCACTCGGTCGGCGTAGTTGATCATCGTCGCGAGAAAAAGCATCGCGGCGATAACCCATTGCATTCCCGGGATCTTCATCGGAATCCAAATCCTCCCACAGCCGAGCCGAGTGGACTGTCCCAGGGGTTGGGCTGAAGCGGAGGCTCGGTTACGAATCTGAGCCGGACTGTGCCGGCGGGTCCAGGGGCGGAAAACCGGTAGACGTGCCACCCGGCGGCGCTGTGCTCGCCCGACCCGACCTCGACGCCGTCGGCGAACACGCGAATCCGGGCGCGCTGCACTCTCTTAATGTAGTCCGGTCCCGCCAGCACGCTCACTTCAAACCGCGTGGTTCCCTCCGGTCGCCGGACTCTCGCTTCAGCCTCGGGCTTAGTCCATCGGAACTTCCCTTCGACGGGATACCAGCCGCGGCCCAGTTGCCATACTGGCATGGTCTGGGAGACCGTCACGTAGGTCTCGTCGGGCTGGTTTTCCCGGCGGCCGAAAGCCGTGAGCTTTCTCAACGCGGGATTCCAGCCCAGCACAACAACGGAGCGGGTCCAGAAATCGTCGGGAAGTTGCTCGCGCTGCTCCATCGAGATCAACTCGACCTCCCTGCTGTAGGCGATGCGGAGCGCGCCGAGGATGCCCCAGGCAGCGAAGTCTTCCGGGCGCCCGTCGTAGACGAACTGTTTTGTGTCCGGCCAGTCGCGAGGCAGGTGGTCGACCACGGCCTTATATTCGCGGCGGTCGGCGGCCAGCGTGAGTTCGGTCCGGCGATACTTCCGCAGATGCGCGTAGTTGAGAGGAATCCAGATCAGGAGAACAATCGCCGCCGCGGCGTGCGAGAGCCGGGAAGCTGCGGTGGCCAGGGCGAGGGACAGGAAGATCAGAGGCACATAGAGATAAGCTGGAGAGAGCCTGCCCGGGACGGTGAGAAGAGGGCCCAGCAGAAACGCGAACCCGGCAAGGCCGAACCACACGCGCCGGTCATTGACAAAGCGCGGCAGGGCCAGTGCGGCCACGCCCAGATAGGGATAAAGCAGCATTCGTGACACGTAGAATGACGTCGTGCGCACCAGGACCGGAATCGAGAACCGCGTGGCGTACGAACTGTCCGGCGGCTGCCTTTGCATCAGGGCGGAGGTGACAAAGGCCGCCGCGATGACGCCGAACGGAATCAGCTTCCGCCATCGCCTCCCGCCGAAAGCGTACTCATAGCCCGCCAGCACGAGAGCCAGCATCGCGGCGTGTTCTTTTGACTTGCAGGCTAGCCAGAAGAAGGCCAGCGCGAGAACAGTGCGTCCGGAAACGTAAGTGAGCAGCGCCAGCAGAACGCCGAGCGCGCACAACACGTCGAACACGTACATCGGCTTCCAGAATGCGTCCGCCACGGCGACCGGGAACAGGAAGAAAAACGCCCCGAAGACGGCTCCCTGCCAACTGATCTGAAATCGCCGCAGCAGGATCAGGACGAGAAGCGCGTTGACCATGTGAACAGCGTGCAGGAAGGCGACGTAGGCCCGGTAGTCGAAACCGGCGACGCGGACGAGGACGTGATACGCCAGATGGCCGACGGGCCGGAAATGGCTCGTACTATAAAAAGGCTTGAGGAATTCCCGGACAAATTCGCCGGGGGAAACACTCTTCGCCCAGGACAGCGTATCGAGGTCGTCGGCGGAGAAGTATCCCTCGTAGGCGCCCCGGTTTGCGGCCAGGAACAGCAGGACCGCCGCTGTGACGGCCACCGCAACCAGGAAGCGCCGCATCATCGGGCAGAGACTATCTGGTCTTCAACTCGACGAAGATCACCTCAAACGGATCCTTGCCGGAGTTCCGCTCGGCATGGACCGCGCGGCCGCCTCTCGTCACTGCGCCGGCCTTGTTCGTGAAGGAAGTGCCGCGGCCGTTGGCGAGCGTCGTGTGGACGGACTGGTCCGTCAGGTAGACTGTAACGCGGGGCAGGGCGTGTTCGTGGAGGGCGGTCTTGCGGCCCGGTTCGAGCCGGAAGCGGACAACGCGGACCTGGTCGTTCTCGAACTCCACGCGGTGGTGCTCGGGGTCGACTTTTACCGGGTCGCGTTCCGGGAAGGCCGGCGCCGGGCCGGCTTCCTGCTTCAATTCGATCTCGATGATGTTGTACCTGGTGCCGCCGACGTTCTCGCTTGTGTGCATGCCCCCTTTCGGATCCCAGCGGACGTCGCCGGCCTTGAAGACGATGTCCTTGACCTCGCCGTCCTCGAAAGCCAGTTTCATCCGGCCGGGGTCGAGGTGCACCATCACCCGGTTGACGTCGTGTTTGTGAAGCCTGCTCTTGTCGCCGGGCTCGTTGGTGGCGTGAACCACGCGCACCTGGGCGTCATTGAGGAGGACCTTGGCCGCCGGAAGGGCGGCCGGAACGAACGTAAGCGCCAGCGCGATCAGCCGGGTCATGTTCGCTCAGGATACCACCCCGTTAGCCCGGAGTTGCGCGAAGCGCCCCGCACCGCAACCCGGCGGGGTCCCAGAGCGTCTATGCTTGAAACAGTGCTGTACACGATGGGTGCGCTCCTGCTGGCCGGGGCTCTCGCCGCGGCCGCCCAGATCGGCGAGCCGGGCGGCTATCCCGCGCCGCGGCCGCGCGCGCCGGGAGCCGGCCCCGGCATCCCGCAGGGAGGAATCCCGACTCCGCGCCTTCCGGGCCGCAAGAAGTCCCAGCAAAAGAAGCGGCCGCCCGCCGCGGAGAACCAGATTGCGATTCGGGGAATGCTCCGGCGCCTGGAGGAGGGCCGCCTGATTATCGAGCATCCTGACGGGCGGATCATCCGCATGGTTTGGGACGACACGACGCTGTTCCAGGAAAAGGGGGTCGAAATCAAGCCCGCCGTGATTCAGCCAGGCGACCACGTCCTGGTGGAGGGCTCTCAGGACGACGAGGGAGCTTACTACGCCGGTCAGGTGACCCGGGAAAAGGAGGGCACGGAAGCCGAGCGTGCCACTGCGCGCGCGCCGGTTCCCGAGATGCCCACCCTCAGCGACGACAAGCCCGAGCCACCAAAGCGCGCCGACGGCCCGCCGCGGATGACGCGCGGCGGAGCCAGGCCGGAGCCGAAGCCGGAGGCGCCGCAGCAGGAGACGCGGGAAGAACCGGAGGCGCGCGAAGTCTTCACGATCGACGGAACGATTCCGGAATCCGCCCGCGACGCCGAAGCTCCGCCGCGGCTGGCGCGCGGGCCGCGGCCGCCCGGAACCCCGGCTGTTGTGGCCGTCCCGTCCGAGCCGGGCGTCGCGCTGCCGCCTCCGGCGCCGGAACCCGCCGTTGTGGCGGAGCAGGTGAAAGATCCGGACCCGCCGGACCCGCTGATCGAGAAAGCGCGGGAGGTGGCGCTCCACTTCGTCGACAGTCTGCCCAACTATACGGTGAAGCAGTTGACCACCCGCTTCTACACGACGAACTCGGGAAAGGACTGGCACGCCAAGGACCTCTTCGCTGCGGACGTCGTCTATGAAGGCGGCAAGGAACACTACCGAAACGTCACGTTGAACGGCAAGCCGGCGAAAGGGAAAGTCGAGCAGACGGGGGCTTGGTCCACGGGCGAATTCGGCACCGTGCTCAGGGAACTGTTCACCCCTTACACCGCGACCGACTTTCGATCCCGCGGTCCCGCGACGATTCTCAACCGCAGCGCCCGAATGTTTCAGTATTACGTGGACCAGGCCCGGTCGCGCTGGCACATCGCTTCGGTGTCGCAGACGTACTTCCCTGCCTACAAGGGAACTGTCTGGATCGATGTGAACACGGCGAAAGTGCTGCGGATCGAGATGCAGGCTCGCGGCTTGCCGCGGGAGTTTCCCTTCGATGTCGTCGAGTCGGCGACCGACTACGACTACGTGCGGCTCGGAGAAAGCCAGTTCCTGCTGCCGGCGCATTCAGAGACGCTGACCTGTATCCGCGGAACCTCCCGGTGCAGCAAGAACGTGATCGAGTTCCGGAATTACAAGAAGTTCGGCGCGGAATCGACGGTCACCTTCACCCCCTGAGGACAGCCGTTGTCTGCGGCTGGTCACGAGGGGTGAATTCTGACATCATGTTCGATTAGTATGCCAAACCTCTCCTCCCGACGTGAATTCTTGGCCTGGAGCGCGGCCATGATGGCCGTCCAAGCGGCTTCAAGCGAAACGCACCAGGCAACAGGCATCAAGATTGGCGAAGTGTCGCCGACCGGCGCCCGGGTGTGGGCTCGGCGGACCAAGGCCTCGGAGCGATACGCGGCCGGTGTCGCACCCCGGCCGGGACTCAAGGCTGCGACACTCCCGTTGCCCGCCGATGTATCCGCCTTGCAGGGCGCCTGCCCGGGCGACTCCGGGCAACTCCGGCTGACGGTCCGGACCGCGGCGGGCCGCCGCGTGGTAGAGACCGACTGGGTGACAGTGGGACCCTCAACGGACTTCACTCACCAGTTCGAACTGAACAAGCTCAGTCCGGGGACGCCGTACGCCATCACGGTGGAGACGCGGGGATCGTCGAAAACCGACGGAGTCGTGACCGGTTCGTTCCGCACTGCGCCGGCCGCGGATTCCGCGGCCCCGGTCGATCTGGCGATGTTGAGCTGCCAGAAGTACTCGCAGCGGGACGACGAACAGGGCTTCCATCTTTACGATTCGATCCGCCGCTGGCGCCCGCATTTCCTGCTCTCGGTCGGCGACAACGTCTATTACGATTCGGACGATCCGAAGGTGAATCATGTGTCGGTGGCGCGTCACCATTGGCACCGCATGTACAGCCTGCCGCGCGTTTCGGCCTGCCTCCGCGAGGTCCCCGGCTACTGGATCAAGGATGACCATGACTGCTACTCCGACGACTGCTGGCCCGGATATGTAAATGAAACAATGAAGCCCTTCACCTTTGAGGAAGGACTGAAACTGTTTCCCGAGCAGACGCCCATGGGGCCAAGGACGTACCGGAAGTTCCGATGGGGCCGCGGCCTCGAAATCTTCCTGCTGGAAGGACGCGACTGGCGGACGCCCAACGGCTCGCCTGACGGTCCCGGAAAGTCGATCTGGGGTCCGGAGCAGAAGAAGTGGCTTGAGGAAGGGATCGCCGCCAGCACGGCGCACTGGAAGATCATTGTGAGTCCGACGCCCCTGGTGGGTCCGGACCGGAAGAACAAGCACGACAACCATTCCAACGACGCGTTCACGCATGAGGGGCGCGAGTTCCGCGCCTGGCTGGCGAGGAACTCGCGCAATGACACGTTCGCCGTTTGCGGAGACCGCCACTGGCAGTACCACTCCGTGGATCCGGAGACGAAGGTCCAGGAGTTCGGCTGTGGCGCGGCCAGCGACTCGCACGCATCCGGAACCCCGGGCGAGGACCCGCGCATGCACCGGTTCCACCGCGTCAAGGGCGGGTTTCTGGCGTTCCAGGTCCGCTACGCCGGGTCCGAATCAACCCTGGTGATCGCTCATCGCAATGTCCAGGGCGAAGAAGTTTACCGCCAGAGTATGGTAAAAAAGATTTAAACAAGTTCTTGAATCCATGTTTTGGTTCCTGCAAAAGCCCCTGCCTGTGGGTACGTCTGCGCCTCCGTTTATCGCTCCCGATGAAGAGGGATCCGTCTTTGTCCTGAATCTCAACCGCAATAAGTACGTGATCCTGGTTTTCTATCCCGCCGACGACACGGCGCTGTGCACGAAGCAACTTTGCGAGATGAGAGACGGCTGGGACCGGATCCGGGCCAAGGGCGCGATTGTGGTGGGCGTCAATCCAGCCCCGGCCGACAGCCACAAGGCTTTCAAGTCCAAACACAACTACCCATTCCCCCTGCTGGTGGACAACGCCAAGCGGATCGCGAAGCTGTACAACTGCGGCGGCCTGATCGTGAACCGGACGGTCTACGTGATCGGCAAGGACGGAAAGATCCTCTACGCCAGACGCGGTAAGCCGAACCTGGACGAGATCCTGGCCGCGATTCCGGAGTAACCGCCTGCGCTCCGGCGGGTCTTCCGCCGCGATCAGGGGATGCGGACGGCGACCACCCCGACCGGCTGCCGCTGCGCGTTGAAGGCCACTGCCGCCACAAATCCCGACTTTGCGCTGATGACCTGCAACTGGGCCGGAGCGGCTGGCTGGCCCGCCGGCCCACCGGCGCCACCGCCTCCTCCGCCGGGGGGCATACCGCCACCGGGAGGGACTCCGCCACCCCCGCCGGGTGCCCCGCCTCCTGGCGCCTGGGCCGGCAACTGGCCGACAAATGCGACGCCTTCAGGATTGGGGACGATCACCGAGTCCTGCGACAACAAGTCGTAGATCACGAATTGAGAGCCGGCATTCTCGGCGCGGTTGGCCCTGCCGACAACTTTTCTGGTGTTCGGAAACACGCCCACGAAGTTCACGGAAACGAACCCGTTCGGGACGGGCATCAGGATCTGCCGTTCGTTCTCGAGGTCGAAGAAGACCAGCCCGCCATCGCCGGCGATCCGATTGGTCGCGACGGCGATCAACCCGGACAACTCCGGTTGAGGCACAATATTGCTGAAACCGTTGATTCCGGGCGGCAGATCCAGGCGGAACGCGGCGCCGGCGGCGCTGTCAAACACATACAGAGTGTCGGAGATCTGTTGGTTCACCGCGTCGGTGTTCACCGCGTACAAGTAGTCGTTGACGTCTCCGTTCGGACCGGCGGTGTTGACCTGTCCGGCTCCGGGAATGGCCACGGCGATGGCGGCTTTCGTCGCGAACGAGACCGCGATGAAGGCCTCGGCCGGGCAGGGCGCGCGGATGCCTGTTTCCGCGGTCCGGGAGGAGAACAGGGCGAGTCTCCGCGACAGTTCGAGATTGAACAGAGGGAACTGCGGGCGGCAGGTGGCCGCGAACCTTCCTTCGGGAAACTCAGTCAGAGCGGGAGTCAATTGCGGACCCGAAAACGTAACAAATCCATCCCGGGAGCCGTCCGTCTTTCGGGCGAGCACGAACCACGAGCGAGTGGTCTGGTCGAAGGCGTTCGGAAGGCGTTGCCGGTTCACCAGGGCCGCGGCCCCGCCGGGAGGCAGAGCTCCGCCGGCCCCAACGACAGCGGGCGGCAAGGCGGTTGTGAGGGGGACCCAACCCTCGGGGAAATCACGTGTGCCTGTGATGGCGCCCTGCTGATTGAGCAGTGCCACTTTCGCCTTCGAAGGCTTGTCGACCTGATCGGCGACGACCACCCCAAAGGCGCCCTGGTTCAGGTTCACGGGAACGGTGAGCGGTTCCTTGACGCCATCTCCGAGGTCGGTCGCCGCATTCAACAAGGCGGCGGCGCCGCCGGCGCCCGGCACGCCTCCAGCCCCTGCAACGCCGCCGGCGGCGACCTGGGCCTCCGCGACTTCGCCGGTTTCGATATTGACCGAGAAGGCGCGGGGCGGGGCGCCCGGCGCGACGGCGAGCACGCTTCCATCAGGTCCGGGGCCGATCTGTGAGGCCGCCGCCGGGAGTTCCACCGTCATCGGTTCGGGCTGCGCCGGATTGAACACGATCATTTTCGACGACAGGCCGGTTTGGGCGTCCCCGGAGGCGGGACCCACGAAGGAGGTCATCGACGGATTGTTGTTGAGGGTCAGCACGCCGGTGGGCGCGTTGGGTTGCGCGGCGATGAGACAGGATCCTATCCGCGCGGCCTGATTCCGGCCGAAATCAAACAGGACTGAGGGATAGCAGCCGTCGCTGGCCCTCGGGCCGCTGCCGACCACGTAATTGCCGCGCAGGTCCGACGACCGCAGCACTTGCACGGCGGCGCCGGGCGGATTCGGCAGATACTGAACGCGGACTCCCGCAGCCTTGCCATACAGCCCCCGATTTACCTGGGGATTGCCCGCTTCGATCGTGATAGCGTCCCCCGGTTCGGCGTCGGCGGGAAGGGTCACAGTCAGGTCATACTCGCCGGGGCTGTCCTTGGAGGGGGTCACGCGGGACGCCGCGGGAAGGCCTCCGATGTAGACCCGAACGGGAGTCCGCAAGGTTGCGTCGGAAGGTCCCGGCGAGCCGTTTGTCATGGGTGGATCAGTCTGGCCGAGCCCGGTGACGGGCACGACCAACTCTGTTCCGTTCACCGTGCCGGCTTCCCCGAATCCAAGGTCGTTCTTCGTGCGGATTCCGGCGAGGACATTCACAACACGGAGGATGGCCGCCCCGCTTTGCTGTTCGCCGCGGCGGACAACGACGGCTGCGAGCACACCTTGCTGGCCCGGCGCGGCCTGTGTTTCCCACGGCACTTGGCAAAGAATCCGGGTCGGGCTCACGCTGATCAGCGGGGCCGGACGGTTGTTGATGAGCACGCTGACGGGAGGGCTGCCGAGTTCGGTCGGCAGAGGAAAGCCCGTCGCCTTCACTTCCTGCACCGGACCGAGATTAATCCCCTGAACCAGCAGCAGACCGCCAGGGGTGACGCGGGTGGGAGCGGGCTCCAGCGTCGCCGCGTTGACAACCCCCCGCGGGTTGATGACAGGTGGTTGCGCCAGCGCTCCTGCTCCGAGACAGACCGCTACGATGCACCCAATACATCTCATAGTTCTAATTAAACACGGTTCCCGCGCTGTCGTTGCGGACGGGCTATCGGACCGAAAACGGCGTCTGAACCGCCGGTGTGGCGGCGTCGTTGGTGACAATCGAGACCGTGCCGGACCGGATGCCGGGTGCGGAGCGCACAAGCAGTTCGATCCGGCCGCCGGTCGGAATGGTTGTTGGGCCGCGGAAGTCGAGGATTCGGATCCCCGGATCGGCGCTGCCGGCCGCCATCAACATGAGCGGGCCGAATCCGGCGTTGCGGATGGCCATACGCCGGTCCCCTCCGGATGCCGGGAAAGTGAATTCCCGCGGCGCGACCGCCACTTCGGGCCTACTACGGCCCACGTTCACCGCGACCACGGAGGGAGGCGTCGCCGAAGAAGTGATCTGTATCAGGTAGAGCGATCCGGCGCGGGCGGGGAAGGATACCTCGCCGGTCGACGCCTCGCAGGCGACTTCCGATTCCCGCGTCGCCTCAAAGTCGTAAACGGCCACGACGGGATTGGATCCCGCCGCCCGCACGGCGATCGTCGAAGCCGTGTCGGCCACGAAGCCGAGCCAGGCCGAACGTCCGTCCTGCCGGCCCGTGCAGCGATGAACCGGGTCGGTGGCGACGGACGTCGCTGTCCGCATGTCGATGGCTACGTGGAAAGGCAGGGAGCCGACGGAGGCCGGATGCGATGGTTCATCCGCCGCGGCGGAGATGGCCCCCGGTTCCTGCACGACCGACACAGAGACGCCGTTGACGGCGACGGACTCCCTGCGTATGACAGGCTCGGTGTTTCCCTCCACGAGCAGGCGGAGCCGGCCCGGACCCGCGCCGTTGGGATTGGAAGCGATCCGAAGCCAGCCGACTCCGGAGAGGGCCGACCATTCGCAGCCAGCCGGCGCGGCGAGTTCGACTCCGGCGATCCCTCCGCCCGCTGGTACGGCGATCGAGCGGGCAGAGACCGTAACCAGACACGGCGGACCGCCCAGGCGGGTTCTCCAGAGGCCGCGGCCGTGAGTGAAGGCGAACAACCACGCACCCGAGGCGTCCGGCTGCGTGACCAGGTGATTGACCGAAACCGCAGGGAACGTGACGTCGTCGCGCTCCCAGCTTCGGCCCGCGTCGGCGGAAAGAAAGAGTCCGACATCAGTTCCAACGTAAAGAATCCAGTTCGGTCCGATGGCGATCGAGTGGGTGGGAGCATCGGGAAGGCCGGGAACGGGACTCCAGGTGATGCCGCCGTCCAGAGACCGGTAGAGATGGTCGTCGCCCGGGTCGCGATTGAACGAGCTGTAGGTGGCGTAGACAGTGTCCGGATTCGCCGGGTCGTGGAGCAGGGAAGAAACAACGCCTCGCCGGGGAACAGAGAACTCCCACAGGGTAGAGGAGTTGGAGCGCGAGGCTTCCCGGGTCCGGAAAATCTCACCCGTGCGGGAGCCCGCCAGCACGCGATCGGGGTCGGCCGGGTGCACGGCGAGGGCGGAAAGACTTCGTTCGGCCAGCGGGGCGCTCGCCGCCTGCCAGCTGGCGGCTCCGTTGACAGAGCGCCAGACCGACTTTCCGGCCGTCCACAGGCGCAGCGGGTTGGAGAGGTCCAGCAGGAACGGTGAGACGAACACGAAATCCGACCCGCGCTCGATGATTCCCGCCCGCGCCGCCGTAAACCGGGCGCCGCCATCGATGGATTTGGCCAGTCCGAAGTTCTGGCTGGCAGCGTACACGACGGAGGAGTCTTCGGGGTCCACGGCGGAGACGGTCCCATCGCCACCGAGGATCTCGCGCCAGGCGGCGGCGCCGGCGGCTTCGGCTCCCCGAAGTGTGCCATTGTCCTGGGCGCCGGCGACAAAGGCGCCGCCCCCGGGATAGACGCTGCCCTTGTAGAATTGCGCCACTGCGTACCCCTCGTTCCTGCTTTCCCAATGGATCTGGCTCAGGGCGCGGTTGCAGGGGGCGCGGTTGCTTCGCGCCGGCTGCGCGGCGGCGTTGGCGGTCCGGTAGATTCCGCCGTCGGTGGCGGCGTACAGGATCTGGTTGGAGTGTCCGTCGTAGCGCGGGTGAAAAACGATGGCGTGGTGGTCGGCGTGAGCGTACTGGGGCGATCCGTTCTCGGACCAGTAGGACGCCAGCCCCCAGCTGGCGCCGCCATCATCGGACCGGAACAGATCGATTCCGCCCGCCCAGACGCGATCCGAATTGGTGGGATCGACGGCGAGGGCGTTGTCATACGAGCCCTGATTTCCGGTGACCCGGCCGCTACTCCCGCACAGGGACGTGAAAGGGTTCGAAAGCAGCATGGTGTTGAGCGCGACGGGATCGTCATGGCGCACGCGCACCTGCCAGGATCCGGCCCGGCCGCCCTCGGTGGAGCGGTAGACCGCCAGCAAACCGTCTTCGTAGTCGCCCGGCTGGCGATTGGCAGCGAGGGCGTAGACTACATTCTGGTTCGACGGAGCGATCGCCAGCGAAGTGCGCGCCATGTTCGGGCTGGTGAGCGCCTCCACCCAACCTCCCGGCGAGGAGGCGTCCGGATTCACGAAGACGGAAGCCGGCAGCGACCGGTCCTCCCTGGGGTCGACCTTGTTCAACAGCACCGCGCCCTGGGCCGAGGTGGGCAGGCCGCAGGCGGCCAGCATGAAGTCCGCTCCGGTGTCGGTGCGGATCGCGATGTCCTGACAGCCGCGATGCGGAGGAGCGCGGTCCAGGATGCGTTGCCAGGTAAGCCCGCGGTCGTCGCTGCGGTGGATTCCGGTCAAGGTGGCCGCGTAAATTCTGTCGCTGCTGTGCGGGCTCACCGCCACCTTGTTGACATAGTAGAAGTCGGATCCATGGGTCGACGGAAGGGGCCGCCAGGTCTCGCCGGCATTTTCCGATACGAAGAGCCCCAGCCCGCGAACCGCGTCGGCGTTGACAAAGTACTCGCCGGTCCCGGCGTAAATCGTCCGGCTATCCTTCGGGTCGAATGCAAGGGCTGTGACGGCGAGGTTCGGGAGGAAGTCGTCGAGCAGCCGCCAGTGGCGTCCGCCGTCGGCCGACTTCCAGACGCCTCCGCTCACCGAACCGGCGTAGAGGATTTCCGGGTTGTCCGGGTCGATCAGCAGCGCCCGGGTACGCCCGCCAAAGTTGGAGGGGCCGAGTTGTTCCCACGCGCCGGCCGACGCGGTGCGCCGTCCCCGGACAGAGACGCTCATCCGCCGGGCGGCGGCGTGAGCGCTCCAGAGACGCTCCCACGGAACCGGTTCACCGTCAACCGAGCGGCGCTCGATCTCGTAGGCCGCCGCCTTTTCGGGCTCGTCGTAGGCGCGCCGGGAAGGAGGGCTCCGGCGCGCGCACGACGTCAGAATCGTGACGATCACGAGAGCGGACGCCAACCTGCCCGGCCGGCGCCCGATAGTGTTACTCCAGAGCAACCAGGTACTTCGGACGCAGCGCCCACTGGGAGCCCGTCTTGGTCACCACCAGCGATTCGGCGCCGGTCTTGTCTCCGAAGGTCCGCCGCCGCGACAGGGACTTGTCCGCCTCGCTGAGAGGCAGCGACGTCGCCGTCAGGGTCGCATTCACTTCCCGTCCCGTCGTCACGACCGCGATCGCGATGAAATAGGTCCCGGCCGGGGCGTTGGCGAGGGCGATCAATTCGTCTCCCCCGTCGGTGGCCGAGATGAAATCCGCCACCACGCGGCCGTTGTCCAGCGTCGGCGGCTGATTGAACCGCACGAACAGGTCGACGTCTCCGTCCCCCTGGAGTTTGATTTCCAGGCGTCCGGCCTGCGTCGTCGTGATGCGGAGGATGTTGGGGCCTCCCAGGAACGTCGGCGACTGGACCGGCGGAATGCGAAGCTGAACCGGTTCACCCGAGACGAGAACCGCGCCGCCGGCAGGCGGCGGAGCGGCGGCCGCGCGCTCGACCGTTGCCGTCACGGTCCCCTGGACGACGATTCCCGTCGTGAACAGGCCGAGTGAGATCACGTACGTGCCGGCGCGGAGCGCCGGATTGCTGCGCGGCGTGACGACGACAACTTCGTTGCCGGTCAGGGTTTCCGATGAATGATCGGTGATCAGTTGGCCATCCTGGACCACCGGGTCTTCGCCGAACCGGACAAACAGGTCGACGTCCGCGTTGGGTGTCGTCGTATTGACGCGAACCGTCAGGCTACTGGCGCCCTCCGGAACGTTGATGCGGAAGCTGTAGGGTCCATTGAACAGTGTTGGGTTTGTGACGCTCGGGAGCCCGAACCGCGTCGGTGTCCCCGAGGTCAGGGTCGTGGGAGCCGTGGGAACGGGCGGCTGGGCGCCGCCTCCGCCCGGGGGAGGAGTCGTGCCCGGCGCCTCGACGGTCGCCGTCAGCGTGACTTCCGCCCGCACCCCGGTGGTAAATAGCGCCAGGGCGATGTAGTAGAGGCCGCCCTGGAGCCTGGGCGTCGTCGTCGTATCAATCACAATCGTCTCGTTCGACACGTCGCCCTCGGAGCGAAAATCGGACTGCGGTCGGCCTTGCGCATTTAGCGTAGGGGGCGTGTTGCGGCTGACGTAGAGATCGAAGTCAGCGTTTGCGGGACTCGCGTTGGAGAGCGTGATCCGCAACCGCGTCGCGTTGTCGGGGACAAGGATGCGGAAACCTTGGTCGCCGCTGAAGAACTGACCGGAAGGTCCGGGCAATGGGCCGGCCTGGAAGCGGACCGCCTGGCCCGAGGTCAGAAGGGTACCTGGGCCGGCGGTGCTGCCTCCGGTTCCTCCACCCGTACCGCCGCCGGTTCCGCCGCCTGTCGGGCACCCGCCCGCCGGGGCCTGCGCCGTGCCGCCGGGAACAACGCTGGCGGTGACAAACCCGTCGATGGTGCGGTCGAAAGTGGTTTCGTTGACGATCGCGATGTAGTAGGGCCCGGCGCGGAGCGGCGGATTCGAAGCGCTGGAAATGGTGAGGATCGTGTCATCAGACCGCGTTGGCGCGAAGTTGTCGGCGATGATGTTGTTGCCCTGTAGTTGCGGCGCCTGGCAGATGCGGGCCACGAATCGGATCAAGGCGTTGGACCGGACGCGGATGTCCAAACGGGCCGGTCCGGCCGGCACGTTGATCAGGAAGAGTTGATCCGCGCCTGAAAACAGAGTTGGTTGCGATACGGCGGGCAACGTGAACCGCCGTTCGACGCCGGAAGTGAGAGTCACGGCGGTGACGGGGACCACCCCGGTGTCGATGGTGACCCGAAGGGTTCCCTGGATCCGAATCCCGGGCGTGAACACGGCCAGCGTCACAAAGTAGGAGCCTTCGCGGAGAGGCGGAGTCGATCCCAGGGTAACGGTGACTGTTTCGTTGCTGGATAGCGTGGTGCCGCCATGATCGTAGAGGGCGACTCCCTGCTGCACCTCGACGATATTGTTGTACCGCGCCAGCAGGTCGACGTCGACGTTTGGAGTCGAGACCTCCATCTGGATCTGCATTCGGTTGGCGCCGCGCGGCACGTCGATCCGGTAGATAGGCAGAACCAGGGTGCCAGCCGCGGTGACGGGCTCGATCGTGAAGGATCGGGGCTGTCCGGCGGTCAGAGCGACGATGTTCTGCGCCGGTGGCGGTGTGGGAGTCGGCGTGCCCGTGGTGATGGACACGAGAATGTTGCCTTCGACCGGTGTCCTGGTTGTGAACAACGCCAGGGCTATGAAGTAGGTGCCGGCGCGAAGCTGCGGCGGAGTGAGCACGATCGTCTCGTTGCCGGTGGGACCGGTGGCGCGGAAGTCGTGAACAATCCCAGTCTGATCCAGGACGACGTCCGTACCGAACCGGACGAAGAGGTCCAGATCGGCCGTCGCCGGGCGGGTCGTCGTCAGGCGAATCTCCATCCTCGATGCGTTCGCAGGAACGGTGACACGGAATCCGAAGTCTCCGGAAAACAAGGTCGGGGTTTCCACCTCGGGCAGGGTGAACGTGCGCGCCTGGCCGGACGTCAGGTTGTTGCCTGTGTTTGCGGCCGGCGGGGGCTCGGTCGGCGCGCGATCCTCCAGGAACGACCGGATGGACTGGAAATAGGCCTGGAATCGCCCGTATCCGTCGAAAGTCGGAATCAGGTCACAGATGGTGCGTCCCGCTGGCGGCCGGGGCCCATACGACAGGTTCCCCACGACTTGTCCTTCGCTGTTGAACAGCGGCGAGCCCGAGGAGCCGCCTTCGGTGATGCCTTCGCGCCAGCCGACGGAATAGTAGAAAGGCTCGGGTACGCCACGAATCGGCACGTGCTCGATTCGTTCGCCGAAGGAGATGCGCTTGAAGTCGCCGTCAGGGTGGTGGATCCCCACCAGGGCGGTTCCGATCGGGACCTCGTTGGCGTTCCATCCCGCAAACACGACATTCGCCGCGGCCGGAATGCTGTTGAGCCGGATCAGCGAGAAGTCTCCTTCTTCGCGCGGGCCGGTGACCAGCAGCGTGGAGCCATTGGATTGCGGCAGCGTGTTCAGCGCCGGCGGACGTCCGTTGCAGGTCGCCGTCTGAAAGTTCCAGACGGCCACCACGCTGCGCGCCTCCGCGCTGTTGCTGATGCAGTGATTCGCGGTCAGGAAGTACGGAATGAGGCTGTTGTTGCGCGTGTTCAACAGGGAGCCCGAGCAAACCGCCGAACCTCCCGCCGTCTCAAACGCGATGAGAGCCACCGAGCGGGCCATTTCAAGAAACTGCGGCCGGCACGTCAGGTCGACATTACAGGAGAGAGCCGACCGCTCGCTGGCCGCGTCCAGGCTCAGTCCTCCCGCCGAGGAGGGGGACTTTGGCACGATGGAATCCCAGATGTGAGAAATCTTGTCGACGCGGAAGGGGAGGGTATCTCCAAGTCCCGCGGCGGGCTCGAACTCGACATAAATCTGATCCGCGAAGATGATCTCGGACCAGAATTCGCCGTCGCCGTACACACCCCGCCCGGTGTAAGGGCCGGCCACGGTCGCCTCGGCGCCCTCTCCTCCGTGGATCCAGACCGATCCCTCCCCGACGTCGAAGCCTTCAAAGTGCACGCGGATGCCGGTTGCGCCCGGGGACTCGATTCCGGCGCGCCAGAACCGCCTTCCGCCGCCGAGCGAAATCCAGTGGCCGCTGGCGGCCCAATCGAACGGCGCCGCCCTGTGGATCCCGGCCAGCGCGGTGCCTTCCTTGGGCCGGACCGACTCGATGTCGTTTGCCGTCAGCGGCTTCAGACGATATGCCGGACCCGGTGCGACGGCCGCTCGCCGGCTGGGCAGGGACCGCAGTTTGGCTTCGAACGCAGCCTGCCGGACCGATTCGTCGCCCTGGATTGAGAGCGACTTCACCGATCGGGGCCCTTGGGCAAGTAGTGCGGCTGCGCCTCCGAGAAAAAAGACGACTATACGTCTGTACATGGCTCCTGTCATGATACGGCGGGTTCCTTCCAGAATCCAGAGCGAAAACAGTTAGGATCAGTCCTCCTGAATGTCTAAGCGGAAAACGGAGTAAAATAAGGTCATACCCCCTGAACTGACAGAATCCCGGGCTTCGCCATGGCCGGAATCCCGGTCTGTCGAGGCCAGCCGACCCCATGGAATCACAGGCTTAGTTCTGCTTTCCGTGGGCCACTTCTTTATCGACCTGTATTCCGGGGCCCTCGGCGCGCTCCAACCACGGCTGGTCGAACAAATGGGCCTTTCCCTTACTCAGGCCGGGATACTCGGAGGCCTGCTGGTTTTCTCGGCATCGCTTTGTCAGCCGCTGTACGGCACGCTCTCGGACCGGTATGGGTCTCGTCTGTTTACCGTGCTGGCGCCCGCCGTAGCGGGACTCTTTATCTCCTGCGTTGGAGTCGCTCCGAACTATGCTGTCCTTGTGCTGTTCGTTCTCCTGGGAGGAGCGGGAATCGCGTCTTTTCACCCTCAGGCGTCCGCTTGGGTGACGCAAGGCGTGTCGACGTCACGCGGAACGATGATGGCGGTGTTCATCAGCGCGGGAACGCTCGGAATGGCATTCGGTCCGACGTATTTCTCGTTCATGCTGCAATGGCTGGGGCTGGATCGGCTCTGGTGGGCGTCGGTTCCCGGGCTGTTGTGCAGCGCGATGCTTTGGCAGGCGCTCGGACCTCCACCCCGTCCGGCCAGCAAAGGCCGGCTGATGGATCTCGGATCGCTGCGGGTTGTCTGGAAGCCGTTGTCACTGCTTTTCTGGTGCGTGTTCATTCGCTCGATCGTCCAGGTGACGTTCGCCCAATTGCTGCCGCTGTATTTGCACCGGGAGCGCGGCTTTTCAATCCCGCTGTCGAACTACACGCTGTCGGCCTACCTGGCGTTCGGCGCCCTCGGAGGTTTTCTGGGCGGACGGCTGACGGATCGCATCGGCGGCCGGAAGGTCATCATGATTTCCATGCTGGGGACCGTGCCGCTGCTGCTGCTTTTCTTTCTGACCACAGGCTGGCTCTCGATCCTGGGACTGCTGGCCGGCGGGCTGATGCTGCTGTTCACGATTCCGGTGAATGTCGTCATGGCCCAGGAACTGGCTCCGGGCCGAACCGGAGTGGTGTCGGCGCTGATGATGGGATTCGCCTGGGGCACGGCGGGGTTGTTGTTCGTGCCACTGACCGGAAGGCTTTCCGAGACCTGGGGCATGCATCCGGTGATGGCGTCTCTGAGTCTGTTTCCCCTGATCGGGTTCGCCCTGGCGAGAGCCCTGCCGGAGCCTGGACGTGGGTGACCGGCGGGAAAAAGCGGTCTGCCTGGTCAGCGGGGGACTGGACTCGGCGACGAGTCTGGCATGCGCGCGACGCGACGGATTCGACTGTCATGCCCTGACCTTGGACTACGGCCAGCGCCACCGCGTGGAACTCGAGGCGGCCCGCCGGATCGCCCGGGTGCTCGGAGCGCGGGAACACCTCATTTTGCGCGTGGACCTGCGGCAATTCGGCGCCAGCGCTCTGACCGCCGAAATCGATGTGCCGAAACGGCGTGAGGGCGAGGAAGCGCCCGCCGGAATTCCGATCACCTACGTTCCGGCACGCAATACTATATTCCTGGCCGTGGCGCTGGCGTGGGCCGAAGTTCTCGAAGCTTCTCATCTTGTCCTGGGAGTCAACGCCGTCGACTATTCCGGTTACCCGGACTGCCGGCCCGAATACATCGACGCCTTCGAACGCATGGCGAACCTGGCGACGAAGGCCGGCGTCGAGGGGCGCACGCGCATCCGGATTCACGCTCCGCTAATCCGGCTGACCAAGGCAGAGATCATCCGCCTGGGCGCCGACCTCGGGGTCGACTTCTCGATCACACATTCCTGCTACGACCCGGATCCCGCCGGCCGTCCCTGCGGCGCATGCGACTCGTGCCTGATTCGCAGGCGCGGGTTTGCCGAGGCCGGGCTGGTGGATCCGCTCGAGTACCCCTGATGTTCATAGCGGAGACGTTTTTCTCGATCCAGGGCGAGGGCTCGCTGATCGGTGTGCCTTCCGTGTTCATCCGGACCAGCGGCTGCAACCTCCGGTGCGTCTGGTGCGACACGCCTTACACCTCGTGGCGGCCGGAGGGGGCGCACCGGACCGTCGGCGAGCTGCTGGCGTACGTGGAATCGCACTCCCGCGGCTACGTCGTCATCACGGGCGGAGAGCCGATGATCGCCCCGGAGATTGTGGAGCTGACGCGCGGGTTGCGCGCGCAGGGCCAACACATCACGATCGAGACGGCGGGGACCGTGTTCGCGCCGGTCGCCTGCGACCTGATGAGCATCAGCCCCAAGTTGGCCAACTCGACGCCGCGGGGGGAGTGGGGTGAACGGCATGAAGCGCTCCGTTATCAGCCGGGCGTGCTTCGGCGCCTGATGGCGGACTACGAATATCAGTTGAAATTCGTGATCGCGTCGGAGGACGACCTGCCCGAGGTTGGCGGCATCGTGGCGGACCTGGGAGCCCCGGCGCACAAGGTCATCCTGATGCCGGAGGGGACCAGCGAGGCGGTGCTAAGGGAACGCTCGCTCTGGTTGTCGGAGATCTGCAAACAGGAAGGCTACCGGTTTACGCCGCGCCTACATGTTCACCTGTACGGGAACCGCCGCGGAACATAGCCGCCGCACCCTTCGGCCATCTTCCGCCGGAGCAACGATATGCGCGCCCGCGGCGGGCCGCCATGATACATTGAGAAAGACCCCCTTCCACGCTTCGATGCAGGAATCCACCCTCAACGGGAAGGACGCGCTCCGTCCCGGCGCTCGCTTCGACCGCCTCGTCGAGATCATGGCGCGGCTGCGTGCGCCGGACGGCTGCCCGTGGGACCGCGAGCAGTCCTTCGCCACGCTTCGCAGATATCTGCTCGAGGAGACGTACGAAGTGCTCGACGCCATCGACGCCGAAGACTGGGACGGCCTTGCCGAGGAACTGGGGGACTTGTTGCTGCAACCGGTGTTTCTGGCGCAGATGGCCTCCGAACAGGGCCGCTTCTCGATCGCCGACTCGCTCGACGCCATCAACACGAAGCTCGTGCGCCGCCACCCCCACATCTTCGGCGACGCAGTGGCGCGAACGCCGGACGAGGTGAAGGATCGCTGGGACAGGATCAAGGCCGAGGAGAAGCGCGAAAAAGGAATGGCCGAAGGAGGCCTGCTCGACTCGGTTCCCCGCTCTCTCCCCGCTCTGGCGGAGGGCCAGGAGATCGGCCGCAAGGCCGCCGGGACCGGATTCGACTGGCCGGACGTCAACGGCGTGCTGGCGAAGCTCCACGAAGAGCTCGAGGAACTGCGCGTGGCCAGAGAACAGGGCGACGCAAAGCACGTCGAGGAGGAGCTCGGAGACATTCTCTTTGTGATGGTGAACCTGGCGCGCAAGCTGGATATCGACGCCGAACACGCCCTGCGCGGAGCCAACGCCAAGTTCAGGCGGCGGTTCGGCCGGCTGGAGCGCAGATTAAGGGAAGAGGGACGTTTCGGCGAGGCGACCCTCGAAGAGATGGAGGAACAGTGGCAGCGGGCAAAGCAGGACCGGTGATCTCGATCCGGCCGCTCAGCGAGCCGGGCGAGTTTCGCGAAGTGGTCCGGCTCCAGCAGGAAATCTGGGGCTTTTCGGCCGAAGACGCCCTTCCGGTGCGTCTGTTCGTCGTCGCCCGCAAGATCGGCGGGCAGATCTTCGGCGCCTTCGATGGCGAACGCATGATCGGATTCTGCGTCTCCCTTCCCGGCCTGCGCCACGGAGGCGGCAACTACCTGCACAGCAATATGTTGGGCGTCGAGGAGGGCTACCGGGACCGGGGAATCGGAAGAATGTTGAAGCTGGCTCAGAGGGATGACGCGCTGTCGCGCGGAATCGGGTTGATCGAGTGGACCTTCGATCCGCTGGAAATCAAGAACGCCTACTTCAACATGGAACGGCTGGGAGCCGTGGTCAGACGGTATGTGCTCAACCAGTATGGAGTGACGTCGAGCGCTCTGCACGGCGGGCTGCCCACAGACCGCTGCGTGGCGGAATGGCATCTGACCTCGGCCCGGGTCACGGCCGCCCTGCGCGGCCAGCCGGTTCCGCGGCCGCCCATCGAGGAGCGGATCGAGGTTCCGCTGGCGTCCTCCGAGCCCCGCCGCGAGATCCAGAAACGCGTGAGCGACCGATTCCTCGAGTGTCTCGGGCGCGGGCTGACGGTGGTGGGCGTTGAGAAGTCGGCCGCAAGCGGCGCGTACCTGTTGGGACATTGGGAGCCGGAATGAGCTATCGCATCGAACGCATTGTGCTGCGGGAGATCCGCCTGCCGCTGGTGCATTTTTTCGAAACCAGTTTCGGCCGCACCACTGCGCGGAGGATGGTGATCGTGGAGGCGTGTTCCGGGGGCGTGTCCGGATGGGGCGAGGTCACCTGCGGGGAGAATCCGTTCTACAACGAGGAATGGACCGAATCGGCGTGGATGATCGTCCGTGATTACGCCGCGCCGCGCGTGGTTGGAAGGGACCTGACTGACGCCGGCGAGGTCAACGGCCTGACGGCGCACATCCGCGGCCACAACATGGCGCGCGGAGGACTGGAAGCGGCCGTCTGGGACCTCCAGGCCCGGCTGAACGGCAATCCTCTGTACCGCGAGATCGGCGGCGGCGCGCGGCGGGAGATTCCCTGCGGCGTCTCGATCGGAATTCAAAACACGGTCGACGATCTGTTGCGGAAGATCGAAGCCGAACTGGCCGACGGCTACCAGCGCATCAAGATCAAGATCAAGCCCGGCTGGGATGTCGACGTGATCCGCGAAGTGCGGCGGCGATTTCCGGCGATCAAGCTGATGGCCGACGCCAACTCGGCCTATACGCTCGCCGACATCGACCATCTCAAGAAGCTCGACGAGTTCTACCTGATGATGATCGAGCAGCCCCTGGCGCACGACGAGATCATCGACCACGCGACCCTTCAGGCCCGTCTCGACACTCCCGTGTGCCTGGATGAGTGCCTGCGCTCGGCTCACCAGGCTGAGCAGGCGATCCGGATGCGGGCCGGCAAGATCATCAACATCAAGCTGGGCCGCGTGGGCGGGTTTGCGGAAGCCAAACGCGTGCACGACGTCGCGATGGCCCACAACGTTCCCGTCTGGTGCGGGGGCATGCTCGAGGCCGGCATTGGCCGGGCGCACAATATCGCGCTGGCTACGCTGCCGAATTTCGTCCTGCCCGGCGACGTGTCGGCGAGCAGGCGCTACTGGTCCCGCGACATCATTTCCCCGTGGGTGGAGACGACCCCGCGCGGAACCATCGAGGTGCGCGACGAGCCCGGTTTCGGATATCCGATCGACATGGAGTTCCTCGATTCGGTGACCGTCCGCAAGGAGACGGTGCCTTGAGGCGCGGGACGGAGGGAACGGGTCGGACGGCCCGCGGCTGCGTTGAAGGTTGGGGCGCGCCGTCCCGGGGGCCGGTCCGGTGAGCGCGTTTCTCACGCTACTCCGCCGGAACAGGAACTACCGCTACACCTGGCTTGGGCAGATCGTCAGCGAAGTCGGCGACCACTTCAACAACATCGCCGTCTTCAGCCTGGTGATGAAGCAGACCGGGTCGGGGCGGGTTGTGAGCGGAGTTCTGCTGGCGCGCGGGCTGGCGATGCTGCTCGGAGGACCGCTGGCGGGCGTCCTGCTCGACCGCATGGACCGGCGCAGGATGATGATCTACAGCGACACGTTCCGCGCCGTGATCGCGCTCTGCTTCGGTTTCTGTCTGGTGTACCCCGCCACCTGGCTGTTATACGCGCTGAGCGCGCTGCTGATGCTCGCTTCTCCGTTCTTCACGAGCGGCCGGTCGTCCATCCTGCCGCGCATCGCCAGCAAAGAGGAACTGCACACGGCGAACTCCCTCACCCAGACCACGCAGTGGACGAACCTGGCGATCGGGATGTTCCTCGGCGGGGCGAGCGTGGTCAGCTTCGGCTACGAGTGGGCTTTTCTGCTGAACGCCCTCTCGTTTGTTTTCTCGGCCGCCTGCATCTCACAACTCCGCATCGAAGGCGGCTTCAAGCCCCAGTCGAACTCGCTGACCGAGCAGGACGTTGTGCGGCCGTGGCATGAGTACAAGGAGGGGCTCGCCTATATGCGCAGCGTTCCGTTCATCTTCTCGATGGCCCTGCTGGCCGTCGGGTGGGCGAGCGGAGGGGGAGCGGCGCAGGTCTTGTTCTCGATATTCGGCGAAACGGTCTTCCAGCGGGGGGCGAGTGGAATCGGCACGCTCTGGGGCTGCGCCGCCCTGGGCCTGATCGCCGGCGGAGCGATCGCGCACCGGATCGGCCCGCGGCTGAGCTTTCCCGCCTATCTGTGGACCATCGCGTTCTGCTACATTTTGCATGGAGCCGCCTACGCCGTCTTCAGCCAGATGGAAAGTTTCGAGTGGGCGCTCCTGTTCATCGCGCTGTCACGCATGGCGGTGGGAGTGAGCTCTGTTCTTAATCTTGGCAAACTGCTGCGGCACGTCGAAGACCGCTACCGGGGCCGGGTTTTTTCGACCTTCGAATCGATGAGTTGGGGCACGATGATGCTGTCGATGACGGCGGCCGGCTACGCGTCCGACTATTACGGTCCCCGGACGATTGGTTTCTGGTCCGGCGTGATCAGCGGTAGCACGGCGATCTTCTGGATCTGGGCCATCCTGGCCGGAAAACTGCCCGAGCCGCCGCCGGCGGGAATCGACCCGGACGACGTCGAAGTCCACGGAGATCCGAATGTTTGAGCCTCTGGAGGGAAAAGTCGTCCTGGTGACCGGCGCGGCTCGCCGGATCGGCCGCGGCATCGCGTTGCGGCTGGCGCGGGAAGGGGCGCGCGTCGCGATCCACTATGGCCGTTCCGAGGCGGAGGCCATCGAAACCGCGCGGGAGTGCGGAGGCGCGGCGCTGTTCCGCGCCGACCTGGAAAAAGTGGCCGAGATCGAGAAACTGTTCGCCGACGTGGCCGCGCGATTCGGGAGACTGGACGGTCTGGTCAACAATGCGGCGCGGTTCACGCGATTTCATCCGCTCGAGGTGACCGAGAAGGATTGGGATTTCATCCACAGCGTGAACCTGAAGGCCACGTTCTTCTGTTCGAAGGAGGGCGCCCGGCTGATGTTGCGGGGCGACGGCGGGCGGATCGTCAACATCAGTTCGCTTGGCGGCATCCGGCCCTGGGCCGAGCACGTCCACTACTGCGCTTCGAAGGCGGGCGTGATCCACATGACCCGTGCGCTTGCCAAGGCGCTGGCGCCGCGCATCACGGTGAACTCCGTGGCGCCCGGCGTCATTCCGTTTGACGATCTCGACGAACGGAGCATCCCAATGGTGGAAGCGACGCCGGCCGGACGGCCGGGAACCGCCGACGAGGTCGCCGACGCGGTGGTCTATTTTCTGACCGCGACGAAATTCGTGACCGGACAGGTCATTGCCGTGGATGGGGGACTGAGCCAGCGAGCCTGAACATCCGCGCGTGCGGGCTCAGGCCAGGATCTGGCGGATGACGTTTCCGTGAACGTCCGTGAGGCGGAAGTCGCGGCCTGCGTAGCGGTAGGTGAGCCGGGTGTGGTCGAAGCCCAGGCAATGCAGAATGGTCGCGTGAAGATCGTGGACGTGGGTCCGGTTTTCGACCGCTTTGAACCCGAACTCATCGGTGGCGCCCCACGTCATGCCGCCCTTGATGCCGCCGCCGGCCAGCAGCACGGTGAAGCCGGGCGTGTTGTGATCGCGGCCGCAGCCAAGCTTTTCGAGTCCGGAATTCTGGATCATGGGCGTGCGCCCGAACTCGGAACCAATCAGGATCAGGGTCTCTTCGAACAGTCCACGGGCCTTCAAATCGTCGACCAGAGCCGCAATGGGACCGTCCGTCTTCGCGGTAAGTTTGGCGTGCACGCGGATGTCGTCGTGATTGTCCCAGGGTTGGCCGTTGCCGTAGTAGATCTGGACCATGCGGACGCCCTTTTGAACCAGCCGCAAGGCCAAAAGACAACCGCGGCCGAAGTCGGAGATCTCGTACCGGGCGCGAACCTTCTCCGGCTCCTTGCGAATGTCGAAGACATCCATCGCCTCCATCTGCAACCGGAAAGCGGTCTCCATGGATTGCACCGACGCCTCCAGTTGCGGCGGCGAGCCGGCGCGCTGGATGTACCGCTGGTTGAGCTGGTCGAGCAGAGCGAGCTGGCGGCGTTGCTGATCCGGGGAGAGCTCGGTGTTCCGCAGGTTCTGGATCAGCTTCTCTGGCTCCACCGCGCTGTTGGCGATATGGACGCCCTGGTAGGCGGAAGGCATGTATCCGGAGGTCCAGAGAGAAGATCCGAGCACGGGAAATCCCGGGCAGAGGACGATGAACCCCGGCAGATTCCGGTTTTCCGTGCCCAGACCGTAGGTGACCCAAGCGCCCATAGAGGGCCGGCCAGGCAACTGATGGCCGCAGTTCATGATTTGCAGCGACGGTCCGTGATTGCCGGAATCGGTGTACATGGACCGGATCACGCAGAAATCGTCGATTCGCTTGGCGACCTCCGGGAAGATCTCGCTGACCTCGATGCCGCTCTGGCCGTGCTTGCGGAACTCCCAGGGCGACCGCATGAGATTGCCGGAAGCACGATCCGTTTTGATCTTCGGACCCGGCATCGGCTGCCCATCCCACTTCGCCAGAGCGGGCTTGGGGTCGAAGGTGTCCACCTGGGACATGCCGCCGTTCAGGAAGAGAAAAATGACGTGCTTGGCCTTGGGCGCGAAGTGAGGCTGGCGGACAGCGAGCGGGTCGCTGGTTGCCGACTGCAGCATCCCCTGCAAACCGGTCATTCCGAAGCCCGCGCCGAGCGATTGGAGGAAGTCCCTCCGGGAGAACGCCATCATGTGTTTCGCCTTCCTTCCTGGTTCCTGTTGTTGGTCCTAGTTCAGACTGGTGAACTCGGCCGAGCCGAGCAACGCCTGGAGATACTGCTCCCAGGAACTTCCGCCCGCTGCCACGTATTGTAGTCCAAGAGCCGCCTCCTGTGGATCCGGGGCGCGCCCGTAGAGGAGTTGATACGCCCTCCGGATGCGGGCCGCCGAATCCGGGCCGGCCTCGCGGGCAAGCCTGTCTCCCAGCGCGCGCGCCTGCGACTGCACGAACTTGCTGTTGAGAAAGAAGAGCCCCTGCAGCGGACCGACCGTCGTCGGGCGGGCTTCGGAAGTGGCGTTGGCATCGGGAAAGTCGAACAGCGCCATCGTCGAATCCAGCCTCGTGCGGCTCACCGTGACGTAGACCGTGCGGCGGCAGTTGTCTTCCGAGAGGGGCTGGGCGGGACCCCCGGCGGTGGCGTCGAGCCTGCCGGAAACCGACAGGATGGAGTCGCGGAGCGATTCGAGGTCCAGGCGCGGCCGGGCGTTCGCCCTCCACAGCAGTTTGTTCTCCGGGTCGGCCTGCGCGGCGGCTTCGGAGTGCGCCGAGGACAGCGCATACGTGTTGGAAAGCAGAATCTCGCGGTGGATCGCCTTGATCGACCAGCCGGATTCGACAAAACGCGCCGCCAGCCAGTCAAGCAGCTCGGGATGGGTGGGCCGTTCGCCCATCTGTCCGAAGTTGGAAGGCGTGCGGACGATGCCCTGGCCGAAGTGGTGCTGCCAGATGCGGTTTACCATCACGCGCGCGGTGAGCGGATTGTCTGGTGAAGCAATCGCCTGCGCCAGCTCGAGCCGTCCGCTTCCCCGCGTAAATCGCTTCGGCTCGCCCTCCGAGAGCACGGTGAGAAACCCGCGCGGCGCCACTTCCCCGAGGTTCTTGCCGTCACCGCGAATGGCGATCCGGGCGTCGGCGGGCTTGTCGCTGTCTTTGAGGGCGTGCAGGAAAGGATAGAGCGGCGGAAGGTCCTTTTCGAGTTCCTTCAGTTCGGCGCGAAGCGTTTCAAGATGGCTTCGGGCGAATCCGCCGAGCCATCGTTCGAGGTCCTTGCCGCCGTAGTAGTAGATGCCCGCCGGGGCGCGGTAACCGTCGATGTTGTAAGGCCCCGAGGCCAGTTCGCGCCATTGGTAGAATTTGAGCACGGGCAGCGACACGATGTTCGTGTACTGCCGCGTCCGCTCGTCCTTCATTCCCTTGCGTCCGCCGAAGGCGACGTAGTTCTTGTCGTCGACCTCCCGCGCCTCGTCCAACAGGTCGAGTACGAATTTCTGGTAACGCGCGGCGGCGGCGCGGACCTGGTCCTCGGCCGGGTTTCCGGACGTGGCCTCGTACCACTCTTTGAGATACGGGTGTTCCTTGTTGGTGTCTTTCAGATAATTCGCCCAACGGCCGAGCGTTTCTTTGTCCAGCCCGGCGGCGTCCGGTTCGAGTCCCCGGTTGATCCTCCACGCGGCGGTCATGTAACGGGCGGTGTGCCGGGCCAGGGCGTTCGCCAGTTGCTTTTGCTGGTCGGCAAGAAAGTCGTCGATCATTTCCTTCACCGCGTCGACCTTGCGTTTCTGGTCCTCGTAGCGCTTGACCTCGGCTTCCGGCACGAGCGGATGCTGGGTGATCTGGCTGCTGCGGAAGATGCCGAGCAGGGAATAGTAGTCTTTCGTCGGAATCGGATCGTATTTGTGATCGTGGCACTGCGCGCAGCCGACGGTCAGTCCGAGGAACACCTTCGTGGTGACGTCGACCTGGTCGTCCCCGCGTGAGCCAAGCGCCTGGAAGCCGATGCCGCCAATGAGGGCGTCGCGTTCGGCGGGAACCGTGACCAGGTCGCCGGCGATCTGCGCGGTGACAAACTTGTCGTAAGGCAGGTCCTTGTTAAATGCCTCGATCACCCAGTCGCGGTAACGGAACGCGTTCGGAAACGGCGTGTCGACACCGGCAGCCAGCTGCCCGTCTGAGTAGCGCGCCAGATCCAGCCAGTGGCGGCCCCAGCGCTCGCCGTAGTGCTTCGAGGCGAGCAGCCGGTCGACGACCTTCTGAAAAGCGTCCGGCGACTTGTCCGCCACGAACTCTTCGACCTGCTCGGGAGCGGGCGGCAGGCCGGTGAGGTCGAGGCTGACGCGCCGGATGAGGGTGCGGCGATCGGCCGGCGGGTTGGGCCGGAGCTTCCGCGCCTCGATCGCGGCGAGGATGAAATGGTCGACGGGCGTGGCGGCCCACGCCTTGTTCGAAACCTTCGGCAGCGCCGGTTTGGCGACCGGGCGGAAGCTCCAGAACTGGCGCTGTTCCGGCGTCACGCCGGACTTCGGCGGCGCCATCCTTGCCTCCGGCCATGGCGCGCCTGATTTGACCCAATCGGCCAGCAGGCTCACCTGGGCGGCTTCGAGCGGAGCCGTGGGGGGCATCTTGATCCGGGGATGAGTCCGCCGTACCGCCTGCACGAGCAGGGAGCGGTCGGGATCTCCCGGAACCACGGCCGGACCCGAGTTCCCGCCTCTGATCACGGCTTCGCGGGACGTCAACTCGAGTCCCCCCATCTTCGAGCCGGTGTGGCAGGAGAAGCAGTTGGCGGCAAGCAGCGGACGGATCCTGGTTTCGAAGAACTCGTCGGAGACGGGAGCGGGAACCGCCGCGGCAGTCCACATCATCGCGGCCGCCGCCAAGCCACACCGTGCGTTCATATGCTCAACATTCTATACGAGCCGTCCGGCGCAGGAACTGTCCCGGTCGGGCGGATACGTACGGGCCGGGCGAGTCAGGGGTTCGTTGACGCACTCACGCGCGCCGCCGCCGCCATGGTTCTCCGGCGGCGCCGCTCGAGAGCGAGGAGTTCGCGCCGGCGGCGGAGTTTGATGCCGTCATCAACCTTGCGCCAGAACTTGCGGAAATACATCGCCGCGGACACGATCGAAAAGAACACCACGGTCCACATCCAGACCATGGCGGCGGACCGGAACTCCGGATGGTTCATGCTGATAAGCATCAGCGACACGGCCACGACCTGCGAGACCATCTTGGTCTTTCCGAGGTCGCTGGCGCGAATCGTGTAGCCGGCGCTGGCGGCGATGCTGCGCAGACCCGACACGGCGAACTCCCGGCCGATGATAAGGATCGCCATCCACCCCGGCAGCACGCGAACCTGAACGAGCGAAATCAGCGCGGCCGAGATCAGGAGCTTGTCGGCGATAGGGTCGAGCAGCGTTCCGACTGTGGTGATCTGGCTCCACCGCCGGGCCAGATAACCGTCGAGCAGATCCGTCCCGGCTGCCGCCAGGAAGATGATCAACGCGATGATCTCGTTGGTCACCTGGAAGTCGAGCACTGTGACGGCGAGACTTTCCTGTACGAGCGCCGCCACCAGCAGGGGCACAAAGAAAATGCGCAGGAGAGTCAAAGTGTTGGGGACGTTCATCCGGCGCGCACCAAAATACTACATTACCCCATTTCTGTCACCACGAAGTCCCGGAACCGGGAAACAAGGGATTCGGCCACATCGGCTTCGATCATGCAGCTGTCGTCTACCCACTCCTCGGCGAGGACGTGGCAGTACTCGTGCACCATGTGCCGGGCCGGGCCGGCCGTGCTGGGAATCCGCAGCCGCATCCGGACAAGCCGGTCGACGGGCAGTTGTTGATCGATCAGGGCGATCAGATCCTGCAACCCGGTTCCCGTGTGTGCCGAGACGGCAACGGCCGGAGGGAATTCCGCCGGGGCCGCCCCCGCATCGAGCAGGATCCGGCGAGCCAGGGTCGCCGCCTCGGCGCCCGGTTCGAAGCGGTCCATTTTCGACAGCACGAGGATCTGCGGGGCGGCGGACGCGTTGATCTCAGAGAGCACTTTGTAGACCTGCCGGACGTGCTCAGCGGCCCACGGCGAACCGGGGTCCACCACGTGCAAAAGCAGTGCGGCTTCGGTCACCTCCTCGAGCGTGGCGCGAAAGGCCTTGACGAGTTCCGCTGGAAGGTTCCGGATAAAGCCGACCGTGTCCGACAGCAGCGCTCGGCGGCGGCTGGGCAGCACCAGATGCCGGACCGTGGTGTCAAGCGTGGCGAACATCCGTGCGTCGGCGAGGACGCCGGCGCCCGTCAATCGGTTGAACAACGTCGACTTTCCCGCGTTCGTATAGCCGACCAGGGCTACCGTCGCCAAAGGCACCGCCTGCCGCTGCCGGCGCTGGATGCCACGATGTGAACGGATACTTTCGATCTGGTCGCCAATTTTTTTGATTCGCCGGCTGATCTTGCGCCGGTCTGTTTCCAGTTGTGTCTCTCCCGGACCGCGCGTCCCGATTCCGCCGCCGAGCCGGGACATGCTGGCGCCGCGTCCCGTCAGGCGCGGAAGAAGGTAGTTTAGCTGGGCCAGTTCCACCTGAAGCTGACCCTCCCGGGTGCGTGCGCGGCGGGCGAAGATGTCGAGGATCAGCTGTGTCCGGTCGACAACCTTGCAGGGCAGAACCTTTTCGAGGTTGCGAAGCTGGGTGGGCGTGAGGTCGTGATCAAACAGGACAAGATCGGCGTGAAAGGCCTCGGCCTGCGCGGCGATCTCACGCAGCTTTCCTGATCCGACCAGTGTGGCCGCTTCCGGGGCGTCGCGGGACTGGAGATGGCGGGCCACGACGTCCGCGCCGGCGCTCTCAGCCAGCGCCGCCAACTCATCGAGGGATTCCGCCGCCCCGGGGGCATCCGCCCGAAGTTCGGCCGGACGCTTGAGGTCCAGGCCGACGAGGATGGCGGTTTCGCGGGAATCGGCCAATCGTGCGGGCCTCAGGAGTCCGAGGAATCCGCGACCGTGGCCGGGGAATGCGTGTTGGCGGCGATCCCGGGCGCCGGATGAGGCCCGGAGGAGGAGTGAGCCGGGCGGGCGACAACCACGGTGGAGATGGCGTGCTTGAAGATGAGCTGTTCCTGATTGTTGGACTCGAGGATCACGGAGTATTTGTCGAAACTCTTGATCCGGCCGGAGAGCTTCACGCCGCTCATCAGATAAATGGTTAAGAAGATCCTCTCTTTGCGAGCGCTGTTGAGGAACGCCTCCTGGATATTCTGGGCTGGCTTTTCCATGTTGTTTTCCTTTCGCCCCGGATGTCGCTTCTCGATTTTAGCCTACTCGTCATGGTCGTGTGGGTCATCCGCTTCGGTGGGGCCGTGCGCGACCATTTTCTCAAGGTCCCGGCGCGTCACGGGCCTTCGGGGTGCGCCCGGATCAAGGGATTCGAGCACGAACGAATGAGCGGAGGCAAACTCCTCCTCGATGTCGAACTGCGGCTTGCTTTTCAAGGTGGGGACCTTCCCCACACCCTGTTCGTTCACAACACAGTCATGGCCGTTGGAGAGGACAAATGAGACTCTCATCCGCTGGCGCACGGCCAGCTTGCGAACATCATTTAATTTCATGCCTTTAACAGCAGGTTACCACCCGCTGTCACGGGCGTCAAAGTCTCCGCCCGACCCCCCAGCCGCACAGCTGAAGAAGCCCGGCCGACAACGGGGGCGCCGCCAGCCCCAGCGTCACGATCGTTACCGTGGCGGCGTCACGCGAATGGAGGTAGAGGGGATAGTAAACGGCCAGATGGAGTCCTGCCAGAACCAGCAGGCTGCCGCCGACGAACTCCCAACGCCAGGCCGCGAGAAACAGTGCGACAAAGGCCAACCCGGGGATCATCGGGTGCAGAGTCGTATGGCCGATCGTGATGCCTCCAAATGGCAGGCCGTAAAACAGCCAGAAGAAGGCCCAGGCGCCGGCCAGCGCTCGGGCAGCGTTGCGCAGGGAGACGGCGATCGACCAGTGGGGCAGATGCAGGGTGTGCATAAACACCTCCAGCCCCATTCTATATCGTGTTTTCAGATCTGTATATACTCTTTTTACCGGTTGCCGAGGGCCAGGAAAACGATTCCAAGGCCGATCAGGCTGAGACCGAGAAACTTCCCGCCCGTGAGGGGCTCGCGAAAGAACAGGCGGGACCAGAACATGGTCCAGACGTAGCCAAGCGAGACCATCGGGTACAGGACAGTCAGTTCGCCCACCTTGATCCCCTTGATGTATAAGAGCGAGGAGGCGACGAAGAACAGAATTCCGACGGCCAGCCTCCAGTTGGTCAGCAGCGATCGCACTTCGCGATGGAGATGTTCGGCGCCCGACTTGAGGAACGCCGCGCCGATCGAGCCGACAAACGAGGCGGCGAAGACCAGGAGGATGGAGGAGGTTGGAGTGGAATTCACTTGCGGCTGGCCCTGCCTAGAATGGCCACTCCGGCCACAACCGTACAAAGGCCGAGTATCTTCCAGGGGTTCAGCCGCTCCCCGTAGATTAAAACCGACAGACCGCAAACCCAGACGTAAGTCAGCCCGATCACAGGGTACAGGATGGAAAGTTCCCCGTACTTGAGGGCGACCACCAGGAGCATCGTGCTGATGCCGTAAAGGGCATATCCTGCAAATAGTTGTGGGCTACTGAAGATCTCCAGGAAGAGCGCGAGCGGGGTGTCGGCGGCCTGCCCCTGTGTGCCGCCCTTCATCAGAATCTGCGCCGCCGCTCCCAGCAACGTGCAAACAAAGACGAGACAAATCGAGAACAAGCGGGCTTTTACGGGGTCGGCTTTGGCTTTGTCGAGAAAGGACAATCGCTTCCTATCATAGCCAATCGGACGGCCGAATCTGGCACTGGTTCAGGGCCTTTTGCGTAGAGTAGGCTTGGTGGCCGGCCCGCGCCGGGGGGTCACCGCCGGGCCCGTCTGGGGCTGAGGGTCCGGCGGAGGCGGCGGCTCGGCCAGTTCCGATTCAGACGGCTTGCACAGGCCGACCTGCACGGCGAAGGCGGCGACCGTTTGCCAGGATTCGCCAGACTTGCGCTGCACCAGCTGCGCCTTTGACCTGGAATCCGCGAAAAGTCTCCAGGCGGTGCTGACGCCGGCCTCGCGCGAGGCGCGCAGTTTCAGCGGAGTGGAGGAGACCTCGCGGATCATCCAGCTATCGCCGCCCGTCATGCTCTCGTAACGTTCCCAGCGGGAGCCGCCCTCGGCGCCCGCCCCACGGTCGATCAGTAGGGAGCCCGAAGTGCGGGAGTCGAACAGGAACTGCTCGATCAGGCCGAGACGGGCTTCATTGAAGATGAACTTCTTCCGCCACGTCGCGCCGCCGTCGGTTGTCAGCAGCAGGAAGGGGTCTCTCGGGAGCGCCTGAAAACTCTGACCGCTGATCCAGCCGGTTTCCATGTCGAAAAACTGGATCTGGTCGAGCCCGGCGGAGCGATACCGCTCGACCGGCTCCTGCCAGGTCTTGCCGCCGTCGGGCGAGAGCAGCAACAGAGAGTACATCGTACTGGCGCCGTTGTGGAAGTTACCCGCCACAAAGATCCTCTGGCCGGCGGATTGAATCGACGTCAGGTCGGCGTAGACCGGACAGGGGTCTTCGGCGCTGCACGTCATGCCGAAAGTTTGAATGTCGTCGTCCGTGCAGGCGAACGGAACCAGAAGCGGCTTGCCTTCATAGGTCAGCACGACCGGCTTCGGCTCCTCCGGCGCCTTGGGGGGCTCGGGGTCCGGTGGAAACTGGGAGGGGACACGGAATACTCCGCCGGCCTCCTGTTCCGTCGGCGGCGGGGACGCCGGCTTCGGACGCGACTGGGCGAGCAGCGGAGCGGCCATGGCGAGGGCGGCCAGCACGGATCGATACATGCAGGTTGTCACCCTCATCTTATCTCGATATCATCGGAGGCGATGCCCTTCTTCCGACGGCGCGGGCCGGAACCGCTTTCCGGCGCCCCGGTGTCCCGAAGGCAGAAGACGTATCAGGCACAATCCGGTTACGTCTACGAGTACTTCTACGAAGGGTTCCGACACGCCAGCGGCTTTCGGGAGTATGTGTTTTCCGTGTCGGCGGACCGAAGGCAGGCTTCCGCGGTTTCGGTCTTCCTGAGCAGCGATGCGTTGAGGGCGTGGGAGGAGCGGCATGGGCGTCAACTGCGGGACGTGGAATGCTACGCCTTCGCCAAGGTCGCTCTGATGCGCACCTTCGACGGCCGGGACACGCCGGCGCAGGTCTTCGAGCCGACCTACGTCGACCTGGCCGGCATCGAGTCGATTGTGGAGTTCCTGGGTCTTTAATAGAATGAGCGGTGTGGTGAAGACCAGAGTGGCTCTGCTCAGCGCCGCGGCGCTCTCCCTGCCGGCGCAGACCGGGTTTGAACTGGTCCGGCAGAACTGCTTCGTCTGTCACAGCACGGCGAAGGCGACCAGCGGCCTGGTTCTGGAGACCCGGGAGGGTCTGCTCGCCGGAGGGAACCGCGGTCCGGGAAAAGTGGCGGCGGCGCTGCGGCACGAAGGCGACGTCAAAATGCCCCCGGGGCGGAAGCTGCCGCCGGCGGACATCGCCGCGATCGAAAAGTGGCTGGCGGAAGGCTCGCCGTATCCGGAGGCCAAAGCGCCGGCCGCGAGCGGGCCGGTGCATTGGGCGTTCCGCAAGCCCGTGCGGGTTTCGCCTCCTTCAGTCAGGCTCCGTTCGTGGGGCAGAAATCCGATCGACCGTTTCATCCTGGCGCGGCTCGAGCGCGAGGGCCTAACCCCTTCGCCGGAAGCGGACCGCGCGACCCTGCTGCGCCGGATTTCCCTCGACGTCACGGGGCTTCCTCCCACGGTTGAGGAGATGGACCGCAGGGAGCCGTACGAGAGAATCCTGGACCGGCTGCTGGCTTCGCCCCACTTCGGCGAGCGCTGGGGCCGGCACTGGCTCGACCAGGCGCGTTACGCCGATTCCGACGGCGGCTCGCGCGACGAGCCGCGGCAGATCTGGAAGTATCGCGACTGGGTGATCGCGGCGATCAACGCCGGAATGCCGTTCGACCAGTTCCTCACCGAACAGATCGCCGGCGACCTGCTGCCAGCGGCGACGCCGGATCAGATCGTCGCCACCGGGTTTCTGCGGAACCACCAGATCCAGATCGAGGCGGGCACGGATCGCGAGCAGTACCGCGTGGAGTCGGTCTTCGACCGGGTCGACACGGTCGGGACTGTGTTTCTGGGCATCTCGGTCGGCTGCGCGCGCTGCCATGACCACAAGTTCGATCCGGTGACGCAGCGAAACTACTACGAGCTGTTTGCGCACTTCAACAACTGCGACGAGTGGGACAACTCCAAACCACCGTATGCGGCCGGCAAGAATCTGGACGTCGTGCAGGGTCCGATCCTCGACCTCGGCAATGGCGTCAAAAGCATGGTGTTCCGGGAATTGGCCAAGCCGCGCGAAACCTACGTAATGCTCGGGGGCGACTTTCTACGCAAGGGCGTGCCGGTCCAGCCGGGTGCGCCGGCGGGGTTACACAAGGTGGACAGGCCGCAGCGCAACCGCCTGGATCTGGCGCGCTGGCTCACCGATCCCGCCAATCCGCTTACGGCGCGCGTGGCCGTCAATCGCGTCTGGCAGCAGTATTTCGGCCGCGGTCTGGTTGAGACCGACAACGACTTTGGAACACAGGGTTCGGCGCCATCCCACCCGGAACTGCTCGACTGGCTGGCTGTGGAACTGGTCGAAAACAACTGGGACGTGCGGCGCATTCACCGGTTGATCCTGGAGTCCGCCGCCTACCGGCAAGCCTCGCGGCGTCGGGCGGACGCGGACGCCGTGGACCCGGACAATCGGCTGCTGGCGCGCCAGTCCCGCCTTCGCCTGGAATCGGAAATTGTCCGTGACAGCAGTCTGGCGGCCAGCGGACTGCTGTCCCGCAAGGTAGGCGGACCCGGCGTGTTTCCCCCGCAACCGGCTAACGCGATGGCGGCCAGCCAGTTGAAGAAGGAATGGAAGACTTCGACCGGAGAGGACCGCTACCGGCGTGGCATTTACACCTTCTACTTCCGCGTGACTCCGCACCCTGCTCTCACCGTGTTTGACCAGCCGAACGCTACCCAGGCGTGCACGCGGCGCAACCGCTCCAACACGCCGCTCCAGGCGCTGACCCTGCTCAACGACCAGGCCTACCACGAGTTCGCGCAGGCGCTGGGCGCGCGGCTGCTCCGCGAGGCCCCGGCGGACGACGCCGACAGAATCGACCTCGGGTTCCGCCTTACTGTCGGGCGCAGGCCGGAACCCAAAGAACGGGAACGGATGCTAAGGCTGGTCAGGCTCGAGCGCGACGAATTCCAATCGCGGCCGGAGGAAGCCGGGAAGCTGGCTGGCAGGCCGGACGCCGAGTTGGCTACGTGGACCTCGATCGCGCGAGTGCTGCTGAACACGGATGAATTCATCACGAGGGAGTAGTCCCATGGATCCTGTACTCGAACAGACGCGGCGGCACTTCTTCCGCAACTGCGCGCTCGGCGCCGGAAAGCTGGCCTTGGCCAACCTGGCGTGTGGTGGCGAGCTGCTGGCAAAACCGCACCACGCGCCGAAAGCGAAGTCGATCATCTACCTGTTCATGGCCGGCGGGCCGAGCCAGCTCGATCTGCTCGACTACAAACCTGAACTCGAACGTCTCCACGGCCAGCCGACGCCTCCCTCGATCATGGCGGGCAAGCGTTTCGCCTTCATGGAGCGAATGGCCAAGACGACACTGTACCGCGGCCCGCGAGTCTTCAAACAGTACGGCCAGAGCGGCGCCTGGATCTCGAGTCACCTGCCGCACCTGGGCACGGTGGCGGACGACATCGCCATCGTCAATTCGCTGGTGACGGCCAACTTCAACCATGCGCCGGCCAAAGTCTACGCGCACACAGGTTCGGTCGTGCCGGGGCGGCCGTCGATGGGAGCCTGGATCACGTACGGGCTCGGCTCGGAGTCGACCGACATGCCGGGGTTCATTGTCATGCAGAGCGGCCCGCGCGGCCCGCGCAACGGTCCGTTGATCTGGGGGAGCGGCTTCCTTCCTTCCAGCATGCAGGGAGTGCCGCTTCTGGGAGGTCCGGAGCCGATCTTCAACCTGAAGCCAATGGACGGCGTGACCGATTCTCGGCAACGGCGGGCGCTTGACGCCATCGGCGATTTGAATCGGGAGCGACACGCGGCCACGGGCGACGACGAGATACTGACGCGGGTCGCCTCTTATGAGATGGCGTACCGCATGCAATCGACGGCTCCGGACCTGCTGGACCTCTCGCGGGAGAGCAAGGCGACTCTGGAGTTGTACGGGGCGGAGCCCGGCAAGACCACGTTCGCCAACAACTGCCTGCTCGCCCGCCGGCTGGTCGAGCGGGGAGTACGGTGCCTGCAAATCTACCACACCGACTGGGACCACCACACCAACATCGAGAAGTCGCTGCCAAGGGTCTGCAAAGAAGTCGACCAGGCGTCGGCGGCGCTGGTGAAGGATCTCAAGCAGCGCGGGCTGCTCGACTCGACCCTCGTAGTCTGGGGAGGCGAGTTCGGCCGCACGCCGATGGCGGAAGGAGCGAAGGAAGGCATCGGCCGGAATCACCACATCGACGCATACTCGATGTGGCTGGCTGGCGGGGGAATCAAGGGAGGACAGACGGTGGGCCGGACCGATGACATCGGCTTCTCTGTGGTCGAGGACCGTGTCGATGTTCACGATCTCCACGCGACCATTCTCCACTTGATGGGCCTGGACCATCTCAAACTGACCTACCGGTTTCAGGGCCGCGACTTCCGGCTGACCGACGTAGCCGGCAACGTCGTGAGAAAGCTGCTGGCATGAAGAAATCCGTCCTCTTCGGGACGATGGTCACCGCGGCCGCCGTGGCCCAACCGTGGACTCCGCTCTTCAACGGAAAGAATCTCGACGGCTGGCGCCGGTGCAACGGCGAGGCTCGGTACACGGTGGAGAACGGCGAGATCGTCGGACGGACCGTCGACGGGAGCCCGAACTCGTTTCTTTGCACCGACAGGGAGTTCGGCGATTTTGTCTTCGAAGCCGAAGTCAAGGTGGATCCCAGGCTGAATTCCGGATTCCAGATCCGGAGCCACCGTTACGCGCAGGCGACCGAGGTTCGCACTTACAACCGGGGGTGGCGCACGCGGACCCACGAGGCCGGGCGCGTGCACGGCTACCAGGTCGAGATCGCCAGCGAGGCGTCGAACGCCTCCGGCGGGATCTACGACGAGGGCCGCCGCGGCTGGCTCGACAACGTGCACTGCGGCGCTTTCAAAGACAATCAGTGGAACGCTTATCGCATCGAAGCGCGCGGCGTATCGGTGAAAACGTGGGTCAACGGCGTCGCCTGTGCGGACATGGTGGACCCTGTCGATCTCTCCGGGTTCATCGCGTTGCAGGTGCACGCCTACAAAGGGCCGCATCCGGCGGAAGTGCGCTGGCGCAACCTGCGAATCCAGGACCTCGGCAGGTCGTCCTGGAAGCCGGTGGATGTTGCCCGGTGGAAGCTCGACGGCGGCGGGCGGGTGGAGCGTGTCGACGGCGCCTGGAGGCTAACACAGGTCGCGGCCGAAAAGCCGAAGCGCGGATTGTTGCTCTCCGACCGCGAGTACGCCGACTTCACGATGCGCCTGAAGTACAAAATCACCCGGGGAAACAGCGGGGTCTTCTACCGTGTGGGCGACGTCAACCAGCGCGGAGACCTCGGCTACGAGATTGAGGTCGACCCCACGCGCGACCTCGGCGGGTTCCAGGAGCCGGGCAAGCGGGGCTGGATCCTGCACGGCAAGCCCGAGGATTTTACGGCCAACTACCGTCCGAACGACTGGAACGAAATGACGATCCATGCGCAGGGGGGCCGGCACGTGATCCACGTCAACGGTCTGAAGACGGCGGAGTTCAAGAACGATCCCGGGCGCACCGCGGGTCGCATCGCTCTGCAATTGAATGGGCGCGAGGACCTGGAAGTCTTCTACAAGGACATCGAGATGCTGGAGGCGGCGAAGTAGATGCTGAACCGGCGCCGGTTCACGGCTGCCCTGGCGGGCGCCGCGGCGGTTCCTTCGCGCGCCGCGACTTCCCGGCCGAACATCGTTTACATCCTGTGCGATGATCTGGGCTGGGGCGACCTCGGCTGCTACAACAAGGACTCGAAGATCCCTACACCGAATGCTGACAGGCTGGCCTCTCAGGGGGTTCGTTTCACCGACATGCACTCGCCGTCGTCAGTCTGCACCCCCACCCGTTACGGGATTCTCACCGGGCGGTACTGCTGGCGAGGCAGGCTGAAGTCGGGCGTCCTCGACGGCTGGGGCAGCAACCTCATTGAAGAGGGCCGGATGACGGTGGCTTCGATGCTGAAATCGCAGGGCTACCATACGGCTGCGATCGGCAAATGGCACCTGGGATTTCAGAACCGCCAGCCAGTAAATTTCGACCAGCCGCTGCGCCCCGGTCCGCTCGACCACGGATTCGACTATTTCTTCGGGATTCCCGCCTCTCTCGATTTTGAGCCCTACCTGTTTGTGGACGGAGACAGGCCGGTCGAGAAAGCGACCGCCACGACGCCGGGCCGGAATGAACCCCGCGGCGTGTTCTGGCGCAAGGGCGCCATCGCCCCCGGGTTCACGATGGAGGGATGCCTGCCCAAACTGGGTGAGAAGGCCGTGGAGTACCTGCGCTCCCGGGCCAAAGAACCGGACCGCCCGTTTTTCCTCTACTTCCCGCTGACCGGTCCGCACACGCCCTGGGTTCCTCTGAAGAAGTTCGAAGGCCGGTCCGGGGCTGGCCTCTACGGGGACTTCGTGGTCCAAGTGGACGAGCTGCTCGGAACCATCGTGAGAACGCTCGAGGAGACCCGTCTCGCCTCGAACACTGTGCTCGTGTTCACCAGCGACAACGGCGCGCACTGGACTCCCGATGACAAGGCGAAGTTTCCGCACCGCGCCAATGGCCCCTGGAAGGGGATGAAGGCGGACATTTCGGAAGCGGGGCATCGGATCCCATTTCTCGTCCGGTGGCCGGGCCGGATCAAACCGGGCACCGTCTCGAGCCAGTTGGGCTGCCTGACCGACCTGATGGCGACAGCGGCGGAGATAACGGGCTTGCGGCTGCCGGCCGGGGCGGGGGAGGACAGCTATTCGTGGCTGGCCGCGGCCACTGGCGCGAAGCCGTCCACCCCGATGCGCGAGGCCATCGTCCATCATTCGTCGATGGGGCTGTTCTCGATCCGGAGGGGGAATTGGAAGCTCTGCCTGGGCCGTGGGTCCGGCGGGTTCTCCGAGCCCAGGAAGATCGTGCCGGCTTCGGGCGAACCGGAAGGTGAGCTGTACGACCTGGATTCGGATCCGACGGAGAGCCGAAACCTCTACGCGAGCCAGCCGAAGGTCGTGGCGGAGCTGACCGCGTTGCTCGACAATTACAAAACCAGCGGAAGGAGCCGCCCGGCGTGAAAGCAGCGGTGTTGATGGCGGCGTCGGCGCTGGCCGCGTCGGGCGCCGGACACCAGGCCGCCGACGTCCGGATCACCATCCTGTCGACCATGCTCTCCGACCAGGGGCTGGGCGAATGGGGCTTCGCCGCCCTCGTGGAGGTGGACGGAAAGCGCATCCTGTTCGACACGGGCAATCGCCCGGAGACCGTGCTCCGCAACGCCCGCGAAATGAAGATCGACCTGACGGGCATCGAAGATGTGATACTCAGCCACAACCACGGCGATCACACCGGTGGACTGCTGACGTTGAGAGAGGCTTATCCGGGATCCCTCGGACGGGCGCATGTCGCGCGCGGGATCTTTCTCAGCCGCCCTCGCGCATCGGGCGAAGGAAATCCGATGATCGCCATCAGGAAGGTTTTCGAAGCGGGTGGTGGAACGTTCATCGTCCACGATCAGCCGCGGGAGATCGCGCCCGGAGTGTGGCTGACCGGACCGATCGCTCGGCGGCATCCGGAGAGGAACTGGAGCATGGGCGGCGGCGCGGGCCGGCTGAAGACGGAGCGCGGCGAATCCGCCGAAGACAACCTGCCCGAGGACATGTCGCTCGTCATCGACACGGCGAAGGGGCTCGTTGTGGTGTCGGGGTGCGGGCACGCCGGTATCGTCAATACGCTTGACTACGCGCGGGAGAAGATCCGCAAGGCGCCGATTCACGCCGCCATCGGCGGGTTTCATCTGTTCAACGCCGCCGATGACCACCTGGCGTGGACGGCGGCGCAACTGAAGCGGTTGGGCCTGGGCCAGTTTCTGGGAGCGCACTGCACGGGCATCGAAGCGGTCTACCGCATTCGGGACATGGCGGGGCTTTCCCGACGCACCTGCGCGGTCGGCGGAGTGGGCGGCGGATTCCGGCTGGCGGACGGCATCCAGCCGGGCGTGATCGGAAAATAGGGGATTCCGTCCGCCGCTTCACGCCCAGTGGGGGAAGAACGCCTTCCAGTTCTCGTAGAGAATCATGTCCTGCACTTCGGCGGGCACTTTGGGCAGGTTGGTTCCCTCCACTACCTTGTTGACGGCGCGGAGTCCGTCGATGATGTTGGCCATGGTGCCGGAGGGAAAGTCCGAGCCGGGAAGAATCTTGTGCTCCGTGCCGTATTCCATCGCGGTGACCAGCGCCTGCCAGTAGCGCCACGGCCGGTAATGGACGGCGCTGATGTCCGTGTACAGGTTTGGGCACTTTCGGATCAGAACCATGGTGTCGACTTCCCATGGATGGCCGAGGTGGGCGATGATCATCCGCAGGTCGGGGAAATCCATGGCGACGTCCTCGAGCTGGAGCGGCAGACCCCACTTGAGCCGGGCGGCGCTCGGGAACGTCGTGCCCTGGTGCCACATGACCGGAAGGTTCAACTGCTGGAGCTTTCGGAAGAAGGGCCAGTACTTCCGGTCCTGCGGATCGAAATGCTGGTAGACCGGCCCCAGCTTCATGCCCTTGAGTTTGAGCGTGTTGACGCAATGGTCGATCTGTTCGAGGCAGTCCGGACGGGTGGGGTCGACAGACGCCCAGCCTTCCACCTTGTCCGGGTGAGCGGCGGCGTAGTCGGCGATGATCTCGTTGGGCACGTTGATGCCGGAGGCCGCGGCCTGGAGCCCGAAGACCACCACCTTGTCGACGATCTCGGACGCTTTCCAGTGCGTGTCGGGCCTGGAGTCGTAACAGTGCTTGTCCAGGTTCGCGGAATAGGCAAGGCCGCCCGAGCGTTTGAGCTTCACGAGTTTCGAGGCCAGCGCTTCGCCGGCGTACTGTTCGCTCAGGTGGTCGGGATACCACATCAGATGAGTGTGACAGTCAATGATTCGTGGCATTCGGGAACCTGCTATTGTATAGCCACGCCGGTGGGCCTGAGCCACGGGCGGCGGCCAGCGGTGGGCGAGACGGACGGAATCAGCCTTCCGCCTCGACGGCGCGAATCAATGCCTTGATGTAGCCGAGAGTGTAGGCGAACTGGCGCGAGCCGTCCGGGTCGGCGGAAAGCGACGGGACATGGTCCGGCATGAGCATGCCGTCATAGCCGACTTCCTTGTACACGTGCAAGGCCCGCAGCATGTCGACGTCACCCTCGTCGATATAGGTCTCCTGAAAGTTGCCCAGGCCGCCGCGGATGTTCCGGAAGTGCACGTTGAAGATCTTTCCCCGCGAGCCGAAGTACCGGATCACGTCGTAGATCTCCTTGCCAGGTTCGCGAAGCATTTCCGAGACGGTCCCCTGGCAGAAGTTCAAGCCGTGGTAGGGGCTTTCCCGGATGGTGATGAATCGCTTGAGTCCTTCCACCGATCCGAGAACTTCAGTAACGCCTCGCCACCGGTGAGGAGGCGGGACGGGTCCGTCGAACGGGTGCAGGGCCAGTCTGACTTTATACTCCTCCGCCACCGGCACCACGCGGTCCAGGAAGTAGGTGATCGTCTCCCACTTGCGGTCCGCGTCCATTACGCCGGTCTCGGGAGGAGGTCCTGCCTGGCGGGCGGCCTTTAGGTTGAGCGTCGAGTACAGGGCGCCGCCGCGTCCGCGCGTGCTCTCGCTGCGGATCCAGCCGAGGACCGTAAAGTTGTACTTGGCAGCGGGAATCCCGGCCCGGCCGATGTTGCGGATCATCTCACAGATCGAGTCGATCTCACGATCGCGCTCGGGAGCTTTGCCGGCCAGGATCGCCTTGTACGGAGATTGGGAGATGGGAACGCTCGACAGGGGGAGGGGAACCATCGCCAACTGGATTCCGAAAGACTCCACATGCTCGCGGAGTTTCGTCAGCGATGCAACGGACCATTCCGGGCCCGGCGTCATGGAGGGCTCGCCGGAGCAGATGTGGTTGACGCCGAGGGCGGCCATCAGGCGCAGTGCGTCGTCGGAGCGGGGCGTGGTGGCCGGCACGTGCTGTGTCCCCACCTTGAACTTCACGCGTCCGTTTCGGGACTGCGCCGGCGGCGTCGCGGCCGCCATACCCGCCGCGGAGGCGGCCGCGAAGAACTGCTTTCGTGTCACAGCAAGGTCACCTCTTTGCTTCGGAAAAACGGAGGCGCACCGCGAGCGTGCGGTGGACGTCCTCCTTGTGGCGGAACTCGCCGAACAGGTAGATCCACTCGGCCCCGGACAGAGGCAGAAACTGTCCGTTCATGGCGTTGTAGTGGTTGTCGAAGACTCGGCCGTCCGGGCCTTTGTCCAGGATGTGTTCTGTGCGCCAGGTCCGGCCGAGATCGAAGGATCGGACGATGTGGAGGCCGAACGCGCCCGGGACGGCGAGCTTGTAGACACTTCGGGAGTAGGGGATGCGCGCGGCCATGACCAGGGAACCGTCAGGAAGCGTGATTCCGCTTGACGGTGCGCCCGTGCCCGCCAGGTTGGTGGGTTCCGGCGCGGACCATGTCTCGCCGCCGTCGCGCGACTCGGACCGGAAGAACCAGGTGTCGCGAGGACTGTCGGGGATGCGGCCGAGCTTCGCGCGGGCGCGAAGCAGCGAGACAAGCGTGTTTCCACCGGCGGCGAACAGCGTCTGCTCGTTGAAGCCGACCGGCATCTCCGGGTCGTCTCGCATCTCGCGGGGGCAGGGCGGCCCGACGACTCGGTAACGCCAGCCGGCGCCGTCGTCGTCGCTGAGCAGCACGCCCGCCTGCCAGTTGTCGCCCTGCCTTTTGGCGCCCCAGAGCGTGAGGACGATCCGCCCTCCGGGAAGCATCAGTCCCGGCGCGACGAACTGCTCTCCGAGAAACGTCCCTGCGGGGTAGCGCCGCATGGCGTAGCCGGCCGAGCCCTTTGGCATGCGGCCAATCAGGAGTTCACCGGGGCGCCACCGGACATCCTCCCGATACTTGCCGTCGCGCACGGCTTTGAGCGTGCGGTATCCGGCGACGAGGGATGTGCCCCGGGACGTGGGTCCGAACGGGGACAGCGTGAGAAACTCTTGCGGGCGTCCGGTGAAGTAGCCGGGGAGCCAGCGCTCGGGGTTGGACCAGGCACGGCCCCAATCGTAGGTCTCGGCAACCATAGGGAAGAGTCCCGCCTCATCGTCAGAGGCTTTCTGGAAGACCAGAACAAGCTTGTCGCCGCGCAGTTCCGCCGCGGCGGAACTGGAGCGGTATCCCTCCTTCTGGCGGTCAAAGAAGATCGAGTAACCGGTGATCTCCAGCGGCGGCGGTCCGGCGGCGAAGGCGGCCCCGAAGGCGAACAGAACGGCGAGTCTGACCATGTTGTGGACCTCACAATCATACGCGATGCAGGGTGCGGCCCGATGTATGATGCGGGGAAGATGAGCACACGGCGATCCCTACTGCTGTCAGCCGGCGCGGCGCTGGCGCCCGGCGCGCGCGCCTCCGGGGCGGTGAGTCCGGCGGAGTTCCGCCGGCGGCTGGAGGGTCCGATCTGCTCGGCGCCGACCGTCTACAACGCCGACTTTTCGCTCGACCTGGCTTCGTTCCGCCGGGTCGTCGAGTGCGGCGTCAAGGCCGGCTGCTCGGCTTTCACGCTGACTTCGGGCAACAATCAATACGATCGCCTGTCCTACGACGAGATCAAGGGGCTGACGCGGACTCTCGTGGAGGCGGTGGCGGGGCGGGGCTTGACGATCGGCGCGACCGGACCGTGGTGGACGGGCCAGGCGGTCGACTATGCCCGGTATGCGGCTGGCGTCGGCGTGGACGCGGTGCAGGTGCAACTGCCGCCGCAGGGAAGCACGGCGTCGCTCGTCGAGCATTTCCGCCAGGCGGCGCGCGCCGCGGGGCGCGCCATCGTCCTGCACGGACAAATACCGGCGCCGTTGATGCGAAAGCTGGTGGAAATGGACGAGATCTCCGCGTACAAGGAAGAGTACCCGCCGATGTATTCGCGGGAGATCTTCGAGGAGTTCGGCGGCCGGTTGAATATCTTCGCCGGGGGCCAGAAGGGAAATTTTCTCACCTATCGCCCGTTTGGAATGAAAGCCTACTACAGCACGTTCTCGACGTTCGCTCCCGCGGTGGCCCGGGAGTTCTGGACCGCAGTGAGGAACAACGACATGGCCGCCGCCGGAAAGATCGTCCTGCGCTATGACGTGCCCTTCTTCCGAGGGACTCCGGTCGGCGCCTGGACGCACGCCTACTGGCGGGGCACCCTCGAGGCGCATGGGCTGGCCAAGCGGTTCCTGCGTCCGCCGGAGGAGTCCTTGACGGACGCGCACATCGCCGGGATCCGCGAGTTCCAGCGAAAGCTCGGCTTGCTGTAGGCGGCCGCTCGATCCCTCAAAGCCCGAACTGCCGCAGGTGGTGATCGGCGTGAAGGTATCCCCATCGCATCCACTCCCACTCCGACATGCGTCCGAAGATCGGGTGGACGCCGAATGCGAAGTCCCGTTGGGGATGGGCGAACCGGTTGAGGAGGGCCGCCAGGGTGGCCACGTCGGTTTCGAAGGCAAACGGTCTGGTGCCCCCGATCTCCTGGTCCGATTCGGGGCGGGTGCGCACGCCCCGAGGCCATCTGAGCGGCGCCCGCAGCGCGATGGCTTTGACGAGAGTGCGCTGGAACAGCCCCGAAGCATCCGTCACCGGGCGTTCTCCGAGGCCGAGCCGGTAGGAGTCGGATAGGTGGCACACCATCTGGTGCGCGGTCATGCGGCCCCACAGGCGCGGCGTGTCCGGGCGCAGCCTCCCGAGGCGGTCCAGCAACTGGCGGGTGACCGCGGGGTTGAGCAGGGTCAACATCGCTTCGTTCTCCTCATCGCCGGGCGTCGCCGCAAGGCTTGAAATCCGGCGGCCAGGGCCGGCCCGGCAAGACGCGCCGGGTGGGGTAGTTCCGCTCCGCGGCCCAGCGTTCGATCTCGCGGATGCGGTCGCCCATGTCGGGATGGGTCGAGAGATAGCTGAGCCGTTTTGAGAGCCCGGGCGCCTCCCGCTCCAGCTTGCGGAACATTCGGATCATCGCCTGCGGTTCGATGCCGGCCTTTTCGAACAGGTCCATCGCGCCGCGGTCGGCCAGCATCTCCTGTTCCCGGCTGAAGCGAAGCTGTTCGAGGCCGGCGGCGAGACTGGCCGCGGCGCCGCTGGCGTCGCCGGTGAGGAAGGTGACGATGCTCCAGACGGCGATGCTCCGCATCATGGCCTTCGTGCCGTGGCGCTGCGTGACGTGGGTGAGCTCATGCGCCAGGACGGCGGCGAGCTCCTCCGGCGAGCCGGTCTTCTCCACCAGGCCGCGAAACACGACGATAGCCCCGCCGGGCGCCGCAAAGGCGTTCACCAGTTCGCCGTTGGTCACCCGGACCCGAATCCGGTACGGGTTGGCCGGGACTTGCTCGGCGAGCCGCCGCGTCACCTCTTCGACAGGCTGGGCGACCGCGTCCGGGCAGATCGTCTCGAAGAGGGTCAGTTGCCGCGCCACCGATTCGCCGAGAGCCTCTTCCATCTCCACCGGGATCCGCTCGGCCACCATCGAACCGGCGGCGGGCAGCACCCAAAGATAGAGCACGGCGGTGACGGCGATCGCGGCGAGCAGGAGCAGCAGGAGCTTACCCGCCAGACTCGTGCGTGACTTCGACGCGCGCCGGAAAGGGGAAGCGGGATCGATCGCGGCGATGGCGTCGAAAATGGACCTGTCGTCAAACAGCAGGACCTCGCGGGAAGACTCGATTCGTTCGATGCGGACGGGACCGCCGTCGATGCTGGATTCACCCGGGCGCACATCGCGAAGGTCCCACCAAACCGGTTGTGATCCTTCCCGGTGGATCGTCAGCGCGCCGGGCTGGATCGTGACACGGACCGTCTGGCGCTGGGCAGTCACGCCGTCGTAGTAGTGGGCGAGGAATTGGCGCATGAAGGCGGCGTCAGAGGCCGAGGCTCAGATCAACTCCTCCCGCGTCAACCACGTCACTCAGTTCCTCTCCGGTGGCGGACGCGCCGGACAACCTCTGTCCGGCGGCGGGAAGCTCTCCGCACAACGTGAGCCTGTCGGTGAAGAATCGCAGGAGCATGCATTGCGCCCACGGAAAACCGATCCCGAGGGTAAAGACGGTCAGAACGTAGGAACCAAGGAAGACTCCGAAGAACTCGCTGGCGCGGAGGTCGAGCGCGAACCGGGCGTTGCCGATCGTGGTGCGGTTGAAGAAGTAGTTGGCCTGCCGCACCTGGTACCAGTAGAGGCTCAGAGTGAACGTGGGAAGGGCGAGCAGCAGGGCGACCACCCAGGTCTTGAACAGGTCGCGTCCGTTTCCGTCAAATCCGAATGGCGCCGATCCAAGCCGGGCATTGGCCACCAGAAAGCGATGCATGCGGACAGCCCAGAAGGGCGCGTACAGGGACAGCGTGAGCACGGTCAGAGCGAGCCCGCCGAAATAGATCTTCAAAAATTCGAGGCGTCCGCCGTCGAAGCCGAAGCGGATTTCGCGCCACGACGTGCGGCTGAGCCGGTATCGCCATGCCCCGACGATCGAAGCGGGAATCAGCAGCATCAGCGCGATGTAGAAGACAGCCACCCCCGCGCCTGCCGCCTTTGGCTCGTCGGGGAACAGGACCGGCCACAACAACATCTGGCCGAGTAGCGCGCCGAACACGGCCACCGCCACGGCGAATCCGCGCAGCAGTTCGCCGCCGGTGCCATGATAGGCCAGGCGGTCGCCGGCGAACTCGATGGAACCAGCGAGATATTTCCGGATCCTCGTCTTGCCCCAGAAGTAGTAAAGACCCAGAGTCGCCAGCGTAAGGAGAAATGTCACCAGGTAGATCTTGAGAAGCGTTCCTCCTGCGCCATGGAAACGGAAACGATGCTCGGCCGCCGGGGCCGAAGTGGGCGCCGCGGCGCAACGGGCGCACTCATCACCGGTTGAGAGGACCGGAGTTCCACAGCGCGGGCAGAACGGCATGCGGGAATTCTAGCGCACTCACGGGGCCGCCGGATCGGCTGTCGTGCTGACGTTGACGTCGATCAGCAGTTCGCGGCCGGCGTGGGTTCGTTTGATGTTGAGCAGGCCCTGCCAGAGGGCCGCGAACGCGACGCCGGAGTCGGCGGGCAGACTTCGGTCGGGATCGAACCGGCGCCGCCCTCCCGCAACCCAGAAACGCGGCGCCGGCGCGCCGGCCGGCCACGCTGCTGTAACGATCCGGCGCAGGGCGGCTGCGTTGCTTACGTGACAGTACACGGCCGCGGCGAACGGGCTTTTACGCACCGTGTCGATCCATGCGGAAACATAGTCACGAAGCGGCGCGCCAACGCTGTCGACGTACTCCACGTCAAGGTAGACCGAGGTTCCCGGGGGGAAACCCTCGGCCGCCGCCTGTGCGGCCGCATCAAGCCCGTGCCGGGCGCCGGCGGAGGCGTCGAGGACGCCACCCGAGCACGGCCCTTGCGCCTGCCTGCCGACGTACAGAGGAACGCAGTTCCAACCCATCGATTGGAGCGTGCGGCGTTTGCCGGAGTAGGTGCCGTCCCGCCGGCAGGGAGCTTTGAGATAGTAGCCGACGAAGCGGTAGGGCGAGTCCTGCCGCCAGGCGGCCATGAGGGCGTCGCCGGGGTAGTAGATCGTATCGAAGCCTAGAAAGGGGGACGGCTGAGAAACGGACATCGCGTGACTCCTCCGATCACCGGTGTAGTCCCCGGGCGGCGCCTGTGTCCCGAGAGTCAGCCATAAGTGACTGAGGGAAGAAGAGAAATCTTTTTCGCGTGGCCGCAATGGGTCACTTTGCGCAACGGTCCCTGCGTCATGGCCCGATAGGTAACTCGGCCAGCCCGAACCTCGGAGATGCCGCTATCTCAACAGAGGAATCAGAGTCAACGCGGCTCGTTGACGAGTCGCAATAGCGGGAGGTGTCGCACTGATTGACAGCGGCAACAGACCAAAAGGAGGGCGAGGTGCGGCGGTCCTTGTTGCGAGCGGTTGCAGCCGGGGCGGCTCCGGTTCGATGGTCGGCCCGGCTGGTGTCAAAAAGGAACCGATGCGCCCCCCGCCGCGCGGCCGGCCTTCACGCCAACGCCGCCATGTACGTGGATGAACATCTCCGGTCACCCATCAGCGATGTCGTCGGCGGCAGCGCGGTCTTCTATGACACGAAGGTGTTCCTGGCCAAGGCGTGAACCGGCCCCTGCGGCAATTGTACGGCACCGGACAGGAGGATCTACTCGGACGGATCGTAGTTCAGATAGGGTCCCAGCCAGCGTTCGACTTCCGCTGTGGTCATGCCCTTGCGCTTCTGATAGTCGGCAACCTGGTCGCGGCCTATCTTTCCTAGATTGAAGTAGCGGGATTCCGGGTGGGCGAAGTAGAGCCCGCTGACGCTCGATCCGGGCCACATCGCAAACGACTCGGTGATCCGCATGCCGGTGTTCTTCTCGACGTCAAGCAGCCGCCACAGCGTGCCCTTCTCGGTATGGTCCGGGCAGGCCGGGTAACCCGGAGCGGGGCGGATGCCCCGGTACTTCTCCTGGATGAGGTCTTCGTTAGAGAGGCCCTCTCCGCACCCGTACCCCCACTGGCAGCGAACCTGTTTGTGCAGGCACTCGGCGAAGGCTTCGGCCAGGCGGTCGGCAAGAGCTTCGGCCATGATCGCGCTGTAGTCGTCATGGCCCGCGCGAAAACGCTCGCAGAGTTCTTTCAGGCCGATGCCGGCGGTGACGGCAAAAACGCCAAGATGGTCCGGAAGGCCGGTTTCCCTGGGGGCGATGAAGTCGGCCAGAGAGCGGCAGGGCTCGCTGCCTTCGCGATGGGCCTGCTGGCGGAGAAAATGGAAGGTCGCGAGGACCGTGGAGCGTCCGGCGTCTGTGTACAACTCGACGTCATCGCCGACGGCATTGGCGGGGAAGAATCCGTACACGCCCCGGGCCGTGAGGAGATCTTCGCGAACGATCCGGTCCAGGAGGGTCGTCGCGTCGGCGAAAAGCTGCTGCGCCTGCGGTCCGCAGTCCGGGTGGTCCAGGATGCGTGGATAGACGCCTTTCAATCCCCATGTGTGGAAGAACGGGCTCCAGTCGA
>Ga0073934_10001060_pt1 | contig 70098 bp, 71 predicted proteins | sample LarsenN4metaG_FD_76834 | JGI IMG/M metagenome (GOLD analysis project Ga0073934, IMG submission 76834) | Hot spring sediment bacterial and archeal communities from British Columbia, Canada, to study Microbial Dark Matter (Phase II) - Larsen... ...
AATTTGGAATTTGGAATCTAAGGATAGCACTCAATTCCAGATTACAGATTCCATATTCCAGATTGCTTGAATATCAGATAAAAGAGTCCGAATTCCAATTTGGAATCTGGAATTTGCGGAATTTGGAATCTAAGGATAACACTCAATTCCAGATTACAGATTCCATATTCCAGATTGCTTGAATATCAGATAAAAGAGTCCGAATTCCAATTTGGAATCTGGAATTTGGAATTTGGAATCTAAGGAACTCGGTAGCCGAGTTCCTTAGCCACCTCCCGTGCGATCCTGTCATCGGCGATCTCTTCGAACGCGACTTTCCTATCCGTGAACTGCCCCGCCGCATGGAGCGACTTCATGATCAGATCCATGCCCTCGCGCGTCGGCACGCCGCTGCCGCTGACGGTTTTTTTGAGCGCCTCATAAGTATCTTCGGCGGCCTCTTTGTCTACCTGAAGAAATTTAAGAATCACCGCCGTGGCTTTTTCCTTGGAGCGAAGCACCTCCTGCTTGGCCAATTGCAGCGAGCGCACCACGCGCCTCACCTCGTCGGGGCGATTGCGCATAGTCGATACCATCGTCGTCAAACCGCCGAGCGGCATCTTTACTTTCGAACCGACGTCGAGCACGTCGCGAAACTTCTTTTTCTTGGCATAGAAGTCGAAAGGCGGGCTGAACATCGCCGCCTCGACGGTGCCAGTCTCCAGCGCCGGCAGCATTTGCGCCGCGCCCAGAACCACATAGACGAAATTTTTCGGGTTTTCGCCCGAGGCTTCCAATGCGATCTGCAAGGCCACATGCGAAGTTCCGCCCAATCCGGTAACGCCGATCTTCTTGCCCCGCAGGTCGCGCAGATTTTGAAACTCCGGGCGCGCCGTCAGCGAATAGATCAACTGATCCGACGCAAACCAAACGCCCCGCGACTGCATGCCGCGCAGCGTTGCGCTCACCGACGCCGGGCCGACGCCGTTGAAATATTGAATCTCGCCCGCCATCATCGCCATGTTGCCGACCTGGGAGCGAATTTGAATCATGTCGACTTGCAGGCCATGTTCTTCGAAGATCTTCCATTGAATCGCACCGTAGAGCGCCAGGCAGCAAATCCCCCCGCTCGGATAGGCGATGCGTATCCTGGTCAACTTGTCCTGCGCCGTCGCCAGCGAAGCGAACAAGGCCAACAAACTCCCCATCACAAGTATCCGCAAAACTCTACGGCTCATGACAAACTCTCCATCTCCGTCGCGTTTTCCCCCAATTTTCAATTTTCCATTTTCAATTATCCATTGCCACCATAGCCCTTTCCATCGGTTTACGTTATCGCCGTAAGCCCGTCAATTGGCTAGAAAAGCTCAGTTGACAGCGTGTCGTGGGCCATGTTTACTGCGAAATATGTGGCTCCCGATGATATGCGCTGCTCTCTTGATTGTGAGTTTCGCCTCACCTCTCTCCGCTCAGCTCAAAAAAGTCCGCTTCTCCGTGAGCGCTCCGTCCATCGCCGAGCTGCCGTTCAGAATCGCCCTGCTCAAAGGTTTCTACCGCGAGGAAGGCCTCGATGTCGAAGTCATTTTTATCCGCGGCGCCGTAGGCATGCAGGCGTTGCTGGGCGGATCGGTGGATTTCACTTCGGCATCGGGATCGACCATCGCCGCTGCCGTGCGCGGGATCCCGGTAAAACTCGTCTTTATCGCCTCGGCCAAGCCTCAGTTCGACATGGTCGCCCAAAGAGAGGTGCGCTCGATCGCCGATTTGAAAGGAAAGTTTATCGGCATTTCTTCGCGCGGCGGCGCGATCGATTTGCTCACTCAGCTCATGGTGCAAAAGCACGGTTTGATTCCCAATAAGGACGTCACCAGCCTGGTCATCGGCGGCCAGGAAGATACCGTGCTCGCGCTTCGGGCCGGTAGAATCGCGGCGGCATTGCTGACGCCGCCGAGGCCCCTCATCTTGGCGCGCGAAGGATTTAACCGGATCGGCTATTCGGGCGACTACATGCCTACCTACCCGAGCGGCGGCATCGGCGTGACCGACGATACCATCAGGAACAAAACCTCCGAGCTCCAATCCTTCGTCAGAGGCAGCGTGCGCGGGCTGCACTTCGGCCGGCAAAATCGGATCGAGGCGAAAAAGATCGCCGCCGATTACCTGGGCGTCAAAGATCCGGCGCTCGCAGATCAGCTCTTCGAGATCTACCTGACACGCCTGCCTCAAAACGGCTCGGCCGACGAGGCTTGGATGAAAGGCGCCATCGAGTTCACGCAAAAAAGTTTGGGCGATGCCGCGAAAGAGGCGCCGACAAGCCAGGTGTTTGATTTCAGCTTTGTGCTGCGAGCCGATTCGGAGATTTCTCCCGCCAAGACGCAAAGACGCTAAGCTCGGAAATTTTTGCCTGAAACCTTTGCGCCTTAGCGGCCTTTTGCGAGAAACCTTCTGACCCGAGTCGCTTCTATGACCAATTACAATCATGTCCCCGTGCTGATCGCCGGCGCCGGCCCCGTCGGGCTTTGTTTGGCTATCGAGCTAGCTTACCGCAATGTGCGCTGTCTCGTCGTCGAGCAGACCGACGGGAGCGTCGATTTTCCGACCACCAATCTCGCCAACACGCGCACGGTCGAGCATCTGCGCCGTTGGGGCTGCGCCGACCGTATGCGTTACGAGTCCGGCTACCCGATCGACTACCCGCGCAATTACTTGTTCGTCACGCGCATGGACGGCTACGAAATCGCCCGTTTCGATCATCCGGCCAACGGCGCTCCCACTGCTCGTTCGCCGTACAGTCCTGAGGGCCGGCTGTGGATTTCCAAACCCTACTTCGATCCGGTACTGCACCGGCAGGTAGCCACTCTGCCGCAGGTTGAAGTCCGCTACGAAACTTCGGTCGAATCGTTCGAACAGACGGGTGCTGCGGTCATGGCTCAAGTGCTCGATAGAAAGAGCGGACGAAACGAGACGATCGAAGCGGATTATCTGATTGGTTGCGACGGCGGCCGCAGCAATATTCGCCGCGCGCTCGGCATCCCGTATCAAGGGGTTTTTTCCCAAGGCATGAACGTCGCGGTGCTGTTCCGCTCGCCTCTGCTGCTCAAGCTCACGCCGCACGGGCCCGCGGTGCAATACCAGATCGTCAATGCCGACATCAATGGCGCCATTGCGGCCGTCGACGGCAAAGAGCTTTGGCGCTTGAATATCCGCAACGTGAAGCAAGAGCAGATCGACGCTTTGAATGCGCCGGAAAAACTGCGATTCGCCTTGGGTCCGCGCATTCCCTTTGAACTGCTCGCCGTCCGTCCGTGGACGGGGCACTGTGTCGTTGCCGAGCGCTATCAAGACGGCCGCGTGTTCCTGGCCGGCGACGCCGCGCACCTGAACTGGCCTGCCGGCGGTTTTGGCATGAACACCGGCATCGGCGACGCGGTCGATATCGGCTGGAAACTGGCTGCCGTATTTGCAGGCTGGGGCCGGTCGAAACTATTGGACAGCTATACCGCCGAACGCAAACCGATAGCGATGATCAATGTGAACGAGGCGGCGGAAATGCGCGCCAACTTCGACAATCAGACGCCGTTCTCGCCGCAGATCGGCGACGACAGCGAGGAAGGCCGCGAGCTGCGCGACAGGGCCCGAGCCGTGATCATCCGCACGCGGGCAAAAGAATTTCTCCACGACTCTGCCGGGATCGAACTTGGCTACCGCTATGAAAGTTCACCGATCTGCGTCAGCGATGGCACACCGCCTCCGGAATTGGACCATGGCCTCTATGTGCCGTCGACTTGGCCGGGCGTGCGCGCGCCCCACGTGTGGCTCAAAAACGGCGCTTCGACGCTCGATCTGTTCGGCAAGAGTTTCGTGTTGTTAAATTTTTCCCGTGCCATGACGCATCCCATGACGAACGCGGCAAAGGCGGTCGGCTTGCCCTTGCAAGCCATCGACCTCGATGAGCCAAAGGTGCGTGAGACCTACGAGCGCGACCTCGTTCTCGTCCGTCCCGATGGCCACGTCGCCTGGCGGGGTAACGAGATTCCGAGCAACGTTGATGCGATCATCGCTAGGGTACGCGGCGAGACATGAAGCACCCAATCGCGGGCAGTTGAATCAATTAAGCTGGAAAACGCAATTCTATGAACAACGGGTCGCATCGGTTTTTACTTATCGCACTGGTCATGTTCCTGTTCACTGCTCCGCTTCACGCGGCAACCAAACTCTCCTTCCCCTTCACGCCTATCAGCGCCGCCAGTTTACCCTGGTGGATTGCCCAAGAAGCGCGCTTTTACGAGAAATACAATCTGGATGTCGACATGATCTACGTCGGCGCATCTCCGGTGATCATTCAGGCCATGCTCGGCGGCCAGGCTTTTATCGGTGCCGGCGGCGGGCCGCCGCTCGTGACCAATATTCTACAAGGAGGCGACATCGTCCAGGTCGCGACTACGATACCCTACGCGATCCAGTCCCTGATCGTTAAGCCTGACATCAAAACGCCCGCCGATCTGGCCGGCAGGCGCATCGCTATCAGCCGGCTCGGCGCCATACCCCATTTCACGTTGCAGGCAATCATCAACATGCACAGGGTGCAGGGCATCAACATTGTCCAGACCGGCACGACCACTCAGGCCATCACGAGCCTCTCGCAGGGACTGGTCGACGGCATGATCGTATCCGCGCCTTTCACCTTTCGCCTGATGAAAGACGGCTACCGGGAGCTGGTCGGCCCGCAGGATTTCAAAAAAGCCGGCGTGGAATTTCTCATTCAAGGCTTAGTCGCGCGCAAATCAGTCGCGGCAAAAAACCGCGAGGCAACCGTCGGCATGATCAAAGCTACGATGGAAGGCACCAGACAGATTTTCGTCAACGATAAGCGCGCTAAGGCTGTGCTCGCCAAATACACCCGCCAAAACGATCCTGAGATCCTCGACCAGACGTATAAATTTGCTCTTGAAATCTTCGTCAAAGATCCCACGGTCACCCCAAGCTCGATCCGGCCCATCGTCCAACAATTGGCTCAGTTCAATCTGGTCGATGCAAAGCAGGCCGCCGCGACACCGATGAGCGCCTACTATGACAATAGCTACGTCGAAGAGATCAAACGCAGCGGCTGGCTGGCCGAGCTATGGCGATAAATCCCATTGGCCGCAAAGACGCGCAGTGACGGTCAAGCCCCGTCTTCCTGATTAAAGCCAAAAATGGCCGAAAATTTGTCCCCAGGTTCGAGACACCCCGAACTTAGCGCGTTGCCGCCTTGGCGAGAGAAAGTCCGATCTCCCCTTAGCGGGTACTGGCGTAGTATTCGACGCGGCGTTCGAGATAGGCGACTCCTTCGGAGACGGCAAAGGCAAAGCCGAACACGACGATCACCAGCGCCCAGAATTCTTCCATGAGAAAATGCTGCGAGTAGAGCTCGAATAGCTCCCCCACTCCCAAAATTGCGATCAGAAGTTGGCCGATAACGACGCCTTTAACGCCTCGGATCACGGCCAATCGCACGCCCGCGAGAATTTCCGGTAGCGCGCTCAAAAGCAGCACTTTTGTATAAAGTTGTGCGCGCGTCGCGCCGAAAACCCGCGCCATCTCAACCAGCGATCGATCGGCCTGACGAATGCCCACCTCGGTGTCGAGAATGATCACGAACACAGCGAAGAGGAAAACGGTCACTACGACGGTGGTTTCGCCAATGCCGATCAGCGCCATCAGAATCGGCACCAGCGCCGAAATCGGCGCGCTGACAAATATATTGACCCACATTCCGAGCAGCTTTTTCAGGCTCGGCACTCTGGCCATGAGCACGGCAAAAGGAATGCCGACGATAACGGCCAAGAGCATGCCAAGCGCGAAGGAGCGCAATGAAATCGTCACCGCGGCGGCGAATTTAGCGCTCGGCAGAATAGTGAACCCGGCGGCAAGCACGCCGGAAAAAGGCGGCACGATGCTCGACCATTTGGCGCGGCCGACAATCTCCCAAACGATGAACCACAGCAGCAAAGAAAAAATGATCGGGATTCGCTTGCCAAAGAGAATCATAAGAATGCCTGGAGTATTGGAGTAAGGGAGTAGTGGAGTGTTGGGTTCCGAACACAATCGCAAAAACGATTTCTTCCTACGGTCGAAATGACAGAACAGACTCCATTATCTCGAACGCAGAGAGAGCTTTCCGAGTTACCATCACTCCAGTTCTCCAATACTCCATCACTCCGGAAGCCGTCGCTCCAGTACTCCGCTATTCCGTCGCTCCATCGCTTCAGACGTAGCGCTTCAGCATCTGCCATATCTCGTCCACCGTATCCAAATAAACCTTGTCTCGCCGAATCTCGTCCGGATTTTTTCCTTCACGTTCGATGCGCGGTCGAAGAACTTTCGATACACGGCCGGGACGCGGCGACAGCAGAACGATTGTGTCCGATAGATAAGCGGCCTCTTCGATACTGTGCGTCACGAAGATCACGGTTTTACGCTTGTGTCGCAGCAGCTCCAGGACCTCCTCTTGAAACTTCCGCCGGGTTTGCTCATCGACTGAAGAAAAGGGCTCGTCCATCAAAATAATATCGGCGTCGACAGCAAAAGCTCGCGCCAGTCCAACGCGCTGCCGCATGCCGCCGGATAGCTGATGCGGGTAACTTTTCTCAAAAGTCGTCAAGCCGACCTCGCCGATGTACTTGCGGGCGATCTGCTCACGCTCCTCTTGGGGCATCCCTCGCAGCTCCAGACCGAACGCCACATTGCGCAACACATTCGCCCAGGGGAGCAACGCGAAATCTTGAAAAACAAACGCACGCTCAGCGCCCGGACCGTCGATTTTTTTCCCTTTCACCCAGACCTCACCCTTGCTGGGTGGAATCAGTCCGGCGATGATCTTAAGCAAAGTGGTCTTGCCGCAGCCGCTCGGGCCGAGTAGCGTGCTCAACTCCCCCTGGGAGAAGGCCAGATCGACATCTGCGAGCGCCTCGACGGTGCCGTCATAGCTCTTGCTGACGGCTCGCGCTTCGACAATCGCATTAGCCGCCATTCCCAAGGCCTCGCATTTCCGCCGGAAAGAGCCTGCGCTCGAGCCGTTCGAGCGCATGGATGGTCAGCGCGGCAAAAATGACGATCGACGCGATCGCGGCGAACATGCGCGGATAATCGGCCACCGAGCTATTGTAGGTGATCAGGTCGCCGATCCCGGTGGGCGTGATCAATAGCTCGGCGATGACGATGCCGATGAAACCCATCGCCAGTCCCAGTCTGAGTCCGGTGAAGATCAGCGCGGCGGCGTGAGGCAGAATAATTTTGACCACTTCCTGTTGCCTTGTGCCCAGGAAAGCCCGGCACATTTGAATTAACGACGGATTGGCGTTGCGGATCCCCTTGTACGAATTCATCACGATCACAGGCGTGGCTAACACCGCGACCGCCAATACTTTGGAAAGTATGCCGATACCGTACATATACGTAATCAGTGGAATTAGCGCCGCCATGGGAGCGGCCTGCAAGACAATAAAGATCGGTAAGGTCAGCCATTCGATGGCGCGTGAAAGACCCATCCCGATTCCAAAGCCAATGCCCAGCACGCTCGCCACAACGATACCGATAACAAGAGGTTGGAGTGTGGAGAAGTAAGCTTTGATGAGACTCCCATCGGCCATCATCGAGCCGAAGGCGAGGAATGTGTCACTGAAAGGCGGGAAGGAAAAACTGATCGGCCAGCGACCGGCCAATTCCCAGAGCCCAAAGAACAGCGCGACGGAAATCAGTTGCCAGAAAACAGGAGAAACTGGAGTGAGGGAGTGTTGGAGGATTGGAGTAATGCGTTTTAAACCCATCACTCCAACACTCCAGTACTCCAATACTCCATTTGCGCCCTTTACTTCACGTTGGCCAGGGCCGCTTTCAGCGGCGCAAGGTACCAGAAATCCTCGACTTTGAGATTATCGCCTTTGATGGCTCCGGAGAGGCTGTAAAACTCCAGGTCGTTCTGCGCCGCGCTGGCGGCGCCGCCGTCGTTGGGAAAGACGCCGTTTTGCACGGCTTCTTCAAAATACGGCAGAATCTCGCCTTCCATTTTGGCCGGCAGGTCGCTCAGCAATTTAAGTTTTTTGCGCTCCTCCAGCACCCATTTGGGATTGGCATTGATGGCGCGGTTCACTTTGATCAGCTCTTCGGCGAAAACTCTGATCGCGGCCTGATTCTTATCGATGAATTCGCGCGTGGCGAACAGAGCTTCATCGCTCGCCTTGACGTTGCCGAGCGGCAGCACCAAAAACTTATCCGGCGCTTCCTTCAGCACCATATTTTTATTGGCGGCATCGAGGATCGAGGCCTTGATGTTTCCCTTGAGCAGCGCCAAGGCGCGTACTTGAGAGCCGGGGACATAACTGACGTTCTTGTATTTGATGCCGTGCTGCTTCGCCGCCAGGATCATGATCGCTTCGGTGCCGGAGCCGCGCCCCTGCACGGCGATCTCTTGGCCGTCGAGGTCCTTCCAGCTCTTGTAACTCTCTTTATTGACGATAGGAAAAAATTGCAGCGCGCTCAGTTGAATAAAAAACCTGATCGGCACCGTGACTTTCTGCAACGCCGCATAAGGAGTTCCCTGCCCTACATCGGCCTGGCCGTTGATGACCGCCTGCGTCGCCAGCTCCTCGCTCTTGAAAGCCGTGATCTCGACATCCACGCCGCGCGCCTTAGCCCGCTCGGCAGCGATCAAGAGAGGCAACTCGTCGATGGAAATAACGTCGCCCAGGGCATAGCGGATCTTGGTTCGCGCCTGCGCCGATGCCTCGCCGGTGATCGCGACGAGCAGCCCGATTAAAACAAATAGCGTCACGAGCGCTTTCTCAATTCGATTCCTCATAGCCACCTCCTTGTGATGAACCCGATGGGCAAGTACCGCGAAATCGCTCCGGGTGTCAAGCGCCGCATCAAAGGGTGTCCATCAAATTGACAGCCGACCCACCCTTTGTTATTCGACAGGCGGGATCGAAACTCCGGCGAGGAGCGGCTTATGAAGAACGGATACAAGGCGATGGACTCGGACATGCATGTCCTGGAGCCCTGCGACTTGTGGCAGAAGTACATCGATCAAAAATATCTCGACCGCGCGCCGATCGGCTTGGACCGGCACAAACGCGATCTCGGCGTCAAAGTTGACGGCAAAGTCATGCCCAAACCGGCGCCGAGGCCGAATCCGGCGCTCGCGCCGCTCCGCGAGGAGATCCTCAACAAGCGCTACGCCGAGGAAGAAGCGCGCGCTTTCGACAACGTCGCGCAAGTGCGCGCGATGGACAAAGAGGGCCTGGACGTCGCGATTCTTTATCCGAGCCGCGGGCTGTTCGTGCTGGCCGTCGATGGCCTCGATCCCGATCTCGCCGCCGCCATCGCCAAAGCGTACAATGACTGGCTGTACGACTTCTGCAAGGTCGCGCCCGATCGCATGTTCGGCGCGGGCATCATCGCGCCGCACGATGTCTCGTCAGCGGTCGAGGAGACCCGACGCTGCGTCAAAGAGCTCCGTTTTCGCAGCGTGCTCGTCCGGCCGAACCACGTAAATGGCAGAATGTGGAGCGATCCCTACTATGACCCGCTCTGGGAAGAATGTCAGAAGCTCGGCACACCGATCGGTTTTCACGAAGCGGGCCGCGTCTATCTGCCCCAGCCGGCGATTTCGGATCTGATCCCGAGCTTCGCCATGTTCAACACGCTGTCGTTTCCGATGGCGAACATGTTTGCCTGCGCGGACATGATCTATGGCGGCGTGATGGAGCGCTTTCCCAAGCTCAAAGTCGCTTACCTCGAGGGCAACTGTTCCTGGCTGCCCTGGCTCTTGTGGCGCATGGGCGAATATGCCGAGCTCACCGGCGCCGCCGAACATCCGGAAATGAAACTAAAACCGCTGGAATATTTTCAGCGCCAATGCTGGGGCGCGGTGGAATGCGACGAACACGTGGCGAAAATTATTCCCGAGTTCGGCCTCGAAGACAACATTGTTTTCTCGACCGATTATCCGCACCTGGACGTGAAGTATCCTCACGCGGTGGAAAGCTTGCTGAAGCAGCCGTTCACGCACCAGATGAAAAGGAAATTTCTCTGGGACAACTGCGCACGGTTGTATGGGTTCGGGTATTAGGAAAGTTTCGGGTTACGGGTTGCGGGTTTCGCGTCCCTTAGATAAACCCGAATCTCAAAACTCCCGACTCGAAACCGCTATTTTGAGTTCTTTGCGGTTGAATTACAGCCTCCGAATTCTCTTTGCCTTGTGACCTATGTGCTCTTTGTGGTTAATTTCTCTTAGTTCGCCGCAACCCAGGCGGTCATTACCGCCGGCGTGTCTTTCATCACCGGCTCCCATGAATCGCCGCGGTCTCGGGTCACGTAAAAGCCGCCCTTTCCGGTGATGCGCGCGTCGAAGCCGTAGCCGCGGGAGCCGTCGCCCATGCCGCAAAACAGCGAGTTTTGATCGGTCGGATGGTGTACCAGCACCCATGGCATCCATGGATTTTCCTTATCCAATCCGTTGCTCGACACACGCCAATGCTCGCCGCCATCGTCGCTCAGGAGGATACAGCCATGCGGGTGAGTTTTCTCCCGCCGCCACACTCCCGGCGAACCTCTGCCGCCGCATAAAACTATCCGTCCGCCCGGCATGAAATGCCATTCATGCGAGTAGCTGTGCAACTCCGTATAGCCCCAAGGCATTCCGGTCTCAACCCGGCGCCAATGCTCGCCGCCGTTATCCGTACGGAAAAAGCCGCGCGCCGACGATACGTAGTAGCGTTCCTTGCTGCCCGGAAGATTTTCGATGTAATGCATGTCGACATAGGCGATGCCGACGCTGCGGTCGTACCAGGTCTTGCCCCGGTCCCGGCTAAGCAACACACCGCCGTGTTCGAGCAGTACATAGATGAGATGCTCATCGTCGGGATGCACGAAGATATGGCGCACATGAGGAAATTCCACCCCGACGAGCTGAGCCGGCACGGTCCATTTCCTCTTCACTTCGTCGCCGAAGTCGAGCATGCCGTCGAGCGGTTCGAATTTTCTGCCGCCGTCTTCGCTGCGGAACAAGCGGACCGGACCGATGCCCATGTAGACCACCCGCTCGTCATGAGGATCGACGGTGAATGTTCGCACATCGCCGTCCATGATCTTAGTCCAGCTCTTGCCAGCATCCTCCGAGCGATAGCCGCCATCGAAAGCAACGGCCGCAAATACCACCTCGGGGTTCTTTTTACAGCCGATCAGATGCTCCAGCGTCTTGCCGGCAAAGTGCTCGGCAATCGTTTGCATCGTCTCGCCTTGCGGCTGCATAACTTTGAGCCCGCCGTTGTGGGCAATGTAATAGCGTAGTGATTCGGCCATAAAATCCTCCCGAGCACTGTTTCGAGTTTCGCGTTACGCGTTTCGGGTTCAACTCGAAACCAGAAACCCGCAACTCGAAACTATCCTTTTAATTTTAACGCCCGATACACCTTCTCGGATGTCACCGGCAAATCCGTTATCCTCACACCGCACGCATCGGCTACGGCGTTCGCTACCGCCGCCGCCGTCGGCGTATTGGCGACTTCGCCGATGGCAAGGCTATTGTATGGCCCCGGCCCGGCCGGGACATTCTCCATGACGATTGTTCTAAGCGGCGGGATGTCGGTGATGTTGGGAATCTTAAACTCGCCGAAGTTGCTCGTGGTGATTTTACCGCCGTCGTCGAACATCACCTCTTCGGTGAGCGCATAGCCGAGGCCGAAGACCACTCCGCCTTCGACTTGACCCTGGTGCATCAGCGGGTTGATGACTTTGCCGGTCGAATGCGCGGAGACCATATTGCGGAGCGTCACCTGGCCGGTCTCCGGATCGACGTGAACTTCGGCGATTTGCGCCGAGACCGAGGCGTCATGGGACTTTTCCGTGCTCTTGTAATAGCCGCGCACGTAGATCGGCGCGCCTTTGAACTTGACGACTTCGGCAAAGCTCATTTGTCGCTTGGACGGCTTGTGCGCGATGCGGCCGTCTTCGAGGGTCAATTCCTTCGGATCGACCTCCAGCGCCTGTGCGGCAAAGTGGAACAACTCCTCCCTCGCCTTGGTGCCGGCTTCGTAAGACGCGTTGCCGTAGACTCGCGTGGCGCGGCTGCCGCCCACGCCGCCGTCGCTCGGCACAATCGTGCTGTCCACCTGTTTGAGTTCGATTTTTTCCGCCGCCACCTGCAGCTCCTGGCCGACCACTTCGACAATGACCGTGAGCACGCCGGCGCCCTGATCGACAACGGGTGAAATCACTTTAACCTTGCCGTCTTCTTCGATCGTGACAAAAACGTTCCCTTCACCGCCGCTGGGGCTCCATTCTGAAAACGCCAATCCGCGACCGATATTCTTCGCTTTTGGCTTGCGGTAGCCCGCCAGTTGGATCGCCTTGTCGAGCGCCTCGTCGCCGCGAATATGCGAAATGTGACCGCCGGTCGGTGTTTCGTCGCCGTCATGGAGCATGTTCCTGCGCTTGAATTCGCTCGGGTCCATACCGAGCTTGCGCGCGACGATGTCGAGTTGACTCTCGTTGGCGAAAAAACCCTGCGGATCCCCCGGCGCGCGCATGTGGCCGCAGGGTATTTTGTTGGTGTAAACCATCCGCTCCTCGATCAGACAGTTGGCGATTTTATACGGCCCGGCGCAGGTGGATGCGCCGATCAGATAACCGGCCGGCTTCATCGATGCATAGGCGCCGCTGTCGAACAGGAAATTGAGATGGTGCGCCACGATGGTGCCATCTTTTTGGACGCCGGTTTTGACTTTGATGATCGCCGGATGGCGCGGGTTGCCGGCGGTCAACTCCTCGGTGTAGTCCATCACGAGCTTCACCGGCATGCCGGCCTTTTTGGATAGGAAATATGCCACCGGAACGTCCATAAAGCCGCCCTTGCCGCCGAAGTCGCCGCCGATGTGCATGGGATGAAACACCAGCTTCTCTTTGGCGATGCCGATGCAGTTGGATAATTGACCGCGCACTGCGAAAGGCGTCTTGCTGCACGACCAGATGTCCGCGCTGCCGTCGGGACGCGTATAGGCGACGCAAGCGTGCGGCTCCAGATACGATTGATGGGTAACCTGGGTCGTGAAGGTATTCTCTACGATGAGATCGGCTTGCTTGAAACCCGCCTCGATATTGCCCTTGCCCCAGCGGAGATAGGCGAACACGTTGCCCGGTTTTTCAACCGGCACCGGCAGCCCTCGGTAAGACAATAAATCAGGGTGAAGGATCGGCGCGCCCTCCTTGGCCGCTTCCACCGGATCGAGCAGCGGCGTCAACTCCTCGTATTCGACTTCGATCAAATCGAGCGCCGCGTCGGCTTGCGCTTTGGTTTCAGCCACCACGGCGGCTACTTTTTCGCCGATGAAACGGACCAGACCATCGGCGAGCACGGGAGTATCATAGATGCACCGGCCGATGCGCAAGCCCGGCACGTCCATGCCGGTAAGCACGGCCTTAACGCCCGGAGCTCTGGAAGCCTTGCTGATGTCGATGCGCTTGATACGCGCATAGGGAACCGGGCTTCGCAGGCACCGGCCCCATAAAGTATTCGGCAAATTCACATCGGCGCTATACTGCGCCTTTCCCATTACCTTCAGCTCGCCCTCGACTCGGGGCGTCGGCCGACCCACAACCTGCGTCATCGATTTCCTCCCAAACTAGCAATAAGCCATTAGCGTATTCTTTTCTGCTGTTCTTAGAACGGATTACGCCCGATTGTCCAGCGACGTCCTGGCGGTTCAACCCAGCACCGGCAAGTGGATTTTTGCTCGTCGACTTTAAACGCGGAACTCGAAACCGGAAACTGGCGACAGGCTACCCCCAGACCCTCGCCGCCACCCGCGCAACCAACTCCAGCTTGCGCTTCATATCATCCCAAGTAATCAAGTTTCCCGAAGCGGCCGAAGCAAAGCCGCACTGCGTGCTCACGGCCAGATTCTCCTTGCCAACGTATTTTGCGGCTTGATCGATGCGACGGAGTATTTCGTCCTCGGATTCCAGCGTCGGCTCTTTTGTCGTAATCAAACCGAGCACCACGGTTTTTTCTCTTGGGACGAATCTCAGCGGCTCAAACCCGCCGGCACGATCGGTGTCGAACTCCAATAAATAACGATCCATCTTGAGCGAACCAAAGACTTTTTCGGCGATCGGCTCGTAACTCCCCTCGGCGCCCCAGGCGCTGCGCTTGTTGCCCCGGCAAAAATGGATGCCGAGGACCACATCAGGGCCGCGTTTGACGCCGTCGATCATCGCGTTGTCCGCCGCGATCGCGGCGTCGAGAGCCGAATCTAAATCGATGCCCGCCTGTTGCAAGACCGCGCGGCGGTTTCGGTCGAAAAAGTTGGAATACGATGGGGCATCCAGCTGAACGTACGACGCCCCTTCATCGATCAGCGCCTGCACCTCATCGCGCATGATCGCCGCCACGTCCTGCAACATGTCATATAGGGTCGGGTAAAATTGATCCGAAACACCCGGCCGGTAGCGCGAGATCGCATGCTGCATCGCCGCCGGTGTGCAGACTTTGAAAGGCCCGGGCGCGTGCTGCTTCAAGAACGGCGCTTCATTGGGCGTGAAGCGCCCCTTCTTCCTGAGCTTCCCGCCGACGATGTATTGCAGATTGCCTTCTTTAGATTCGGCGGCGAGTTCCTTTCCGGGTCCCTGCCACTCGAACTTCACCACCGGCTTACCCGGCACCAAGCCGTCTATCGCCTTGGTAATATCGGCGGTAAAGATATCGCGCCGATATTCACCGTCGGTAAAAATCTGCACGCCGGCAGCCTTCTGCATCTCGAGCGCTTGGAGAATCGACCGATCTTCGATCTCGCGCACGCGCTGCTCATCCATGCGCTGCTCGCGCAGCGCCGCCCGCGCTTCCAACAGCTCCGCGGGGCGCAAAAGGCTGCCGACATTATCCGCTCGAAACTGGACTGGCATAGCGCATTTCCTTTGTGTCAGGGCAATTTGACTAAATTCAGTCTGGCTGATATCGCCAAACAGCTCACTATGCAAGGCGGTCGTGCGAGCAGATGTCAAAAGCAACGAGTATCGCTTTGGCCGAGCGTCTAACGGAGCTCCTCGACCGTCTCGGTATCGCGCGCGCCCACGTCGCGGCCTCGATGCTCGCCGATATTACCGGGTTTGCCCAGGCGCATCCGGAACGGATCGCCTCACTGACGCTCGTCTGCCCGCCGCGCCTCGATCCGGGCGCTCTCCGGCCTCTCGGCGGCCGTCTGCAAATCATCGCGGGTGACCAGGGTCGACCGGCGGCGGTCGTGCGTGAAGCCGTGGCGAACCTTCCGGAAGCTACGGTAATTTGGCTGCCGGGCTATTTCAGTCCGCCGTGGGCCGATGTCGTCAAAGATCGCACGATGGAAATTGACAGCGCGTTATCGAATATTATTTCGACGCACCAGCAGCCGGATGAGAGAACCGGGACGAACCATGCTCACGGTTCGATTGCGGGCCTCACCTACCGGAGCCAAGGCCATGGCGCAGCGCTGTTGCTGTTTCCTTTGAGTCTAGCGTCGTCTCAATGGGATTCGCTGTTATCTCGTCTGAGCGCTCGCTGCCGCGCGGTGACGCTCGGCGGCCCTGAGTTGGGTTTTCTCGCCATGCTCGAATCGCGCGGTCGTTCGAATGGCTATCTCGGCGCTGTGCGCCGTATCATCGATGCGCTGCAACTGCGCGCTGGCGAAATCATTCTGGAAGTAGGCTGCGGTTCCGGAGTGTTGGATCGTTGGATTGCCCGCTACACTTCGCAAGCGAACCGCATCATTGCCGTGGACGTTAACCGGTATCTTCTCCGCGAAGCCGCGACTCTAGCGCAACAGGAGGACCTTGCAGATGTGATCTCCTTCCAGGAAGGCGACGCGGAAGCCCTGCCCCTTCCGGATAACCATGTGGATATCGCGTTGTCGTTTACAGTTATGGAAGAAGGAAACGCGGATCAAATGCTCGCCGAGTTGGTCCGGGTCACAAAGCCGGGCGGTCGCATTGGCGTGATGGTGCGGGCCATCGATATACCACTCGTCGTAAATGTGCCACTGCGGCCGGAACTAAAAACCAAAGTGCAAACCCCGCGAGGAAACGTTGGCGCAGAGGGATGCGCCGATGCAACTCTCTATCGTCGCTTCCGTCAAGCAGGTCTAACACAAATACAAATGTGGCCGCAGTTTGCCGGCTCAGACCAACCCGATACCGCCCAAGCACAGTTCGTCCACGGTGCCATTCTCGGCGCCCTTACCCCGGACGAAACACAAGAATGGCACAACGGCATGGCGCAAGCCGTGGCGCAAGGGACCTATTTCATCGCCCAACCGCTCCACTGCGCGGTCGGAACAAAGCCCCATTTCTAACATTGGCGCCGCCCGCTACTTGGCAAACCCGAGCTCTTTGCGGGCTCGTTCGAGAAAACTGAAGTCGGCGACTTCTTCGATCTTTACGGGGCGAGTTACTTTCGCGCTCTCGCGCGCCGAGTCGATGAGAGATTGAATGGACGCCGGCGTCACTCGCGCGTCCTTGGCTAGTACGCGTAAGAGGTCTTGAAGCATCGATTCGGCCATTTTGCGATCGCTCAGCTTCCAGCGCTTCATGATCAATGCGACTATTTCGCTCTGGCGGCTTTTGTCGAGCAGAAACTGCACTGTCCGTAACTGCGCCCGCACGACGCGATAAACTTCGTCCGGGTTATCTTTTATGCGTTTGTCCGTGGTGCCGAGTCCGGCCTGAGCAAACTCGATGTTTTCGCCCAAAAACAAAAGCTCGTTGAAGCCTTTCTCCTTGGCAAAGAAATTTTCCGGCACCGACAGCAACGCCGCGTCCACTGCGCCCGATTCCAGCACGGCGAGACGACCCGCAGCGGTTCCACCCATGGGCAATATCAAGACATCCTTCCCAGGGTCGAGGCCCAACTGCCTCAATCCCTGCACAGCCAGCAACGTCGCCGACGCGCCTGGCGTGCTGCCGGCGACTTTCTTTCCCTTCAAATCGCGCGGTTCTTTGATTTCTTTTTTGCTCATCAGAAACAGCAACGGTCGCGACACGGTAAAAGTCAAAACCTTCATCGGCCGGCCCTGCACCGCGGCGCTGATGACGCCCGTGGCCGCCCCGTTGTAATCGAGATCGCCGGTCATGAGCGCCGTGCTTGCCAGGGTCGCCGCCATTTGGATCAGCTCGACATCGAACCCCTCCTCGTGGAAAAACCCTCTATCGACGGCCGCGAATGTCGGCAATAGGGCGACGTTGTTCGAAGACAGTGACAGACGAATCTTTTTTCGGCTTGACTGGGCCGAAGCCGGATCCGTATAGAATACGAAAAAGATCAGGACGAACAGCCCCGGCATCATCTTGCTTTTCATTGAGCCTCCGAAGCGCCGCGTCATTTAGGCATGAATGCGATCCGCCCTTACTTCGCCGCCAATCGTTCAATGAACCCTCGTTTTCTCTAACTCCGACGAAACGGATATCGACGAAGTCCTCCGGTTGGCTTGACGCGCCTTATCGCTCGCCGCTAGCTCTGCGAGGATCGCTTCAGCGCCTTTCCGGCTGACGTACGGAATCGACTCCGCTTCATGGTCATTGCCGCCACATGCGCCGTGCAATTCTTACTACCAGCTCCAATTTACGCCGCATGTCGTCCCATGAAATCAAATTTCCGAGCAGCGTCGAGGCGAACCCGCATTGCGTGCTGACCGCAAGGTTTTCTAGCGGCACATATTTAGCCGCCTCTTCTATGCGCCGGCACAGGAGATCCTCCGATTCCAGCGCTGCAAATTTGGTCGTGATTAACCCCAAAACTACGGTCTTTCCCTTTGGCACGAAGCGCAGCGGCTCGAAGCCACCCGCACGCTCGCTATCGTACTCCATGAGAAATCGATCGGCGATCAGTGAGCCGAAGGTCTTTTCGGCAATGACTTCGTAGCTCCCCTCGGCACTCCATGAGCTACGGTTGTTGCCGCGGCAGAAATGAATGCCGATCACCGCATCAGCATGTCGCTTGAGTCCGCCAATCAGCGCGTTGTCGCCGGCAATTACCTCTTCGAGAATTTCGTCGGGGTCGGCGCCCATGCCGCGAAGCTGCTCGCGGCGGCGCTCATCCATCAAGTGGGTCAAGTAAGACGGGCCGTCTAATTGAACGTAACTCGTTCCGGCATCAATCGATCCTTGAACTTCCTCCCCCAACAGAGCCGCGAAGTCTTGCACCATGGCACGGCGGCTTGGATACACTTTATCGGTGACCCCCGGTTTGAACTTGCTGTCAGCAAACTGAACCGTGCTGGGCAGGCATACCTTAAACGGCCCCGGCGCATGCACTTTTAGAAACGAAGCTTCGGCGGCGAAGATCCCAGGCGCCTTCTTGCGCAGCTGAGCGCCCACGACCGAGTCCCCATCCGGGCGGCGAAAGCTGTTTGCCAGTCCGCGATTTGGGCCGCGCCAGAGCGGCGCCATGATACTCTCGCTCGGTACCAGACCGTCGAGCGCGTTGGTGAAATCGGCCATGAAATTTCCGCGCCGATACTCGCCGTCGGTGAAAACATCGACGCCCGCAGCTTTTTGTAACTCTAACGCGGTTATAACCGAACGGTCCTCGATCTCGCGCAGTCGCTCGATATCGATCCGTCCTTCCCGGAAAGCCGCGCGCGCCTCGATCAACTCGGGCGGCCGCAACAAACTGCCAATATTATCGGCACGAAACGGGTTGCTCATAGCCTTTTGATCGACGACTTGCCGTTTTGAAAGGCTTGAACGCAGGGCATCGTTTCTAGCCTTTTATTCCCAATTCCCTATTGACCGCCCTTTGCAAAGTGAAATCGAACACTCGCGCCGGCGGTACCACCTCAGTCAGTTTCAAAGCCTGCGCTTCTTCGGCGAGAAACTCCTTGATCTCTTCGTCTGTGGGAATGCCATTCTGTGTGAACGCCGGCTTGCAGCGCCGATACCACTCGGTCGCGGTGGCGAGATCGCTTTTCCACACCCGCGCCAACATCGCTGCGGTTTCCTTCTCATTGTCATGAAAAAACCGCGTCGCTTTGGCTTTCACGCGCAGCAAGCGGCGCAGCCAATCCGGCTGCTCCTGGAGCGTTTTCACCTGAACGCCGATCCCCTGCTGAATGCTTGGAAACTTGTCGATGGAGCTTTCCAGCACGTTCATCTTGAACTTGTCGCGCGCCATGAATACGTAAGGCGGCGTCAATCCGGCCACTTGAATCGAATTGCTGATCAGGGCTTGTAACTGAGTAGCCTCGTCACCCACTTGCGAGAAAGTCAGTTCCTTATCCGAATCGACGCCATGGATCGCGAGCATTTTACGGGCCGCAGAATGTTGGCTGCCATTGATCGTCACAATGCCGAGCACCTTGCCTTTCAGTTCCTTCGCGCTGCGAAACTCGCCGCGCGTGACGAGCCAAAAGATCGGCCGGCGCAAATCGACCGAAATGACCCTGAGCGGCACGCCGCGCATGATGCCCCGCACCGCGCTCCCCACCGAACCCAAGGCATCCAATTCGCCAGCGACCCCGGCGGCGATGGCTGCGTTGGCGCTCATTCGGATCAACTGAGGCTCGAACCCCTCCTCACGAAAAAATCCCTTCTCCCGCGCAATGAAGAGTTGAATCGACGGCATGCCGGTACTCGACATACTGATGCTGAGTTTTTGCAGCGGTGTTTGGGCCGAGACAAGCTGTGGAAGAAAAAAAGTAACGATTATCAGGACCGCCAAACGATTGGACAACATCGTTGATTTCTCCGCGAACCATGGGCGAGTAAATAGTCTGGGCGTGAGCCTAATGAATTCGCGGCTCCGCTGTCAAACGGAACGGAACCGCTGCTCATTTTTAACCGATGAAATTTGGCGTGCCTTACCGCTTACTCACTTGGCAGTTCGCCTCGATTTGGCTAAGATCCTGCCCAGAGCTTGGTGCGGCTGCGTTTGCCTAAATCAGTTGCTCGTCTCAAGCCGCATACGGAGGAATATCTTCATGTCCAGGCAGTATCGTTACATCTCCGGCGACTCTCATTTGGAAATTGATTCGAAACACTGGCTTCCGCGCGTGCCGGAAAGATACCGCGATCAGGCGCCGCGCCTGGTGCGCCAAGCGGACGGCGGCGACATTTGGGCCATTGGCGACAAGATCAAACGCCCGGCCGCCGCGGCCGATCTCTACGGCGGTAAGGGGCGCGATCAATACTTGCCTTTTGACGCCAAATACGACGGCACTCCGGGTACGGGTAGCGCGGCCCAACGCATCAGCGAACAGGACCGCGACGGCATTGACGCGGAGGTGCTCTTTCCTTCGCAGCAAGGCGGGCCCAAGTTTTGGCGCCGCGTCGAAGATAACGACGCCTACAGAGCGATCGTGCGCGCCTATAACAGCTGGCTTATCGAAGAATACTGCGCCACGGATCCCGAGCGTCTCATCGGCGTCGGCATTTTGCCGCTCGCTTGCGATCTGCGCAGCGTTATCGAGGAGATGGAATATTGCAGCAAAGCGGGCTTTAAGACTGTGCTGCTACAAGGCTTTCCGAGCGGCAATGCCTATCCGTCCGAAGCGGACGACGCATTCTGGTTGCGAGCGTTGGAATTGAACATGCCGGTGAGCGTGCACGTCGATCTGGATCGCGCCGATAACCGCAAAGGGCCGCTGTTCAAGTATCCGAACGAGTCGGAGGAGTTGATGAAAAAACTCACTCATGAATTGGTCGAGCAATGCAGCCGCTTCGGTCCGGCGCGCGGCAACGGCGCGGTCGCTGCGATGCAATGGACTCTGTCTGGCTTGTTCGAGCGCTTGCCCTCGGTGAAAATTTTCTTCGCTGAAAATCAGATCGGCTGGGTGCCATTTTATTTACAGGCCGGCGATGTCCGCTATGACCGGCACCGCCGCTGGTCCGAGCGGCTGCTCGGTTTCAAACCGCTCAAACGCCCCCCTAGCGAATACATTCGAGAACATTGTTTGTGGGGCTTTCAATTCGACCCCGTCGGCGTCGAATTGCGTCACAAAATCGGCGTCGACAAGCTGATGTGGGGATCGGATTTTCCACACCAGGAATCCGATTGGCCGGAATCGCTAAAGATCATCGAGAAAAATTTCGCCGGCGTTCCCGAACCGGAAAAATACCGGATGGTTTGCGGCAACGCGGTCGAGTTCTTCCACCTCGGCAACCAATGACGGAGAGCCTATGAGACGCTTACCCGTTACCGCATTCATCATCTTATTCATGGCATGGGTGCTCTCGCCCAGCTCGGTTCGGTCCCAGGACAATTGGCAAGCGGAATGGGACAAGACTCTCAAAGCCGCCGAACAGGAAGGCCAGGTGACTTATTCAGGCTGCGGCAGCCACGAATTTCTCGGCGAGTTTCAAAAGAAATTTCCCAAAATCAGAGTGGAGTCGGTGGCCGCGTCGTGCTCCGAGGTGATCTCGCGCATCATGGCCGAACGGCGCGCCGGTAAATTTTTGACCGACGTCATTCGCTTCGGTCTCACTTCGGCCCATACTTTCTATCGCAGCAAAATATTGCAGCCAATCCATTCGAGCTTCATCCTTCCGGAGGTGAAAGATACCTCGAAGTGGTGGTCGAAAAAGCACCACTACTCCGACCCTGAGGGCAAATTCCTTTTCGTTCCGGCCGCCAGCGTTTACGTGCGCTTCGCGAGCTATCACACCGCGCTGGTCAATTCCTCCGAATTCAAGTCCTATTGGGATCTGTTGAACCCCAAATGGAAGGGCAAGATCGTCGCCACCGACGTCAAAGTCGGCGAAGGCCGCAACGGTGCGCGCTTTCTCTATCACCATCCGGAGCTTGGCCCGCCCTACTTGCGCCGCCTATTCAGCGAGATGGAAGTGACGTTTTCGCGCGATTATCGTCAGGCGGTGGATTGGCTCGCGCAAAAACGCTTCGCCCTGTGGTTGTTCAGTCAATCCGACGACACGCTGGACGCCAAAGATCAAGGCTTGCCGGTGCAGATTCTCGACACCAACAGTTTCAAGGAAAGCGCCGGCCTCGACGCGACCGGCGGCGCCTATGCCTTGATGGATAAACTTCCTCATCCGAACGCGGCTACCGTTCTCGTCAATTGGCTGTTGTCGCGCGAAGGCCAGATCGCCATGCAGCGCGACCCCGAAGCGGCGGGTCTCGCCGATTCACTACGCACAGACATTCCGAAAACCGATGTCCGTCCCATGTTGCGCCGGCGCGAAGGGGTGAAATATCTGGAGATGTGGAATCCCGCCTGGCAGGACATGAAACCGGTGCAGGAGCTGATCAATCAATTGCTGAGCGCAAGGAAATAACTCTTTCGCAAAATCGGTATCGGCTTTTCCTTCATCTCGTGCCGTCCCCTATCGTGTCCTTTTTACTTTTGCTTGCTCCCTCGCTACCATCGGACAAACGCCACAACGAATTGGAGTTGCCATGGCCGAACCGACGGTCCTCTGCCCGCAGTGTAAAAATGAAATCAAGTTGACGGAATCACTCGCCGCGCCGCTGCTGGAAACCATCCGGCGTGACTACGAGCGACGCTTGGCGCAAAAAGAGGCCGATATGAGTACGCGCGAAGCGGCCCTCGGCGAGCGCGCGGCAGCGCTCGAAAAGGTCAAGGCGTCGATCGACCAACAGATCACTCAAAAACTGCAGCAAGAGCGATTGAAAATCGCCGCCGAAGAAGCGCAAAAGGCCAAGCTTGCTCTCGGCAACGACCTCGATCAGAAAGCGAAAGAAATCAGTTCTCTTCAAGCCATTTTGAAGCAACGCGATGAGAAGCTCGCCGAGGCGCAAAAGATCCAGGCGGAAATGCTGCGCAAGGAGCGTGAACTGGACGATGCCAGACGCGAGTTGGACCTGACGATCGAAAAGCGCGTCCAAGCGAACCTGAATACAACTCGGGAAAAGGCCAAGAAAGAAGCTGAAGAAGAGCTTAAGCTCAAGGTGATGGAAAAAGACCAGACCATCACCGCCATGCAAAAACAGATCGAAGAGCTCAAACGGCGTGCCGAACAAGGCTCGCAGCAACTTCAAGGAGAGGTTCAGGAACTCGAGCTTGAAGCGCTGCTGACGGCGAAATTTCCCCGCGACACGATTCGACCGGTGCCCAAAGGCGAGTTTGGCGGCGACGTCGTGCAGCGCGTGATCGGTCCCCTCAACCAGGTATGCGGCACGATTTTGTGGGAATCGAAGCGGACCAAAAACTGGAGCGACGGCTGGCTGCCCAAGTTGCGCGAGGATCAGCGCGCCGCCAAAGCGGATATCGCCGTGATCATCAGCCAAGCTCTGCCCAAGGAGGTCGAAACCTTCGGCTTTATCGACGGCGTATGGGTGGCGGACGCCAAGGTCGCGTTGCCGGTCGCGCTGGCCTTACGCCAGACGCTGATCGAAATCGCCTCCGCGCGGCAGGCGTCCGAGGGCCAGCAAACGAAAATGGAAATGGTCTATCAATATCTAACCGGGCCTCGATTTCGCCATCGAATCCAGGCGCTTGTGGAAGCTTTCTCATCCATGAAGGAAGATCTTGACCGGGAGAAAAAAACCATCACACGGCAATGGGCCAAACGTGAGGAACAAATCGACCGCGTCATGCAGGCCACGGTCGGCATGTACGGCGACCTGCAAGGCATCGCCGGCAGAACCCTGCAAGAGATCGAAGGCTTGGAGTTTCAGGGAATGCTGGATTTTAAGCCCGAGGAGTGAATTGCCGGACTTCTGCCGTGCTCGAGCACTCAATTATCGATAATTCACTTCGACCAAGTACAAACCACAGGCGGGTGCGGTCTCACCGGCTTGGGTCCGGTCGCGGGCTTCTAATAACCCCCGGAACGATTCCGGCGAGCGTTCGCCTCGGCCCACCTCGACCAGTGTGCCGACAATGTTGCGCACCATGTGGCGCAAAAAGGCGGTTGCTTCGATAGTGAAAACCAACAGCTCGCCGCGCGCTTCGAGCCCGACACGGTAGACCTTTCTCACCGGATGCGCGGCGTCGCAGCCGGCGGCGCGAAACGACGTGAAGTCATGTTCGCCGAGCAGGCAAGCGATCGCCGCACGCATCGCTTCGAGATTGAGCGCTTGGTGCAGGTGCCAGGCGCGGTTGCGATAAAACGGCGATGCGACCGGCCGGTTCAGGATGTGATATTCATAGACTCGACTGCGCGCGTCGCGCCGGGCATCGAATGAGTCTGCAACGACGGCCACTTCCTTGATCGCGATGTCCGCCGGAGTGAGGGCGTTCAGAGCGCGCCGGGTGCGGTGAGGCGTGCACTCTTTCTCGGCGCGAAAGCTGACTACCTGCCCGAGCGAGTGAACGCCGGCATCGGTTCGTCCCGAGCCGATCACTCGCGTCGGCGTTCCTAAAAAGGTCGATACCGCCCGCTCGAGCACGGCCTGAACGGACGCGCCGTTGGGTTGGACTTGCCAGCCGTGGTAGTTTGTCCCTTCGTACTCGACCGTGAGCTTGATGTTCACAGGAAAGCCAGTTTCGAGTTACGTGTTTCGAGTTTCGGGTTAGCGCTGCCCGATTGCGCCGCAGCGCCGTCGAGCGCACGGAGTGAGAATATTTGACGGACGGTTTGAACTCGGCGAATTCGGTGTCTCCGCGTGAATCGAACTATAAGTAATCGCGCACCAGAATCTCGGCGATTTGCACGGCGTTGAGCGCGGCGCCCTTGCGTAAATTATCGGCTACAACCCAGAGGTGGAGGCCGTTGGCCACCGATGGGTCCTCGCGAATGCGGCCGACATACGTCGCGTCTTTGCCGGCTGCCTCTATGGCCATGGGATAAATATTGTTCTCCGGTTCATCGGCGACAATGACTCCGGGCGCCTCGCGCAAAATTCTTCTCGCCTCGGCCGCAGAAAGTTTAACGAAGGTCTCGACGTTGACCGATTCGGAGTGGCTGCAGTATACCGGCACGCGCACGGCGGTCGCCGTCACCGGCAAATTGGGCTCGGCGAAGATCTTGCGCGTCTCATGAATCATCTTCCATTCTTCTTTGGTGTACCCGCCGTCCAAGAACACGTCAATGTGCGGAATGCAATTAAACGCGATCTGGTGCGGAAACTTTTGTTTGCGGATCTCGCGCCCGTTGAACAGCGCGCCCACCTGCTGGCTCAATTCCTCCATCGCCTGGCGACCCGCGCCGGAAACCGATTGATAAGTCGAGACCACCACCCGTTTGATCCGCGCCGCATCGTGAATCGGCTTGAGCGCCACCACCATCTGAATCGTCGAACAGTTGGGGTTGGCGACGATGCCGCGCGCCTTGTATTTGGCGATCTCTTGGGCATTAACCTCGGGAACAACGAGCGGCACATCCGGTTCCATGCGGAAATGGGAAGTATTGTCGACCACTACGGCGCCCGCAGCGACGGCGATCGGCGCAAAGCGGGCGCTGACGGCGCCGCCGGCTGAAAACAGACCGATGTCGATACCGTTGAAAGAGTTTTCGTCTAAGATTTCGACCCGAATCTGCTGACTCTGGAAAGGTAGGAACTGCCCCGCCGATCGCTCGGAGGCGAGCAAGCGCAGTTCGCCAACCGGAAACTGACGCTCCTCCAGCACCTCGCGCATCTGCTCGCCCACGGCGCCGGTCGCGCCGACGATGGCTACGTTATAGGCCTCTTTTCTCATAAAGTTCTCTAGGTATTACCGATTCAATACACGAGCCATCGAAGGACCGAGGATCGAAAATCGAGAATGGCGAATATCCCTCGCCATTTTCAATTTTCAATTATCCATTTTCAATTTTTTTCCGTACCAGCTTTCCCATCTCCTTACAGCCCACCAGTTTGCCGCCCGGTTCCTGAATATCGGCGGTACGGTGGCCCTCGTTCAGCACGTCCTCGACCGCCTTTTCGATGCGATCGGCGGCGCTGCTCTGATTGAAGGAGTGGCGCAACATCATCGCGACGCTCAGAATGGTGGCCAGTGGATTTGCCTTGTCCTGGCCCGCGATGTCCGGGGCGCTGCCATGCACCGGTTCGTACATCCCGACTTTGCCGCCCAGGCTGGCCGACGGCAGCATGCCGATGGATCCGGTCAACATGGCCGCTTCGTCGCTCAGGATATCGCCGAACATATTGGTCGTCACCAGCACGTCAAACTGCCGCGGGTTGCGAATCAGCTGCATGGCGCAGTTGTCGACCAGAATATGCTCGAGCGCGATGCCGGCGTAGGCCTCGTTTTGATGAACCCGCGTAACGACCTTGCGCCAGAGCTCCGTGACTTCGAGCACGTTGGCCTTGTCTACCGAAGTGACTTTCTTGCGTCGCTTCGCCGCCGCCTGGAAGGCGACATGGGCGATCCGTTCGATTTCCGGGGTCGTATAAACCTCGGTATTGACGCCGCGCTCGGTGCCGTCTGGTAATGTGGTAACGCCCTTCGGCTGGCCAAAATAAATGCCGCCGGTCAGTTCCCGCACTACCAGCAAGTCGGTGCCCTCGACAACCTCACGCTTCAGCGTGGACGCCGATGCGAGGGCCGAAAACAGCTTGACCGGCCGCAAATTGGCGAATAATCCGAGCTCCTGCCGCAGCGCCAGGAGCGCGCGTTCGGGACGGATCGAATAATCGAGACCATCCCACTTCGGTCCGCCCATGGCGCCAAGCAGCACCGCGTCGCTCTGTTTCGCCAGGTTCAACACCGCGTCGGTGAGCGGTTTGCCGTGGGCATCGATGGAGGCGCCGCCGACGATGCCGTATTCAAGCTCCACAGCGAAGCCATACAGCTTGGCGACTTGATTGAGGACTTGAGTGCCCTCCCCCATCACCTCCGTGCCGATGCCGTCTCCGGGCAAAACCGCGATTTTCAAGCTCATGGTCCTTCTCTCTCCACCACCTGGCGATAGTGCTTTCGTTCTTCCAATTTGTTGAGCGCATTGATGTAGGCCAGGGCGCTCGCCATGATCACGTCGGTATGCGAGCTTTGACCGGACACGCGGATGCCGTCGTCCTCGATCAAGCAAGACACCTCGCCTTGGGCGTCCGCCCCCGCGGTGATGGCGTTGACCGAATAGCGCACCAGCTGCGACTGCGAGTCGGTGATTTTCGTAATGACTTTGTAACAGGCGTCGATGACCCCGTCGCCCGAGGCGTGATCCATCTTTTCGCCGCCGTCGACGCGCATCTTGATCGTCGCCGTCGGAATCCCGTCAGTGCTCGAATTCACGTTCATGTAGAGCAATTCGAATTTATCCGGCCGCCCGGGGACGCGCAGAATCTCTTCGGCGACGATCGCCTCGATATCCTCGTCGTAGACGTTTTTCTTCTTGTCCGCCAACTCTTTGAAGCGCACAAAAGCGCGGTTCATGTCCTCTTTGTTGAGATTGAAACCCAAGTGCTTCAAGCGCTCGTCAAAGGCGTGCCGACCGGAGTGCTTGCCCATCACCAGACGATTGCCGGGGATGCCGATCGATTCGGGAGTCATGATCTCGTAAGTCTGCTTGTACTTGAGCACTCCGTCCTGGTGGATTCCAGCCTCGTGGGCGAAGGCGTTGTCGCCGACGATCGGTTTATTGATCGGGATCGGAATACCGGTCACCTGTGACAGCAGGCGCGAACTGGGATAAAGCTGTTCGCTGACGATATGGGTGTCGAGGCCGAGATAATTTTTCCGCGTGCGCAGTGCCATGACGACTTCCTCGAGCGACGTGTTGCCAGCGCGCTCGCCGATCCCGTTGATGGTGCACTCGATCTGGCGCGCGCCGTTGTGTACCGCCGCGAGCGAATTGGCCACCGCGAGGCCGAGATCGTTGTGACAGTGAGCGCTCCAGACTACCCGGTCGCCGCCGGCGGTGCGCTCGATCAGATTAGCGATCAAGGCGCCGAACTCCGAGGGGATGGCATATCCCGTGGTATCCGGAACATTGATGACGGAAGCGCCCGCGCGGATCACTTCGCGAAATACCTGGATCAAGAAATCGGCATCGCTGCGCGAGGCGTCTTCGGCGGAAAACTCGATGTAGTCGGTGAACTGCTTCGCATACGACACCGCCTTGACGGCCGCCTCGATGACCTGTTCGCGGTTCATGCGCAATTTATGCTTGAGGTGAATGTCCGAAGTGGCGATGAACGTGTGGATCCCCGGATTTTTCGCGCCTTCAACCGCTTTCAAGGCGCGGTTGATGTCGCCCTCCTGAGCCCGCGCGAGGCTCAGTACGCGCGGCCGCTTGAGCTCGTTGGCGACCCGCCGCACCGATTCGAAATCGCCTTCCGAAGAGGCGGCAAACCCCGCCTCGATGACGTCGACGCCGAGTTTTTCCAACTGGCGCGCCATAACCACTTTTTGCTCGACGGTCATGCTCGCGCCCGGCGATTGCTCGCCGTCGCGCAGCGTCGTGTCGAATATTTGCACTATATTGTCCTGATTCATCGCAGTCATTTTAAGGGTCTCCTTCAACGTTATCCCTCGGCCCGCGCCAGAAACAAAAACTCCCGCGGCGCGGGCCAACGGGAGTCCAATGGGTCTACTGCTTGAGCCCGGAATTACGGCACGGTCCTCGCCGCCTCCCGGCTCAACTCCCGCCGGCGCCTAAGAGTCGTTAAGCACCATAACAAGGGGCCGGATAACGTATACATTAAGACAATAGTGAAGAACATAATCTGTCGCTGGGCGATGATCAAGGTAATCAATATCAGACCTGAAACCAACATCCAATCCGGATGCCGTTTTCTCATATCGTTATTTTTCGGGCTGAAGTAGGGAATATTGCTCACCATCAAGGCGGCCAAGCCGTAAATCACCAGCAGAAAAATCAAATGCCGGCTGGGCGATCCGGCGCCGTCCAGAAAATTATAGAGGATGACCGAGGAAGTGATCATCTGAGCCGCGGCAGGAATCGGTAAGCCGACGAAATGGTTTTTGGCCGCGCCCTGCGCCTGCACATTGAAGCGCGACAGCCTGAGAGCGCCGCACACGACATAGGTCGAAGCTGCCAGCCAGCCCCAGTTGCCCCACGGCACCAAAGCCCAGAGATAAACCAGGACCGCGGGCGCCACCCCAAAGCTTACGACATCAGCCAGTGAATCGAATTCGATGCCGAACTGGCTCGTGCTTCGGGTCAAACGGGCGACGTACCCATCGACGCCGTCGAAAACGTTCGCCAAAAGGATCAATAGCGCCGCGTTCACGTATTCACCATGGAACGCGACGATGATCGAGAAAAAGCCGCACATGAGATTGCCGGCGGTAAATAGGCTTGGAATCAGGAAAACGCCTTTTTTGAGTTGGTCCGAGCGCATCCGCTGCCGGAGCGAGACCCGGGTGCGGCCGCGCCGACGCAGCAGGCGGACTTTGGCGGGGCCGGAAAACTGTTCGGGCTCTTGAGCATTCATCGCGCTCATTGAAACCTCCCGATGATGGTCTCGCCCCCTTTGACTCTCTGCCCTTCGGCCACTTCCACCGAACAGCCGCGCGGCAAGTATGTGTCGGTGCGCGATCCAAACATAATCAGACCGAAGCGCTCGCCGCGCGCGAGCCGGTCGCCTTTGCGCACGCGGCAGACGATGCGGCGCGCCACCACCCCGGCCACCTGAACCACCCCCACGGATCGGTTCGCCCCATTGACGATGGTCAAGGCGTTTTGCTCATTGCGCTCCGAGGAGCCCTCCTTGTAGGCCGCCATAAAGCTGCCCGATCTGTAAACCACGTCGGCAACCTCACCTGCCACGGGCGTGCGATTGATGTGCACGTCGAGCGGCGAGAGAAAAATACTAACGCGAGTCGCGGCCTCTCTGAACAGCGCCGCGTTAACCGATGGAGCGATGCTCACCACTTTGCCGTCCGCGGGCGCCAGCACGAGATTATCGCCCTGGGGAATCGTTCGCTCGGGATCGCGAAAAAAGCCCAACAGAGCGAATGTCGCTAACGCGAGAACAAGCCCGAACCAGGTCCAGCCAAAAGCGAACGCGATGACCGTTACGGCGCCGAAGCTCAAAATCAGCGGATAGCCCTCCCGCGCAATGCTCATGTTCGTGAGATCTAGTTTCTACTTTTGTCGACCAGACGATTCTGCGCCAGCCACGGCATCATGGCGCGCAGTCCGGCGCCGACCTTTTCCAGCGGATGGTTGGCGGCTTCCTTGCGCAGCTCGGTGAAATGCGGCATGCCGCATTTATATTCGTTGATCCACTCTTCGGCGAACTTGCCGGACTGGATATCCTTGAGCACCTGCTGCATGGCCGCGCGCACCTCCGGCCCGATGATTTTCTTGCCGCGCGTGAGATCGCCGTATTCGGCGGTGTTGCTGATCGAGTAACGCATGTTGGTCAAACCGCCCTCGTAAATCAGATCGACGATGAGCTTGACTTCGTGGACACACTCGAAATACGCCATCTCGGGGGGATAGCCGGCATCCACCAAGGTCTCATAGCCCGCCTGGATCAGAGCGCACAAGCCGCCGCACAGCACCGATTGCTCGCCGAACAAGTCGGTTTCGGTTTCATCTTTGAACGTCGTCTCGATCACCGCTGCGCGCGCGCCGCCGATGGCGCTGGCGTAAGCCAGACCGACTTTCGTGGTATCTTTTGACGGATCCTGATGAACCGCGAGCAAACACGGCACGCCGCGCCCTTTTTGATATTCGCTGCGCACCAGATGGCCGGGACCCTTGGGCGCGACCATGAACACATTGACGCCGGCGGGCGGAACCACGCGTTTGAAATGAATATTGAAACCGTGTCCGAAAGCCAGATAGTTGCCGGTTTTCAGGCCGGGTTTGATTTCCTTTTCATACGCTTCACCCTGAAGCTCGTCGGGCAAAAGAACCATCACGATATCGGCCGCCGCGGCGGCATCGGCGGTCTCCGCCACTCTCAGGCCGGCAGCTTCAGCTTTCGGCCACGAACTGCTCCCGCGTCTCAAGCCGACTGTCACGTCTATCCCCGAGTCGCGGAGATTGTTGGCGTGGGCGTGTCCCTGACTGCCGTAGCCGAGAACGGCGACCTTCTTGCCGGTAAGTTGGCTTAAATCCGCGTCGCGATCGTAATAAACCTGCATTGTGCACCTCAGTAAGAAGACCTTACTATGCCGGCTGCACTTTCGTAAGTCAACGACAAGTGCCTGTAAGACAAGGGTTATTACAGCAGGCGAACGAGCCGTTCGTCAGCTGCCGTAAAGCAGCATGGCGGCGCGTTCTTCATGCCAGGATTGCTCGTCGGCCAGCGCCAGGGAAGCCAAGTCCGCCGGAGTCGCTTCGGCGTCGTCGATCCATTGTCGCAGCAACGCGCTGCCGTTGATCAAATCGAATGCCAGCCGATCGCGCTCGTATTCATAGGCGAAGTCTCGCCAGAGATCGTAATCGGGCCGCAATAGACGGAGCGCCTTCAATGCGAGCGCCAGCAGGCGCCATGGCTTAAAGCCTTGATGATCGTAGCTCGGCTGGTCAACGTGAATCTGCATCCCGGCACAGAGTTTTCCGCTGTGTTTGTGAAAGGTGGGCTCGAACCAGCACTCGCGCAAGCGGCAGCCGCGCAGCCAATCCGGCGCCAGGGCTTCTATCTTGGCTAGCAACTTGCGCGGCTCGAGGTCCGGCGCGCCGAAGAGTTCGAGCGGTCGGGTCGTCCCGCGACCTTCGGACAGCGTCGTGCCCTCGAGCATCACCGTGCCGGCGTAACAGCGTGCCATCCACAGATTCGGCGCATTCGGACTCGGGTTCACCCAGCTCCTCTCGTCGATGGGCCAGCCGTAGCCCGGCGCCGCGGCAGGCTGCCACCCTTCCATGGTGATCACGTTGCACTCGACATCCAGCCTGAGGGTCTTGACAAACCACTTCGCCAATTCGCCGAGGCTCAACCCGTGGCGCATCGGCAACGCTCCGGCGCCGACAAAACTCTCCCAGCCCGGACGCAGTAACAAACCCTCAACCGGCCGTCCCACAGGATTCGGTCGATCGAGTACCCAAATTGCTTTCTTGTATTGAGCTGCGGCTTCGAGAACGTAGCGCAGGGTCGTGACGAATGTGTAGATGCGGCAGCCCACGTCTTGCAAATCCGCGAGCAAAACATCGAAGCTGTCCATCATTGCTGCCGTCGGTCGACGCACTTCCCCATAGAGGCTGAAAACCGGAATCCCGTGCACCGGATCATGATAATCGGCGGATTCGACCATATTGTCCTGCTTGTCGCCGCGGAGCCCGTGTTGCGGCCCGAAGGCAGCGCTCAGTTTTATTTCCTTGAGCCTCGCCAAAGCATCAAGAGAATGCGTCAAATCCAGCGTCACCGACGCCGGATGGGCGAGCAAACCAACGCGCTTGCCCATCAACGGTTTACGCAGCTTCGGTTCTTCAATCAGGCGGTCGATGCCAAATTTCATGCTGGCGCCATTTTAAGCGCTATTGGCGGGAAGTGCGAGCTCTAGAGCGAACGAGTCGGCATGATGAAAATCCGGTTTTTTCGCTGGATGTTTCAATGCCCAGTACGAGAGTGTGCCGTCGGCGGCTTCGATCGCCGCTGACAATCCGATGCGCAGCACGGCTCCCGGTTGAAACAGGGAAAGATGATCCCATCGGAGCGTTGCCGCAAGCGTCAGTCCTTCCGTTCGCCGTTCAACTGAAATGTTCGGAGCGAGGGCGTCGTTAGTCACCGGGCCGCGATCACGATAGGCCCGGAACCCGTAAGCGGCCCATTCACCGGATGGCGAAAAGTTAAACTCGTAGTAAGCGGGGCTATCTTTAAGGGCGACAAACGCCTCAAAACAGGTGTGTTGCCACAAACCATCGACGCGCCCTGGCAACGCCGTCTGCGCGACCAGCAGTTGCCGCATGTCCGCGTTTAGTGTGTAGCAGAGGTACAGTACCCCAGTTTGCGAGGCGTCAACCTTCGCATCGATACCACGGATAAACTTGGGAGCCGGCGCCACGCTGCAAACGAGTTTCGCGGCGATGGGACGCAGCAATGCCATGGTTCAATTTGTCGCCCATGAACGTTGCGGCGGTTCAGATCGTCCGAATGTCCTGGGCGACGATCAAGACATCTATTTGCTTGAGCAGACGTTTGAGCCGTTGCTTGAACCGTTTGAAAAATTTTTGCGTCTTGCGGTCGGCGCGGGCGATGATCTCGATTTTGATGATATCCTCGATGAAATCGATGCCGCGATAGTTCCATGCCCCCTGGTAGGGGGCCGCTTGCGAGCTCACGGTTCGGGCGCCGAAAACATCTACCAACTCCTCGCGAATTCGGCTGATCTTGCGACCCTCGATGTTCGAGCCGTCGTTATACCTCAACGGCAAATATATTTCGTATTTTCGCATCAAACCGAGGCCGTTTTCGCCACCCAAGCAGATAAACGATAGGGCCACGGCTATTCCGTGTCAAGAAAATGTTTTCCACGGCGTAAACTTGACAGCATCACCGCAGGCCCATACAACCGATCCATTGCTTGCTGATATCGAGGAATGGCTGATGGCTACGACCAACTACAAGGGCCCCGCTTTCGATTCCGACGAACTCAGGGAGATCAAAGCCAAAGTCGTTAACGCCTGTTTGATTCTCGATGAACAAGGGATCACGGATGGCTTCGGCCATGTGAGCGCGCGCGTGCCGGAACATTCGGCGCTAATCACGATCGCTCAGGTAAGTCCCGGCTGCGCCGCACTAAACAGATTGATCCTCTTGGACTTCGACGGCAATTATTTAGGCGGGGCGCAACCGGCTCCTTACGAATGGCCGATTCATGCCTGCATCATGCAAGCGCGGCCCGATGTAGGCAGCGTGTGCCATACCCATTCAAAATGGAGCGCGCTGTTCAGCATCGTCAAGAAGAGTCTCCGTCCAGCCCACATGTACGGCCGTTTTCTGCCGGTAAACGGCGCGCCGGTTTATGCCCATGCCGGGCTGATCACATCGATCGAGCGCGGCCACTCGCTCGCCGAATCGTTGCGCGACGGAGCCGCAATTTTGCTGCGTGCCCATGGCGATGCGGTGGTCGGCGCCAGCGTTGAACAGGCGATCTTACGTACTGTACAACTCGCCTTCTTGGGCGAACTGGCGCACATGGCTGCGGTCCATGGAGGAGCCGACTACCTTACCGAAGCGGAACTCGCGACTTTTGCCGGCGATCGCTCGTTTCCCGCGCGCCCATGGGAATATTTTCTCGACCGCCTAGGCGATCGCCGCGTTTGACAGGTTCGCAGCCTGCGCATAAATTGCCGTCGGAGAGAACATGGCCAATACTCGAAAAGAAATCCCGTCCATTGATTCGGCGGAATTGAAGGAACTGACCGACAAACTGCTCACCGCTTGCCATATCCTGGATCATGAAGGCGTAACCGATGGCTATGGCCATATTGGCGTGCGCGTACCCGGCGCCGATGCCTTCATCACGATCGCCAATGTCAGCCCAGGCTGTGTCACGCGCGACCGTCTGATCATGCAAGCCTTCGACGGCAATCATCTCGACGGCGCGACGACGCCGCCCAACGAGTGGCCGATTCACGCTTGTATCTTGAAAGCGCGTCCCGAAATTGCCGGCGTGGCGCACACTCATTCCAAATGGAGCACGATTTTCAGCGTGCTGCCGGTCCGACTGAAGCCGCTGCATCACTACGGCAAGTTTCTTTCTGCCGACGGACCGCCGGTGTATGAGGGTGTCGGCTTGGTGCGCACCGTTGAGCGCGGCAATGAATTGGCCGCTGCATTGGGCGCGGCGCCCGCGGTGCTGATGCGCGCCCATGGTGACGCCGTCGTCGGCGAGAGCATTGAGCAGCTGATCGAACGCACCACCCGGCTCGCGATGCTCGGCGAATGGAACCATCTCGCCCTGCTGCATGGCGAGCCCAAGTATCTGAGCGCTGAGGAATTACAAGTTTATAACGCCGACCAGCGCTTTCCCATGCGCGGGTGGGAATATTTCGTCAGCAGGCTGAAAGCAAAAAGAGAACTGGAGTGATGGAGTGTTGGAGTACGGGAGTATTGGCCCCCGCCCATCACTCCATTACTCCATCACTCCAATTGTTCCTAGGAGGACACCCATGGCGACATCGGCAGAATTCGTCGCGCAACTCAAAAAAGACATCCAGGCCTTTCCCAAAATTCGCATCAAACATCCGTTCTTGAAGGCGGTCTGCAACGGCACTGCGACGATGGAGCAAATTCGCGCCTGGGCGATTCAGGATTATCAATTTCGCGCCGCAGTGCCGCGCATCGCCATGCTGCGCTATCTCGCCTGCAGCGATCCTGAGTTCGCGCAAAAGCTCTGGGGCGTCGTCGAAGAAGAAACTCGCGGCCTCGATACCGGCAGCGCCGGACATAACGAGCTGGCGATTCGCTTTGCCAACTCGATTGGGCTCACCAAGGCCGAGCTCGACAATGCTGAACTGCGGCCGGCCACCGCGGCGCACCTGTATTATGTGGAGTTGATCATTCACACGCTCCCTTGGTTCGTCGTCATGTCGATCCAGATCGGCGCCGAAGGTACCTTCGGGCCCGCCGCGGCGGCCATCGGCCATGGATTGATCAAGAACTACAAAATGAATCCCGACGATGTGCGCTTCTTCACCGTGCATTCCGAGGCCGACGAAGATCACAGCAGCCTCGCCGAAGAAATCGCCGTGCGTTATCTACACTCGCCCGCGCTCCAGGAGCAAACCTACAAGGCAACCTTCCGGCGCATGGAGCTGCTCTACGACATCTGGTCCATTCCGGGTTACGAGCAGTAAGAAAAAATCATGCCTCAACTGACTTTAGGCTTCATCTCGGCGTACAACGAACGCGTCGAGCCGCTGATGAACGGCACGATCAAGCTCGCTGACGTCGAATTGGTCCCAACCTATTCTCATCCGGCGGAAACCTTTTGGCGCAACTCAAATTCGGCGAATTCGAAGTCGCCGAAATGTCCGTGTCTTCGTATCTTATCGCCCGTTCACAAGGCGCCGATATGATCGCGCTGCCGGCCTTCCCGAGCCGGCGGCTATTTCAGACTGAGCTTTCCTATCACGTCGACTCAGGCATTAGCGGTCCGCAGGACCTCGCCGGTAAACGCCTCGGCATTGCCGAATACCAACAAACCGCAGCGCTCTGGATACGCGGCATCCTGGAACATGACTTCGGCGTATCGCAATACAAGATCCATTGGTACATGGAGCGCAGCGAGGAGATGAGCCACGGCGGCGCTACCGGCTTCAAACCGCCGCCGGGAATATCGTTCAGCCGCATCGATCCGCGTAAGAGCTTGAAATCGACGCTTCTCGCCAATGAATTGGACGTCGCTCACGTTGCAAGTCCATGGGTCCTGCAAGCCAACGCACTCGACCGCTCCAGTCGCATCGGCGGCGATGACTGGAGCAAGGTGAAACCGCTCTTTCCCGACCGCATGGCTGAAGGCGCGCGATTTTATCGCCAGCACGGCTTTCTGCCGGTCAATCATGCTTATATCATCCGCGGCGATATTCATCGCAAGTATCCGTGGCTCGCGGCCGCACTTTACAATGGATTTGAGCGCGCCAAGGCTTGGGCCCAGGAGCGCTTGGCAGAGCAGGTTCCGAGTGCGCTGATATTCGGCCCCGAATATCTCGCCACCACCCGTGAGCTGGTCGGCGACGATCCCTTCCCGTTTGGCATCCGGGCGAACCGTGCGATGCTGGAAACGATGACTCAGTATTCGCACGAGCAGGGTTTGACGCCGAGGAAACTGAAAATTGAAGAACTCTTCGCCGAAGAGACGTTGAAGACCTGACGGTTCATAAAACTGACTGACTGCCCGGACAATGAAGTCTTCAAGCTCCGTTGATTCGCCCCGCCACCGCATTGAGGCAAAATCATGGCCAAACTGCATTTGAATTTCATCTCCGCTTACAACGAACGCGTCGAGCCGCTGATGAAGGGCATCGTCAAGGCCGAAGGGATTGAGCTTACGCCGACCTATTCGCACCCTTCAGAAACGTTTTTGCGCCAACTCCGGGACGGGGAATTTCCGGTCGGCGAGATGTCCATGTCCTCCTATTTGATCGCCCGTGAACGCGGCTTCGACATGATTGCGCTGCCGGTGTTTCCGAGCCGACGGCTGTTTCACACGGAGCTTTCCTATCACGTCGATTCGGGAATTAGGCAGCCTGCCGATATCATCGGCAAGCGCGTCGGCGTCAGCGAGTATCAGCAGACCGCGGCGCTCTGGCAACGCGGCATTCTCGATCATGACTTTGGCGTGTCGCAGTACGAGGTTCACTGGTACATGGAACGCACCGAGGAGCTGAGCCACGGCGGCGTGACCGGCTTCAAACCGCCGGAGGGCATCTCGTTTCAGCGGATCCCGCCGGATAAAAGCCTGGCGTCGATGCTGGTGAATCACGAGTTGGACGTAGCCGCAATCAACAGTCCGTGGCGCAACGCGCCTAACCAACTGGGGCGCTCGCATCGCATCACCGCGGCCGGCGCCGACTGGACCAAGGTCAAGCCGCTGTTTGAAGACCGCTTGGCCGAAGGCAAGCGTTTTTTCGATAAATGGGGTTTTCTACCGGTCAATCATGCCTACACCATTCGTGGCGACATCTATCGAAAATACCCATGGGTCGCTTTCAATCTGTTCATCGGCTTCGTCAAGGCCAAGGAATATTTCAATGCCCGCTTAGCTGAAAGCATCCCCTCCGGGCTTTTCTTCGGTAAAGAATATCTAGCCAGGACACAAGCACTCTTCGGCGACGATCCATTTCCCTACGGCATCAAAGCCAACCGCAAACTGCTCGAAACGCTCATCGACTTTTCCCACGAGCAGGGACTGATCGGACAAAAGCCCAAGATCGAAGAGCTTTTCGCCGAAAGCACTTTGGAGCTGTGAAGCAAAGTGGAGCACAGGAGTAGCGGAACAATGGAGTACTGGGGCTCGCTGTCATTCTTAGCGAACCGGCGCCGCCGATTCCGTTTCCCTGGACGGGGAAGATTGATCGCGATGATTTATTTCTTTGTCTTTCTCCTTGTTTTCGTAAATCACGCTGGCGCGGCCAAAGTCGTCAACTTCGCCTCCAACACACCGACATTGAGCGGCACTTTGCCGCTCATCGTGGCTCAGGAATTCGGCTTCTTTGCCGCGGAAGGTTTGGACGTCAGGACGGTTTTCATCCGCGGCGGACCGACCGCCATGGCCGCGTTGGTTGGCGGCGGCGTTGATTACGCCTTCGTCGCCGGAGTCGCGGCCGTCCGCGCCATCGCCCAGAACGCCCCGATGGTGATCATCAGCGGCATGCAGCCCTACATGGACTATACGCTCCTCGGCGCCAAAGGGATCACCACAGTAAACGATCTCAAAGGAAAAATTGTCGGCGTGACGGGACCGGGCGGAATAGCCGAATGGGCTTCCGTGGAGAGTCTAGCCAAGAAAGGTCTGGTGCGCGATCGCGACTACAAAATTCTCTACGGCGTAGGCAACAGTCCGGCCCGCGCCCAGGCCCTCGAAACCGGCAAAATTCAAGCCTCGCCCTTTTCGTTCCTAGAAAGAATCGAACTCGAGCGTAAGGGCTTCCCCGTACTCTACGATGTCGGCGGCGTTTTGCCTGGATTTCCTTTTGTCGTGATCATGACCGGCAAGCAAAAAATCGACGCGGATCCGGATGGCATCACCGCCCTGCTGCGCGGCATCAAGCGCGGCCTGGAATTTCTCGCCGGCAATCATGAGCGCGTTGCCGCCGCCGTCATCAAGCAGAACCGATTCGGCGATGCGGCCGTCGTGCGCCAGGTCATCAATCATTTTTCCAGCCAATACTCGATCTCGATCAGCAGAGACGATGTCGAGTCGCTGATAACGGCGACACGCATCGAAGCCGAAGCGAAAAAAATCGGCGGCCCCGACAAATTTTTCACTCGGCAGTTCGTCAATAGGGTGCTGGGACAAGGACGATGAAATCGTTTCGAGTTGCTGGTTTCGAGTTTCGCGTTTTAACCCGAAACTCGTAACCCGAAACACGGAACTTTTACCCCCTCCCCGATCAATTGCATAGGCGGATGGCTACTATGGCAAATCCACTTGAATTAACTCTCATGCTCGCCGATTACCACCGAACGCGTCCGTTATTGGACGGCCAGGTCACGGCCAGGGGCATCAAACTACAGCCTCGCCAGGCCGCCACCGGAGAGGCCTGCATGCGGCCGGTGTACGAGGAATTCGACATTGCCGAGATGTCGCTCTCTTGGTACGTCATGGCCCGCTGCCGCAATGAGCCGGTAATCGCACTGCCGATTTTCCCGCTGCGCATGCAGATCCATCCTTACATCTTTTGCTCGTCGTCTTCCGGCATTGAAAAGCCGGAAGACTTGCGCGGCAAAAAAATCGGCATGGACCAGTACCGCCTCACGGTTGGTCTCTGGGCGCGCGGCATCCTGCAAGAACACTACGGTGTCCGCCCGCAGGATTGCCGCTGGTTCACGAGCGAGCCGGAGTCGTCTGATGCGGGTTTTCAACTGCCTGAGAACGTTGAGATCACTTGCGTTCACCAGTCGACAGAAGCAATGTTACTGCGCGGCGAGCTCGATGGCTTGATACCGCCCAACATTGTGCCTTCATTTCGTGATAAAGATTCGCGTATCCGCCGCGTTTTCAAAGACATTCGCGCGACGATCGATGAATATTTCCGCGGGACGCGCATCTTTCCGATTACCCACACGCTCGTCGTTCGCTGCGAGCTGTTGGAGCGCGCGCCTTGGCTGGTTGCGAGCTTGTTGGAAGCTTTTACGGAAGCGGAATACGTCTGTCGTAAGTCGTACGAATATGCCAAGCGCTCGGCATTTCCCTCTGCGGTGTTACTTATAGAAGAGGAAGAAGAGCGGTTCGGCCGCAATCCTTGGGGTCATGGCCTGACGGCGGAGAATCGAGTCGTGCTGGAAAAATTCGTTCAGTACGCTCACGAACAAGGCTACATCCCGGGCCGCCCGTTGCTCACCGAACTCTTTGCCCCGGTGGGAAACTAAAAACTTAGGTTTTCTGTCCGAGGATTCACCACTGAGGTCGCGATCGTAACGCGGGTAGGGGTTTGATATCAAAAACCGTTCGTGTCTGCGATGCTTTTCGTGGCGAGTTTTGTGCTTTGCGCCATGCACATGGAAGCAGAAAACGACCAGCGGACATCATAACGGCGTCATCCGCAGGCCGTCGCCATCGCGCACACACCAGATGTAATCGATGGCGCTTTTGACGCCGCTGCCAACGTCGCCGATATTGAAGCCGACCCCCCAGGCGTTGGCGTTGTTATTGAGATCGCTTGTCGACGACCAATAAAATCTCGGCACCGCGCTAAACGGATGGCCAGACGGCAAAGTGGGGCCCGGAGAAGGCACGTTTGGATCGACCAGCGATGCCAACTCGAAAATGGTCGGCAGCCGCCAGCCGGTATGTTTTCCCAACGATAGCTTCTCGCATCGTTTTTTCGCCGCCGCCCAGCTGCCAAAATACAAATTTGCTGACCGTTCCCATACCAACCCGGTCTGTCTATCAAAGACCGCCTCGTTGTCCCAATCGGCGAGCACGACGAAGCGGTCGTGGGATGAGAAATCCTGCTCTCGAGCTGAGGACGATGCGAGCTCAACCGGTGTCTCATGAGAACGATAACTAATCGAGAGTGCCAGTACTGTTGCCGCCGCGATGAATAACATAAATGTCTCGAGTCGTTTCATGGCTTTGCCGCGGGTTCCGGAGAATCATGATCGCCAAGCGCAAGCCAAATGCCAAAGTTGCAACTAACTGATTTTTAAGCGCCCAAGAATCTGCTCCCGCAGTGAAAACTGTAAGGAAGCGCAACAAACCGGACCTCGCGTGAATCGGCTTCATAAAGTGCTCAATTTTAGATCGATTTCGCCGGCATCATCGTAAACTAAACTGACAGCATTGCGCGTCTGGAAACAAGTTTCCTGCTACACGACTATCCCTCGGCGTGCAGCACCTTTCCGTCGATCTCCACGGACTTGGCATCGATCAGTACGAAAGCGATCACACACGGAGCGCTGCCGCGATTGACCCAATTATGGATGGTACCTCGCTGGACCAACACGTCGCCCGCCTTCAGGCGGACGACCGAGTCCGTGAGTTCCATGTCGATTTCGCCTGACATGACGACGGCATAATCGATCGAATCGGTCCGGTGGATGCGCGGCGCGACTCCCGGCCCGAACTCAACAACGCGAAATACCGTGCCATTGCTCAATGTCGTACCCACCTGCCGTCGTCCCTCGTCGGCGTCGCCGCCGTTGCTCGCCGGAAAGCCGTCCGTGGTCCAAACCACACACGCCGTCTGGCCCGGCCGGCTCGAAGTGAGATGGCTGCAGATCTCATCGATTTTGACAACCGCTTTTCCACCGGTCTCATGCCCGGTGACGACTCGACGAAGATGAAGTGCCATTGCTACACTCTCCTTTGCCCAGCGGTTATTTGGCTGGCGACCCGCCGGCCTTCCTACTTGTGAAACTGCTTCGTCCCGGCATAGGCGCGCGGATTCACCAGCGCGTGCTCTTCCTGCATCAGCCAGGCGATTTCGGCGGCCATCGGCACGCTGACGGCTTCCATCGACGCATGCGCCGCCATCTTGCAATATTTCAATGTCGTCTTGTCGAACTTGGCGATCTCTTCGCCCCACTTCCACGCTTCCGCCTGTAAACGATCGTGCGCCACGACGCGATTGATCAGGCCTGCGGCGAGCGATTTGTTGGCATCCCAGTTCTGGCCCGTAAGAATCAGCTCGAAAGCCAATTTTGTTGGAATCAAAACCTTGAACAGGGTCGCGATGATCGGATAAGGCAAGAAGCCGCGCATGATCTCCGGCAAGCCGAACACCGCCTTGTCCGAGGCGATCGCCAGGTCATGCGGCAGCAAGAGCGTAATACCGCCGCCCAGACAAAAACCGTTCACCACCGCGATGGTTACCTTAGGAAAAGTCCGAATCGCTTCCGCGACATGATACGCGCGCGGCTCTTTGCGACGGTCGGCGCTGCGGTTGCGACCGCCTTCGGTTGGGAACTCGGAAAGATCGCGTCCGGCAGAGTAAGCGACATCGCCCGCCCCGGTGGTGAGCACAACCGTGATTCCGTCGTCGTTGCGCAGCTCTTCCAGCACGGCGAGGAGCTCGCGGATCGTGTCGCGGCTCAGGGCATTTCGCTTCTCCGGCCGGTTGATGGTCACTTGGGCCACGGCGCCGCGCGTTTCGACAATCGTGAATTTCCCTTGTTGGATCATGAAGCTATCCTTTGCGTTCCGCGATTTTTGCTTAGCCGCATAACACCGGAGGCTTCGGCCGGTCAAGCTCCCGTTCTAGCGAGCTTGAGGCTTGTGGTCTACCGGGACGCCGAGGCCTTTTTGCCGCTTGGAAACTTGCAAGCGCAAAAGCAATCGGCTATGCCCGAAGCATCAACAGCTGCTACCGGAGGTGGCTCTCGATGACTTTAATTCTTGCTTTGCTGTTCGCCATTCAGATGACCCTTCCCGCCGTCTTGCTCGGTCAAGATGCTCACACCGCGAAGTTGATGGAGGGGGCGAAAAAAGAAGGCAGGCTCGTCTGGTATACCTCGACGAGCGTCGAAGACATCACACGGCTCTTCGCGGCCTTTAACAAACGATATCCTTTTATCAAGACCGAATTTTCCAACGCCGGCTCCGCCCGGCTCTACAACCGCATTCTCAACGAGAGCCGCGTCGGCAAAGTCTTTTTCGATCTCGTCGCCGTACGCGGGGTCGAAACCCAACAGTTGATCAACGGCGGATTTCTCCAGCCTTACGCATCCCCTGAAAGCGCCGCTTACCCGCCCGGATTCAAAGACGCCAAAGGGTATTGGGTGGACTATTTTGACGCCTACAACATTGTCGCTTACAACACCAAGCTGGTGCCGAAAGAGCACGCGCCGAAGAGCTGGGACGATCTTCTCGATCCTAGGTGGAAGGGCAAGATCGCCATGGACGAAGAAATGTATTCGTGGTACGCCGCTGTTTCGGTCGCCTGGGGTCGGGAAAGAGCGCAGCGCTACATGCGCGCGCTGGCCAGGCAGGACATCCAGCTGCGCAGCGGCCAGACTTTGATCGCGCAGCTCATGGCGGCGGGCGAATTTCACATGGGAATGGCCTTGGCGCACCGAATCGAACGGATGAAGGAGCAAGGCGCGCCGGTGGAATGGGTCACCACGCTCGACCCTGTGACCGTGTCGCTCCATCCTATTGCGGTCGCCGCCAAAGCGCAAAATCCCAATGCTGCCAAGCTATTCATCGATTTCTTGCTCTCCAAAGAGGGGCAGCAGCTCGTTTTGGCCATCGGCCGAACCCCCGCTCGTCCCGGCATCGACACCAAGATGCAGGCGAAGAATCTTAAACTTTTCCCCATATCTCCCGAGCTCGGCGAGCAGTACAATAAGTACCAGAAAGAATTCCGCGAGATTTTTCGCCAATAGCATCCCGCCCCTTTCGGCGGGATGTAAAAAAAGCCGCCCATACTCCCCCCTGCAGCGCTCTTGAGTGCGAGAGTGCGATCGGCGCGTGGCAGGTCGGTCGCGCGCCGCGGTCATTTCTATAGAAATTGTTGATATATGAACGAAATGTGCTATGGATAGGGAAATTCACTTCTTCTCTCCTTTTTCGGGAGGTTGCATGGCCTACCAAGATTTGCGCGAATACATCAACACGCTGGAAAAGCATGGCAAACTCAAGAGAGTCACGAAGGAAGTCGACAAGGACTGGGAGATCGCCGCAGTTTGCCGCCAGCTGTTTAAAAAGATCCCGTCGCACAAACGACCGGCTTTGGTGTTTGAAAACGTCAAAGGCTTCAATATCCCGGTGGTCGCCGGCGTGCTCGGCGCATCGCGCGAGATCTACGCGCTCGGCCTGCAAACCGAAACGGTCGAAGGGATCAATCGCAAATGGGACCATGCGCTCGGCAACCCCCTGCCGCCGCGGATCGTCGCGTCAAAGGACGCGCCCTGCAAAGAAAACATACTTCACGGCAAGGAAGTCGATATCACGAAGCTACCGGTGCCGACCTGGACCGTGGGCCAGGATCCGGCGCCGTTTTTTACCTCGCCTTATTTGATCACCAAAGATCCTGAAACCGGCGTTCGTAATATCGGCACTTACCGCATGCAGATCAAAGGGTCGAACAAGACCGGACTGCTGATCGGCAAGCGCCAGGATATGGCGTGGCATATTCTCAAGAACAATTCGCAGAACAGGCCGACGCCGGTGGCTGTGGTGATCGGCGCCGATCCCTCCATCGGCTACGTGTCGGTATCCAAAATGTCCGATTCGCTCGATGAATTCGCCGTCGCGGGCGCGCTGCGCGGGGCTCCGGTCGATCTGGTGCCCTGCGAAACGGTTCCCCTCGAGGTTCCCGCCACGGCGGAAATCGTTCTTGAAGGTGAAATACCGCCCAATGCCGTGGAACCCGAAGGTCCGTTCGGCGAATACACCGGCTACATGGGCCCCGCAGGCAATGAGCCCTTTTTCAACATCAAATGCATGACATTTCGCAACCGCCCGCTCTATCAGGCTTTCATCAGCCAGATGCCGCCTTCCGAATCGAGCTGTATTCGTGGCATCGGACGTGAATGGCCTTTGTTGAAGCATCTAAAAGACGTGCTGCACCTTCCGATCAAGGACCTGCGCTTGAAGGAAGCAGGCGGCAGCGGCGCTTATCTCGTCATCTCCCTCAAGAAGCAGTTCGAGGGACAGGTGCGCCAGGTCATGTATGGTGCGTGGTCGCAGCGGACGGGCTTCGGCAAAATTACCGTCGTGGTCGATGAGGACATTGATATTCAGGATGACTTTGCAGTTGATTGGGCGCTCAGTTGGCACGTCCGGCCGGACAAAGATGTCTACATCGAGCGCGATGTACAAGCCGTCGGCCTCGATCCGTCTCAGGCGCCGGCCGATGTGGTGCAGCATCATCCGAGCCGTTACGTCGGATCGCGGATAGCGATCGATGCGACGAGAAAACACAAGTATCCGGCTATTTCTTTGCCCCCGAAGGAACACCTGGAGCTGGTGGCGAGCCGCTGGCGGGAATACGGTATCGACAACTAATCTGCCGTGGCGCACTAACTGATTTCAAATTCCAGATTCGAGATCCCGCACATTCTGTAGTTGGAAATCTGCGATCTGCAACCTGAAATACGGGCTCACGCGCGCATTTTTTTGGCCGCCGCCATAATCGATTCGATGATTTTCTTGTAGCCGGTGCAGCGGCAAAGATTGCCGTGCATGAAATGCTTGAGTTCGGCTTCGCTAGGGTCGGGATTTTCGTCGAGCAAGGCTTTGGCTGCCAGGATCATGCCCGGCGTACAAAAACCGCATTGAAAACCGCCATGCTCGATGAACGCCTCCTGCAGCGGATGAAGCTTGCCGTTTTCGGCTAGACCTTCGATCGTCAGGACCGAACGACCACGCACTTCGAAAGCGAGCGTCGTGCAAGCGCTCACCGGGCGGCCATCGACGAGGAGCGTGCAGGCGCCGCAAACTTCCACATCGCATGAGCGTTTGGCTCCCGTCAGCCCCAAACGATCGCGCACCACATCGAGCAAAAGCTCATGGGGCTCGACATCGATTTCCTGCTGCCGACCGTTCAGAGTAAAAGAAACCGGTATGGTTTGCCTGTCCTGTCTCCGCGCCGCTAACGCCATGAAATTCTCCCCGGATCACCAGGCTGCTGATTCTCAACTGACCGCACTCTGGAATGCGCGCTTCAACAGCACGCCTACGATATGCTCCTTATAATCCTGCGCGCCGTGCAGATCGCTGATCGCCTCAGAGGCCCTCCCCGCAATGGCGCCGGCTTGGCCCAGATTGCGAGTCGCTTCATCTTTGCTCTTGCCGCTGAGCAGCGCCTCGGCTTCCGGGACCCGTCTGGGCGCCGGTCCCGCGCAACCAACCGCAATTCTGACGTCGCTCACGCCACCGTCCCTTAAGCTGAGCGCAATGCCAACGCCCACGCTCGGTCGTTCGAGATAACCGAATTTTAAATAGGCGCACTTACGCTCGGAATCCGGCGCAGGCACGTGGATTTCGGTGAGCAGCTCATCGGCGGCGAGCGAGGTTTCAAACGCGTCGACGAAAAATGCCTCCGCCGAGATTGCGCGCGTTGATTCGCCGCGAGCGGCAATCATTTTTGCTTCGAGAGCGATCAGTAAAGTCCCCGGATCCGCGTGCGGCTCGGCGAAACACAGGTTGCCGCCGAGGGTGCCGGCCTGGCGCACGCGCACATTGGCGACGTGATGTTCCAAATTCGCAAAAGCCGGCAGGCGTTGCTGCAACAGTGGGGAATTTTCCAGCTCGCGATGGGTGCAAAGAGCGCCGATCTTGAGCGCGCCGTTTTCGCTGCCGATCTGATTGAGTCCGAGTTTTTTGACGTTGATCAGGCGCTCGTACCGAACCAGACCTTCCTTCATTGCCAGAAGCAATTCCGTGCCGCCGGCATAGATCTTGGCGCTTTCCCCGTAGCGCCCGAGCAGCTCTGAAGCTTCGGCCAGCTTTTCCGGCTCTTCCAGACGAAATCTGCCGAGCATCTCACGCGTCCCCTTCCAATTTCTGTTTGACCGATCGAGCGAACTCATCGAGCACTTGATCGGCCTTGCGTTTGATGATGCCGTGACCGAGCGCCGCGAGCTTGCCGAGAATATCGACCCCGGCGACGAACCCGAGGATCGTGTTATCGTTTTCGGCGCGCAGATTAACATCGAGATCGATTTTCATCCGGCTGCCGATCTTGTTGTCCGCCCCGGCGGCTTGTGCCTTGATATGGGTCAGCTCGTCGCGCTCGAGAACCTCGATGGTGGTGGGAAATTCCACCTTGAAGGGCCCGACCTTTTCGGTCATGATCGCCGAATAGCGCTTCCCCTCCTCGAGGGTTTTTGCCTCCTTGCACCCCGGCACACAGGCGATAAAGCGATCCACGTCCCAGATAAACTTCCAGACTTTTTCGCGCGGCGCGCGAATTTCCACTTCTTTTTGGAACTGCAAGGGTGCTTCCTTTATCTAGGCGATATGAATTTTGCTATCAGATGCGTTTCGCAGGCGCAAGCGATTCACGGTACATTTGACCGTGTCTCGGCCGGCGTCAGGGCAGCTGGACGAGCGTAGAACAGTGGCCCGTCAGTGCGGGCCGACGACGTTGGTGACGTCCTTGAGTTCCTTTTTGAGATAGGTCTTGAGCTTTTTTTTGACCCGCTCCTCGATCTGGCGCACTCGCTCGCGGCTGATGCCGTATTTCTCGCCGATCTCGCGCAGGGTCAAGGGCTGTTCATTGAGCAGCCTCTCCCGATAAATCACCAGCTCTTTATCTTTGAGCCCGGCACCGAATTGGGCCATTTTTTCACGCAGCAGATCCTGATACTGCGCTTCTGCGAACTGCTCTTCCGGACCTTGGCGGTTGTCCGGCAAAAAGTTCAGCAGCGTGGCTTCGTCATCGTCGCCGTACGGCACATCGACCGAAAGATCGCGGCTCGCCAAGCGCTGCTCCATTTCGACCACTTCGTCTTCCTTGACGTTAAGCCGCTGTGCGAGCAATTTGGGCCCGACTTCGAGTCCTTCGGCTTCGATGCGTTCTTTCTCTTTCTGCAAATTAAAGAACAATTTGCGCTGCGCCTGGGTGGTGCCGATTTTGACCATACGCCAGTCATTCATGATGTAGCGGATCATGTAGGCGCGAATCCACCAGACCGCGTACGATGGAAAGCGCACGCCCCGGTAAGGATCGAAATTTTTCACCGCCTCCATGAGCCCCATGTTGCCTTCCTGAATCAGATCGAGAAGATTCTTGAAAGACTTCTGATATTCCCGCGCGATCATCACCACCAGGCGGAGATTGGCCGTAACCAGCTTGTAAGCCGCTTCGAGGTTGCCGTATTCCTTGAACTCAACCGCGAGCTGGTGCTCCTCCTCGCGGCTGAGGACACGAAACCGTCGAATCTCCGCCATGTAGCGCTGCAGCGGATCGAACGGGACGAGGGCTTTCTCGCCGCTGGCGGAATCATCTGCCGCATCGTCCGTTATCTGCGGCAGCTCTAAATCGGCGAAATTTAGCTCTGCGGGAGTGTTCTTATTGTCTTCGGACATGAGCGGTCTCGGCACCCCCACCACTAAAGAGGGACCTCGTTGCGACTGATGGAATTCTCAAGAGGTGCGAACCTGAGAAATTGGCGGACCGGGGAAGGCTGAACCCATCGCCCCTTCCTGACGACTAGGCTTGCCGATTGGGGCTACTTTGCTGGACTTTTCTGACCTTGCCTTCGGCAATCTCGCGCAACGCCACGACGACTTCCCGGTTGTCTGAATCGATCAATGGTTTGGCCCCTTTGAACAATTGGCGCGCCCGCTTGGAGGCGAGCATCACCAACTCAAACCGGTTATTGACCTTCTGTAAACAGTCTTCGACGGTGATCCGGGACATGCTAGGCTCCAGATATCGAATGACCGATTCAAGCAAATTTTCCTCGACGAGTCAACGCGGCGAACTCGGCGGCGCGACGGAACCCGCGCCGTCCCACTCGGTAAAAAGGGGCACGAACAGTAGTGGCGGGATCTTTACGGATCGGATCAGTGATCGGTGCGCTTGAAGGCGCGAGGCTTCGCAAACGCCATATCGAGAGCGATGCCGGTCACAATGGCTTGCCATGCCTGATCGCCGGAGATGCCCCGTCCCTTGATCGAACGCCAAAGGCCGATGATCTCTTCCTCGGTGATGCTGTCGAAAAAATCGTGATCCCGCCCTTTGTCCAGAGTTGCGTTGGGGTTGATTCGCTCCATGATTTGCTTGTTCCTCGCTCGATCGAACTGATTGGTCCCGAGCGGAAGCAAATCCATTGCCACCCAGCTAAATGCTTAAAAATGCTGCGGTTCATTTTCTCTGAGTCGCGAGGTAATGGCGCTAATGTCGGCAAAGATTGTCTTTTGCGTGCAAAAAACTGTCGCTTTTTTGAAGGAATTTTCCTACAAACGAGACGCCTTAGATCTAATCCATGACCGCAATACCGGAAATTTCGATCATGCAATCAGGATTATAAAGCCTCTTCACTTCGACCAGGGTGATCGCCGGAAAATATCTCCCGAAAACCTCGCGGTAGGCGGCGCCCAGTGATTTCTTGCTGTTCCAGTAAGCCTCAAGGTTAGTAACGTAAATCGTCAAGACGGCATATTGCGCCGGTCGGCCGCCAACCGCCTCGATGGCGGTTTTGAGATTTTTCATCACCTGAGCGAACTGCGCGACGAAATCACCTTGGCCAACCACTTGACCATTGCTGTCGAAGGGTGCTTGCCCAGCCACGTGAATGACGGATCCGCCGGTGATTTTTGCCACATGAGCGTAACCAATTGGCGATTCCAAGCCTTCGGGATTGATGAGTTCAAATGGCATTTTGTTCTCCTCGGCGAAGCGCCCCGGTGATCGCTGGAGTCCAGTAGCGGATGAATTCCTTTAGCTCACCCACAACGTCTTCGGAAGCCGGCACATAGGGCAGTATAATCCTCGTCGCGCCTGCCTCTATGTACGGCTTTATCTGCGCGATGACTTGGGCCGCCGAAGTGGCAGCCACCATCGGCAGATTTTGAAACATCTCTTCTGTGATCAATTTTCGCGCCGCGTGGAAACCACCGGAGCGCCACGCAGCGCGCATATTTTCGACTTCCTGAGAAAACCCCATCCGTCCCAGAAGATTGCGGTAATAATCCGCCAGCGCATAATAGGTCAGCGCATGACTGAGCGCTTCGCGTGCGATGCCGTAATCGGCTGCGATCGAACAGCGAATTTTGCAAATGATTTCCATCCGCCCGGGGTCCTTCCCTGCCTCCATCGCGCCGGCGCGAACCTCGCCGGCGATGCGCCGTATTTCAACGGGGTTGGCCATGTTGATGACGACTCCGTCGGTGATCCGCCCGGCTAGGCGCGTCATCTGTGAACCGAAGGCGGCCAGGTAAACGGGAATATCTCGCCCCGACGGCTTGAAGGCCAGCTTGAAATTCTCAGCGCTAAAATACTTGCCGCTGAATTTCAATTTTTCGCCGGCTATCGCTGCGCGCACGATGGCTATATACTCCTGCACCCGGCCGAGCGGATGATCGAGAACCTGGCCATGCCATTTTGCAATCGTTGGGTTCGATGAACCGATCCCGAGCAGAAACCTCCCGCCCGAGAGTTCGTCCAGCCCGACCGCCTGGAGCGCAAGCGTTGCCGGAGTGCGGCCAAGAATATGATAAATCGCAGAACCGACTTTGAGCTTGTTGGTGACCGCGGCAATAGCCGACAACATGACAGTCGGATCTTTGTTGTTCGCCTCGCCACCCCAGGCGCAGTCGAATCCATGCGCTTCGGCAAGTTGGGCTAGCTCCGGAATGGCATTCAGCGGCAACTGAGCGCCGGAATTAAATTCAATATCGATTTTCACCGCGGTCAAGGAAGTTATTTGGCTCTTAACGAATACACGTTTGTAAGTGTTCGCCTGTGCGCGGGATGTGCTCCTTCGTCATAGCCGCGAAGCGGATATCCAGGCGGATTCGGCCAAGCGCAACCTCGATTCCTGCGTGCACGGGAGTGACGGGTCGAGCACAACCCATTCCAAGACTCCGGCTTAGAACGCCCCCAGTGCCTGCCGATTGAGTAGGTTTTTCCTGTCTCAAGCATAGCTCGCCGGCAAATTGACTTTGAAGATTTCCATCTTCTCGGTCTTCTCGATGTGGCGCATAAAGCGATATTTATTTTCCACCTCATCGAGCGGAAACGGCGCAACCGCGACGCGCTCGCTGCTCACTTTGACCCCGATGAAACACAGTTGCTCGCCTTTCAATGCGCCCTCGACGGCGGCGGCAAATCCCTCCGCCGAATCGGCCCAAAGCGCGTTTTTGATCCCCGCTGCGAGTGCCACGCCGACCAGGTCAGTACCGGCCGCAGTGGCGCTCCGCTTGCTGCCGGAGGCTTCGTAGACTTCGTTGTCGAAGACGATGTGGGTCAGATTACGCGGCGCCATGCGAGCGATGGTCGGCAATGAGCATAGATTCATCAGCAATGAACCATCGCCGTCGAGAGCGATCACCTTTCTGTGCGGCAACCCCAGCGCCATGCCCAAGGCGATCGAGGAACACAGGCCGAGCGTGCGCACTCGAAGATTGCCGTCACTCGGGCGCAGCGCATTCCACTCGAGGGTCATGGCGCCGGCGGAACTGACCGCCAGCGCATCGCCCGCAACCGCGGCGACCGCTTTTAGACAGTCGTAGCGCTTCATAGGGACTTGAGCGCGGAGCGCCGGCCGAGCGCTTCCTTGGTCACGAGCAGCGCCACAGGGCGTCTGGCATCTTCGGTCATGATCTGGGCCCGCTGGATCAATTCCGCCGCATCGGCGGGATCGCGCATAATGTAGTATCGAATTCCAAGCGCATTGAGCACCGGCTCGGTCATGCTCCCGGTGGTGCCAAACGTCCGGTCGCCGATGTCTCCAGCGTAGTAGATCAACAACAGCAGCGGAATCTGGTATTGGAGCAAGGTGCTGACGATGGCGTTGTTGCTGTTAAAAAAACCCCCGTTCTGCATGACGGCGGCGCATTTTTTTCCCACCAGGTAAGCACCGGCGCAGATGCCGATCCCCTCTTCCTCCCGGCATACCGGCACATGAATGAACGCGGATTCCTCTTCGATCTCGCGTAACAGATCGGTCAGATTGATATCCGGCAAAGAAGCGATCAAATGAATGCCGGCGCCTTTCAAGCCCGTGACGATCGTTTTGGCGGCTTCGGCGGGATTCATCGCGGCCATTCCTTCGACAGATCCGCTTAACATCAAAGGGCGGCCAGATCAACCAACACTCTTTTCCTTTTGAAAATTTCTTAGTATAACCCGCAGGCGAAACTCGCGTCGAAAGGAACCCGTTATGATCAAGCTCTATGACTTCAAGTCGTCGCCTAATTGTCAGCGCGTCAAAGTCGTGCTGGCGGAAAAAAGTTTGCCCTATGAAATCGTCCCCATCGATCTCACTAAAAAGGAACAAAAAAATCCCGAGTATTTGAAACTCAATCCCTATGGCAAAGTCCCGGTCCTGACCGATGACGCCACGGTTCTATACGAGTCGTTGATCATCAACGAATATCTCGAGGAAAAGTATCCCAATCCCCCGTTGCTGCCCAGGGATCCGGCGAAAAAAGCCAAAGCCCGCATCCTGATCGACTACGGCATGGCGCATTTTGACTCGCCTTACCAAAAGCTCCGCATGGAACTAATGAAGCCGGCCCAGGAGCAAAGCCAACCGATCATTGACGGCGCCAGGGCGGAGTTAAAAAAACTTTTGCAGCGCTTCGAGGAGGAACTCGGCGAGCAGCCGTATCTGCTCGGCGATTTTTCTCTGGTGGATGCCGATTTGATACCGCGCTTTACTCGATTAGAAGGCTTCGGGGTTTTGCCCGATCCCGCTTTACCCCGCCTGAGCAGATATCTCGATAGAATGAAAGGCCGGCCGTCGGTGAAGGCGCTACTCTAGCATGCGCTTAAAAGCCTCGGAGCGTTTCGCTCCGGGCGCACGGAAAAATTCGCCTGGCTGAGGCCCTGTAGCCTTTCGCCCCAGTCTCAGAGGTAAACAACCGAGCCTAACTCGCCGCTCTCCTGTATTCCGGTCGCCACCGTCTATGGAGCTTCCGCAAAGCGGCTTTTTGTCAACCATCTTTTCGACGTTCCTGCGTCCTCTGCTTGCCCGCCTCGATCGGGGTGCGCTGCCACGATATGACGGCGAACTGACGATTTCGGGTTTACAGAAGCCGGTCGCTGTCTCCTGGGATGATTATGCCATCCCGCATGTTGCCGCGGCTAACGAATCCGACCTGTTTATCGCCCAGGGCTATCTTCACGCGCAAGAGAGACTTTGGCAAATGGAACTCGGCCGGCGTTTTCTCTCCGGCCGCATGGCCGAATTGTTCGGCGAATTCACACTGCCGTGGCAAGATTTGACTCAGTCGTTTCGCGGCCACACGAGCGTCGACTTTGATTATTTCATGAGACTTCTGGGCATCCGTGATGCCGCCCGCGCGACCCTTGAGCACTTGGCGGAGCCGGAAGGGCTGCGCCTGAAGGCTTACGCTCAAGGCGTTAACGCCTACGTCGAAAAGTGCGGCAAGAAGCTGCCCTGGGAATTCCGCGTGCTGCGCCGCGAGGCCGAGCGCTGGTCGCCGCTGGACAGCTTGACTATCGGCAAAGGCTTCGCGCTTTTGCTTTCGACCGCCCTTTACACACGGCTCAATTACATCGCCATGGCCGATCGACTCAGATCCCAGCCGGACAAATTACGGAGCTTGCGGCCGCGGTATCCCGCCGACGGTCCGACCATCACCCGTATGGTCTGGCCGCACGCTGAGGGCATTTGGCAATTCACCGGTGCGGTTCTGGCGCCGATCGGTTTTCCTGGCGCCGGTCAAGGCAGCAATAGTTGGCTAGCGGCGCCGAGCCGCACTCATGGGGGAACGATCCTGTGCAATGACCCGCACTTGCGCCTCACCCTGCCGTCACCTTGGTATTTGATGCATCTACATGCCGGCGCTGACCCTGCTCAGCTCGAGCCTTACGAAGTATGGGGCGCCTCAATTCCCGGTCTTCCCGGCATTCAGCTCGGCCACAATCGTTCGATCGCCTGGGGAGTCACAGCCGCCGTTTGCGACGATGTCGAAATCTATCGCGAGAAACTGCACCGCCTCCAACCGGATCTCTATTTGCTCGGCAACGACTGGCGCAAAATCGAAACACGGTGTGAACGGATCGAAATCCGCGGCAAAGCGCCGGTGGAAAGGATCCTGCGCCAAACCCACCATGGACCGGTGCTGAGCGACTTCAGTCCGGCAGCCGGCGCGGGTGAAATGTTATCGGTGCGCTGGAGCGCTCATGAGCCGAGTCAGGAACTCAAATGTATCGACGGCATCAACCGCGCGCGCAATTGGCAGGACTTTGTCTCGGCGCTACGCTGTCATGGCGCGCCCAGCCTCAATTTTCTGTACACCGACCGGAGCGGCAATATCGGCTACAGTCTCGCCGGCAACATTCCGCGGCGCCGCCACGTCCCGACCCTCCTGCCCGTCGCGGGGTGGGAGCCCAACAATGACTGGCAGGATTACATTCCTTTTGACGAAATGCCGCGTCTCTACAATCCCGCCGGCGGCACGCTGGCGACGGCTAATAACCGAACCGTCGATCATAATTATCCGTACTATCTTTCCCAGTTCTACGAGCCGCCGCCTCGCATCCGTCGCATCGAGCAGTTGTTTCAGGAGCGGGTCAAATTCACCGCCTCGCACTTGGCCGGCTGGCAGCTCGATACGATGTCCCTCCACGCCAAAGAACTGATCGCAATGCTTAAAAGCGAGATTTCAGCCGTGAGGCGCGAAAATACAACCGTGGACGAGGCCGCTTCACGACTAATCGCCTGGCATGGCGACTGCTGCGAGGTCAGCGTCGAGGCGGCAATCTTCCATGTGTTTCACCATCGATTACTGGTCAACTTACTGGTGCCTGACTTGGGCGAACGGTTATTCTCTGCAGCGGTCGAAATACTCAATCAGTGCATCGTGCCCACCGATGAGATCCTCGCCGACCCTAACTCGCCGTGGTTTGCGGGCCGCTCCCGAGCCGGCTTGATCGACCGCTCGCTGCGCGAAACCTGCGCCGAGCTGGCGGCGGCGCTCGGCGAGAGCGTGTCCGACTGGCAGTGGGGCAAGATTCATCAGCTCGAAATGAAACATGCGTTCGGCCGGTTGAGCTTCCTTAAGCCGCTGCTGAACATCGGTCCGTTCGCCGCGCCGGGCGATGGCACGACTCTCAATCTGGGTTTTTACCGCCATTCCAACCCTTATGCGCAGACGATCGGCCCGTCGCTTCGCTTCATGGTCGAATTCCACGGCCATCCACGCTCGGCATTCGTCCTGTCGTCCGGCCAATCGGGCCATCCCTCATCGCCTCACTACCGCGATCAAACCTCCCTGTGGCGTACCGGCCAGCGCATCACGATCTGCGCCGGTGATCATGCCGCTCCGGAGCATTCGCGCCACTTGCTTCTTAGGCCGCTTTAGTCTTGTAATACCCTCGTATACGGGGATGCACAGGCACAGATCTCATTTCGCGTCGTGTTCCCCTGAGCGGCCGGGCAACGAACGCAACTGGAAAAAAGCCGCGCCATCGATCACGCAGAACCCTTGCGAGGTATTCTATGCCGATCAAACTTCTCATCGCCGATGACGAACGACTGTTTCGCCAGAGCCTAAAAATACTCCTGGAAACCGGCACCGACATCCAGGTAGTAGCTGACGTCGCCGACGGTCAAGACGCGGTGACGAGCGCCCGTTCAACCGAACCCGATTTGGCTCTGTTGGACGTCGATATGCCGAAGATGGACGGCATCAAAGCCGCCCGCCTGATCGGCGCGCTTTCCCCCCGAACCAAGATTTTGATGCTGTCCGTGCATCATGAGGAAGATAAGATCACTGCCGCCCTGCGTGCTGGCGCGCTCGGTTACATTCTCAAAGACACCGACCGCGCTGAATTCATTAGAATTCTTCGGCAAACTCATGCCGGCAAAACGCCGTCGTCTCCTTACCTCGCGAATCTGGCCATCGAGCGGAACGGCAAGCCGAAAGCAAATTCGCCCGACCGGTTGGCAGAGTTCACGGACAGATACGGCTTGTCGGATCTGGAACTAAAAATTCTCCGCCTTGTCGCTGAAGGGCTGAGCAACGAGGAGATCAGCGAAATCATTCACCTGGCTCGAGAAACCATCAAAGGCCATTTGAAATCGCTCTTCCGCAAACTGGAAGTGAAAAACCGCACGGAAGCGGCCGTTTTGGCCGTGCGCGAAGGACTCAACTAGGCTGCTCGGCAATTCATCGCGTTGTCACGGGAGGGAGAGCGATCGAGATGGCAAAGTAATGCAATCGTTCGGCGTCTACGATGCTGATCGAAGAGTGGCCGGGCGCTCGTACCGTGATTATCGAGAAAGCGGGCGTAATCCGCTATTTGAACATTCGACCCACCAATACCGGAAGGGATCTCTTGAGTGCCGATGAGTTACTAAGGGAAATTACCAAGATCAACCGACGCTGAACCGTTCAACGGCTCTCCGGGCCCATCCTAACCCAACCGGGTGGACAATGTCGCACCCCTAGAGGGGGGATTGACTCCCACTCTAAACTACGCGATATAACGTCAGCCTTTTTTGAAGTTTTCACGTCACGGGAACGTCCAACAGGAGCGAGTTATGAAGGTGAGCCGCTTGGCAGTGGTGGGTTTTTTGCTAACGCTCGTCTCCGTGTCGCATCCCGCCATGGCGATAGGTATCGGCGACCCGGCGCCAGATTTCGAGCTCGAGAGCACCAAGGGGGGCAAGGTCAAGCTCAGCAATCTCAAGGGCAAGAACGTTCTCATCAATTTTTACAATTTCGATTTCAGCGCCACGTGAGTGAAGTGCCTCCAAGCATCCGGTTCGGATGACAATTATCCAAAGTTTCAAGCCGAGAATACCGAAGTTCTCGGCATCGCTTCCAGCACACGATTCGCGCAACAGGCGTTCGCGGAGTTTGCCAAAATCAGGTACCCGCTACTCAACGGAGGCACCGATGTTACGGCTGTGCACAAAGTCATGCGCGCTTACGGCGTTTTCGACGAAGCTCGCCTGGTGGCCAAACGCTCCTATGTGATCGTCTATAAGGCGGGAATCATTCGCTACTACGACGTGCGTCCGACCAATACCGAAAAGGATTTGCTGACTACCGAGCAGCTATTGAATGCGGTCAAGAAGATCAACCAGGGGACGTAACCGTATGATCAAGGAGGGGTTGATGAATAGGCGCAATCTGGCGATCGCTGTCCTGATATCGTCGGGGGTTTCGGCGGGTCAAGTCTTGGCCTTCAGTTGTCCGAGTTTGATCAAGGGCGCCAGCGAGTCCATCGCCAAAGCCGAAGCGGTTGCCGGCAAGATCACGGACGAGCGGGAAAAGGGCCGGGCGTTGACGATGATCGAACTCGCCAAGCAGTGGCATAAAGAAGCCGATGCCGATCATAAGGAAGCCGGCGCGAAGAAAGACGCCCAGCTGCACTACCGCGCCGAGGCCAAAGCGAAAGCCGCCAGAGCGCTGGCGGATCAGGTGAAGTAATTTTTCCCTATCTCTGAGCATTGAACAACGACAAAAAATCAACCATCAGAAAGGAAATTGAATGAACCTAATGAAAATCTCAGCGTTGGTCGCGGGCGCGTTCGTCTGCGTCATGTCGGCGGGTTCCCAGCTGCTCGCTCAGGAGGACGTCATTGCCAAACGCAAGGCGATCATGCGGGCAAATAACGATGCGGTTTCGAAGGTCTTTAAAAAAGCCCTGGAGGAAAAAGATTTTGCGACCATCGAGCTCAAGGCAAAGGACATCATGAACGGCATGGAGCAAACTCCCAAGCTTTTTCCGCCCGGCGTCACGGACGCGAAGTCGCGCGCCCACCCCGATATTTGGACCAAGACTGAGGATTTTAAAAAGCGCGCCGACAACACCCGTAAAGTCGCCGAGTCCTTGAGCAAGGCCGCCGCAGCCAAGAACGAGTCTGAGGTCACCATGAAAATGAAGGAACTCGGCAGTAATCGCGAAGGCGCCTGCGGTGATTGCCATAAGTTCTACCGCACGGATTTCCGCAAGGATGGCTAGGGAAGTCAGCGATCCTATTTAACCGCAACATTGCCGGAAAGCCCCTGCCAACCAGGGGCTTTCTTGTTTCCGCCGCCGCGCTCCGATAAACTTTGGCTCAGTCTGAACAAGGTAGGTGACCGCCAATGCTAATCAACAAAGTTTTCTCCCTGGGAGTCGCACTACTGCTCGCGCACGGCTTGTCTGCCCCGCACCTTGCCGCTCAATCCACCCGTTTGAACGTGGGCTACAGCGCTTTGAGCGCCGACCAACTGCCGGCATGGGTCGCGAAGGACGCGGGAATCTTCGCTAAGAACGGCTTGGACGTGCAGCTGATCTTCTTTACCGGCGGCACCACGGCGATCCTCGCGCTCGTCTCGGGCGATGTGCCGATCACTCAAGTATCCGGCCCCGGCCTGGTAAGCAGCGCGCTCGGCGGCTCTGACGCGGTCTTCATCGCCGGCGGAATCACATCGCTCAACTATGTTTTGATGGGCAAGCCCGGCGTCAAGACCATCGAACAGCTCAAAGGCGGCACTCTGGCGATCAGCCGCTTCGGCTCAGCGACGGATTCGATTGCGCGATTCGCTCTGAGAAAGTCGGGCCTGGCTGTCGGTAAGGACGTCACTCTGATTCAGGTCGGCAGCGGGCCGGAACGGCTTAGCGCTCTACAAACCGGGCGGGTCACGGCGGCGGTGATCAACCCACCGTCCAGTTTTATCGCCGAAAAGCGCGGCATGGCGGTGCTCGCCGACGTCGCCCAAATGGGTTTGGTATTTCAGCACACCGGTGCTGCTACGACAAAGAAATTCATTCGCGAACACAACGACGTGGTCAAACGCTACGTCAGATCCCACGTCGAAGCGGTGCAGCGAATCTGGACCGACAAAGAGGCGACGGTTCGCGCCCTTGGCAAATACATGGGCAGCGGCCTCGATCGCGAAATTCTCGAAAAAAGCCGTGAAAACGTCCTGCATGAAACGCTTTATTCAAAAAAACAGTACCCGAGCTTTGAGGGGCTTAAGACCGTCCTGGAGGATTTAGGCGAGCGTGACCCGCGCGCCAAAACGGCCAAGCCGGAACAATTTGTCGATGCAAGTTTTATCCGCGAGCTTGATCAGAGCGGGTTCATCGATGGGCTCTATAAAAAGAAATAGCTAGTTCCCTTCGCACCGTCATGTTGAGCTCGCTGCGAGGCGAAGCCGCGGTGCACGAACTTACGCCGTGGGCCAAAGAGGTCGTGCGCCGCGCCGACCCGACCATCGACGTCCAAGTGATGTTCGAAGAGGATTCGAATACCTTCATTTTCAGGCTGAGCAAAGCCTCCCGCGTGCTCATCTTTCGCCTGTCCGCAAGCCAAGTCCACGGCGACGGGCGAGAAGCCGAGTGCGAACGCACACTGCAGCGAAAAATCAAAGATCTATGGAATCTGATCTAGCTGGGGAATTCAAACGTTCAACGCGCCTGATGGCGCTACTCGGGCCCTACGGAGTTAACCTGATCCGAGTACGGTTATTGTCCGCGTAGTAGCATCGCCGCGTCTTTGGCGAAGTAGGTCAAGATCATGTCTGCACCGGCGCGGCGAATTGCGTAAAGCACTTCCATCATGATCCTTTGCTCATCGATCCAGCCGTTTTGGCCGGCCGCTTTGATCATCGAATACTCGCCGCTCACGTTATAGGCCGCCACCGGATAGCCGAATTTCTGTTTCACCCGGTAAACAATATCCAGATACGACATCGCCGGCTTGACCATAACGATGTCGGCGCCCTCGCGGATGTCCAGTTCGACTTCGCGCAGCGCCTCGTCGGCATTCGCCGGGTCCATCTGGTAAGAGCGCCGGTCGCCGAATTGCGGCGTCGATTCGGCGGCCTCACGGAACGGGCCATAAAAGCCGGATGCATATTTCGCGGCATACGCCATGATCGCCGTCTGGGCAAAGCCGTTTTCATCGAGCGCACGCCGAATCGCTCCCACTCGACCGTCCATCATGTCCGAGGGCCCGACCACATCGGCACCGGCCCGAGCATGGGATAAAGCCTCCTTGACGAGCAGCTCCAACGTGCTGTCATTATCGACGTCGCCGTTTTTGATCACACCGCAGTGGCCATGGTCCGTGTACTCGCACAGACACACGTCGGTGATGACCAGCAACTCCGGTACTCTGTCTTTGATAGCTCGGATCGCTCGTTGGACGACACCGCCGTCGTCATAGGCTTCGCTGCCCAAGGCATCTTTGCGCTCCGGCAACCCGAATAGAATCACCGCGGGGATGCCGAGGGCGCTCGCTTCGCGGCACTCTTCGACTACCCGGTCGACGGTTAACTGCGCCACCCCCGGCATCGAGGAAACCGGCTGCGCTTTGTTCATACCGGGAGTGACAAAAAGAGGATAAATCAAATGGGCCGGCGCCAGATGGGTCTCGCGCACCATGGCACGTAGTTTTTCATGGCGCCGAAGTCGCCGGGGCCGGTATTTGGGAAAGTCCATGGTCTTCTCCGCTCGCGCAGTCACCCGTTAGTTTTGACTTTGCGCACATTGCTCGTTCCGAGGGAGCCCTGTTGGGCCGAACCGAAATGCTCGATGATCGCCTGGACCAGGCCATCGATCGTGAACTCGCGCGCCATGATCGCAACGGTCCCGCCCAGCTCATCGACCGTTTGCGCCGTAATCGGGCCGATGCAGGCGACCGCTGCGGCGCCGACGATGGACGCGATATTCGACCCGCCAAAGAGCTGAACGAAGTGGCGCACCGTGCTCGAACTCGTGAAAGTTACCACATCGATCTCGCCGCTTTGCAAGCGCCGGCGCGCGTACGCCGCATCGATCGGGGGCGGCACCGTCCGGTAGGCCGCGACGACGTCGACCCGCGCCCCCCATCGCCGCAGCGTCTCGGGCAACACATCCCTCGCGGCCGCGGCGCGCGGCAGCAACACTTTTTTGCCCCGCATGGGTTCGCCCTTAAGCGCATCCAGTATGCCTTCCGCTTGATAGCGCTGCGGCACCAGGCTGACGGAAATCGCCGCGGACCGAAGCCGCTTCGCGGTTTCCGACCCGATAGCCGCGACTTTTAAACCTTCGAGATCGGCCGTTCGCTTGCCGGCATGGGCGAGCCGCAGAAGAAAGGGTTCGACGCCGTTGACGCTGGTGAAGATCAGCCAGTCGTAGCTTTCAATGCGCGCCACCGCATCATCCAGGGCGCTGAAATCGTGCACGGGCGCGATCTCGATGGTGGGCCATTCGATCGCCTCCCCACCCAAGGCCTTCACGCGTTGGGCCAAGGTGCCGGCCTGCGCTCGGGCGCGCGTGATCACGATCCGCTTACCCGCCAGGGGTTTGTTCATGATTGACTCCGCTCGCCGCTGCGAGGATTTTATTTCCCCCGGCGCGAATTAGCTGGTCCGCTAGGCGGCGGCCAATTTCGCGCGCGATCGTCGATTTACCCTCGATGAGTGCCCTGCAAAGCGCCTTTCCGTTCGGGCTCGCCACCACGCCGATCATTTTGAGGGTTTCTCCTTCCACGCGTGCACGCGCTCCAACCGGAACATGGCAACCGCCGCCCAGGCGCGCCAATAACGATCTCTCAGCGGTGATCTCGGCGCCGGCGGCGTCGTCGTGAAGAAATTTGAACGACTCGCGCATGGCGGCATCATCGCGTGTTTCGATCGCGAGCGCGCCCTGGCCGACCGCGCTGATGCAGATATCGTCGGTTAGATACTCGGTGATGCGCGCCTCCTGGCCGATGCGCTTCAAACCGGCCGCCGCAAGCACCAGCGCGTCGATCTCCCCCTGATCGAGCTTACGCAAACGGGTGTCGATGTTGCCTCGAACCGCCACCACTGAAAGGTCGCGGCGGCAATGCAGCAATTGGGCCTGGCGCCGCAAGCTGCCGGTTGCGATGCGGGCGCCGGCAGCGAGATCTTTGAACAGCGTCTTGTCACGTGTCACCAGCACGTCGCGCGGGTCTTCGCGCCTCGGCACAGCCGCGATGATCAGTCCGGCCGGCAAATCCGTCGGCAAATCCTTCATCGAATGAACCGCCAAATCGATGTCGTCGTTCAACAAAGCATCTTCGATTTCCTTGGTAAAAACGCCTTTGCCGCCGACGGCGGCGATGGGTCGATCGACGAGCTTGTCGCCGCTGGTCTTGATGACGGACAGATCCACCCGCGCGCCGCGCAGATGTCGTTCGATCTGGCGCTTTACCCAGTTCGCCTGCGCCAGCGCCAGCGCGCTGCCGCGGCTGCCGATCCGGATGCGGTTCACTTATCCTCCAGCTCGAATAGCTTTTTCAACGCCGCTACGTAAAGCGTCACTTCTTCGTCGTCCTGATTGTCCTTCAGTCGCGCCGTCGGACCATGCAATAGCTTATTGATCATTGCGCTGGTCATGTCTTCCAAAGCGGCCCGCTGTGAGGCGGATAAATCCTTGAGACCGCCGCCGAGGGATTTTTCCAGCTCCAAACGCCGAATGTCATCGAAGCGCCGGCGCAGCGCCGTGATCGTCGGTACTTGCTCCAGCGAACCGAGCCAGCGGACAAATCTCTGCACTTCATCCTGAACGATGGCCTCCGCTTTGCCCGCTTCGTTGGCGCGCTCATGGAGATTTTCATCGGCAAGGCTCTTAAGGTCATCGATATTGTACAGGTAGACGTTGTCCAAATGGTTGATCTTCGGGTCGAAGTTACGCCGGTCGCCGATGTCGATGAAAAACATCGCCTTCTGCTTGCGCTCGCGCAGCACTTTTTCCACCTGCACCGCATCGATCAGCGCCTTGGGCGCGCCGGTACAGCCGATCACCAGATCGGCCATTTTCAAATACTGCGGAAAATCTTCGAAGCGGATCGGATTGCCTTCGATCCGCTCAGCCAACTGCACCGCGTGTTCGAAAGTGCGGTTGGTCACCATCAAACTGCGCACCCCCTGCGCCAACAAGTGGCGCGCCATCAGACCGCCGATCTTGCCGGCGCCGATCAGCATCACGGTCTTATCATCGAACCGGTCAAAAATTCGCCTGGCCAAATCCACTGCCACCGAACTGACCGATACGGCGCCGCCGCCGATGCCGGTCTCTGTGCGTACACGCTTGGCCACCGAGAACGAACGGTGAAATAGACGGTGCAGCAGGGTTCCCACCGTGCCGGCTTTTTGAGCCTGATCGTAATAATCCTTCAGCTGCCCAAGTATCTGCGGCTCCCCGACAACCATCGAATCCAGGCTCGCCGCGACACGGAACAGATGACGCACGGCATCGGCTCCATGATAGGTATAGACGTGGTTTTCGATGGTTCCTTTGAGGCGCCCGTGCGGTTTTCGCTCGCTCAGGAACTGGCTGATGTCCTTGAAGGCCATGGCCCGATCGGTCGCCGCGGCCACGACTTCCACGCGATTGCAAGTGGAGAGAATCACGCTCTCCTCGATGGAAGCATAGCGTTGCAGGTTTAACAGCGCTTCGTGCAGGTAGTCGCCATCGAAGGCGACGCTCTCGCGCACTTCGATCGGGGCGCTGCGGTGATTGAGACCGATGACGATGATTTCCTTTTGCACGGGTTTACTCGAACCGCCCCCCATGACGGCCTGGAAACATCACGTCGCCCCAGAGAAAATAACCGAGGACGACGCCAAAGCCGACCATGGTTAAAACCGCCGCCTTTTTTCCGCGCAGACCGGCTGTGATGCGCCCATGCAAAATCATCCCGTAAAACAGCCAGGCGATGCCGGATGCGATCTGCCGCGGCTCCCATGACCAGTAGTCGCCCCAGCGGATACCGGCCCAGAGACTGCCCGTGATGATTCCCAGCGTCATCAGGGGGAAGCCCCACACGAGCAGTAGATGATTAATCCGATCAAGGGATTCGAGAGAAGGAAAGCGTCTGAGCAGCGCGGTCATTTTCTTGTGCTTCAGATGACGCTCCTGCAGCAGATAGATAAGGCTCACGCCAAAGGCGAGGGCGAACACGGCATTGCCGAGAAAGGCCAACGTGACATGCACCGGCAGCCAAGCGGACTCAAGACTGGGGGGAACCTTGCCGACGGATCGGCCGAAGGCCAGCGCTGCCAGGCACATGAGCAACGCCAAAGGCGCAATGATGCCGCCGACCGCGGTGAGGGGATATTTGATCTGAACCAGCAGATAAAGCCCGACCATGAGCCAACTTTTGAATAACAGCGCCTCACCCATCAGAGCCACTGCGGCAAAGCCTTCGCTCAGAAACCTCCCCGCCACAGCGATCGAGTGAAGCAAAAATCCGCCCGACAGAGCCAGCGCCGGAAGTTTCGCCGCCGCATCCTTCCTGAAAACGAAATAGAAAAAACTCACCGCGGCGATGAAATACATGATCGCCGTAAGCTTGATGAGCAGCGCTTCCATGATCGCTAGCCCTTTTGCCGGGAAACGACTATTAGCACAAACACGTCACGTCCGGGTCGGTTTGAAGTTTCTTCGCCTCGGGACTGGACCCGTCTGCAAGCTCCGAGGGCGACGGCAGAGATTCGCCATTCACCTCTGTAAATTGACCGATACTAACAAACGGGCTATGGTCAGTCAAAATTAGTCCGAGAGATCCTTGCCTCGCCGCTTTCGTCTACTGATCATCGCGATGGTTCTACCGCTCGGCGCCGCCGCCGCCTGCCGTTCGACTCCCGCCGAGCGCCCGCCTGGCTACCTGGTCGCCGCCGTCGAATCCTATCCATTGGCGATCGATCCGCGCTATTCCACCGACGCCAATTCCGTGCGCATCGGCAACCTGATCTACAATTCGCTCCTACGCGCCGACGAGAATCTCGCACTGCAACCCGAGTTGGCAGCCGACTGGCGCCGTCTCGATGAGCGCACTTATTTTTTTCGCCTGCGCGATAACGTGCGCTTTCACAACGGGCAACCGCTCACCGCCGCCGACGTAAAATATACGTATGATTCGATTCTCGACCCGGGGCGGCGCTCGCCCAAGCGCGGCTCGCTCAAGCATCTCGCCGCGGTTGAACAGGCGAGCCGCAACGAACTGCTATTTCGCCTCGATGCGCCGCACGCGCCTTTCGTCGAGCAGTTCACGATGGGGATAGTTCCGGCCGGCGTTCCGAACGGCTCTTACCCGCCGCCCGGCTCCGGCCCGTTCATGCTCCAGTCCATGGATCCTGGAGAGAAACTCGTCTTGAGAGCCAATCCCAATTATTGGGAAGGGCAGCCGACGTTGGCCGGGTTGGTATTCAAAAATGTTCCCGATGCTATCGTCCGTGTGTTGGAATTCAAGCGCGGCGCCGTCGATTTTGTGCAAAATGATCTCGAACCCGACGTGCTGCCCTGGATCCGAGCCAATGCGGCTGCCGACATCATCGTGCGTCCAGGCACGATCTATCAGTATATTGGGATTAATCTCACACATCCGATCCTGAAGCGCCTCAAAGTGCGCCAGGCGCTGGCGCTCGCAATCGATCGGGAGAGTATCATCCGCCACCTGCTCAAGGGCATGGGGCAGGCCGCAAACGGTGTTGTCGCGCCCGGCAACTGGGCCCATGATGCCGAGGACGCCAGGCTTCAAAGCTGGCCCTATGCACCCGAGCGAGCCAAACGACTGCTCGATGAGGCGGGCTGCGTCGACCCGGACGGCGACGGCCCGCGGCCGCGCTTTCGGCTTTCGTTCAAAACCACCAACATCGAACTGCGCCGGCGTATCGCCGAAGCCTTCAAAGAACAATTGCGGCAAGTCGGCGTCGAACTCGAGATTCGCAGTTATGAATGGGGGACTTTCTACAGCGACGTGAAGAAGGGCAACTTTCATTTGTACTCGCTCGCCTGGGTCGGCGTGACCGATCCGGACGTTCACTATCAGTTGTTTCATTCGGCCAGCACGCCGCCCAACGGCGATAACCGCGGCCGCTATAGCAACGCCGAAGTCGATCGCTTGTTGGAACTCGGTCGTGTGACTTTCGACCAAGCCGCAAGGAAACAAATCTACCGGCGGATTCAAGGCATCCTCGCCTATGAGCTCCCCTACGTGCCGCTCTGGTGGTGGAAAAACGTTGTCGTGAAAAAGCCCGCTCTGGAAGGATTTGTCCCGTATCCCGACGGTGAACTGGTTTCCTTTAAGAAAGCTTCGCTGCGGTAAGGTCGGGCGCAGGGACGTCCGGCCGGTCGCGCTCAGACGCGCTGCACATCACTCATGAGCCGCTACGTCATCCACCGTCTGTTTCTAATGCTTCCCACTCTGCTTGGCGCGCTGACGCTGGTTTTCGCGCTGATTCACCTAGTTCCCGGCGATCCGGTCGAAGTCATGCTCGGCGAAACGGCTTCCGCCGCCGATAAGCAGGAACTGCGCCGAAATCTTGGCTTGGATCAGCCGATACTGACGCAATACGCGAATTTTCTTGCCGCTCTGGCGAGCGGCGACTTGGGCCATTCCCTCTACGAGCCGGCCAGCGTAGCGGCCATCATTGCGGCGCGCTTGCCCGCCACCCTGCAACTTGCGCTGTGCTCGATGGCCGTCGCGCTACTGATCTCCTTTCCGCTCGCGATCATCGCTGCGCTGAGGCGCGGCCGTTGGCCGGATCGGAGCGCGCTCATCGTTTCTCTCTTCGGCCTCTCGATGCCAAACTTCTGGCTCGGTCCGCTGTTGATGATCCTATTTTCGATTCAGCTCGGCTGGACTCCGGTATCCGGGCGGGGCGGCTTCGGCCACTTGCTTTTGCCGTCTTTGACGCTCGGCTTGGGAATGGCCGCCCTGCTCATCCGCATGCTGCGGGCGAGTTTGCTCCAAGTCATGCATGAAGAGTACGTGCGCACGGCGCGCGCCAAAGGCCTGGTCGAGAGGGTTGTCTGGCTAAAACATACATTGCGCAACGCGCTCATACCGGTGATCACGGTCATGAGCCTGCAGTTTGGCGCTTTGCTCGCCGGTTCGCTGATCACAGAAACGATCTTTAGTTGGCCCGGCATCGGCCGGCTCACCATACAAGCGATCCACACGCGCGATTATCCGGTCGTCCAGGGATGTATCCTGGTCATCGCCGTTGCTTACCTGACGGTAAACCTGATGACCGATCTCGTCTATAAACTCATCGACCCGCGGGTGAGTTATGAATGAGCGGGTTGGTCTCGTCGCAGGCGCAGCCATCTTGCTGTGTCTCATCGTCGCCGCATTGTTTGCGCCGCAGTTTGCGCAACACTCCCCTCTGCGGCAGAACCTTGCCGCAGACCTGGTCGCCTATTCTGCCGACCATCCGCTCGGTACGGACAAACTCGGCCGCGACATTCTGAGCCGGATCCTCCATGGCGGACGCATCTCGTTGCTCGTCGGCGTAAGCACGGTCACTCTGTCTTTGACCATCGGTCTCTTCATCGGCTCGCTCTCCGGCTATTTTGGCGGTTGGGTCGATCAATTGACCATGCGCCTGGTCGACGTCCTGCTCGCCTTCCCCGGGATTCTGCTTGCTATCGCATTCACCGCCGTACTCGGGCCCGGCCTCGACCACGTCGTCATCGCCCTCTGCTTGATCGGCTGGACCGGCTATGCGCGCCTCGTGCGCGGCGAGATTCTCGCCCTCAAGCAGCGGGAATTCGTCCAGGCGGCAAAGGCTCTGGGTTGTCGGCCGCGGCGCATTATTTTCCTTCACTTGCTGCCAAATTTGCTGCCGCCGCTGATGATTCAAGCGACTTTCGGAATGGCGGCCGCGGTCGTTGCCGAAGGCAGTCTGAGCTTTCTGGGTTTGGGCGTCGAACCGCCGCTGCCGTCGTGGGGCGCGATGTTGAATGACGGCCGGCAATTTCTTCTGGTCGCGCCGCACCTGACCGCCTATCCGGGACTGGCGATCATGCTCACCGTACTCGGGTTAAACCTCGTCGGCGACGCGCTGCAGGAACGGCTCGATGGGCGGAATCGCTAGGCGCTTGCGGTGGTTCCAACCGTTACAAAAGTTCCAATGGGTTCCAATGCTCGAGTCCGATAATCCTGGAACGATTGGAACTGCTGGAACCCGTGGAACCACATTTAACGTCGTTGCCTAATCCCATTCGGGATGGTAATAGACGCTGACAAGGAGCGGACTTGTCTATGATGAGACTCTACACAACGCATACCTGACCCTATGCCCATAGGACAAGGATTGTCCTGTCGGAGAAAAAACTCGCTTGTGAAATGATCGAAGTTAATCTCAAAAATAAACCCGAAGATTTAGTGCGCCAGAATCCTTACGGCAAAGTGCCGGTGCTGGTCGACAATGGCGGCGTGGTTTACGAATCCGCGATTATCAACGAATATCTTGAGGAAAGGTTTCCTGAGATTCGCTTGATGCCCAAAGATCTGTTGGCGCGTGCGAAAGTGCGCATTTGGGTCGACTTCATGAACACGCGCCTTCACCCGGCGGCCAGCGATCTGCAACATGATCGGAACATCGATAAGGCCAAAGAAAAAATGGCGCAGCATCTCGAAACCCTCGATAAGGAGATCGCCGACAAAGCCTTTCTGGTCGGTGAGTATTCCCTCGCCGACATAACCTTCATCCCCTTTTACACCCGGCGCGAGCGCTACAAGGTCGCCATCGATGAAACCTATCCCAACGTGAAACGCTGGGCCGAAAGTCTGACAGCCCGCCCGCAAGTGGCGGCAACGATCTGAGGAAATGGGATAACTGGAGCGAGGGAGCGGTGGAGTGATGGGTTCTGAACTCTGAACCAGGCATTCCATTACTCCAATACTCCATTACTCCAATTAATTTCATGCTTCCCACCCTCGTCTCACCCCAAGAGCTTCGCGGTATCGTCACCATGGCGGAAGCGGTTGAGGCGGTCCGCCTCGGCTTTCGCGAATGGGGGGAAAACCCACAGCTTAACGCGCCGCGCCGGCGCATTCACATTCCGACGGGAGTGCGGGTAAGCGTTCATCAAGGCGGTGTGCCCGGAGCGAAAGCCACAGGGCTCATGACCCATTGCGAATGGGTCAAACCGCTGGCCAACGAGCAGGTCTATCCGCGCCTCAATCACCCGGTGATCGTGTTATACGATTCCGCCGAGGGCGAGCTTAAAGCGATCATTGTCGGCGAAATCACTTGCAGTGAACTGCCGGACAATGTCGCAGTGACTGGGCTGCGAACCGCCGCCACCAGCGCCGTCGGAACCGATCTGCTCGCCCGGCCAGACGCGAGCAGTTTGGGCATCTTCGGGGCGGCAGGCCAGGCCAAAAATCATCTGCTTGCCCTGATGCAGGTGCGCAAGCTCAAGACCGTCAAGGTGTACAGCCGTAATGCCGAGAACCGTCGCAAATTCGCGGACGAAATGGCCGCCGTCACGAACCTGAATGTCACCCCGGTGGGGTCCCCGGCTGAGGCGGTCCGGGGCGTCGATATCGTGCTCACGGCTACCAATTCCAGCGTGCCCGTGTTCGACGGCAACTTGCTCGAGCCGGGACAGCATGTCACCACCATCGTCGGCAGCAATGTCGGCTTGGTCCAAGGCGGATTTGCCGGCGCCAAACGGCGCGAAATCGACGACGCCACGCTGGCGCGCAGCGACATCCACGGCATCGTTTCGACCCAGCAGGCGATTCAAGATGAACAGGCCGACATCTTCGATCCGGTAAACCGCGGCGTCATTAAATGGGAGCAACTGATCGAGATAAGTTCGATTCTCGCCGGCAACAGCGAAGGGCGCACACGTCTCGATCAGATTACGTTCTATAAAAACAATGCCGGCCAAGGCGTCGCCGACGTGGCGCTCGGCGCGAAGGTGCTGGAAAATGTTAAAGCCAAAAAACTAGGCATGACGCTGAATTATTGAGATGGAGTAATGGAGTGATGGAGTCTTGGGCCCAACCACCACTTTAATACTCCATCACTCCAGTTGTCTCCCACCCCACCTCCATGCTCCGTATCGCCATCGCCCAGATCGCTTCTTCGACCGAAAAGGCCGAGAATCTTGCCACTGCGCTTCGCCTCACCGAAGAAGCCAGCAAAGCCGGAGCCGAGATCGTCGCCTTTCCGGAGTTTCTCATGGCATTTTCTCCGGCGAGCCAGAGCGCCGAAGAGTTGAGCCGCGTTGCCGAACCCGTCGATGGGGCTTTCATCACGTCGCTACGGAGCACAGCCCAAAGGCATAGCATCGCCGTCATCGCGCCGATTTATGAACCAAGCCCGGTGCGCGACCGCGTATTCGATACCGCCGTCTGGATCGATGCCCGAGGCGGTGTCGCATCGGTCTACCGAAAGCTCCATCTCTATGACGCCTTCGGCTTCAAGGAATCGGACAAGTTTTTCCCGGGCGACGCGGTTGCCCCGCTCGTGCAATCGGCCGAGGCCCGCTTCGGCATGATGATCTGCTACGATCTACGGTTTCCCGAGCTGGCGCGCACGCTGGCGCTTGGCGGCGCCAATGTCCTCATAGCGCCATCGGGCTGGGTTCAGGGGGAACTCAAGATCGACCACTGGCGAACCATGATCAAGGCGCGCGCCTTGGAAAACGGTTGCTTCGTGGTCGCACCCAACCAGGTCGGCAATGTCTACACCGGACACAGCATGGCCGTTGATCCGCTCGGGCGGACGCTGGTCGATCTCGACGAGAACGAAGGTCTGAAAGTGGCTGAACTAG
>Ga0073934_10001061_pt1 | contig 70050 bp, 63 predicted proteins | sample LarsenN4metaG_FD_76834 | JGI IMG/M metagenome (GOLD analysis project Ga0073934, IMG submission 76834) | Hot spring sediment bacterial and archeal communities from British Columbia, Canada, to study Microbial Dark Matter (Phase II) - Larsen... ...
ATGACGGCACCGCCCGGTTGTGGGATTTGTCAGGTAATCAGATAGTGGAATTCACCGGACATCAAGACTGGGTATGGAGCGTCAGTTTCAGTCCCGATGGCCAAAGCATCGCCACTGCATCCGCTGACCGCACTGCTCGGTTGTGGGATTTGTCAGGTAATCAGATAGTGGAATTCACCGGACATCAAGATAGGGTATGGAGCGTCAGTTTCAGTCCCGATGGCCAAAGCATCGCCACTGCATCCGCTGACCGCACCGCCCGGTTGTGGCAGGTCCGCACTTTGGATGAACTGCTGGCACAGGGTTGGGCTTGGCTGGGTGATTACCTTGCCAGTCACCCAGAGGCGCGGGGGAGGTTGGAGGTGAGGGGGTAGCGGTTCGGCTTCGCTCACCGACCGGGGAGCTGGGGGGCTGGGGGGCAGGGATGCAGGGGAGCAGTGGTTCGGCTTCGCTCACCGACCGGGGGAAGGATGGGAAGATGGGATTTTTTACTGGTGTAGCTTGGCTGGAGGCTGAGATATTATGAAAAAAGTTTGCTTGTTTATTGCAGCTAGTCTTGACGGTTACATTGCGAGAAAAAATGGCGATATTGATTGGTTATTCACGGATCAAGATTATGGTACGTCTGATTTTATGGCGGGAATTGACACGGTGGTGATGGGGAGGAAGACTTACGAGCAAGTTTTGGGTTTTGGGGAATACCCATACCAAGGCAAGGCGGGTTTTGTGGTTTCTCAAACGAGAGCGGGAGAAACAGATGATAATGTAGAGTTTATCGGGGGTGATTTAAAGGAGTTTATCAATCAACTGCGCCACCAACCCGGCCAGGACATTTGGTTAGTCGGGGGAGGAGAGATAATTTATCATTTTTTGCGGTGGGGTTTAGTGGATGAGCTGATTTTATCGGTTCACCCAATTATTTTAGGCGATGGTATCCCCCTGATTTACCGGGACAGTGAATTGGCTACTGTCCTGGAGTTAAAAAATATCATTACCTATGATTCGGGGTTGGTGCAAATGTATTATAGCATTGTTTCAAAAGGCTGATGTACGGGATAGCCTTATGGAGGGTTTCCTAATATAGTGATTTCAAATAACCATGAGACAAGCCAGAGAGTTGCCCTCTATCCCCCAACCCCTTTCTCCCAAAAAGGGAGAAAGGGGAGTAAGACCGCGATGCCCCCGTGTGTGTTCTCGTCTCCCCTCTCCCTACCTGGGAGAGGGGACGGGGGTGAGGGCGGAGCGGATGTGGGGTTTAACCAAAAAACCATCCTCACTCTTATTTGAAATGACTATAAGTGGCAATTTTTGAAAAAATTTAGCTCTGTCACTCAAACAGTTATATGAAGGCTAATAAATCTCAAAAACGAATAATGATTTGCACGTTTGCCGCCTTGTCATCGGGATTATTTGGTTCCTACTTTGGCGGACAAATGAGCTGGCTAGTTCACACTTCTTCTTGTCAAAGTCAGCCCCAGGGTTTAAATGTTTTTTGTCAGGCTTGGGTTTCACCAGGAGCGGTTTGGAAAGGGAGTACGGCGGGGCTCTGGACGGGGACGATTTTAGGGGCGTTTGTGGGGGGTCTGGCTACTCGCGATGAGGAAGGATGATTGTTATTGGTCATTTGTCCTTGGTCATTGGTTCGCCAGAAACCGGGTTTCTTAACCAAATCTCGGTTAAAACACAAAGATGATTGCAGAAACCCGGTTTCTTCTCCAAGGGACAAGGGACAAAGGACAATATATAAATTTTGTAAAATTTTTGCTGGTAAGTATTGACAAACAAAATTGATTATTTTATGATAAAAATGCTGATAATTGGGGTGCTAAGCATCATGGAGCGGTTTAGAGTAGAAGTTATTGCTAAAACCCCTAATCCCCAGCAGGTGGTTTATGCCGCTATGCACCAGGATTATAGTGAGGAATTGGTGGTGGCCGATCGGCTACGCTGGCCCGACGAGGCTAAATGTGGCGAAATTATCGTGAAGCGGCTATTAGCGGGAGATAGAGGTCATTTTGGACCTCTGGAACACCCACAAATTACGCTGAACTGCGGCTATTTTCCCCACAGTGTTATGCAGCAGGTCCGCACTCACAGGGTAGGCATTAGCTTTGATGTGCAATGTCTGGCGGGAAACACTGAGGTAACATTTGTCAAGTCTGATGGCGGTGGTTTGCGCAAAATCAAAATTGCGGAACTTTACGATTTGTGGACTAATGGGGAAAAAGCCATTCGCCAACGGTCTATCAAAGGCAGGCAGGGGGAACCTCCTGGAGAGTATCGCCGTGATTGCAAAACCCGCATCAGAAAAATGCAGTTAAGGGTTCTTAATGAAGAAACTGGGTTATTTGAGGTGGGGCATCTTAAAGATGTGATTGCCAAAGGCATTCAACCTGTTTATCGCCTGACTTTAGAGGATGGTAAAACCCTCGATTGTACTGCCAATCACCGTTTATTTACCTCAGAAGGTTGGCAGACGATGGGGGAAGCTGTTGGTTTAGTCACCCATACAGATAACACTGTTGCCGCCATCACCAAAATTGGTGATGTTATGTGTAATGGAATTATAGCTGAACTTAGAGCCGATCGATTACAGCCGCATAAATATTATGATAAACTTATTGAACCTCAACAATGGAACTATAAACCCAAATCATCCCGGAAACTGCGATCGCATCCGGTGAAGGTGAAAAGCGTTGAATTCCTGGGTGCCCAGATGACCTATGATTTAGAGGTGGCAGGACCTTGGCATAATTTTGTAGCCAATGGGATGGTGGTTCATAACTCTAACCGCTATACTGGTCAAAGGATAGTAGATGCGGCGACAGGAAACCGAGACATTGAGGAAGTATTTTACCTCCGTCCGGTGGGTGACTACGCCGATCGCCAGGGGAAACGCTATGAATACACCCCAGAACAGCGTCAACGGGATATGCAGTGGTGTCTGGAAGCAGCTAAACGTTACCAGCAACTAATCGCCGAAGGTACTTCAGAAGAACACGCCCGAGGTATCATTCCCTTTGATGTGCGTCAGCATTGGGTAATGTCTGTAAATCCCCGTTCTTTAATGCACATCTTGGATATGCGCTGGAAGTTAGACGCCCAATTAGAAGCGCAAAAACTCTGCGAATTAATTTGGCCTCATTTTCAAGAATGGATGCCCGATGTAGCGGCGTGGTATGAAAAATCTCGCCTCAAAAAAGCTCGTTTAGCTCCTTGATTGATTGTACGACAAAAACCGGGTTTCTTGAAAAAACCCGGTTTCTAAATTTATCCTTTAAACCCCGGTGGAACCAAACCCATTCGCCCCTCTAGCAGTGGAGCTTACCAGTTCATTATGGGGAAAATCCCGGATGATTTCTATGGCGGGACGCAAGACGGGAGCGATGACCATTTGGGCGATTCTCATGCCTTGATTAATGTGAAAATCGGTGCGAGAATGGTTGATGAGGATGACTTTGATTTCGCCGCGATATCCTTCATCAATGGTGCCGGGACTGTTGAGGACGGTAATGCCGTGTTTGTACGCTAACCCGCTACGAGGTCTAATTTGCGCTTCAGTGTTGGGGGGTAATTCTATGGCGATACCTGTGCCGACTAATTGCCACTCTCCGGCAGGAATGATAGTATCTTCAATGGCGCATAAGTCCATCCCAGAATCGGTGTTATGGGCATAAGTGGGGAGGGAAGCATCTGGGTGCAAGAGATGAATTTTGAGCTGCATATTTCGCCAATGTAAGGTATTTTGTATTTTAGGATAACTAATGACGAAAATAATAATGAATATTACCCCAGAAACTCAAATATCACTGCGACCGACTTGGGATGAGTATTTCTTGATGCTGGCGAAATTGGCAGCGATGCGATCGACCTGTCTGGCGTTCCCCGTGGGAGCAGCGATCGTCAAAGACAGACAAGTTTTGGCCACTGGTTACAACGGTTCCCCCGCCGGTTCAGTTCACTGCACCGAGCAGGGATATTGCTATCCGGGGTTGAGCAGTTGCGATGCCAGCAAGGTCATGCCGTCTCGGGCGGTGCATGCAGAGGCCAACGCGATCGCCCAAGCCGCCAAACACGGCATCGCCACCACCGGCGCCAGCATCTACGTTACCTTAGAACCGTGCCTCTCCTGCTTAAAATTAATCATTTCTGCAGGAATCACCGAAGTTTTTTATGAAACCACCTTCAACAGCGGCGATAACGCTCGCGTCCGCGACTCCTTTATCCAAGATGGCTTAGTGACGCTCAAGCAGATTCACATATCCGAGGCGATCGGGCAAAAAGCCGCCTCATTTCTCCTCAGCCCCACATCTGTCGTCAAACCCAACCCCACCAACATCACCCCCAATAACTTTAGCGGCGAGCTACCATAACAATATACAGGCGAAGCAAAAGAATATCAACCCTTGCCGCTACTATCATCAACTATTTACTCCCATGCTTCGCCGCCACATCATCGCCATGAAATGGCAAACCCGAAAAATCCTATGAAACCAAAACTAATAACCAATTTCCAACCATCCCACCTCAGCTTTTTGCTGCTGTGCTGTAGCACATTATTCCTGGTAGTTGCCTGCGGTAGTCCCAGCGAAACTCAGTCCCAAGGTGGAAGAGCGCGAGAGGAAACCCCCCCCGCCGAGACAGCCACCATGCCAGCACCAGACGCCGCTGCGCCACCATCAGGAGCCGCAAAACCTGCCATACCACCAGCAACAACGGCGATCGCACCTGCCCCAACAACTGCTAACCAAGCCGCCCCACCCCAGTCAAGTGTTACAGGTTTTGCCGATGTGCCCGCAGATAGACAAGACGGCACCACCACAGACAATGAAGAATATAAACCCCTAGAAGCCAATCAATTTCAGCGCGTCACCAGTAATCCCCTATCCACATTTTCCATTGATGTAGATACAGCAGCTTACAGCAACCTGCGGCGATTTATCACCCAAGGACAGATGCCGCCCCAAGATGCCGTGAGAATTGAAGAAATGATTAATTATTTTAAATACGATTATCCCCAACCGGAAGGAGATAAACCTTTTGCCATCGCCACGGAAGTAGCCCCGGCACCCTGGAATCCCCAGCATAAATTAGCCCGAATTGGCCTACAGAGCAAGCGCATCGCCACCGAGGCTTTACCACCGAGCAATTTAGTCTTTCTCATTGACGTTTCCGGTTCCATGAGCGAGGAGAATAAACTGCCCCTGCTCCAATCAGCCTTTAAGCTGATGGTGAACCAATTAACAGCTAAAGATACAGTTTCTATCGTAGTTTATGCAGGAGCCGCCGGATTAGTATTGCCACCGACTCCCGGCAGCCAGAAGGATAAAATATTAGATGCTTTAGGTCAACTAAGTGCCGGAGGTTCCACCGCAGGCGGCGAAGGTATTCGCCTCGCCTATGAAGTGGCGAAGAGCAATTTTAAACCATCGGGCAATAACCGCGTGATTTTAGCCTCCGATGGTGATTTTAACGTGGGCATATCCAGCGAAGGCGAACTGGTGCGCCTGATTGAAGACTACCGCAATCGCGGGGTTTTCCTCACAGTTTTAGGCGTTGGGATGGGCAACCTGAAAGATGCCAAGATGGAACAGCTTGCTAACAAAGGCAACGGCAATTATGCCTATATTGATAGTATGTTAGAAGCCCAAAAAGTCCTAGTGAGCGAAATGGGCGCAACTTTGCTCACGATTGCCAAAGATGTGAAAATTCAAGTAGAATTTAATCCGGCGCTTGTGCAAGCCTACCGCCTCATCGGTTATGAAAACCGCCTCCTCGCTGCCCAAGACTTTAATGATGATACCAAAGATGCGGGGGAATTGGGGGCAGGTCATGCGGTAACGGCTCTTTATGAAATCATTCCCGCTGGCGTCGAAAGCGATGTTAAGCTGCCAAAAGTAGATGACTTGAAATACCAGCAGGCGCAGGTTAACCCCCAAGCCTATCAAACCAATGAATTGATGCTGGTGAAGTTACGTTATAAACCGCCCACAGAGGATAAATCATTGCTGATTCAGGAGCCGGTAGTTGAGCGCAATGTGAAATTAGAGCAAGCATCCAATGATTTTCAATTCGCGGCGGCGGTGGCGGAATTGGGGATGATTTTGCGGAATTATAATGATAAAGGAACCGCGAGTTTTGATGATGTGTTAAAGCTGGCGAATCAGTCTAAAGGGACAGATTTAGACGGTTATCGGGCTGAGTTTATCCGCTTGGTGGAAAAAGCCAAGAAATTGGCTGATTCTCCAGCCGGTTAATGATTGTCATTGGTCATTGGTCATTTGTCCCTTGTCCCTTGTCCCTTGGAGAAGAAACCTTCTGGCTCAGAACTCAGAACCGAGAAACCCGGTTTCTTTCCCCCGGTTTCTGTCAGACAAAGGACTTTTGACCAATGACAAATGACAAATGACTAAATTCTGCGGCGAATTTCGGTGATTTGGTCAGCCATATCCATGATAGCTGGTGGCATATCGGGTCCGGTCAAGATGATATCCAGGTGGCGGGGGCGTCTTTCTAGGAGGGTGAGGACTTCGGTTTCGGGGATGAGACCGAAGTTAACGGCGACGCTCACCTCGTCTAAAACAATGAGGGAGTATTTTTCCTCGAAAACGGCGGTTTGGATAAATTGCCATAACTGGCGCAGGGAGGAGGTTTCGGCTTCGTCTAGTTCGGGGGTGTCGATGCAGCGGGGGAGGTCGCAGCGAATCCACTGGAGATTTTGGCCGAGGTGGACGGGATGATGGTGGCCCTGGCGGATGCCTCCTTTGAGTAGCTGCACCACGAGGACGGAGGTCCCTTGGCCGGAGATTCTCAGGGCTTCCGCGATGACGTTGGGGAAAAAACTGCGGTGGGGTCCGGTGAAAACTTGAATCTGTCCGGTGACGGTGTGGTGAAACCGTGGGGCGGAATGGAGGGTGGGAGTTTCCAACTGTGCAACCATAGGGCAAAATCTCGCGATTGATGAGTTTTGTAAAGCAGGACATCCCTGCCCTGCGATAATATATGTCGTTAGCGCCCTTCCCGGGCGACATGTCAGGTTAGCGCCCTTCCCGGGCGACACTGGGGGCAAGACGCGAACCAGTGGTGATGACGAGTTAGGCTCCATGTGGGAGCTGCATCGGGCAACAATATGTAGTGTAGTGTATATAATTTTAGGGCTATTAGACACTATATGTACTAAAGTCAGGGGGAAAAGGTTTGAGGGAGAGCCCGGGTTGGGCAGAAGGGGGAAAGCGTGACATTGGCGCTCCCCTAGGGCGACGGTAGTAGAGTCTGATTCGGGTGCGCATAGTCGGAGGAGTTAGTGTTGTGAAATTGGTAATTCTCGGAGGTCCGGGGTCGGGCAAGGGAACGCAGGCGGCTTTGTTATGCCGTCATTTGGATATACTTTTGATTTCTACGGGGGAGATTTTCCGCAGGGCGATCGCGGCGCAAACGGACTTGGGCAAAAAGGCTCAGCCTTATGTGGAAAAAGGGGAACTGGTGCCGGACCCGATCGCCATTGAACTGATTCGCGATCGCCTGACACAAGCCGATACCTCTAGAGGTTGGTTACTCGATGGCTATCCCCGTACTGCCTTTCAAGCCGAGGAATTGGATTTTTTCCTCGAGCGCACCGGAGAGCAGCGCCCCTGGGCCATCCACTTGCAAGTACCGGAGGATGTGTTATTGGCGCGGTGCCTTAATCGTCGGGAGCAGCGCCCAGACGATAGTCCCGAATTTGTCTGCCGCCGCATTCAGCTATTCAACGAGCGCACTATCCCCATTCTGGATTATTACGATTACTGCCATCAGCTCGTTACGGTTAACGGCAACCAACCTTCTGAACTGGTACTGCAAGAAATCTTAACTGGGATTATGGTTAATAAATAATGTACTGACTTTTGTAAGTACATTTGTAACTACAAACAAAAATACAAAATCTCAAAAAATATGACTTGGCAGCGTCCTGATGGCAGAACCCCGGAGCAACTGCGTCCTGTAAGTTTTGAACTGGATTTTACCCGCTTTGCCACGGCTTCGGTGTTAACTAGCTGCGGCGATACAAAAGTTTTGTGTAATGTGACCATCCAACCGGGAGTCCCCAAATTTTTGGAAGGTAAGGGACAGGGGTGGCTGACGGCGGAATACCGGATGCTCCCCGGAGCGACAACCCAGCGTCAACCGCGAGAATTTATGAAGCTATCGGGACGCACCCAGGAAATTCAGCGACTGATTGGGCGGAGTTTGCGCGCTGCTTTGGATATGAAGGCTCTGGGGGAGCGAACGGCGATCGTGGATGCAGACGTGCTACAAGCGGATGCAGGGACGCGCACAGCGGCAATTACTGGGGGGTTTGTGGCCCTGGCGATGGCGATGGGGAAGCTGGTAGAACGAGGCGAACTGGAGCGATCGCCCATCCTGCAACCAGTCGCCGCCGTCTCCGTCGGTCTCCTCAACGACCAACCCCTTTTAGACCTCAACTATCCCGAAGATGTAGCCGCTGATATCGATTTTAACGTCGTAATGACGGGCGATTTACAACTAATCGAACTCCAAGGCACCGCCGAGGCAGGTAGTTTCACCCGCCACCAACTCGATCAAATTTTAGACATGGCCGAAACCGGCATTAAACAATTAATCGTAGCTCAAAGTCAAGCTCTGGGAAATTTCTAACCAGATTGTCCCCTCAATGTTCCTTAAATCCGTGATATTCTGCCTAGAAAACTTATCCTCAATCCAGGGAAGTAATTGGGCAATTTTTACCGATTTCTCTGGCCACTTCTTGCGCAGGGCGCCGCACTTATCCCAATATGAGAACCGCGATAGATAGACAAACAAGTGAACCCCCCTGATTATTTCCCACTTTTTGTTAATAGACTTGGTGCGATGAAATCTTTTTATTATTCGATTTTGGGAGCAATTAAATTTCACCATTTCTCGTGATTATTCTACAATCTCTTGATTAATTAAAACTTCTGAAAAATAGCTATATTTTTTTTTAATATAGATAAAATTTTCTGATTAATTAAATAGTAATAATGCCTGTTATTAGAATATTTATGAGATAAATTCATGTCAGTTTTGGCGGTGGTTGCGGCCATGTGCTATATTTGACCCTATATTTCCGGCGGAGGCGTTGGCGGCATTAAGGCTTAAAATTAATGAATCCCGCTTGCAGGATTGAAACATGCCCATAGAGACCTTAGCCATAGCACGCACCGCCACCGTCAGCCGTACCACCAAAGAAACCGATGTAACTGTAACAGTCAACTTGGACGGTTTGGGACGCTGCACGGCGGCGACGGGGATTCCTTTTCTTGACCATATGCTCGACCAAATCGCCTCCCACGGGCTGATAGACTTAGAAGTGCGCGCCACTGGTGATGTGGAAATCGACGACCATCACACGAATGAAGATGTGGGGATTACATTGGGGATGGCGCTGCACAAAGCCTTGGGCGATCGCAAAGGTATCGTCCGCTTTGGCAACTTCACCGCCCCCCTCGATGAGGCCCTGATCCAAGTAGCCCTGGACTTTTCCGGGCGTCCCCACCTCAGCTATGGTTTACAAATCCCCACCCAGCGAGTGGGCACCTACGACACCCAGCTAGTGCGAGAATTTTTTGTAGCCTTGGTGAACCATAGCCAAATGACCCTGCATATCCGCCAGCTCGACGGCATCAACTCCCACCATATCATCGAGGCCACCTTCAAAGCCTTTGCTCGCGCCATGCGGATGGCAGTAGAAATTGACCCCCGCCGTGCAGGTGCCATTCCCAGTTCTAAAGGTGTGCTTTAGCCAAGGTTAGTAGTAGGGCTTCAGCCCTCTTGAATAAGCTCGTACTAGGGCTTTAGCCCTCTTGAATAAGCTCGTACTAGGGCTTTAGCCCAAAAATCTGGAGGGCTAAAGCCCAACTACAAACCTGGAAATTGGGCTAAAGCCCAACTACAAACCTGGAAATTGGGCTGAAGCCCCACTACAAACTTTTCTTTGGGCTGAAGCCCCACTACAAACCTTTTTTGGGCTGAAGCCCAACTACAAACCTATCAATGACCCAAATGCTCAGCTTTATCCGTTCTGACTTAAACCAATTCAACGCCTACCAACCCCACCCAGGGGGGGAGGATGGGGCACCGATCGCCCTCACGGAAATCGATCGCCTGGACACCAACGAAAGCCCCTATGATTTGCCCCCAGAATTAAAACAAAAACTGGCATTCGCCACCAGCGAGCTGATCGAGTCCAACCGCTATCCCGACGGTTCTCACGCCAGCCTCAAACAAGCAATCGCCACCTACGTCAACGAAACCATCAGCGCCTCTGGGGCAACTTCCGACTCCATCACCCCCGCCCAAATCTCCGTAGGTAACGGTTCCGACGAATTAATCCGGTCCATCCTCATCGCCACCTGTCTCAACGGCGAAGGCTCCATACTGGTGGCTAATCCTACCTTTTCCATGTATGAAATCATCGCCAAAAGCATGGGCATTCCCGTGGTAGCCGTGGGCAGATCAGAAACAGATTTTGCGATCGACCTGGACGCCGCCCAGCAAGCAGTGACGGAGACGGCGAGTGTGGGGAGTGTGGGGAGTGTGGGGAGTGTGGGGAGTGTGGGGAGTGTGGGGAGTGTGGGGAGTGTGGGGAGTGTGGGGAGTGTGGGAAGTGTGGGAAGTGTGGGGAGTGTGGGAAGTGTGGGAAGTAATCCTCCCCATCCTCCCACCCCTCCCCATCTTCCCCCCCCTCCCACCCCTCCCACCCCTCCCACCCCTCCCCCTCTTCCCCCCCTCCCCCCCATCAGAGTGGTGTTTGTGGTTCACCCCAACTCTCCCACCGCCAACCCCCTCACCGCCGCCGAAATTGACTGGTTGCAAAGTTTGCCAGACTACATCCTAGTAGCAATAGATGAGGCATATTATGAATTTAGCGGGCATACCCTAGCTGGCTCACTGCATCAGCGCCCCAATTGGGTGATTTTGCGGACATTTTCCAAAGCGTTTCGCCTAGCAGCGGCGCGGGTGGGATATGCCGTGGGGAGCCCGGAACTCATCGGGGCGATCGAGAAAATCCGCCTCCCCTACAACCTGCCCAGTTTCTCCCAAGCCGCCGCCCACACGGCCCTGCTGAACCGCCATCTGCTCTCGCCAGTCATTTACCTTCTTCAAGCCCAGCGCGATCGATTAATCCCCGCCTTCTCCGAGTTACCCTGGTTGCAAGTGTGGCCCTCCGGCGCCAACTTCATCTACCTGCGACCAAACTCCCTATCCCCCTTGGATGCAGCCCAAATTGCTGCCTCCCTCAAAGCCAAGGGCACCCTCATCCGCCATACTGGCGGCGGTTTGCGTATCACCGTGGGGACTCCCGAAGAAAACGATCGCACCCTAGAGCGGTTGCGCGCCCTCGTTTAGGTTTTGTCAACCCAGAAACCGGGTTTCTTAACCTTTAGGGAGGTTAAAAACCCGAAATTGTCGCAGAAACCCGGTTTCTATCCTGCCGGACAAAGGACAAATGACAAATGACAAATGACAAATGACAAAACCGAAAATTCTGCTCGTAGATGATGAACCCGATAACCTGGAGCTGCTTTATCGCACCTTCTATCGGGACTATCGAGTGCTGAGTGCAGAAAATGCGCCCAAAGCATTGGAGTTGTTGGCAACTCACAATGACATCGCCGTGATTATTTCCGACCAGCGGATGCCCATGATGAGCGGTACTGAGTTCCTCAGCGTCACCGCCACTCAGTATCCCGATGTCATCCGCATCATTTTGACCGCCTACACCGATGTAGAAGACTTGGTAGAGGCAATTAACGCCGGTAAAGTCTTCAAATACGTAACTAAACCCTGGGACCCAGACGAACTCAAGGCAGTAGTCAAACAGGCGGTAGATACTCACAACGTCCTGAAAGCGCGGACGAGAGAGCTGATTCGCACTTTGCGCCAAGAATCGCTGCTGAATGTGGTAACAAATACCATTCGATCGCGCACCAACTACCAAGAAATTCTCCAAATCATCGTTGAAACCCTCGGGCAAATGTTTGAGGCGAGCTACTGCATTCTTTGCCCCTTCCACGACGGCAATCGACTCGATGAAAAGTTTATCTATCAAAACCCCAAAGCTCTTGGTATCCAAAGCGAAACTCAACCAGAAGATATCGCCAACTTACTAGCTCACACCGTATGGGAGACCTTCGATGTGGAGGTCATCTCTGATGTCGCCACCGACGATCGGCTCCAAGCACAAACCCCAGAAATCGCGCAACGGCAAACTGCTTATCAGAGAGCCAACATCCGCTCCAGCTTGATTGTGCCCCTGATTTTTCGCTTAGAACTCATGGCCGTGCTGGCCCTGCACCAATGCGCTCAACCCCGCCAGTGGCAAGATGACGAAGTACAGCTAGTGTTTATGGTGGCGGACCAAGCCGCCTTATCCCTCTCCCAAGCCCGAGCTTACGAGCAGGCCCAGGCTTTGGCCAAACGAGAAGCACTAATTAACACCATCACCACCGCCATTCGCTCCAGCCTCAACCCCCAGGATATTTTTGCCGCCATTACCGAGCAGCTCGGAGAAGCTCTACAAGTAGATGGGTGCGCCTTGTCCCTGTGGACAGAACAAGATGAGTATGTGCAATGTGTGGGGTTGTACGACAAGGGCCAGTCAGTGGTAGTGGAAGAGTCTTGGGATGGGGGAACCAGGGAACCAGGGGACGGGGGGAGTGTGGGGAGTGTGGGAAGTGTGGGGAGTGTGGGGAGTAATCCTCCCCCTCTTCCCCCTCCTCCCACCCCTCCCCGTCTCCCCGTCTCCCCGTCTCCCCCTCCTCCAGCCGCCAAAGGGCTGCCCAGGTCCGTGGTGCCGATTCGGGGCAATCCGGTGCAGCTACAGTTACTGGCAACCCAAGAACCGGTAGTGGTGAACGATTTGCAATCAGAGCCAGAGCTGAATGTACCGGAACTGCCCCTGCGTTCTCCCGCCCGATCGCTGCTGGTGGTGCCTTTGCTGTCTGATGGCCAGATTATTGGTAGCATTTCCTTGCGCCAAACCAATGCACCCCGCCGGTGGCTGCAATCAGAAATTGACTTGACCCTGGCAGTGGCGGCGCAAGCGGCGATCGCCGTGCAACAGTCCCGTCTTTATCAAACCACCCGCCAGCAAGCCGAGCGGTTATTAGAACTCGATCGGGTGAAAACGGAATTTTTCCAAAACATTTCCCACGAATTCCGCACCCCCCTCACCCTCACCATCGGGCCCTTAGAGGCAGCCGTAGAACAAAACCGGGATTTACCCCTCGACCAAGCCGCGATCGCCCTGCGCAACTGTCGCCGCCTCCTCCGCCTCGTCAACCAACTCCTCGACCTCCAACGCCTCGATGCGGGACGCCTGCAACCCACCTTTCGCCCCTGCGACCTCATCGCCTTCGTCGAGCAAACCGTCCTGGCTTTCCGCCCTTACTGCGAGAAAAAAGGCATCACCGTCACCACCGACCTCCACCCCTGCCCCCCCATCTACCTGGACTTAGAGAAATTCGATAAAGTCCTCTACAATCTCCTGTCCAACGCCATGAAATTCACTTTCCCGGGGGGGAGCATCAGCGTTTCCGTCGCCACCGCCGGAGATTACTGCCTCCTGCAAGTCAAAGATACCGGCATCGGCATCCGCACCGACCAAATCCCCCATCTATTTGAGCGCTTCCGCCAAGCCGAAGGTTCCACTAATCGCTCATATGAAGGCAGCGGTTTAGGTCTCGCGCTTGTGAAAGAACTGGTAGAAATGCACCGAGGCCAAATCACCTTAGATTCTGTGTATGGAGAAGGCAGCACCTTCACAGTTTGGCTGCAAACAGGCAACGCCCACCTCCCCCTAGACCAAATCATCGAAGTCCCCACATCAGTTATCCCCAGCCGAGCTGAAGTAGAGTTAGCCGATGTGGAAACTGAAGATTATATGGATGAAGATGACTTGGTGCCGACCCCAGGAGGCGATCGCATACCAGTGGCTAGGGATAGCGGCCCATTTCCACCACAGGCAGCTACACCACAGGGGATTCCCGCCACAATTCTAGTAGTAGATGATAATACCGACCTGCGCCACTACCTCTGGACAATTCTGCATTCCCAAGGCTATCGCCTCATCCTCGGACGCAATGGCGCTCAAGGTTTCGACCTAGCCAACCATCACAAACCCGACTTGATTATTACCGATTTGATGATGCCTTTAGTCTCCGGTTTGGAGATGATTGCCAGTATTAGAGAAGATGAAAACTTAAAAGGAACTCCCATTATTTTACTCACCGCCAAAGCCAATGAAGAAACCCGAATTGAAGGCACAGAAAAGGGAGCCGATGCTTATTTAGCCAAACCCTTTAATGACCGAGAGCTATTAGCACTGGTGCGCAATCTTCTATCTTTGAAAGCCACCGAAAAACAAGTCGCTCAGTTGAATGCCTATTTAACTCAGTCCGTGCTGAAGCGGTTTTTACCCCCCTCGATGGTGCAGAAAGCCGCCGCCGGGGAGCTAGAGCTAGACTTGCAACCAGAACCCAGGCTCATCACGATTTTGTTCAGCGATATCGTCGGGTTTACCCCCCTAGCGAACACTTTGCGCTCTCGCCGGGTGGCCGAGGTCCTCAATGAGTATTTGGCGGAAATGACTACAGCCGTGTTTGACAATGGCGGTGTCGTGGATAAGTTTGTCGGAGATGCGATTATTGCTTTATTCGGAGCCCCCGAAGATTGCCGCCCCAATGAGCAAGTCAGTCGCGCCGTCGCCGCCGCCAGACAAATGCTCCGCCGCCTGGAGGACTTGAATCAGAAGTGGCAAGAACAGGGACTCCCAGCGGTTCGCTTCCGCTGCGGCATCCACCAAGGGACCGCCGTGGTGGGTCTGTTTGGGGGCGAGGAACGGGCGGACTACACCGCCATCGGCCCTTCTGTGAACATTGCCGCTAGACTGCAAGAAGCCGCAGAACCCGGTTCTATCCTGGTTTCTGCCGCTGTCGCTGATTATCTGTCTGATGATGAAATTACCAAATTCGGTCCCCTGCAACTGAAGGGTATTGATGAAACCGTACTGGCATTTTTCGTCACCCCCGAACCTGGTTCGTCTTAGGGGCGAACCCCTTATGGGTATCCGACACTCAAAAGTCAGTGATGTAAATCACTTTCAATAGTTATTTTTGTCACATACAGCGGAAAAATTTATCACAATTTTTCCGGGGCTGAAATCACAGTCATGTATAGAAATATTACGTAAAATATAGATATAAGAGCTGATGGAGCTAAAAACTATGTTTACTCCCATCCAAAAACTCAACCATAACCAGCCCTCCCAATTCCTCAAAATCGTTTATTCCCGCCAAATCATCAACGGTAAATTAGAACTGATTCCCCTAGAACTCTACACCGATGGTTCCCTGAAACGCAGCGCCTGAGAGATAGGAAATGAGAGTTAGGAAAAGTTATCCCGCATCTGCCCAGAAGGTAAGAATTCATGCAAAATCCAGCGGCTGAAGATTGCAGCAGCATAATTAGAGGGGAGTTTTCCGAGTAGAGAACTCCCCTCTAGTTTGTTTTCAACTATAGCCGTAGTTAATTAATCAAGGACTATTCTATGCCGTGTCTCTGTCTCTACAGATATTACCTAGGGACAGGGCATATAACAGTCCTATAACTATATCCAGACTGCCTTGGCTACTGCTATATGAAGACACCAAGAAGACCAAGAAAAAGGAATCGCCTAGATTTTTTATTACCTGGAGGCCAAATACAAGCAACGCTACCGGATATGATATGAGTTGAAACTTGTGTATGACTATAGAGGACTATAAGAATGAGCAAGACAATTCTAATCACCGGCGCCAGCAGCGGTATTGGCAAAGTAACTGCGAAGTATTTTCAAGAAAAGGGCTGGAATGTTGTGGCTACTATGCGCAGTCCAGAAAAAGAAGCAGAACTGAATCAGCTCGATCGTGTCTTGGTGACAAGACTGGATGTACAAGACTCGGCGAGCATTACCAATGCTGTCAGGGAAGGTATCGCCAAGTTTGGCAAAATAGATGTGCTGTTGAATAATGCGGGCTATGGCGCCTATGGCGTACTTGAGGCGACACCGATCGAGAAGATTAAGCGTCAGTTTGATGTGAATGTGATTGGTATTTTAGAGACCACCAAGGCGGTTTTACCCCATTTCCGCAGCCATAAGGACGGGATGATCATCAACGTTTCCTCGATCGGCGGTAAGACCACCTTTCCCCTGGGTACGCTCTATCACGGCTCTAAGTTTGCGGTTGAGGGGCTCTCAGAAGCACTCAGCTTTGAGATGGAGGCGATCGGTGTGCGCGTGAAAATCGTTGAGCCCGGGATGATCAAAACCGACTTTGGGGGCCGTTCTTTGGACTTTAACAACGATGAAAGTCTCACCGAGTATCAAGAATTCGTTGGCAAAGTGTTTTCTGGCTTTGGTTCTCTAGAAACGAGCGGCTCAGATCCGGTGGTGGTGGCGGAAGTCATTTATCAGGCTGCTACTGATGGCACCACGCAACTCCGTTATACTGCCGGAGCCGATGCCGAGGAAATTGCCGCTTACCGAAAGGCTGTTGATGACAACACATTTATCGGCGGCATTAAGGCGCGGTTTGGGCTGAAATAGTGTTCATCATGGACAGAACGTTAGAGAAGTGAGGTGGGGCAACCAGAAATTCCCGATCTGGCGGAGCAGGTTCTGTGAAAGAACCTGCTTTTTCATCCCCTGTGTCCTTCGTGCCTCGGTGGTTTCCTGAGTTTACCTATACCCCAGGGGGGGATAGCGCTGGCAAATTCAATCTTTAACGCTAATTCATTTCTCCGTAAATCTACGGATTTATCCAAACTTATTTAGTGTTTTTACCGAACCTTAATCACGGCTGAAACCCGCTCCCAGTGAAAACTTTAAAATCAGGAGTAGTTTTGTGAAGATTGGATAAAGTTGCCGTTCAACCCCTTGCATTGACCGAGGCAGCAAACTACGATAGGCACTATGAGTAAGAAATAAAGCGGCACAAAATAGTTTCCAGGCGCTACTAAAGGCCGCCGCTATTTAACAACCGCCAAGCATCAGGGTGATTTGAAAAGAATCGTTAAAAACTCAGTTAAAACAAAGTGCGATCGGGATGCGAAGGAGAACCAACATGAAATCTATTAAAACTATCATCGGTGCCAGTGCAGCCACTCTTGGCTTCATTACCCTGAACGGACCAGCCGCAATGGCCGGGAGCTTGGCGAACGGTACGGCCTTCACTCTGTTTCTGGAGTGCCTCAACGATGGTGTCGGCTTGGTGGTGAACAATAGCAAAGTTGACCAGTTTGGCTGGCAATATGCTCTGGATAACAATAAGGATGGCACTGGCGTCAATAGAGACGATCGCAACTATGAAATCTACGGCGTCGGTTTGCGCGAAACCGCCAATGAGATTTGGTTCACAGTCAATGCCAATATGCCTTTATGGGGCAACACCTATTCTGGCGCCGCCGATGGTAACGTGGGTTGGGGCGACTTGTTCGTTGACTTGGGTGGCACCAACTTCGCGAGTGCTAGTAATGCTGGCAGCTTGTTCGGCGTCCGGTTTGCAGGCACCAACGATTCTGGGGTGAACCAAGTAGGGGTGTATAGCGGCGTCAAGAGTACGAGCGTCGCCAGCTCCAACGCAGGCTATAGCAGCTTGAGCAGCCACGATAGCCATGCAACGAATTGGGGTGGCGCTCCCAGTTTAGGCGATTTAGATGGCACCGGCTATTACGGCAGCAATCTAAACCAGACTTCGATTGGCTCTGGTAATTATGAAGGTGGTATCAGCTATCTGTCAAGCAGCGATTTGGCGGGTGCGGGTTACAATGGCGGACAGTTTGGCGGTCAACAAACGATCGGCTTCAAGTTCCTGAAATCCCTCATCCTCGGCGAACCAGTGGCACAAACACCAGCCGAACCAGAAACCCCAGCCGGAGATTTGGGTACAGTTCCAGGCAGCGGCTCTGGTGCCGATGCGCAGCAAGTACCCGAACCAGTGAGCATGGGATTACTCGGAGTTATCGGCTTTGGCTGGGCAAAACGCAAATTTCGCAAACAATAATTAGCTAAAATTTGGCGCTCAAATTTCACGTACAAAAATCCCCGCGATAAATTAACGGGGATTTTTTATTTTCAGTGGGTAGGTAGTAGGGTGGGCTTTCTTACTGCCCACCCTACAAACTTACCAATTGACCAATAAGCAATGACCAATCCTATTCAGAAATGGGTTTGGCCGATTTAGCTTCCAGATTTTCCAACCGGCTTCTGAGTTCTTGGTTTTCTTTTTTCAGTTTTTCCAAGTCTTTGCGCAGTTGGTTGATGGATTCATCAGTTCCGGCTTTTTTGCGGACTTTGGTAATGGCTTCTTCGGCAATGCGACGCACGCGACCGTCAGGAGTTTGGTCGGCGAGGGATTGCAAAATGTCGATCGCCTTGAGGTTCTCCATTTGTTCGAGAGCCGCAACTACTGCCACTTGGGTGAGGAAAAAAGTTTCCCGGGACAGTTCCGAGAGGCGATCGAATATTACCTCCAAGTGGGTGGGTGTTTGACCAGTGGATACCGCACCTAAAGCGCGAATTGCCGCTAAACGTAAAGCCTGGGGTACTCCCGGCGCAGTATATTCCAGGATAATATCCAGAGCTTCGGCAGAAGTTTTGAGCTGCGCCAGACCAGATATGGCACCACTGCGCACTACTTCATTCCAGCCGCCGCGTTCTTTCAGCACTGACTTAAGCTGCTTGATGACTTGAGACTCTTTGGGTTTTTCCTCCAAGTTGCCTGCGACAATGGCTCCTATGGCTTTGGCGGCGGCGGCTTCCACGAGATAACTAGCATCTCCCTTTTCCACTAAGGGTTTTAGGGCTTTATAGCTAGTATGGGTTTTAATTTGGGCCAATGCTTCCACAGTGGCGCGGCGGACGCGAGCATCGCGGTCTTCCAAACCCACGACTACAGCATCAAAGGCTTGGTCCAGCTTGACTTTACCGATATTTTTGGCCACTTCCAAGCGCACACCCCAGAAAGAGTCTTGTTTTAAGGCGGTGGCAAGAGCTTTAAGAGCTTCTAAACCGCCTTTTTTGGCCAAGGCTTCAGCGGCGTAGATGCGAGAGATGGGGTCTGGGTCAAACTGGAGTTGGGCTTTAAGTTCGGGAATGGGATACTCTAAGGTGACAGTTTTGAGGTAGTGGTTGCCCTGGTCAAAACTGATGAATTGGGGTTTTTCGGGCAGGGGAAAGTAGAAACTTTGCTCTGGTTCGCAGATGCGCACGGTAAAAGTTTTGAAAGTAGGCGCACCTGGTGCTTTGCCGGTGTTTTGGGTTTGACCAAAAGCGATGGGGATTTTCAGGTCAAATAAATATTTTTCGGGATTGGTGCCGTTTTTGTGGTTAGTTTTTACCTGAGTTTGGGTGACGGTGATTTTGGCCAATTTGCTGTCATTATCCCAAGCATAAGCCACTTTATATTCTGGATGCCCGCCCCGATAAACATACTGGTCAAATAAAAATAGCAGATTGCGCCCTGTAGATTTTTCTATAGCCCGGAGGAGATCAACGGTTTCGACGGTTCGGTGAGCGTTGTCTTGGACAAAGGTATGAATAGCTTTAAAAAAGAGTTCATCGCCGAGTTCGGCACGAAGCATATGATAAACACAGGCGCCTTTTTCATAGAGGTGACGATCGTACAGTTCGATCGCTTCCCGGTAAACATGCGTGACGATCGGGCGGCGGTAGCGGCTGCTATCCTCGGTTAAGTAGCTGCGCGCTTCATTCAGGCGATAGTAAGCCGCCGCATCGCCGCCATATTCCCGGTTAGTCCAGAGAACTTCCGAGTAAGTGGCCATACCTTCTTTAATCCAGGCGTGGGACCAATGCTTAATCACCACTAAATCCCCAAACCATTGGTGAGCCAGTTCATGCGCCACCAGGGTTTCCGTGCGTTGGTCATCAATAGCGGCCCGTTCGTCCAGGAGACAGCGATCGGTTAAGAGCGTGGTCGAGGTATTTTCCATCCCCCCGAAGATAAAATCGCCCACACAAACTTGGGCGTATTTGGGATAGGGGTAGGAGTAGCCAAAGGTTTCGCTGAAGAATTCCAGCATCTGGGGGGTTTTGCCCATACTGCGGCTGGCATCCTCTTCCCGGCCTTTTTCCACATAGTAAATCACTGGTTTACCGTTCCAGTCATCTTGAATGGCGGCAAATTCCCCCACAGCGAGAGTCATCAAGTAAGTGGGATGAACTTGGGTTTGGCGCCAATGGTAGATTTTGTCATTGCCATCCGCCTCGGTGGAGATCATTTCTCCATTGGAAATGGCCAGAAAATTTTTCGGGACGCGAACGCGGATTTCCGAGGTAGCCAGTTGTCCGGGATAATCAAAACAGGGAAACCAGAAACGGGAGTCCTCGTCTTCCCCTTGAGTCCAGACTTGCACCGGTTTGTTGGGGTAATTGTCATCTGGACCGATGAAGTAGATACCCCGCTGGGGTTTTTCGGCGGCGTAGGCGATGACAACGGTGAGAGTTTCACCCACCGTGGTGGGTTCTGACAAGTAGATTTGCAGTTGTTCGCCGTCAGAATCAAACTTTTGTTCAGTCTCCCCCACAGATACCGAGTGGATATTGAGGTTGACTGCATCCAAATTTAGGTGTGTAATACCGTCTCGGATGGGCATCAGGTGGATAGTACAGGTGCCGCTGTAGCTTTGGTTAGGGATATCTAGGGCTAAGTCTAGGAAAATATGTTGCACTTGGCCGGGACGATCGGGATTGTAATGGGGTTTTGCCCCTGGCAATTCAAAGGATTTGTGACCGTTACTTTCATCAAAGTAAAATTGCATCATAGTTGACAGGTTTCCCTGTGAGACGTGGTTTGTCTTTCTTTGGGTTTAGCCCGGAGGGCTCCAACCACTCAATACACAGATTAACGCGCTAATGGATAACCCGGTGAAAATTAAGACGCTTTGACATAATCAGGGTTGGGTTTGGGGCTAAAATGCCCTTCAGGACGGTAGGCTGGATCGAAAAATAATGTCTGCTGGTCCCTGGTCCACCGTGAATTTTTCCAGGGGTGCGATGAATGGCACGGTATGGGGAAAGTGTGCCTTAGTCCCTTGTCACTTGTCCCTAGTCCCTTGTACGGGGGATTCGCGAATCGCCCCTACCAAATGACAAATGACCAATGACCAATGACAAATGACAAATTGAGGAGTGAGTGATGGGTTGCGTACTGGGAATTGATGGTGGAGGCACGAAGACGGTTTGCGTGCTGATGGAGGAAAGCGGGGAGGTGGTGGGACGGGGGGATGCCGGTCCTTCCAACTACCAAACCGTGGGTTTAGATGCGTCGGGGGAAGAAATTGCCTTGGCGATCGCGGCGGCGCTCCGGTCCGCTATAGATAGTGGTTGGCAAGGGGAGCGAGAAGTGCGCGGTATCGGTGTTGGTTTAGCTGGGGTGGGACGCCCAGAAGATGTGGTAGTGGTATATAGTTTGGTGCAGCACTTACAGTATCGCTTACCCCTACCGTTAACTTGGGCAGTATCTCCCGCTGCCGTAGTAGTGGATAATGACTGCGCGATCGCTCTAGCGGGCGGCGTCGGCGATAATGTGGGGGTGGTGGTAATTGCTGGGACAGGGGCGATCGCCTACGGACGCAACCACGAAGGAATCACCAAACGCGCCAGCGGCTGGGGTTATCTGCTCGGAGACGAAGGCAGCGGTTATAATATTGCCCAGCAAGGGTTGCGCGCCGCCGTCCGGGCTCACGATGGACGTGGACCGAGTACCACGATCGGGGCACTACTTCAAGACCACCTCAGCATTTCTACATTAGAAGAATTAATCGAAGTAGTTTATCGTCGAGGTTGGAGCGTCAAAGATATTGCCGCCTTAGCCACAATTGTAGATACCGCCGCCGCCGATGGCGACCCTATTGCCAACACCATTATCGATAACGCTGTAGAGGAATTACTTCTCGCCGCCCGAGTCGTCAGCGAGGGTTTATTTGCTCCCGGCCAATCATTTGATTTAGTCACCTCTGGTGGTATGTGGCAAGGAATGTCTAAACTCCGCGATAAATTTGCTCCTGCCATGAGAGCAGCCATCGGCACTGCTAATATTATCTGGCCTCGCCATGAACCTGCTTATGGTGCGGCCATGCTCGCACTACATAAACTCCAGGATTAGAGAATTTGTCCTTTGTCCTTTGTCGGCCATAAACCGGGTTTCTGCAAAAGCAAATATAGGCTGGCTACCGAGGATTTAGTTAAAAAACCCGGTTTCTCCGACAAGGGACAAGCTGCCTTGGGACAAGGCACAAATTACAAATAAATAATTTTTAATTTAAGCAACGCTATATGATTAGTTCGCCAGAAATCAAAGATTATCTTTATGACCGTGATTACCAACTGTGGCTGCAACAACTTTTAGAGCAACTCCGCTCTGGTGACTTGGCCAATATAGACAGAGAAAATTTGATTAAAGAGATAGAAGATTTAGAAAAAAATGAGAAACACGCAATTGCTCGCTATCTCATGCGGCTGTGCGAACACCTGCTAAAAGTTGCTTACTGGGACTCAGAAAGAGAAAATTGTCTGAGAGGCTGGCGTCTAGAAATTACTAATTTTCGGATTCAAATCCAAGAAAGACTGGAAACAAGCCCCAGTTTAAAGTCTTTTTTAGAGGATAATTTTGCTAAGCAGTATAAAAACGGGCGGAAACTGTTTTTACAAGCTAGTAGCTTGGATGCTGGGTTCATTCCCGAAGAACCATGTTTTACTGTGGCTCAAGCTCTTGATGAAAATTGGTGGCCATAATTGGTTATTGATCCTTGGTTATGAGTCATTTGTCCATATCACTGAACTGGTTGCCGCCTTTTTAAGGGGGGGTAGGGGGGATTGGCTTGCGCAAAAGGAGACGCTTAGGACGGTGCAAGAACCAATCAATCAAGCTGGGTTCGACCCTGTGTAAGCGATAGCCGAGATTGAAATAGAGACGGCGAGCCGATCGGTTGTTTTGCAGGACATGGAGATAGAGGTCATGTGCGCCCCACTGACGGGCGATCTCCTCACAGGCGATCAGCAACTGACTAGCCACACCTTGACGGCGGTAGGCCGGAGCCACAGCCAAATTTGACAAATATATATGGGGCGAACTCCCAGGCGTCCAAAGTTCCAAAGAGCGAACCCCAATTTCTACCGTACCCACCACCGTCTCCTCGGATAAATCAGAAACGGCCACCGAGCGACGCAACACAGACACTAAGCAAGCATAATAAACGTTGCTCGCACCCTTAGCGTAGCTCGTCCCAAGGCCATAGGTGGGCTTTGCCTCCCGCAGTCGGGTGCGCATATCCTCATAAATTCCCAAGCGGAAGACCGGACGCATCCACCCTTCCCACCCCTCCCGAGAGTGAAAACTATCTGTCAACACATCAGCAATGCCATGCAGGTCTTTTAGTTGAGCAGCACGAATGCGAATGAGTGAAAGCTGATTCATCTAGACGCTCCTGGGCAGGGGGATGCGGATAAATCCGCCCCCCTATTTGTAATAAATCTTAACAACTTATCTGTACTTTCTGGATATAATAGGTTGGAGCCTAGAGCAACAATCGAAACCCTTTCAGGGATTGAAACATCTATGACTTTAGCAGTAGGCACAGTAGCACCGAATTTTACCGTCAAAGACACCAACGGCAACATGGTGCAACTGTCTGATTTCCAAGGTAAAACCGTAGTTCTGTACTTTTACCCCAAAGACGACACCCCCGGTTGCACTAAAGAAGCCCAAGGCTTTCGGGATTCTTATCCAGAATACCAAGGCAAAGATATGGTAGTGCTGGGAGTTAGCACCGATGATGAAGCCTCCCACAAGAAATTCACCGAAAAGTACGGTTTGCCCTTCCAACTGCTTGCAGACGTAGATGGAGCCATAACCAAAGCCTACGATGTAGATGGCGGCGGTTACGCCAAGCGCGTCACCTATATTATCGACGGCGAAGGCAAAATTTCCCAAGTGTTCGATAAAGTCAACACCACAAGCCATGCCCAGGACATTTTAGCCACTGTAGCTTAATCATCATCCCCGTGGGGACACCCCACTCCCAACCGGAGGGGGGGGCGAAGGGTGGGAAGAGGGGGAGTACCGACACTCCAGAAGTCCCCCCATCCGCCCTATTCTTATTGCCCAGCACTCTCCATTACAGATATGTTAAGTTTAAAAGTAATCCAAGATACTTTTTTTAAAGTCTCTACGGCTTCATCCTCCAGCCTCAGCGATAGCCAGAAAGTGTTAGTCCGAGCTGGAACAACCCTAGCGGTTAACCAATACGAATTCACCACTGGACACCTGAAAGTAGAACTCGCTACCCCCATATCTCCTCTTGGAACCAGCGGCTACATATACGAAAAGCATATCCAACTGTCCAAAGATAACCAAATCCTGCGCTTTGATATTGCCGACTTACCCGCACCCCCACCAGGTTTCGCCCAGTTGTGGATTGCCAAAACCACTAAAATTAAAACTTCTCCAGAAGATTCGAGTAACCTCGCCCCCCACCAGCAAGCCGAACTATTGCTCGGGGAGACATATCTCGTCCTCGGCTACGCTTGCGTAGATGACCACTTTCGCGTCACCCTCTCCCAACCAATTCCCGGTTTCGGCAGTATCGGCTATGTTTGGCGTCTCCACGGCCAAATCAAAAAAGACGGCAAAATCATCCCTTACGACGCCAACGCTCTCAATATCATCATCGTCAAAAACACTACTTTCAAAAAGCGCCCCATAGATGCCGGTGGACTCACCGCTACTCAAAAAACCAACATTCCAGCCGGAAGAATTTATGGTTTAATCGGCTATACGATGGAATCGGGACATGTGAAAGTTTCCCTCACGGAAAACCTGCCCCAATTCGGCAATACTGGTTATCTCTACCCCTATCATGTGCGCCTGCTTCGGGCGGGTAAAGAGATAGATGTATCGGGCGGCTTGACCTATACCGGACCAAAGGAGGTGGTGGTCAACCAACCCATCACTCTGAGTGGCGCTTTTGACCGGCAGAAAATGGCGGTAGTGGGGCTGTTGGCGGAGGATAAATATTCTATCCCTGTGCAGCTAAATCGGACTACAGGCATCTGGCAAGCCTCCCTGGCTAAAGGTTTCAGCGTTGCGGGAGCGCGCTGGCTGCGACTGAGGGGTACGGATACCTCGGGTCAGTTGCTCGGTAGTCAGGTGATTAATATTGCTGTGACTAATGCCCAGCAGGGGGTAGGAGATGCCCTGAGATTGAGAATACAGAGCGATACGGTGTTTAAGGTGACGCCGGTTGACTCCGATCGCCTCAACTCGGAGCAAAAAGTTGCTGTCAAAGCTGGCCAAACTTTTGAGGTCAGCAGTTACGGATGGTTAGACGGGCACCTGAAAGTAACCCTCGCTACCAGTCTCCCCCCTGTAGGTAATTTCGGCTATTTTTACTCCCCCCACATCCAACTGACCAAGGGGAGTCAGGTATTATCCCCCCCAGTGGAGCAAGACCCCCCAGAAATTCAGGCTCCCGCTGTGATGGTGGTGAAGCAAAACACCTTCATCAAGATTCAAGCCGCCGATGCAGGAGCCCTTTCTGCTAACCAAAAAGCCGAGCTAAAAGCTGGCCAAAAACTCGGTATCAGTGGTTATGCCAGCATCTCTGGCCACTTTCGCGTCACCCTCACCCAATCCATATCTGGTTTTGGCAACGTGGGTTATGTGTACTGGCGCCACGTCCAAATTGAAAGAAACGGTGAAGTCGTCCCATTCAATCCCGACGCTCTCACGGCTACTATGCGCCAAAGCACGCTTTTGAAAAGGCGTCCTGTAGATGGCGCTTCCCTGAGTAACAGTGATAAAGTCACGCTCCCCCAGGGACGAGTTTATGGTCTGTCGAGCTACGGTATTGAAGATTTTCACATCAAAGCGGCTTTGACGGAAGAGCTGCCCAATTTCGGCAACACGGGTTTTATTTATCCGGGTCATGTGCTGATGCGGCGTGGTGGTCAGACTTTCGACCCGATACCGCAACAAGTGGAGCTGAGTGTGCCTTATTTTTCCCAGCGGGACAACCCCCGTTTCTACTGGTCCACTTGTAACGTCACCTCGATCGCAATGGTTTTTTACTACTACGGGGAGCGATCGAAGTGGGGCGGACAGCTAGAAGACGAACTGCTCGAATGGTGCTTATCTCGCTACGGCGAAGGCTCCCAAACCGACCACAGCGTCCTGACTCAACTCATCCGCGCCTACGGTTACAAACACAGTTTCAGCACTACCCGCCGCTGGTCGGAAGTGCAAATGGAACTGATCAACCGCCGTCCTGTAGTCATCGCTGGCGACTTCACCGCCACCGGTCACATTACCACCATCATCGGCTATAACCGCCAAGGTTACATCGTCAATGACCCCTGGGGCGACGCCCTTACTGGCTACAGCTACACTGAAGGTCCTCGCCTGTTATATCCCTACGGCTATATGGATAGCGTTTGCGGCCCCGATGGCAACGTGTGGGCGCACTTTATTTCCAAATAGGTTCTTAGTAGGGTTTTAGCCCAAATGGGGAGCGGGGGGCAGGGGACCATCTCCCCGTCTCCCTTGCTCCCCGTCTCCTATGGGGAGACAGTTTCTGGGTCTTGACGGAGTAACTCTAATTGTCTGGCACGAAACTGGGCGGCGGCGTCGTTGAGATTTTCGTCTTGCTGTAGCATAAATTGCCGCATGTCAACACCGCCCCCGAGATTAGCCCGGTGAATAAAATCAAAGGGGGTGAAGGGACGAGAATCACCGCCGGTTCCAGAGAAAGGGTCGTTATTTTGCCCGGTTTGGGTTGGTTGGTTAACTTCGTAGTTGGATTCGGTTTGGGGTTCTTTGAGGGCGTCGGCATTTCCTTCGGCCAAAGTGGGCTGTGCCCGGAACAAAGGTACTGCGGCCAAAGCAACTAAACAGGCAAAAAGCACTGATTTATTCATTTTCATAAAGATAACTAAAACCTGTCATTCAAGACTATTTTAATGTAGGATTGTTCATTTGTCCTTAGTCCTTTGTCCTTTGTCCTTGGGAGAAGAAACCGGGTTTCTTGCGCATAATCTCCGTTCAGGGATGAGATATCTCGTTGAGAAACCCGGTTTCTGTCCAGAAATGACAAGGGACTACGGACAAATGACAATTTCTCAAGCTAGGGTGCGCTTGAGCAGGGGTTGGATGCTGGTGAGGATGAGGGTGGCGAAACCGAGCAACACCAGTAAGGCGCTGCCAAAGCTGATATCCCCCCAGGGGGCCTGAATCACAATGCTGCCTAAGTTCCACTGTTCGTGGAGGTAGAGGTAGCGAATGGGCTCGATCGCATAGCTCAGGGGGTTGAGTGTCGCCACTACCGCCAGCCATTTGGGCATAAATGACAATGGCGCCAAAGCTGTGCTAGCAAACAGGAGGGGCAAGTTGGTCACGAAAATCACTGCCAGGAGTTCAATGTGACCTGGGAGAGCGAAGGCTAAACCGAGGCTTAACCCCGTCACTCCCAGGACGAGCAGGAAGATGATGGAGGCGATCGCGCCTACACCAGCCGGACCAGGCAACCCTGCACCCATAAACGCCCCCGCCGCCACAATTACCGCCGTTTGAATGAAACTCAGGGTGACGATATAAATGGCACAGGCGAAGACGATGGAAAACCGCGATGCCAAAGGCGCCACCAGCAACCGGTTTAAAAAGCCGAATTCCCGATCGAACATCACCGGTAATCCCGCATTCAGCGCCCCAGAAAACGCCGTAAACACAATCACCCCCGCCGCCAGGAATTGCGCGTAATTATCAGTTTCGGCAAACAAACCTTTCGGCGCATTTTGGAACAAAGCCCCAAACAAAATCAACCACATCAACGGTTGCACAATCCCAGCTATCAACGTCGAGGGTCGCCTTTGCAACTGGATAAACAGTCGCCTGGTCAAAGCCAGAGTTTCCTGAGTCAGTTCTCCCACCAAATTAGTCGCCGGGATGGAAGAAGCCGCCGTGAGGGACGTTTTCTCAGCTTTTTCACGAGTGACAATGGTACTCATATGTGTAATCAATTTTCGCTTACAATTTCAAGGCTGTTTGGGCATCTGTCTTGCATTTGTATGCAATTATTCACATGATAATTGATAATTGATAATTGATAATTGATAATTGACAAATGACAATTGACAATTGATAATTATCAATTATTAATTATCAATTATTAATTATTGCGCATATTCTGCTTGCGCTCCGCTTTCGGGTCTCGCGTCCCCGCCGCCGCCAGTTCTGCATCCATCAAAGTGCGGCCCGTCGCCTCCAGATAAACATCATCCAAGCTCGGACGGGATTGGGCGACCCCAAAAGTGGGCAAACCCGCTTCCCGCAAGGCTTGCTGAATGGTTAAGAGGGCATCGCTCCCGGATGTCACCACCAAATTGAGAGAATTGCCTTGGGCACTGTTAATAATAATTTCCCGCACAAATGCCAAATCGGCTAGGAGGGATTTGGCTTTTTCCGCTTCTTCTACGGGGGTGAATTCCCGCAGCCGCAAGGTAATGCGCTCTCCCCCTACCTTATCCTTTAGCTCCGAGGGTGTCCCGGTGGCAATGACTACACCGCGATCGATAATCGCCACCCGCGTCGCCAGCATATCAATTTCCTCCAAATAGTGACTGGTGATTAACACCGTCGTCCCCTCCTCCCGCACTCGCCGCAGGAAATTCCACACCGCCATCCGGCTTTCAATATCCAGCCCCACCGTCGGTTCATCCAACACCAGCACCGCTGGCTGATGCAGCAACCCCGCCGCCAAGTCGATGCGCTTGCGGATGCCACCAGAATAAGTACCGCAGCGTTTATCTGCCCATTCTTCTATCCCCAGCAGAGACAACACCTGAGCGATCCGCTCTTTTGCCACTTTTCCGGGTAAATGATATAGTGCCGCCTGCAGTTGCAGCAGTTCTCTACCGGTGAGCATCTTGTCGATCGCCACTTCCTGGGCAACATACCCCAGACGCTGCCTCACGGCTCTGGGGTTATCCACCACAGAAACACCGCATACCTCCAATCTCCCCGCATCTGGGGACGCCAGGGTGCTAAGACAGCGAATCGTTGTGGTTTTCCCCGCCCCATTCGGACCAAGCAACCCGAAGATTTCCCCCGGCGCGATCGAGAAAGAAACATCTTTCACCGCTTCGGTGGTGCCGTAGCGCTTTTGCAGTTTTTCAATGACAACAGCCGCATTCATAAGCCCAGCTTACCTTAATGGTTGATACAAATCTCAACAAATCTGGATTTTTATTTTACGCCGAATTACCCATAAGCTGGAGAGATGTGGGGATGGAGTCGGGGCAACCGGGGGACCGGGTTCGTAATTGGGCTACCCTGACGGTCAGCCCGGACGGCTACAGCCCAAATTCAAGGGAACGGGGATTGTGGGTAGCTTCTGGAGGGTGAGCCTCCTCTTGGGAAAGTGGGTGAGCCAGAACTCATCTACTTGAACACCGCGAACCAACAGCCTGAAAGCAGCATTTAGAAAAATTGCCTGAATCAGTTCTGGTCTTCGAGCATTAACGCACGAAAGCCAGCTTGCACAAAATGGCGATCTGCGGTTACTGCCTGGGTTAACTTTTCCCTTTTCATAACTACGAATGAAATACAGTCAGTCAGCCCCCAAGTTTTATCGGAACGAGATTGATAAAGTTCCAAAGCGAGCAACAGCAAATCAGTATCCACAGTAACGACTCGAATATTCTCAGTTTGATAACACTGTTGGATAAACTGAAAAGCCCCATTTCGATTGATAGCACTCAGGGCATTACCCACTTCAGTAATGATAGCTTCAGTTATCCATACTTCCTGAGCGTTCCGAAGCCTGGTTAGCAGTAGTTTCGCCCGGTTATGCAAGTTATCCCGTGGTAGGGGCGAAGCAACCCGGCTTGATGTCTCTCACTTCTAACCGATAACCCATTACCGGGTTGCTTCGCCCGTACACGCCTGAATAAAGGCTGTATCTAAAAACAACCGCTCACCAGTCATAATTCTGTTTCTTGGCGTTTGGGTGTGCCATAAAGATAAAAATCGTGTTCTGTTGCCCAATCTGCTGGAGCTTCCACAGTACCGGTTAGGGATTCCAGCACATCCCAGGCATTGCCAGCTTTCTGTAAATGCTCTTGTCTTAAGCTAAGAACAAATGTGAGAACATCCTGTTGCAGAGACTCTGGTAAAGTGTTGACTTGTTCTACTATTTGCGTAATAATTGAACTGCTCATGGCTGCTCCTAAAACTCCCAACTTATGCCCAATTATATAAGGCTGATATCCTTTGATATTATAACTTGATTGGCTACCTTTTGTAGCTTATTGTTGAGCAAAATTATGTAATTACAGGTTGACAACACTATATTAGCCCACCTCAAAGCGGTTGGGCGAGTCACCCCATCCTCCCCGGCTCCCCATCCTCCCCGGGGGACGATTGTATTTTACAATCTGTAAAGAAACACCTTATAGGAATCCCAGGAATGCGAGTTGCGATCGCCGGTGCGGGATTGGCTGGTATGGCCACCGCCGTGGAATTAGTCGATGCTGGTCACGAAGTGGAAATCTTTGAGTCCCGGCCCTTTGTGGGTGGGAAGGTGGGTAGTTGGGTGGACCCCGACGGCAACCATATAGAAATGGGGCTGCATGTCTTCTTCGGTTGCTACTACAACCTCTTCGACCTAATGCGAAAAGTGGGCGCAGGGGACAACCTACGTCTGAAAGAACACACCCACATCTTTGTTAACAAAGGCGGTAATACCGGCGAACTGGACTTCCGGTTTTTCACTGGCGCCCCCTTTCACGGCTTAAAAGCCTTCTTCACCACCTCTCAATTGTCATTACAAGATAAAATCCAAAACGCCCTGGCATTGGGCACTAGCCCCCTGGTATGGGGTTTAATTGACTTCGAGGGGGCGATGAAAACTATCCGGGACCTCGACAGCATTAGTTTTGCGGACTGGTTCCGCAGTCACGGTGGCTCGGAAGGCAGTATTAAGCGGATGTGGAATCCGATCGCCTATGCTCTCGGTTTCATCGACTGTGAAAACATCTCCGCTCGGTGCATGCTCACCATCTTTCAATTTTTCGCCGCTAAAACCGAAGCCTCCATCTTGCGGATGCTCGAAGGTTCCCCCAACGAATACCTGCACCAGCCGATCGTCAACTACCTAGAAGCCCGAGGCGCCAAAATCCACACCAGGCGGCGAGTCCGGCAAATCCTATTTGACACCCAACCCGAAACCCAAGTCACCGGGTTTATCGTCGCTAGTGGAGAAACTGAAGAAACCATTACCGCCGACGCCTACATCTGCGCTCTTGACGTACCGGGAATCCAGAAAATACTACCCCCAGAATGGCGCCAATGGCCAGAATTTGACAACATCTACAAACTCGACGCCGTACCCGTCGCCACGGTGCAACTGCGGTTTGACGGCTGGGTGACAGAAATGCAAGACCCGGAAAAACGCCGCCAACTGCAACAAGCCGCCGGTATTGATAACCTACTTTACACCGCCGATGCGGACTTTTCCTGCTTTGCTGACCTAGCCTTAGCTTCCCCAGCGGATTACTATCGTCCCGGCGAAGGTTCCTTATTGCAGCTAGTCCTCACCCCTGGAGACCCGTTTATTAAGCAAAGTAACGAGGAAATCGCCCATCACGTCCTCAACCAAGTCCGAGAATTATTCCCCTCGGCGCGGGACCTGAACATGACTTGGTACAGTGTGGTCAAACTTGCCCAGTCCCTCTACCGCGAAGCTCCCGGCATGGACCCCTACCGTCCCGGGCAAAAAACCCCAGTGAGTAACTTCTTTCTCGCCGGTAGCTACACCCAGCAAGACTATATCGACAGTATGGAAGGCGCCACCATTTCTGGGCGACAGGCGGCTAAGGCAATTTTGGAAAATGCCGCTCAATTAACCTCCCGCCGTCAGCCTTCCGCAGTTTAGGGAGTTTCTGCCTCCCGATTTTTCCCTCACCCCCAACCCCTCTCCCAGAAGGGGAGAGGGGAGTCAGTCCCCCTCTCCCTTTTTGGGAGAGGGGGGTAGGGGGGTGAGGGAGGAGGCCATTTCTCCCTAGTCCCTTGACAAAGGACAAATGACCAAGGACAAATGACCAAGGACAAATGACAAATGACAGATTGGTTAGAACATAGCGTATTGGTAGAAGTGGAAACACCGATAGATTTAGTCTGGAGTCTGTGGTCAGACTTAGAGCAGATGCCCCGATGGATGAAATGGATTGAATCGGTACATATTTTGGAAGAAAACCCCGAATTATCCCGGTGGAAACTGACATCTGGAGCATTTGAATTTAGCTGGCTATCGCGAATTATTAAGGTAATACCTAACCAAATTATTCAGTGGGAATCGGTAGATGGACTGCCTAACAAAGGAGCAATTCGCTTTTATGACCAACATGATAAAAGTATCGTTAAACTAACTGTGGCTTACGGGATTCCGGGGATATTGGGGCAGGTGATGGACAATTTATTTTTGGGGCGAATTGTTGAATCGACAATTCAAGCAGATTTAGAACGGTTTCGGCAATATGCTTTGGCTGTACAAGCTCGATAATTTGCCAAAATTACCATGTAGGGTCAACATAGAGATTGATGGTGAGTTCCTTTCTGTCTCGGGGGACGGCGGTGATGCAGGCGCAAATGGTATGCCCATCATCGATTTCTACTTCGCAGGCGTGACAGGAACCCATCAAACAACCGGTGGGGATGGTGATGCCTGCGCGTTCTGCTACTTCGAGAATTGGTTCTCCGGCTTCGGCGTCAATATTGATGTCATCGGGTAAAAATGTGATTTTGACAGTCATAATTATTTGTCCTTGGTCATTGGTGATTGGTCGGGGGTCATTTGGTAGGGCAAGCAATTGCTAAGATAATTTTAATTGAGTTGGTCTAAAATTAAATTCAAATTTAAGTGGGTTTCCACGATATCGGCGAGGGAGTTTAAAATGTCTTCTCGCTGTTCGTGGTAGTTGGGAATGCCGGTGGGGAGGGAGTTTAGCCCTCTTTGATTGCGGAGACGATTTAGCCAAGACCGCCGCCAGGGGCTGTTGTCAAAGATGCCGTGAAGATATGTACCCCAAACGGCTTGGTCGTTGTCAACGATGCCGAGATAGGGGTCATCAAATAGGTGTTTTATTTGCTCGGAGTCGGCTATTTGGCTGTGACCTTGATGGATTTCATAGCCGGAGACGGGTAAACCGACGTGGGGATATTTGGAGGTGACTTGACGCTGGCGGGTGATTTTTTTGGTGTTGATGACGGTGTGAAGGGGTAGGAGGTTGAGGGCTTCAAATCTGCCTTCTTGTCCTTCTACGCCTTCGGGGTCGGCGACCCATTCGCCGAGCATTTGAAAGCCACCGCAAATTCCCATGACTGTGCCGCCTGCAGCGACGTAGTTTTGCAGTTCTTCGGCGAGACCGCTTTTCTGCAAGGTGAGGAGGTCGGGGATGGTGGTTTTGGAACCGGGGATGATGACGGCATCGGGATAGCCGAGGGGTTGTTTGGGACTGATGTATTTGACTTTAACGGTGGGTTCGGCTTCTAGGGGCTCGAAGTCGGTAAAGTTGGAAATGCGGGGGAGGCGAATTACGGCGATCGTGATGTCGGCGGTTGATTTGCTGTCTCGTCTTTCTAGGAGGCTGACGGAATCTTCGGCGGGGAAGAGTTGTTCTACCCAAGGAATGACGCCGAGGACGGGGATACCGGTGTAGTTTTCTAGCCAGGTGATGCCGGATTCTAGGAGACTGCGCTGGCCGCGAAATTTATTGATGATGATGCCTTTAATTAGGGCGCGCTCTTCGGGTTCTAGGAGCTGTAAAGTGCCGACTACATGAGCAAAGGCGCCGCCCCGATCGATATCTACTACTAGCAATGTAGCCGCATTTAGGTGTTTGGCGACCCGCATATTTGTTAAGTCGCGGTGTTTGAGGTTGATTTCGGCGGGGCTCCCGGCTCCTTCGCAAACGACGAAATCAAAATTTGAGCTTAATTTGCGGAGAGATTCGGTAATGGCTTCCCATCCAATATCAAAATATTTTTCGTAATATTCGGCAGCGCCTACTGTACCGGTTGGTTGACCTTTGATAATGACTTGGGAGGTCATGTCCCCTTGGGGTTTTAATAAAATTGGGTTCATTTCCACTTGGGGGTCAACCCTGGCGGCCCAGGCTTGGACGGCTTGGGCGTAGCCAATTTCACCGCCGTTAGCGGTGACGTAAGCGTTGAGTGCCATGTTTTGTCCTTTGAAGGGTGTTACTCGTAAACCCCGCCGCGACAGTAGGCGGCAAATGGCGGTGGTGATCAGGGATTTGCCTGCGTGGGAGGTGGTGCCCACTACCATGATTGCTTTCATTGGCTGAAATGGGAAATGAATATTTGTCATTTGTCCCTTGTCATTTGTCCCTTGTCATTTGTCCCTTGTCATTTGTAAGTTTGCCAGTATCAATTTATTTATATGAATAAACAAAAACCAAGGACGAAGGACGAAGGACAAAGGAAGAAGGACCAAGGACAAAAAAAGAAGCTCTTTTATAAGGGTAGCCGCAGATAGCGGTTGATGGTGTTGCGCAGGCGATCGCACATAGTGGCACTGGGGATTTCGCCTCCTGGTTGCCATTGTTCCACGAGCTGACGCCCCAAGGGGGTGAGGCGAAAACTATCGGTAATCCCCTGTCCATCTACTTCTCGCCGTAGGATGCCTACTTGAATCAGCCACATGAGGGCGCTTTCTGCGGCTAATTCTGACTGGGGGGAGCGGGTGTAGCGGTTTTGCACTCCTGCAGCGGTGGCGATCGCTCCCAAGGAGACGCTATTACCCTGCATGGCGATAAATAACTCTAGCTGGAAGGGGGAGCAACTCATGGCGATTTCGGCTCGTTTCCGGGTGCTTTGGGGATAGGCGATCGTTTCGCTGACCTGGCGATTCGATAGCTTGGCTGAACTCATGGCAAATCATATTCTCTCTAGACAACCCAGTATTGATTCTACATCAACCACAAACCGGGGAAAGAAACCGGGTTTCTATAGAAGTATCTCGTACCATTACGGAGATTCTGGGCAAGAAACCCGGTTTCTGGGTAAGACAAGTGACAAATGACAAGTGACAAATGACAAAGAACAAAGGACAATGGGAATCAAAGTCTATTATTTGGATTCAACAAGGGTCAATGAGCAATTCTAAGCACATCGTTTCTCCTCAATGGCTGTCAGAACACCTGGAAGACCGGGATGTGGTAGTAGTAGATTGTCGTTTTTCCCTGGTGGATGCAGACCTAGGCTCGCGAGAATATCAGGAAAGTCACATTCCTGGTGCCCACTATTTGCACTTAAACCAGGACCTAGCATCGCCGGTGAACTCACACGGGGGACGCCATCCCCTCCCAGACCCCGCTCAACTGGGGGAAAAATTGGCCAGCATTGGGGTGAATTTCCAAAAAACTCTGGTGGTGGCATATGATAATTCTAAATTAGCTTTTGCCTCCCGCCTGTGGTGGTTGTTGCGTTACATGGGACATGACGCTGTAGCGGTACTAGATGGGGGATGGAGTAACTGGTTGCAAGCCGGATATCCCGTGACAGCGGAATTGCCCACGGCGGTAAGGGGAGAATTTGTGCCGCAACTCAGACCGGAAATGCAGGTGGATATTGAGGTGGTAAAAGCGCGGAAAGATTTGCCGGAAGTGGCTTTGGTGGATTCGCGGGAGGTCGATCGCTTCCTGGGGAAATATGAGCCGATCGACCCCGTAGCTGGTCACATTCCCGGCGCGGTAAATTACTACTGGCAAGAAGCAATGGATAGCAGCGGCAAAGTTCGCTCCCCAGAAGCACAAAGCCAGCGTTGGCAAGATATCCAATCTGCCCAGGAAATTATCGTTTATTGCGGTTCTGGTGTCACCGCTTGCGCCAACCTTTTATCCTTAGAACTAGCAGGCATCTCCGGCGCCAAACTCTACCCCGGTAGCTGGAGCGACTGGTGTTCTTATCTGTAAATCCTGGTTGAATTTATTACAGAGAGTTCTGTAGGGTGGGCAGTGCCTCCTCCTGCTACTGGTGATGAAGAGTGCGGCTCGGTCAGGCACTGCCCACCCTACTATCTGCCTCTCTGTGTGGTTCAGCTTTTTGATATTAAATTTAATTAGATTTTCTATAAAAATTACAATGGGACACCAAAAATCTAAATCAGATTTACCAGAAAAAATCTGCCCCGTATGTCAAAGACCATTTACCTGGCGCAAAAAATGGGCTAAAGTATGGGATGAGGTGAAATACTGCTCTGAACGCTGTCGCCGTCGCCGTGACCAAGCCAAATCCGAGGCTTAACTAGATAATTCTTTTAGATTTAGTTGCTTTAAATTTCCTAAATGTTGGGATAATTTATGATACTGACAACCAAGATTCCAACGCTAACTCCCTGACTTCTGCCATTCTCTGAAAATCGCTATCTGCAGAAACAATAGTTAGTCTATTCCGCAAGGCAATCGCCGCAATCCATAGGTCATTTTCCCCAATTCCCAAGTTTTCAATCCGGGTTCTGCGGCGTTTACTTTTTTCTTTTGGACCAAAATGCTCGATGATTTCTGCCTTAAATTGTCCATAAATATCGGCAGTTTCTTGGTCTATAAAATAGATGCGAATATCTTCTAGAAAAATTTGCACCCGCGCCAAATTGGTATCCATTTTTTCGGAGTTATATGCCATGAAAAGCAGTTCTCCCTGCACAATGACGCAGGTGGCCATTTGTGCTACCACGTCAGCAGCACGACGTATTACAGCAGCATCTCCTTGGATGATGCTGCTACAGTGGTTGGTATCGAGTAGGTACACGCTTAAAACTCCAGAGGTCCACGATTATCATAAACTATCTGCAAGCATTCTTCCAAGTCGTCACCAGCCCATGTTCCCGCATGTCTTAGTAAAGAGTGACCGGAAGCAGGACGAAACAATGGCGGTTTTTCTGGTGATTGGGGGGTGGGGTCGTCTGGGAGAACGGTGAGGCGGACGCGGCGTCCGGCGAGATTGGCTGTATGGGCGAGTATTTCTTCCCAAGTTCCTTCTATTTCTAGGGGTTTTCCTGTCATGGGCTTGACTCCTTTTCCGCGATGATTTGACGGCCTATTATCATTATATCATTTAAACCTCTATTTGGCCAGGATGATCATCGGTTTGTAGTTGGGCTTTAGCCCTCCGGAATTTGGGCTGAAGCCCAACTACGAACTTTTTGGGCTGAAGCTCAACTACGAACTTTTGGGCTGAAGCCCAACTACTAACCTTTGGGCTGAAGCCCAACTACTAACCAATATGGGCTCAAACAAGAAAGGTGTTAGTTAGAGTCAGGTTTTCAAGGGATGATTTTTCGGCTTATTAATATGATATGGTTGATGACGATCGATATCAGTAAAGATGGAGTCACAGGTGCAACCTAAGTTAATTATTCATGGTGGGGCGGGTAGCTCTCTGAAGGGAAAAGGTGGGGTTCAGGTGGTGCGATCGTCTCTGTATCAGGTGGTGGATGCGGTTTATGGGATGTTGTTAGATGGATGTGCGGCGCGAGATGCGGTGGTGCAGGGGTGTCGGATGTTGGAGGATGACCCGCTGTTTAATGCGGGGACGGGTTCGGTGTTGCAGTCCGATGGTCAGATCCGGATGAGTGCGTCTTTGATGGATGGGGTGGCGAGTCGTTTTAGTGGGGTGATTAATGTTTCGCGGGTGCAAAATCCGATCGAGTTGGCGGAGTTTTTACAAACTTCTCCCGATCGGGTGTTGTCGGACCTGGGAGCGGCGGAATTGGTGCGGGAGTTGCGTTTAGCGCTTTACGATCCGCTGACGGACCAACGTTTTCAGGAGTGGCTGGCCGATCGTTCTGATAATTTCAACCGGAAGATGGCGGATGTGGTGTCGGAGTCGGCGGGGAGAGGGACGATCGGAGTCGTGGCGTTGGATAGTATGGGTCGCTTGGCGGCGGGGACTTCTACTGGGGGTAAGGGTTTTGAACGCATCGGACGGGTGAGTGATTCGGCGACGCCTGCGGGGAATTATGCTAATGCTAACGCTGGGGTAAGCTGTACGGGTATTGGCGAGGATATTCTCGATGAGTGTTTGGCGGCCAAAATTGTGGTGCGGGTGACGGATGGTTTGTCTTTGCGCGAGTCTTTGGCGCGATCGTTTGCAGAGGCCCAGTCCCGAAATCGAGATTTAGGCGCGATCGCTCTTGATGCTACCGGCGCGATCGGCTGGGGCAAAACCAGCGAAGTTATCCTCGCCGCTTTTCACGACGGTGTGAGTCGGGGAGATAGTTTAGAAGCCGGACCAGAACCCCAAGTGTTTATCGTTTAAGTTGGTCATTTGTCATTGGTCACTTGTCCCTTGTATGAGAATATCTTCATTTGGATGAAGAACAAAGGACAAATGACCAAGGACTTTTGACAAATGACAAATGGCTTAGTCGCTGTTAGGTTTCAAACGCCAACCGGGTTTAATTACTTGTCGAGCCCGACCAATAGCTAAAGAATCATCGGGCACATCTTCGGTGATGGCGCTACCAGCGGCAATAGTGACGTTGTTACCAATCGTAACTGGGGCAACGAGGACACTATTAGCACCAGTTTTGCTCCCGTTACCGATGTGGGTTTGATGTTTGTTGACACCATCATAGTTGGCGGTGATAGTACCAGCGCCGATGTTGACTTTTTCCCCAAGGGTGGCATCTCCCAAGTAGGAGAGGTGCGCTACGTTGGTGTGGGAACCGATCGTGGTATTTTTAACTTCGACAAAGTTACCCACCCGACAACCCTCGCCAATGCTGGCATGACCGCGCAGATGGGCGTAAGGTCCGATGGTGGTGCCTGCGGCCACGGTGCTATCAGAAACTACGGAGTAAAATACTCTGGTATTGGCGCCCAAGTGGCTGTTTTCAATCAAGCTCCCTGGTCCGATGTGGCTGCTGGCCTCTATTTTGGTATTACCCCGCAGGTGGGTTTGGGGTTCAATGGTGACATCGGGAGCGAGGTCAACCGTATCATCGATGGTGATGCTATTGGGGTCAATTAAAGTCACCCCAGCGGCCATCCATTTATCTTTCACTCGGTCTTGGAGGATATCGTAAGCGGTGGCCAGTTGCTTGCGATCGTTAATGCCGAGAATTTCCTGATAATCTTCCACATCCATCACCATCACTGGTTTGAGGAAGTTTACCGCATCAGTGAGGTAATATTCCTGCTGGTCGTTTTCCGCTTTGAGATTGGGCAAAACTTGTTCCAAATCTGGCCAGTGGAAGCAGTAAACCCCAGCATTGATGCGGTGATTTTGCTTCTGTGCTGCAGTACAGTCTCGGTCTTCTACGATTTGCTGCAGCCGATTTTGACCATCACAAAACACCCGTCCGTATCCTTTGGGGTTGGGAAGGTGAGCCGTGAGGATAGTGGCGGCATTTTTGTTTTCTTGATGTGTCGCCAGCAGCATTTCGATGGTTTGGGGGCGCAACAGGGGGACATCGCCGTTGAGTACCAACAAATCCCCGCTAAATCCTTTGAGGTGGGGGAGTAGTTGTTGGATGGCGTGACCTGTGCCTAGTTGTTGGGTCTGTTCGACAAACTCCAACTCAGGAGATGATTGCAAGACGGCTCGGACTAACTCACCCCGATAACCGATGATTACTAGGCGTCGGGATGGCTGAATTTCTGAAAGACTATCTAGCACTCGCGCTACAAGGGTTCTTCCTCCCAAGTCATGCAATACCTTGGGTAGGTCTGACTTCATGCGGGTGCCGCGTCCAGCCGCTAAAATCGCTACTGCTACCATTTTGTTCTCAGCCGGTTTACTCCACCGGATTTTACCGCGCTTTTTGGTCTGTTCTTTACCTAGTCAGTGCTGCTCCTATTGGGATATTTGTCCCTCCTGGGGGGCTCAACCCACTGCAGATGCTTTGGAGACGGCTATTTGACCGTTCTGGACGATCGGGTGGTTGGTGCCGCTAATGGTGGAGTGGATAAATTGGCTGAAGGTTTCTATGAGTTTGGGGTTGCGCCATCCTTTGGTGGTTTCTTCGGCCATGATTTGCAAGGCTTGTTCGGGAGAGTAGGCATTTTTGTAGGGACGTTCGCTGGTGAGGGCGTCGTAGATGTCTATGGTTTGAAAGACTTGGGCGAGGAGGGGAATTTCTGGACCGATGAGACCGTCGGGATAGCCGGAACCGTCCCAGCGTTCGTGGTGGTAGCGGATGATGGGGATGACACCCCTCATGGTACGCAGGGGTTTGCAGATTTGCTCGCCGATGATGACGTGCTGTTTCATAATTACCCATTCTTCGGGGGTGAGGGGGCCCCTTTTGAGGAGGACGCTATCGGGAATGCCGACTTTGCCGATATCGTGCAGGTATGCTCCCCACATTAAATCCCGAATGTCGGGCCGGGAGAGTCCGAGATATTCGCCAAAGGCTTTGCCCCAATCTACGAGCCGATCGCAGTGGTCGCCGGTGTTGGGGTCGCGGCTTTCGATCGTTCTGGCGATGGAAAATAAGACCTGTTCGGCGTGGTCGAGGTCTTCGTTAAGGCGTTTTTGCCGCACTAAAGATTTGACGCGGGCGGAAAGTTCTAAGTGGTCGAATGGTTTGGTGAGGAAGTCATCGCCACCCGCTTCGATACCTCGGATGCGCGATCGCCGGTCGTTGAGAGCGGTAATGAATATGATCGGAATCAAGCGAGTGCCCTCTTCTTGTTTCAGGCGACGACATACCTCAAATCCATCCATTCCCGGCATCATCACATCCAGGAGAATCACATCGGGATTGGCTTCTTTGACTTGGGCGAGGGCTGCTGGTCCCGAATCGGCTTCTAAGATTTCGTACCCTTCCACGGACAAAAGAGCCACGGCGGTCATCCGGCTGGCGGGATGGTCGTCAACAACCAAGATTTTTGACCTTTCTGTATCAAACACGTTCACCATTCAACCCCTTAATTTTATGACATTTCAAACTCTACGATTGGCCAATATATTGCTAAGATTTATTGCCAATTACGAAGGAGAAAAAGCCACTATTTTTCTCATTGTTCTGGAGATATTTTTACTTATAATGATGGCATGACCCTGGGGTTGGCTATCACACCGCTGGGTTATTGCTTAATCGGCAATATATAACGAGGAAATATAAACACCCTCTATATTACCACGTTGATAGGGGCAACTGATGGCGTTTTTTCCAGATCCCAGTTGGTTCGAGAGCAGATGCCTGCTGCTCTATTTGCCGCCGGTGGACGATCGCTGCCGCTTCATCGCACAGGTTTGGGTCACGGTAGGGAATAGCAGCTCGGGTTTGTAAATGTTCCAGTTCTTGCTGGGATAGCGGTGGTAAGCCATTATCCATGAAGCTGGCAACTGTCCCGGGCGATCTTCTTCCCACTGGCGGCGTTGAACCCACCCGCAATCCCGCTGCCATTAACGCCACCCGCACCGCCGCTGAGCAGGAATAGGTGGCCAGTCTCCCCGTTGAACCGAGGCACTGGGCGACTAATCCCAAAAATTCTACCGTCCACAACTGGGGGCATTTGGGGGGGGAAAAGGGGTCGAGAAAAATGGCATCTGCTTTGAAGCCGGATGCCACCACCTGCTCGATCGTTTGCCGAGCGTCCCCCACCAATAGGCGAGCAGTGATATTTTTTGTCTGCAAAACTTGATTTTCTACTAGCTCCCCCAGTAATTCCGGTAAAGGTGGCGGCCACTGTGCGAGTAGGTGGTGGGCGATCGCTTGTTTGGCCACATCCGGGTCTAACTCTAATCCTACCCAATCTACTTTACAATCAGGATTCACCTCCCAAATTGCTGCTATTGCTGCTGCTGTATTGTAACCCAAACCGTAACACACATCCAACAGCCGCACTACTGGTTTGTGAGCGGTTACTCTCAACTGGGTAGGCTCGACAAATTTTAACTCTGCCTCCTGGCGGGCGCCGTGGTGACTGTGAAAAGTTTCCCCAAACTCCGGCGAGAAAAAAGTAAAAGAACCATCCCCTGTTAATTCTAATCTCAAATTATCCTTTGTCATTTGTCAGAAAGTCCTTAGTCATTAATCATTGGTCAGTTGAGCAGCCGAACCCCCAACCCAAATTTTAAGTATTTTCTCGGATTGCCAACACTTGATGATGTGATATAATCGCTGTTGAAACTTTTGGCAATAATTCTGACATCAACTCCTAATGACTAGCCAGCCACATTTGACGCCAGATGCAACTGAGCATGATAGACTTACAGCAGCCCTGGCAGAGACAATCACCAACTATCTCCAATCTTCTCTTCAGCATCCCGCTATCTCCGTCAGTGCCGCCATCAATCAGCAGGTGCTGGAGATAACGCTGACTCCGGGAAACACGGCAGTGTCCCCTACCACATTAATAACATCTGTCCGTGACCTGTGCAAAACTTTGCAACTAAACTTTATCAAAACTTTGCGAATTTATTGGCAGGAAAAGGCTGGGGAGGCTCCCTCCCGGAGAGAAGAATTCTCGCTCACCGAAGCCCAGGGGAATGCTGCCTCGTCAACCACAGAAACAGAGGCGGCTGGGAACAATCCCTGGCAAATGTTGGGTAAGCTGTCGGCGTCTGTTGCGGCGGCGACTTCTAATGCAGGCAAGGCGGTGAGTGATACGGCTATGGCGATCGGCGGCAATCTCACGGCGGCGACTTCTAATGCAGGCAAGGCGGTGAGTGATACGGCTATGAATATTGGCGGCAATCTCACGGCGGCGACTTCTCATGTGGGCAAGGCGGTGAGTGATACGGCCATGACGATCGGCGGCAATCTCACGGCGGCGACTTCTCATGCAGGCAAGGCGGTGAGTGATACGGCTATGAATATTGGCGGTACTTTGGGGGCCGCTGCTGGCAGTGCTGGTGACTTTTTGAGCCAAGTTACGGACTTGGCGCTAAATAGTCCTATCTTGTCCCGTGCAATGGACTCGGTGGATTTGGTGAATGCCGAAACGGCTTTAAAAAAGCTAATTGAGCAGTATCCGACGGAAACTCCCCGGCAAATCGCTCACCGTCTGATGGTGGAAAAGTCGATTTACAGCGGCGGTATTGGACTGGCAACTAGCATATTGCCGGGAGTGGCATTGGCAACTCTGGCGCTGGATATGGTGGCGGTGGCGACATTGCAAGCGGAAATGGTGTATCAAATCGCTGGCGCCTATGGCATGGATTTAATGGCCCCGAACCGGAAGCGGGAAGTGTTGGCGATTTTTGGGATTGGTATGGGTGGTGTTCACGCGATCGAATTGGGCGCTCGCTTGTGGCGCACGGCGCCTATGGTGGGAGGGGCGATCGGCGCTAGTGCCAATGCGGCTATGACTTATGCTCTTGGACATGCCGCCTGTAGCTTTTATGAGCAGCAGGATGGTCAAATGTGGGGGCAAGAAAATTTGGCGGCGGCGCAGGAGGAAAGTGAGAAATATCTCGAAGCGGCTCTGAATCAAGAAGCGATAGCAGCGGAAATTTTGGTGCGATTGATTTTAGTGGCTCATCCCCATAAATCCGGTGAGGAAGTGGCGGCGGAGTTGGCATCTTTGAATTTTACGGCGGCTTCTATGGCGGCGATCGCAGCGCACTCCGACTCACAAGCACCGCTCGATACTCTGCTGCAGCAACTTGATGCCGATTTTGCGCTTCCCGTGCTGGTTAACTGTCTGAAAATTGCCCAAATTCATGGCAGCACACCAGAAACTACGATCGTGGTGGCCTCCTTGGTGCGCAAATTCAATATTGACTTGACTCAGCTACCCGGCTCAGTCTGATCCTTGGGGTGATGATGAAAAGTTGTCCCCAACTTGGGGGAGAAAATGTCAAACATCTATGCCCAGTTAATTGTCAGAGAAAATTATCCCTTTTTGCCATATTTATCCATATGGACAACGTAAGCCCGCCTTGACTTGCCCAGATATTTAAGATTTTGTCGGCACTAAACTGGGTACTGCTATATAACCTCCTTATCCCTCATAAGTTCTCAGATTGGCAATGATTCGCAATATTTTCTCCTCTTGCGAAAAAAACGATTAGCTGGTATAATCTAGCCTGACCAGTTACTGAATAGTTCCCACATCAACCTATTGCCAATGACTAGCAACCCGCATTTAACGCAAGCTGAAACAGAGCCGGATATAGTCTCAGCAGCGCTGGCAGAGAGAATCGCCGACCAGATCGAATTTTCTATTGAGGATCCGGGCATCTCTGTGCGAGCGGCGCTCAATCAGCAGGTGCTGGAGGTAACGCTGTCCGAGGGCAACACGGCAGTGTCCCCCACCGCATTAATATCATCTGTCCGGGACATCCGGAAAACTGGACAACTAAACTTCATCAAAACTTTACGCATTTATTGGCAGGAAAAGGGCGGGGAGCAGCCTCTGAGGGCAGAAGATTTCCCGATCGCTGACTCACAGGAGTCGGAAGCGGCGGAGGATTCTGCTTTATCAACAGAAACAGCGGAGAGTGGTAAAACCCCTTGGCAGACTTTGGGTAAGCTGTCGGCGTCCATTGCGGCGGCGGCTTCTGATTTGGGGAAGACGGTGGCGGATACGGCGGTGACGATCGGCGGCACTTTGGGGGCGGCGGCTTCTGATGTGGGGAAGGCGGTGGCGGATACGGCGGTGACGATCGGCGGCACTTTGGGGGTGGCGGCAGACCGCGCTAGTGACTTTTTCAGCAAAGTGACGGAATTTGCTACTAATAGTCCGGTGCTGGCAAATGCGATCGATTCCGTAGATTTGGTGAAAGCCCAAACGGCTTTAACAAAGCTAATTGAGCAGTATCCCGAAGAAACTCCTCAGCAAATCGCGCACCGCCTGATGGTGGAAAAGTCAATTTACAGCGGCAGTATGGGATTGGCTTGCAGTATCTTGCCGGGAGCGGCGGTGGCAGCGTTGGCGGTGGATTTGGGGTCGGTGATGGCATTACAAGCGGAAATGGTGTATCAAATCGCTGGCGCCTATGGACTGGATTTAAAGGCGCCAGAGCGGAAGCCAGAAGTTTTGGCGATTTTTAGTATTGGAATGGGTGGTGTTCACGCGATCGAATTGGGTGCTGGTTTGCTGCGTGGCGCTCCGGTGGTAGGTTCGGCCATCGGCGCTAGTGCCAATGCGGCCATAACTTACGCCATCGGACATGCTGCCTGTCGCTTTTATGAGCAACAGGATAGTCAAATGTGGGGGGAGGAAAATTTGGCGGCGGCGATCGAGGAGAGTGATAAATACCTAGAAGAGGTGTTGAGTCAAGAGGCGATCGCGGCGGAAATTTTGGTGCGATTGATTTTGGGGGCTCATCCCCATAAATCCCGTGAGGAAGTGGCGGCAGAGTTGGCATTTTTGAATTTTACGGCGGCTTCTGTGGCAGCGATCGCGGCGCACTCGGACTCAGAAGCGCTGATCGATACTCTGCTACAACAGCTCGATGAAGATTTTGCTCTCCCAGTGCTGGTTAATTCTCTCAAAATTGCCCAAATTCATGGCACTACACCAGAAACTACTCTCGTTGTTACCTCTCTGGTAGATAAATTTAATATTGACTTGACTCAGCTACCCCTCAATCCCTAATCCCTGGTCAAGATCCCCGATTTTTTTGGGGCTCTTGTCCTTCCCTGTCTCTTGATTTGTGATTTGTCGCAACATAAATTTATAAAAGTTAACAAGTATTTGAGGGTTTTTCATGGTACAATCGATTTTCAATAAAGGATTAGCTGAGCTTACGGCTATTCGGCAACGTATTTTCTGATTTTAAGGAGCTAAGTAAAAATGTCTATTGAAAACGTGAACGTCAAACCCTCCACCCGCAATCACAAGGGCTTTTTCGTACAGCAAGCGGCTTACAAGCTGATGGGGATCGATAATTCCGGTTGGGCATTGATTTGCGTAGATGATGCGGTTTGCCACTATGTGGATCCCGATGATTTGCAAATTTGCCAAAAATCTCAGCAAGCTGGGAATTAAAACAATTCACAAAAAAGTTACAATTATTAACGCAATGTTAACTCAGGAGGGCTGTACTGACGAAAAGTACAGCCACATTTTTTTGGGGGGTCAGGGCAACCGATGAATCGCCCTGACAAGAAATATGTAGGATGTCGCCCCCCAATGATGAGCTTAAAACAGAAAATAGCGCTGGGCCAGGGGTAATGTGGTGGCGGGTTCGCAGGTCAGTAGCTCACCATCGGCTCGCACTTCGTAGGTTTCCGGATCCACTTCCACAACGGGCAGGGCATGATTTAATTTCATATCCTGTTTGCTGAGGTTCCGAGTATCAGATACAGCAACGGCGGTTTTTTGCAGTTTCAGTTGAGTAGAAATATCTAGTTGAATTGCTGCTTGAGACAGGAAAGTAAGGGATGTGGCGGTACGAGCGCCGCCAAAACTGCCAAACATGGGCTGACTATGGATGGGTTGGGGGGTGGGAATGCTGGCGTTAGCGTCTCCCATTTGGGCGTAAGCGATCGCGCCGCCTTTAATCACCAGTTCGGGTTTGACACCGAAAAAGGCGGGACGCCATAAACATAAGTCGGCGAGTTTCCCTGGTTCAATGGAACCCACATAGTTGGCAATTCCATGTGTAATTGCCGGATTAATCGTATATTTGGCAATATATCGCCGCGCTCGGAAATTATCATTTTCACTGTGGCCGCCGCTGCTATCTGGTGGCGACAAAAATCCGCGCTGCACTTTCATTTTATGGGCGGTTTGCCAGGTGCGAATAATGGTTTCTCCCACTCGTCCCATCGCCTGGGAATCGGAGGAAATCATACTAAACGCCCCCAAGTCATGTAAAATATCTTCGGCGGCGATCGTCTCCCGGCGGATGCGCGATTCGGCAAAGGCCACATCTTCAGGAATACTGCGGTCTAGGTGGTGGCAAACCATCAGCATATCCAGATGTTCTTCTAAGGTGTTGACGGTGTAAGGACGGGTGGGGTTGGTGGAAGAAGGCAGCACGTTGCTTTGGCCACAAACTTTGATAATATCTGGGGCGTGTCCCCCGCCTGCACCTTCCGTATGATAAGTGTGGATGGTGCGGTTTTTAAACGCGGCGATCGTCTGTTCTACGAACCCAGCTTCATTGAGGGTGTCGGTGTGAATGGCCACTTGAATATCGTACTCTTCCGCGACGGCGAGACAAGTATCAATCGTGGCGGGTGTGGTTCCCCAGTCTTCATGGAGCTTTAAACCCATCACTCCGGCTCGCACTTGTTCTATAAGTGCGGGGGTTTGACTGCTGTTACCTTTACCGAGAAAACCGAGGTTAACTGGGAAAGCATCGGCGGCTTGTAACATCCGATAAATATTCCAAGGTCCGGGGGTGCAAGTGGTGGCATTAGTGCCAGTGGCGGGGCCAGTACCGCCGCCAATCATGGTGGTAATTCCAGAGGCGATGGCTACTTCTATTTGTTGGGGACAAATAAAATGAATGTGGGCATCAATTCCGCCTGCGGTGAGGATGCAGCCTTCTCCGGCGATCGCTTCTGTTCCCGGACCGATAATAATATCTACATTATCCTGAATGTAAGGATTGCCCGCTTTGCCGATTTTAAAGATTTTCCCATCTTTAATCCCCACATCAGCTTTCACAATTCCCCACCAATCTAATATTACCGCATTGGTAATGACTAAATCCACAGCTCCCGCCTCATTAGCAATGGGAGATTGTCCCATCCCATCGCGGATAACTTTACCGCCGCCAAATTTTACCTCATCGCCATAGGTGGTGAAGTCTTGTTCGATTTCAATGAATAATTCGGTATCGGCGAGGCGGACGCGATCGCCCACCGTCGGACCATAAGTCTCCCCATAGGCGCGGCGATCCATTCTATAACTCATCGGCTGTTCCTCCGTTTTGATAAATGCTGTTTAAATTGCCCTTAATTTCCGCCTTTCCCGTCTAAAGAGCCATTAATTAAGCCGTTAAAGCCATACACTTGGCGACTGCCTACAAAGGGGACTAATTCCACCTCTCTTTCATCTCCCGGCTCAAACCGCACTGCAGTTCCGGCGGGGATATTTAGGTGCATTCCTAGAGCCCGCTCCCGCTCGAAAGTTAAAGCGGCGTTCACTTCATAAAAGTGAAAGTGGGAGCCTACTTGAATCGGACGATCGCCCGTATTTGCCACCCGCACCCGCACCGTTTCCCGTCCTGCATTTAACTCAATATCACCCGCTTGATAGATAATTTCTCCCGGAATCATCAATTTACTCCTATTACTGAATCGGATTATGCACCGTCACCAATTTAGTACCATCAGGAAAAGTGGCTTCTACCTGCACTTCCGTCACCATTTCCGCCACTCCCTCCATCACCTCATCCCGCGTGAGTAAAGTCGTCCCATAGCTCATTAAATCCGCCACAGTTCGACCATCTCTCGCCCCTTCCAGAATGCCAGCCGAAATATATGCCACCGCTTCCGGGTAATTTAACTTTAAACCACGATTTTTGCGCCGTTCCGCCAGTAACGCCGCCGTAAAAATCAGCAATTTATCTTTTTCCTGGGGTGAAAGCTGCATCCTTATCCCTCCGGTTCTGATTGGATAATTTCTTCTAATTGGGCGATGATTACAGGCAAATCCATAGTCACCGTATCCCAAACAATATCTAAGTCTATATCAAAATAGGCATGAATCATTCTATTTCTCATCCCAACCATTTTCGACCATTCGATATGGGATAATTCGTCCCGCCGCTGTTTAGCAATGCGGGAAGAAGCCTCACCGATAATTTCCAAACATCGAACCAGTGCTAAGGACAACATTTTGTCTGTGTCTAGGTCATTTCTGGTGCGATTTTCAGCAAATGAAACTGCATCTCTGGCAGCATCAAGTATATGAAGCATCCGAGTGCGGTTATCGATAAACATAAATCACCTCCGCAGAATCGAGTACCTTTTGGCGAAAATAGCGGCTGAGTTCTGCTGGCGTGCGCAAATCGACTTTGCGTCCTAGCATATCCGTAAGGTCCATTTCCAAACCAACTAGGCCAAAATAACCAATTCTCTTCTCCGGCATAAATTCTACCAGAATATCAATATCACTGGCTGGGGAAAAATCATCCCGTAGCACAGAACCGAATAGGGATAGTTTTTGGATTTGGTTGTTTTGGCAGAATTCAGCGATTTTGTCAAGGGGAATTTTTACTGGTAGTTGGTTGAGTTTCATGGGATTTTCCTCCTAGTTACAGAGGCCATACTCGGGGCAAACAGATGGGGCGTCCCCAAACCGATCGGCGGAGGAGCTGCCACACTTCAATAAACCATTGTCGCACCTCTGGGGTGGAATGGCCACGATATCTACATAATAAGCCATTGGGCAGGCGCGTCACTCCTGCTTGGCCAGTTGTAGGGGAAACTTGCTCCCATAATTGTCTCGCTTCGGCGATGAGTTCGGAGGTGACGGGTTCACCTAACCAAGCAAGGGTGGCGACAATGGGGAAACCACCTAAAGCGTGGGGACTGGCGAAGGTTTCTTCGCTCCCTCGGAGTTTTTGCCTGTCAATCCATAAAGGAATTCCCTGTTGCCAAATTTCCGTGTCACCGCGCCAATTTCCTTGGTGAAATTTCTCACCTCTGGCACTGCGGCCAAATCGGTGGATTTCCCATAGTAAGATATGGGCTGTGGGGGCTAATTCTATATGCAGATTTTGGCGATATATGGCGCTATTAAATATGATATTTTCTTGGGGCAACCATTCTAAGTGGGCGCCGGAGTCAATTTTTATGTTAATATCTTGATGGGCGGTTTGGCCATTACTGCGATATATTTTGGCGGCGGCGGCGGTGGTGATTAAGGCATGAGCGTTTGGCTCTAGGTGAATGGATTGGGAAAGACGATCGCCGCCAACGATTCCCCCAGCCGTATGCAGGATAACGCTATGGCAACATTCTTCCCCTTCCGGATAAAATGGTCGCTGTAATTTCAGGGGGGCGGTGGCTTTTTTGTGGGTGATGTAGGTGCCACCACCTTTGCTAGCATAAACTAATTCTAAACTACCATGCCAAGCCGATGGCGGGCTAGATGGGGCTAGATTAGTGGGATTCATGGGCACCTTGACTGCAGAAATAGAGGGAAAAAATGATATTAAACTGCGAGAAACCGCTGGATAGTTTCATTGCTGAGTTCGCTGGTAGCTCCAGAGGCAACAATACCACCTTTTTGCATGGCATAATACCAATCAGCTTCCCGAACAAAGTGCAAGTGTTGTTCTACTAACAGCACGGAAATGCCGGTTGATTGGATAATGCGCTTAACTGCAGCTTCGATTTCTAGGATAATCGAAGGTTGGATGCCTTCGGTGGGTTCATCGAGGACGAGTAAGCGGGGTTGACCCATGAGAGCCCGGGCGATCGCCAATTGTTGCTGCTGTCCGCCGCTCAAATCTCCCCCCATCCGGTTTAACATCTTTTGCAACACCGGGAATAGCTCGAAAATTTCATCAGGAATCGCCAGAGTTTTCGGACGTTTTGGCCGAGCTTCTAATCCCAATAATAGATTTTCTTTCACCGTCAAGCGCGGAATGATTTCCCGTCCTTGAGGCACATAACCAATCCCCATTTTCGCCCGCACATCGGGAGATTTATTTCCAATCGGTTCCCCAGCTAAATAAATTTGCCCTCGTCGGGGGGGAATTAGACCCATAATGGTTTTTAACATCGTGGTTTTCCCCACGCCATTGCGGCCAATGAGGCATACCATTTTCCCTACAGGTACGCTCAAATCCACATCCCGCAAAATATGACTTTCCCCATAATAGACATTTAAACCCGATACTTGCAGCATCAAATTCGTGCCGCCATCTTTAATCGTTGGTGATTCGGTTTGATTAATTGAGTTCATAATTTGTCCCTGGTCATTGGTCATTTGTCCCTGGTCATTTGGAGAAGAAACCGGGTTTCTGCGGAGAATTTCCCTCCTGGTACGAGATATCTCGTTGAGAAACCCGGTTTCTGGGAGATACATATGCTTAATGCGCGGCTTCTTCCGAGGTACTGCCCAAATACACCTGGATAACTCGCGGGTCACTTTGCACCTGCTCAATATTGCCTTCGCACAATACCGAACCCTCATGCAATACCGTCACCGTCCGGGCAATTTGCCGCACGAATTCCATATCGTGTTCAATCACAATAATCGAATGACTTTCGGCTAAGGATATCAACAATTCACCGGTTAACATGGTTTCTTCATCGGTCAACCCGGCGACAGGTTCATCCACCAGCAATAAATCGGGAGATTGCGCCACTAGCATCCCAATTTCCAGCCATTGCTTTTCTCCATGAGAGAGCAATCCTGATAAAATATCAGCTTTGGCGGTTAAACCGATGGTTTCTAACAAACTCTTGACGGTTTGGCGTTCCCCAGAGGGGGTAGGTTTTAACAGAGTAGCGAATACATTTTTTTGCCGATTGCAGGATAACTCTAAATTTTCCCGTGGGGTGAGGTTCAGGTAAACTCGCGGTGTCTGAAATTTCCGCCCCACCCCAAACCGAGCGATTTGATGTTCGGAAAATTTCCGCAAATTCCGCCCTTTAAATAAAACTCTGCCTTTGGTTGGTTTGACTTTGCCGGTGATGACATCGAGAAATGTGGTTTTGCCCGCCCCATTGGGGCCAATAATCACCCGCAACTCACCGGTATTCATACTAAATGTTAAGTTGTTGAGGGCGTTAAAGCCATCAAAACTAACAGTTAAATTTTGAATTTCTAATATTTTTCCGTTCACGGATAACCTCGGCAAATATGGATTAATGGCGGTTCAATTCTAAGGTTCCAAAGTTTCCCGCTCCCGCTGGATTTCTGGGTCTTCTTCTAATTGGGGATAGGTGGCGACATAGCGGGGACGCCGGATGATTTTGCGGAATAAATCAATCCCTTCGGTACGCAACCAGCCGATAATCCCATTGGGCAGTACCAAAACCACAATTAAGAACATAGCACCTTGGAAAAATAGCCAAATATCGGGAAATTTTTCGCTGAATAGGCTTTTGCCATAATTGACTAATAAGGCGCCCAGTATGGCTCCGACTAAGGTGGCGCGTCCGCCCACGGCGACCCAAATCACCATTTCTATGGAGAAGGCAATATCCATTGCTCTGGGGGAAATAATACCGGTACGCAGGGTAAACATGGCGCCACCTATTCCGGCTAAGGCGGCGGAAATGGCAAATACTAATACTTTATATCCGGTGGGGTCGTAACCGGAGAAGCGCACGCGGGTTTCATCATCGCGAATGGCGACGAGCAGGCGGCCAAATCGTCCGGTGGTGAGCCACCGACAAAGTGCGTAGCCACCGACTAAGAGGAGGACGGTGATGATGTAAAATCCGTATTGGGTTTTATTGTCGGAAATGGGGAAACCTAAGATGGTTTGAAAGTCGGTGAGTCCGTTGGTGCCGTTGAAGAGTTTTTGCTGACCGTTGAAGAAGTTAAAAAAGACGATCGTGGCGGCTTGGGTGAGGATGGAGAAATAAACGCCTCGGATGCGGTTGCGGAATACGAGGTATCCCAGAAAGGCGGCGAGAATGGCGGGGATGAGGAAGACGGCAATAATGGTGAGGGGAAAGGAATCAAAGGGGTGCCAAAACCAGGGGAGTTTGGTCACGCCGTAGAGGTTCATAAATTCGGGGAGTTGGTTGCTGGCGGTGGCGGGAATTTGTAGTTTGATGTGCATGGCGATCGCGTAGCCACCCAGGGCAAAAAAGATGCCATGTCCCAAACTCAGCATCCCCGTATAACCCCAAATTAAATCGATGCCCAAAGCGACTATGGCTAAGGCTAAATACCGTTGCAGCAAGTCCAGGCGAAAATCTGACAGCAGCAGGGGCATAATGACGATTAAGAAGAGGGCAGCTCCCCCCACCAGAGAAATCTCAAACCAGCGCGGTTGCTGTTGCGAAAAAGTATAAATTTTTGCCCATAGTTGCTCCCAGGGAGGGAGAGCTGTGGCATCATCGGCAATTTTATTTGGTTTCATATCTAGACCCCCGCTTTTGTAATTGGCACATCAACCCACTGATGTCTAGGCATCTACGGTGCGTCCTTTTTGGGGGAACAGTCCCGCCGGACGTAATTGCAGGAAGATGATGATTAATGCAAATACCATCACTCTGGCCATACTCGTAGTGGCAAAAAATGTCAAGAAATCAAACAGAGGATTACCGGGGGATACCATTAAGGCGAGGATACCAGAACCAATGATGTAGTTGACGAGGCCAATAGCAAGTGCTGCCACCACAGTGCCCACAATTTTGCCGACGCCACCCACTACCACCACCATAAACGCATCTACAATATAGTTTTGTCCCGTATTTGGTCCCACGGAACCGAGTAAACTAATGGCACAACCGGCAATTCCTGCTAAACCAGAACCTAGGGCAAATGTCAAAGCATCTACTTTTTGCGTGGGAATGCCCAAACAAGCACTCATACTCCGATTTTGGGTAACGGCACGAATGCGCAAACCCCAGGGAGATTTTAACAAAAATAGGTAAATTCCCACCACACAAATGATAGTCAAGGCGATAATAAATAACCGCACAAAAGGTAATTGAAAACTGCCCAAGGGCAACCCGCCACGCAGCCATCCCGGTGCAGTTACATCTACACCCTGCGCCCCAAACCAAGGTTTGGTAACGGCTAATTTAAATATTTGCCCTAAAATCGTCCCACAGACTAAGGCAATACCTGCCGCTAGAGGTAATATTACTACCATCGCCCACTGCCGCATCCGCTCAAAATCTGGCCGCCGCTTCATCACCCACAAGCCGCCAAAAAATAGCAGACAAAATAAGATAATTTGAATGCACATTACCCAACTAACCTGGCGGACAAACTGTTGGAGAATTAAACTCACCCCCCAGGTAGCCAGCAGGGTTTCTAAGGGGCGACCGTAGAGATAGCGAATTACGCCTCGTTCTAGAGCCAACCCTGCTGCTGCTGCTACTAGAAACGCCACGGGTATGGCGACAATAATATAGCCGCTAAACCAAGGTTCTCCCAAGGCTTTAAAGGCATTTTGGACGAGAAATGTGGTATAGGCTCCTAGCATCATTAATTCGCCATGAGCTAGGTTAATCACGCCCATAATGCCAAAGACAATTCCTAAGCCCAAAGCGGCGATTAATAAAACCGCTCCGATGCTTATCCCATTAAATAAACTCTCGAAAAATACTGTCATTTGATTTGGGGCTACTACTATATATTTGATTTTTTATGGGCAGCGGCTAAAGAGCTGAGAATTTTTTCAATTCTCAACTCTGAAATTGCCTCAGTAAGTTACATCTTGTATTTACCGCCTTTAGCCGCGTCGGACCAGTCGCAGGCGTAGCCCTTAGTTTCCGCTACATATTGATTCCAGGGAATGGGATCCACGGGTTTGGGGGTGGCGTAAACGATTTTAAACATCCCATCGGTGCCGATTTCTCCAATCCGCACGGTTTTGGCGATATGATGGTTGTTATTCATCGTGACCATGCCTTCTGGGGCTTGAAATGTTTGCCCTAATGCGGCTTTTCTCACGGCTTCGAGGTCGTCGGCTTTGGCTGCTTTCTCTACTGCCTGTTTCCACAGGTAAACCATGATGTAAGCGGCTTCCATTGGGTCGTTGGTTACGCGGTCTTGGCCATACTTGGTTTTGAATGCCTCGACAAATTTTTTGTTTTCTGGGGTATCTACGGATTGGAAGTAGTTCCAGGCGGCATAATGTCCTTTGAGATATTCTGGCCCGATCGCTCTAACTTCCTCTTCGGCGATACTCACGGACATGGTGGGATATTTATCCGGTGTTAACCCGGCTCCCTGCATTTGTTTGAAAAATGCTACGTTGCTGTCGCCATTCAGGGTGTTGAAAATTACTCCCCCCTCGGGCAAAGCGGCTTTAATTTTGGTAATAATCGGGGTGACTTCTGTGCCGCCGAGGGGGATGTAATCTTCTCCTAATGTTTCGCCGCCTTTGGCTTCGAGCTGGGCTTTAATGATGGTGTTGGCTGTGCGGGGAAATACGTAGTCGGAACCTACGAGGAAAAATTGTTTGCCTTTATTTTCTAACAGCCAATCCACTGCTGGTTCTATCTGCTGATTGGGGGCTGCTCCGGTGTAGAAAATGTTTTTAGAGCATTCCTGGCCTTCATACTGCACAGGATACCACAGCATATGGTTTTTTGATTCAAATACTGGTAATACGGCTTTGCGGGAGGCTGATGTCCAGCAACCAAAAACGGTGACGACTTTATCGCTATCAATGAGTTTTTTGGCTTTTTCGGCGAATGTGGGCCAGTCGGATGCTCCATCTTCGACGATCGCCTGGATTTTTTTGCCCAGAACCCCGCCAGCGTTGTTAATCTCCTCGATCGCTAGCTGTTCTGCATCCACTACACTTTTTTCACTAATTGCCATCGTCCCGCTCAGGGAATGCAGGATACCCACCTTAATGGTATCGCCGCCACCGGCTGCAGTTTGCTCTCCTTGTGTCCCAGAACCGGTTTCCGTGCTATTTTGCGTTGGCGTTGCACAACCTTTAATCAGAAAAGTGCTTCCCAGGGCTGCTGAACTGTATAGTAAAAATTTACGTCGTCCCAATCCATGTGCCATGCTCTGGACTCCTCCCGAAATTCGCTCGGTGCTAAGGGTTTTGATATTAAAGCGATGCTATCAAAAAAAGTTGTATTTTTTGATACATAACTTGTTCTTAACCGTCGCGGTAAAACCTGTAATATTTTCCCTCAGCCAACTCTGGCTAATGTTACGATTTTTAACGTTCTCTTGCCGTTCATGGCGGCATAAGTCAATGAGGGTTGATCAAGTCAGCACAAAGCTGCCCCAGTGTGAGTAATACACAATAGCAGATGGGGGTAAGACTTGATTCTACACCAGATGAACACGGATAAACTCGATGACGGTTTCTAGTCCGGCTTTGGTCTTTAAATTGGTAAAGGTAAAGGGTCGATCGCCCCGCATTTTGCGAGCATCCCGCTCCATCACCGCCAAATCTGCCCCCACAAAAGGAGCCAAGTCAATTTTATTAATCACGAGCAAGTCAGATTTGGTAATACCGGGTCCCCCTTTGCGCGGGATTTTATCACCAGCCGCCACATCAATCACATAAATGGTTAAATCCACTAATTCTGGACTAAAGGTGGCGGCTAGGTTATCACCGCCACTTTCCACAAAGACGATATCCAGGTGGCTAAACTGCCTTTCCAGTTGGGCGATCGCTCCTAAATTCAAGGAAGCATCTTCCCGAATCGCCGTATGCGGACAACCGCCGGTTTCTACGCCGATAATCCGTTCCCGCTCCAGAGCCTGAGACCTGACTAAAAATTGTGCATCTTCCTGAGTATAAATATCATTCGTCACTACAGCCAAATGATACTGCTCCCGCATTGCCTTACACAAAGCATCCACTAAAGCCGTTTTTCCCGACCCCACTGGGCCAGCAATTCCCACCCGAAAAGCACTCATAGCTATTCTCTATTTCTCCGTAGTTAGATATTATATCAATTCCGTTGAAATTTATTCCCCCCTTTCAAAGGGTGGTAGGGGGGATGCCGATTCATTGGGGGGTAGGGGTGATGGCTTCATCTGACGCCAATTTCAACTCCTGAATAAACGGGAATATTGCGTTTCATGGTGCATACTGGCTAAGGATAGCCCCCAAGTACAACTACTCAAGTCCTCATCCGCTACGGTGAGGATGTCTTGCGCCGCCGCCACCAGGATTGGTTGTAAATTTAATAATAACTGTTGCCCCGCCGTTTGCCCCAAGGGAATCAGTTTCACCCCAGCTCCGATACAATTAGATGTCCAACTTTGTAAATATCCCAATATAGCGGATTCGGTGGGGATTTGCCAATAAGCAGCGGCGATACCAAAGGCAATCGAGAAATTGCATTCCTGCTCCTGCCAATGATGAGCAATTACTGCCTCTGAATCTGGTATTAAAGCCAGGAATAACCGCATCAAAGCATTACCCATTTGCCAGCTTTGTTGCCGCAGTTCTTCTGTTTCTCTAGATGCTGATGCCCAATTATTCCAGTATTTTAATCTGGCTGTATCTCCCAAGGCTGCGGCTCTAAGGGAGCGTAGCATCACCGCTGCATCTAAATAAATTCCTCCCTCCTGCAATGATGATTCTATCCATTTTTTCAAATCTTCTGCATTGTTAATCACTCCTTGCTCTACCAGAAATTCTAACCCTTCAGAGTAGCTATATGCGCCTACGGGTAAGCTGGTACTAGCCAACTGTAATAAGGCTAATAAAGAAAAGTTGTTGAGCATTTGATTGGCTGCGGGTAAAATTTGAATTTATAATTTAAATTTTAAAAGTGTAAGTTTTTTCAAAAATTAGATGATTGAATGCTTAGATTAAACTGGTTATGTTTGCCATCGCCTTTTACTCGTGATTATGACTGTGATGATATGCGCCTGTTTCGGGATAAAAGGGGGCGATTTCTTCTATTGCTTGTAACCCCAGTTGGAGCAACATTGCTTTTAGCACGGAATCGTTACTAAGACGTAAATAATTGGGTGTAATTTCTAAGGAAACGTGACGATTGCCTAAATGATATGCCGCTCGTAATAAATCTAATGGGGTATGGGCGGTGACGGTGAGAATGGGTTCTGGTTTGGCGGTGACGAGGACGACGATTTCCCCGGTTTCTGAGGCGAGCCGATCCCCATCTTGTAGAATTGTGCCTCTGGGTAAATTGAGATACACTTCTTCTCCTTCTTCGGTTTCAAACCGATGGCGGCTGCGGGTACGATCGTCTGCTGTTAACGATAGATTGTATTGGGGCGGTGTGCCACTAGCATCTGGGAGTAAACGTTGGGTTAATATCAACATTATCTATGGCCTTGAGTTTTGATTTTCTGTAACTACTGTAGGGTGGGCATTGCCCAAAATACCAGGCTGTAGCCCAAAATACCACGCTGTGGGGCAATGCCCACCCTACAGGCACATTTAACGAGATGAGAATATTTGTGTCAAAGCGGGTTTTAAGGTGGGATATTGATATTCAAATCCTAGGGCTAAAGTGCGTTTAGGAAAGACTTGCTGACCTTCGGTGACGACTTTGGCGCCTTCTCCTAATAGCAGTTGGGGCACAAATTCCGGTACTGGCATCCACGATGGTCGGTTCATCACGGCTCCGAGGGTTTTACAAAACTCACCCATGCGCACGGGGTTGGGGGCAACAGCGTTGAAGATACCTTGAAATTGGGCATCATCCAAAGCGCGGATAATTAAGGCTACCAAATCATCGCGATGAATCCAAGAGAACCACTGGCGCCCGCTGCCAATGGGTCCTCCGGCAAATAGTTGGAAGGCGGGAATCATTTTGGCTAAGGCTCCACCTTCTTTGCCTAAGACAATGCCTGTACGGACGATCGCCAACCGGGGGCCGGTGACTTTTTGGGCTTGCGCCTCCCACTCCCGACAGACGGCGGCGAGAAAATCACCCCCTGGGGGGCTGGCTTCGTCAAAGGCGGCGGTTTCGCTGGTGCCATAGTAGCCGATCGCGGAAGAATTCACCAAAACCTTGGGTTTGGGGTTGGCGGCGAGGATGGCTTCGACAATTTTGGCTGTGCCCAGTTTGCGGCTATCCATGATTTCCCGCTTCCGAGCTTCCGTCCAGCGTTCCTGCGCAATAGCGGCACCAGCGAGGTTGACTACCCCATCATAACCGGCAATTAGCCCCTGCCAATCCCCGGATTCTGTGGGTTTGTAGGCGGCGATGTTCACTTTGGGAAAGGTGGCGGCGGGAAAGACGCGGCGGGTCCGCTCCACATTCCGCGTCAACACCAAGATTTCGTCTCCACGAGCCTGTAACTGCGCTACTAAGCGAGGTCCGACAAATCCCGTGGCACCTGTGATGGCAACTCTCATGTTTTTATTATCTTTTTTTCAATATCTGAAAAAGATTGTTAACGAATCGTCCCTCGACGCTTTGATATCATATCGTCAAACTGGTAATGCCTGGAGGATCTCCCCTGCTCTAGCCTCTCTTGTCCCCCCTGGGGTTTGAGGTACTCTCAAGTGTAATGCGAAATCAGCCAGGAATGTTTCAAGCAACAAGGAAAGCCATGAAATTGGCAGCAAGAGTCGGTGAGGTAACGCCCTCCTTAACATTGGCGATCGCCGCCAAAGCCAAAGCGATGAAAGCTGAGGGCATCGATGTTTGCAGTTTTAGCGCTGGGGAACCGGACTTTGACACCCCGGAGCATATTAAAGCCGCCGCCGCCAAAGCTCTGGATGCGGGGAAGACTAAGTATGGGCCGGTGGCGGGGGAGCCCCAGTTGCGGGCGGCGATCGCCAAAAAACTCCAAACCGATAATGGTCTGAACTACGCCGCCGATCATGTCATGGTCACGAATGGCGGTAAGCACTCCCTATACAATTTGATGATGGTCCTGCTCAACCCTGGGGATGAGGTGATTATCCCCGCTCCCTACTGGTTGAGCTATCCGGAGATGGTGCGGTTAGCGGATGCGGTCCCGGTCATCCTCCCCACCACTGAGGAAACTGGATATAAAATTACCCCGGACCAGTTGCGATCGGCTTGCACTTCTAAGACGCGGTTACTGGTGTTTAATTCTCCGTCTAACCCCACGGGGATGGTGTACTCGCCTGCGGAAGTTAAAGCGATCGCCGAAGTGGTGGTAGAGAAAGATATCCTGGTGGTATCCGATGAAATCTACGAAAAGCTGCTTTATGATGGGGCGGAGCATGTGAGTATCGGTTCTTTTGGACCGGAAATATTTGCCCGCACGCTGATTAGCAATGGGTTTGCCAAGGCTTATTCTATGACGGGGTGGCGTTTGGGTTATCTCGCCGGACCGTTGGAGATTATTAAAGCCGCTAGTACCTTGCAAAGTCACAGCACTTCTAATATTTGCACGTTTGCCCAATATGGGGCGATCGCGGCTTTGGAATCATCCCAAGACTGTGTGGAGGAAATGCGGCTCGCCTTTGCCGATCGGCGGCGGTTCATACTCGATCGACTCGCCACCATCCCCGGACTCACCTGTCCCAAACCCGACGGCGCCTTTTACGTCTTCCCCAACATCAGCAAAACCGGGCTGAAATCCCTAGAATTCTGCAAACAGCTACTAGAAAACCAACAAGTAGCCGCCATTCCTGGAATAGCCTTCGGTGCTGATGATTGCATCCGCCTTTCCTACGCCACCGACATGGCAACCATTGAGAAAGGCATGGACCGCATCGATAAATTCATGCGCCAGTATATTTGACGTAGTAATTTTGTCAGGTTTGTAGTTGGGCTTCAGCCCAGATGATTTTTGGGCTAAAGCCCAACTACGAACCTAGGTGTAGGGACACGGCATTGCCGTGTCCTTCACCCAGAAACCGCTCTATATGGGTGAGTAGCACCACTAACCTTCAGCTTAACAATTGCACCGGGAAACCCAACCCAACTGCATTGCGATAAAGCGGACCATCTAAAGTCCATAATTCCGCTCCTAATTCTTGAGCCAGAGCGATATAAGCTGCATCATAAGCACTCTGACGCCCCAAAGATAACCCAATTTCTACAACCCTAATCCCCTGAGAGAACTCGTGGTAAGTTATGGGCAAATCAGCAATCAAAGCCCAAGCGTCTGGCAGTCGGTCCTGGGAGTAGGAGCCAGCAGCAACCAATCTGGTCAAGGCGTTAGCAATCTCGTAGTAAGCCAACACCGGAGCATGAATCCCTATTCCTTGCTCAGTCCAATCTCGGAACAACCTCTGTGCTGACTCACTGCGAGGCTCTCCGTTAGCGAGAACCACTAGGATATTAGAATCAACCACTACAGGCATTGACTAAAATATCCCCCGCTGTTCCAACTCTTCCCGACCAGCGCGCACCAATTCTACCGCATCTGTGGGGGGCAGGCTTTTGGCTAGTTCACGTAACCCGTCTAAAGCCCTCAGCGCCTTTTCTTTGTCAATGGGGGGCTGAATTTGCGCAATTCCGTTACTCAGCATCCTTTGGGCTAAGGTATCAATGGGCACCGCCAGTCTGTCTGCCTCAGCTTGCAGGCGCTCCCATTCTTCCGGAGAAATTTCCATAGTAATCGTTTTAACGTCACTCATCTTTTGCCTCCACTGCTTAACCACGTATTTAAACTTATTTATTGTCTCTTCTCATTATAGTATAGATTGCTAAATTTGTCAACCATTAGATGATAAATTCAATCATATTGGTAGGGGCACGGCGTCATCAATATTTATCTGAAACCCGAAATATCAATAATGCCGTGCCCCCCACCAGAGGCAAGAAACCTTCTATGAAAGTCCCAGGACAAAAACGGAAATTCCCCGTGATCAACCCCTGGAGACAAGGGGCACGGCGTCATCTAGGGGCGAAGCCGATCGGCTCAACTATCGGCTGCTTCAGAAACCGGGTTTCTTAACCAAATCTCGGTATCCAGAAACCGGGTTTCTTAACCAAATCTCGGTTCAGATGCAAAGATTATCGCAGAAACCCGGTTTCTCAAGATTTATTTGAAACCCGAAATGTCAATCATACCATGCCCCAATTCCCTAGGGACAGAAGCGCAGAAACCTTCTCAATTAGCTGTTCGGGGCGCCGATTGAAATGGATTCATCTAAATGTATGTAAACACTAGGCAGCCATAATTCTGTCTTAGCAACCCGAAACCAAACGTTACTTTTCTTGTCTTTGTATTCTACCATTTCGCCTTCAGCCCAAGCATTAAAATCTACAGGTTGATTATTAACCACTGTTCTCACATCCTTGTCTCCCCAGTTCCGGCTATTCCGGTAGCGTAATCCACTTCCTTGAACCGTAGCTCGACCAGAAAAAATCTGTGGATGAATTTCCCCCTTGGTTGAACCCAGCGGTTCCGTAGGTTGTTGTACTGTCGTGGGCGGTAGGTCAACAGATGGAGCAGGCTCATCAGGCACAGTGAAAACATAAGCTTTGAGAGCATCACCAACAATCCGGTTATTTACCCGATAACCTGGATAGGTTGTATCTCTAATTTTTAGCTGTCGCCAGGTATTGATTAGGGTATCGGCTTCAGCTACCGTATGTGCTGGCTTAAGTCTGGCTAAACAGTTGTTCAGCTTTTCTAAATATTCATCGTCTCCTGCCGCTAAAAACGACTTCATCACCTCCAAATCCCCAACAGCTTCTAATCGGTATAAGCCGCGACTTTCCAAAAAAGATGCGATGGAATCAGTCACCAGCTCCTTCGCCCAGGATTTATCCTGTAAATGAGATAAGCCTTTAGCTACCTCCAAATGTAGTTCAGGTACACGATAAGCCTGGTCAGCTTTTAGGGCTTTAAACACAGTCTTATATCCTGATACTACCGCTTGAATCAACTCAGCCACAGGCAATGCCGATTCATCGTTAACTAACTGGGATAACAGCTCTGGCAATAAAGGATTCACATCATATTGTAGCAGATAATGAGCGTCGGCAATCCACCCCGCTACCAAACTATGGAAACTCACCAAAACCTGACATAGATAATCCCAATCTTCACTATTTACCTTGTAGTGACGTTCGATTGACACGCCATGCCGTCTAAACTTTTCTTCCTCCTCAAGGATGGCTAAATTGATAGCATTATCTCCCCCATACCTCTGATTGACCTCTTCTAAGCTAAGCCCAAGCGCTAAAAGTTTTTCTTGGGTTTCTGTCTTCCACTTTAAAGCACGAGCTTTAGCTGATTCATAAAGAATGTCTCGATAAGGCAGTCGTGATATAATCCTTTCATAGCAATAGGTATCAGCTCCTAAACTCCAGTAGGCAATGCGGAAATTTACATAATCCCCATCAACATCTGACTCTAGAATCAACATCGGCTCTGATTTCAGCATCCCAAACAGGGACTTGATACTCGCACCTCCGCGAAACCGCTTGCTTTCCCAAGCACCATCTAATAGCTCTGTGGGTCTAGTTGCACTATTAAGCGGATAGTTGGAACTCAGAAATTGACCCAATCCTTCAGCCAACCGTTTCTCGATTTTAGGAAAATACTGGTTAGAAGCGCGCTCGAACCTGTCAAAATCTACCTCTGGCGGAGAAATCACCACTCGCAATGGCACCGGGCCATTACCATAATGGGAGTCAAGAATCTGAGCGGGAGCGAGTGTAAGCGGCCAATTGTCAAAAATTCTTTGGACTTCAGGTAAGAGAAATGCGGTTTCCCGTTGGTAACTAGCTATAGCCAGTTGGGTCTGGCGATTGTACTCTGCTAGGTCCTTCTGGAGCATCATCTCCTGCTCAGCTCGCCACTGCTGAAAATTTAGATTTTTTTCATTGATTGCCCAGTTGACACTCTGAATAAAAGATTGAATTTCTTGCTGCTGTTGGTACTGCAAGCTGTTCAGCTTCAACTGAAAATCTTGTCTAGCCTGCTCCAGCGAAACTTGCTGCCCAAACCTCAAGTGTTCCATCCTTTCCTGGAACTGCTGGCGACTTCTTTCAAGTCCTATCTGGAAATCCTCTCGCCTTGCCTCTAGCTCAGTTTGACAGGCAATATTCAGGTAAGCCAGTTTTAGCTGTGTTTCTCGCTGTTTCTCAGCTATTTCTTTGGCTTGTTCCAAGTTTTGGTATGCGATGTCTCGTTGTGTCTGGCGCTGCGAGTCCGCGATGTCTTTCTGCTTGCTGGCCAACGCTAAGTTAACCGACGCTGATAAATCAGCATTTCTGGCCTGTACCAAACTATTAAAAAAATAGCCGATCGGGGCTAGGAGTTGCCCGACACCAGCAATAAAAGGTAATGTCACAATATCCTCCCCAACAGCTAAAACCGACGGTATGACTCCTTCAACTCACTGAGCCGGAACAGAACCACAGCCAATGCAACTGCGCCTCCATCACAGTCTGAGGACTTGCTAAATTCTCCACCTCCTTGATTTTACCCGGCCTAGTCATCCATGCAGCCAGCACCTGCCGTATCCCCGCTTCCGCTAAAAAAGAAGCACGTAAAACTGTCAGGCTAATCGCCTCGCTGATGGTTGGCTAAGCCTTGGCAACCTACTGAAATCCAATCTACCCCAAAAATTTTCCTTTTTCCACACCAAGTCCCCTGACTTTTGTGGCGATTTTCCACCGTTAATCGCCGCCAAAATATGCGGAAACATCCTGAAATATGCTAAAATATGAGTAAAAATGTGGAAATGTGGCAAAATGTGGTGACATATCCGGTAATCTGGGGGAATGGGGGAAAATGTGCTAAAATGTTCTGCAACAGCCAACCTCCCATCTACCGTATGAACCTAGAGGAAGTGTTAAAACTCGCCGACGAGCTGGTGTTTGCCCACACAGGTAAGCACCTTAATGACCTGCAAGAGAAGATTCTGCGGCGGACCTGGGAAGATGAGGACTATCGCGAAATTGCCACAGCTTCTAACCGCTCTGAAGACCGGGTGAGACAGGTAGGAGCAGAATTATGGCAAATACTGACAGAACAATTGGGGGAAAAAGTGAATAAATCCAATTTTCGCTCCGCGATGCAGAGATTTCAAGTTTCCCTATTTTCATCAAAAAGCATTGTAGCACAACAATTGCAAAATAGCCCGGTTAACTTCTGTTTAGATAATAATAAACATCCGCCCCATCTAACTAACCCACATTCACCCCACCAGGGAACATCTCAGCCAAAACCAAAGGTAAAGCTGCATCAAGATTTAAGCGAGATGCCGCAGTTGGGTGCTTTGTCCGATCGCGCCAGCGAACTGCAAACCCTGCACCACTGGATTTTACAACAAAACTGCCACCTAGTAGCAATCAATGGCCTCAGCGGTATGGGCAAAACCGCGCTAGCAGTGCAGCTCACCCAGTCAATCCAACATCAGTTTGATTACGTAGTTTGGCGCACTTTAGACAATACCACAACATTTGCCCACTTCCAAGCCGACCTCATAGACTTATTCTCCCATCACCACAAACCCACCACCCTGCTCAAACACCTGCAAAAACATCGCTGCTTCATAATTTTAGACGACATCCACCACCTTTTCTCCAGCGGTGAACTGGCTGGCCATTACAAACCAAGCTGTGAAGAATACCGCACCTTCTTCAAACAGATAGACCAATTATCCCATAACAGTTGCGTTCTACTTGTCGGTTGGGAACAACCCAGAGAACTGGCTCAACACCAAAACAAAAACACCCACATTCGCACCTTAACCCTCACCGGTTTAAACCCCCCCGCCTGCCTAGAAATCTTCCAGGATGGAGAGGTGACAGCAGCAGGAGACTGGGAAGACCTCATTCACCACTACCAAGGCAACCCCTTATGGTTAAAATGCGCCGCCACTCTCATAGAAGAGTCAGGATGCAGCCTCACCGAGTTCCTGCAAAATGATACCATATCATTGCCAGAAGATTTAAAAGACATTTTACACCAACAGTATCATCGCCTATCAGAAATAGAAAAACAAGTGATGTCCCTATTGGCTGAGGAAACCGAGTCAGTCAGCCTTGCCAAATTGCTAGAAAAGGGACAAATTTTGTCATCAGATTTACTAAACGTCCTGCAATCTCTATCGCGGCGTTGCTTCGTGGAAAAAACCAGCAATGTTTACACCATATCCCCCGTACTGAGACAGTATATCAAAGAGTTAGATTCACTGTAGGTACTTTTCTCCTTGATATTCTCCCCAGCCAAAAACCCGTCTCATGCCAATTTTACAATATTTGAGCTGAGATTCTATGCTCAGAGACTTTCTGAAGTAGCGTCTCGCCACAGCAGCAGCGGTAAAACTGCCAGCAAATGGGTCAAGGACGATACTGCCTTCATTACTACTAGCCAAAATCATTCTTTCTAACAATGCCTCCGGCTTTTGCGTGGGATGTTCTTCATATTCCGCCATCCGATATCTGACCCTGGGGAAGTACCACACATTACCCGGTAATTTCTCCGTATTGTATAGAGTTGGCACTGGCTTCCTGTAATCTATTAGCTTCCTCTCCGCCCCAGTTTTAGCTGGTATTTTTATGTCCTGGTCATTAAAAATATAATTATTCTTGTCTTTCACACAATAAAGGATAGGTTCATACAAAGAGCCGAAATATTTTCTTGCTTGCACTCCAGAACTATCATAATACCAGACAATTCGACTGAGAATAGTTAGCTTTTGTCTGAGATAAAGGTCAAAGTAAGGCATAGCTTGGGTGCTGGCCATGACATACATAGTGCCATATGGTTTCAGTACCCGCATACATTCATCCAGCCATTGATATGCCCAGCTTATATATTCGGCTTCCGATTCCCACTTATCATGGAAATCGGCAAATTTTTTGCCGATGTTATAAGGTGGGTCGAGAAAAATCAAATCCACAGACTCCGAGGCAATTTCCTGGGATAAAACCTGCCCAGCATCACCCCAAAATATGATATTTCCTTCAGATTCGTATTTTTCCGCCATATCCTCACCGCGAAACTACAGGAAAACGGGATACAGAAAGGCTCCCCCACATATGATAGCACGGATGGTCATCCTTAATTAGCCGGTTACATCCCGGAAGTTTTGTAGTTGGGCTTTAGGGACAGTTTATAAAAAAAACATAAAAAAATAGATTCAAGTCAGAAATATGGTAAGCTAGGAGCTATAATCAATTATATCAAAATTCAAGGTCAGCACAATGCTACGTCATTCTGAAGCTACAGATATCAGTGATGCCGAGGGGGAATTACTTGAGCCATTATTGCCCAAACCTCAGCGGTGAGGGCTAAATGTCAAATTAAAAAAGATTATCCCCGCCATCTTCTAACTTTTGCATTCGGGATGTCAGGGGCTTGACCGAATGATTTGCCCCCATAGCCGATGGTATAATCAGCCAGGAAAAATGACAAATATCCTCTAATAGTTTTTCGATAAATATCCCAAGAATGACTTATGAAAGTGCAATCTTTACAGCTAAAGTATTTTAAGAAATTTCGGGAGCTAAACTTGGATTTTACCGATGAGGAAACGGGTTTAGCCCAAGATTTGATTTTGCTGATTGGCATGAATGGCTCTGGTAAAACTACTGTTCTCCAGGCGATCGCTGCCGCTTTAGGTAAGGCTACGGGTAGGTTAAAGAGTCCATCAGACTTGACCTGGCCAGGATTTAATTATGAACTACTGGCCAGTAACTGGAACAGATTTGAGTCCGATGTGAGCATTCAGGTGCAGTTTTCTAAGTCAGAACTCCAAGCCATCGGCGAGTTTCATCAGAAATTACAACAGATGGGTCACGATTTGCCAGTGGCACCTGGAGAAAGTCATCTGGTGAAGCTGCGCTGGTTGGGCGATCGGGTGCAGGCGGACAATGCGGCGGAATTGTTTCAGTTTCAAGGCAGACGATATGCCAAGCAACTGGTGCGCTCTGAAGGTTTTCAGGTGTTGGAGCGTGTGGGGACAGTGCTTTGGTACACAGAGCAGCGCACTGCTACCAGTTTAACCACGGAAGACCCGGATAAACAAGTGGAAATTACTGAGGATAATTTGCGCGATCGGCTTTCCAAGTGGCGCCAATTCCATGAATTTGTAGAAACAGGCAAAATTAAACTCCGTCCCGGCCAAAAGGATGTGTATGCCGAAATTGAAAGCACATATAAACAACTCTTTCCCCGCCGCAACTTTGAAAGTCCTATCCCCCGCGAAAATATCGATGACATCCTGAGCGAACCCTGGTTTTATCTCTATGACGGCAAAAATCATTATGAAATTTCCGAAATGTCTGGCGGCGAACGGGCGATTTTCCCGATGATTGTAGATTTCGTGAATTGGAATATTCACAATTCAGTGATTCTGATTGATGAACTTGAGCTGCACTTACACCCGCCCATGCAGCAAGCCTTGCTAAGAGTTTTGCCCAAATTAGGCAAAAATAATCAATTTATTATGACCACACATTCTGATTCCGTGGCAGCATTAGTACCAAATGCCCATATAATTAGGGTAGAAGAAAGGGTAGCAGTCGAGGTGTGATTTGATGACTATTGTGAGGAAATTTGTTTTCTGTGAGGGTCAGGAAACCAGTTTAGACTACCAATTACTAGACAAAGTGCTGCAATTACCAGCAAATATAGAAATTGTGCCCTCTGGTGGTAAGTTCGCATTTTCTGATTTTGCTCGAGGGTATTTTTTTCCCGCTCAGATGCAGGATCAAAGTTATATAATATTTCGCGATCGCGACTTCGATGCCCTCCCTTCCCCAAATGTGCGGCTGATTCCCGGAGCCAATCGACGCATCTGGATGACTCATCGCGCCTGTATTGAGAATTATTTGCTAGAACCGGAATTAATTCATGCCTATTGGCAAGCTAAATATGCCGAAAAGCAGGAAAATCCTACAGCCAAATGGGGGCATGGGGATTCTCCTGGAATTGAGGCAATTTCACAGTGGATAGAATCTAGTGCTAGGAGCCTGCAATACTATCAAGCAGTGAGATGGGCATTAGGCGATTTGTTACGGATGACTGGGGCGCGTTCTCAGCTAAGAACCACTTGGACTGGTGGCAGTGGCAACCTGCCTGATTCTCTTGAGATAGAAGAGTGTAAAACTGCCGCTCGGCAGGAAATTATCGAACCATTTCGCCGCGATGTTGAGGCGATAACAGTATCTCGCTTTGAATCTGGCTTGGCTGAATATCTAGCCCAATTTGCCGGTCCTGATTTTTGGCATAATAAGGCATATATAATTTGGTTTCATGGCAAAGATATCCAAAAACAGATGCAGCGCCAAAATAATAGATACATACCTATAGATAATTTTTTTAAAAACTGGGTAGGCCAACTCGATATTATGCAACATCCAGATTTAATTGAGCTGCAATCTAAATTAGAGCAATTATGACAAATCAACCAGGTTTCTATGAATACGGGTGAGAAACCGGGTTTCTATGAATCGCCTCGGAGCTAAACGGGGATTCTCCGCAGAAACCCAGTTTCTGGGCGCTTCGTTCTCTGGTAAGATGTCAAAGGACAAATGACAAATGACAAATGACCAATATGTTTGATGTTTGCGTTATCGGTCACATTACTAAAGATATCATTCGGGTTAACGGTGAGGTAAAAAAAGAGCAGCCCGGTGGTACAGCTTACTATACTTCCATTGCTTTAAACAGCTTGGGATTGCAGGTGGCGGTAATTACCAAAACTTCTGGGAAAGACCGAGATAATTTGCTGGCGGAATTAGACGATCGGGGGATTGCGGTGTTTTGGCAAGAAAGCCCGGAAACTACGGTTTTTGAAAACATTTACCAGAGTGCCAACCTGGACGATCGCCTGCAGCGTGTCGGTGCCATCGCCGCCCCATTTACCGCCGCCGATGTAGCTGCAGTTAACGCCAAATTCTTCCACATCGGCGCTCTCACCAATCAAGATATCGCCCCCGACTTTTGGGCTGCCGCATCCCAAAAATGCCATTATATGTGTTTAGATGGCCAAGGTTTTTTACGCCAAGTCACTGATACCGGAGAAGTGGTCAATGTTCCTTGGGTAGATAAACAAGCCGGGTTGAGTTATATCGATATCCTGAAAGTAGATAGAAAAGAGGCGCGGCTTTTATCGGGAGAACAAAATCACGAAACAGCGGCGGTAGTCCTAGGCAGTTATGGGCCAAAAGAAGTCCTGGTGACAGCGGCGAGTAAGGGTTCTCTCGTCTATCATCAGGGCAAGTTTTATCAAATTCCCGCTTTTCCTCCCCAACAAACCATCGACCCCACTGGCTGCGGTGATACTTATGTCGCGGGTTATATTTACCAACGCATACGATCGTCCGACTTAGAGCAAGTGGGCCGGTTTGCCGCCCAGGTCGCTACCCGCAAATTGGAAAATTTCGGCCCATTGACCGCATGGGTCCCGTAGGGAGGCGGTGACCGGGGAAGAGGGGCAGGGGGGCAGGGGGGCAGGGGGGCAGGGGGGAGCAGGGGAAGAGGGGGAAGAGGGGGAAGAGGGGGAAGATTACTCCCCACACTCCCCA